>FWPV01000894.1_pt1 | contig 88696 bp, 71 predicted proteins | sample 2228371 | NCBI WGS metagenome assembly FWPV01 (sample SAMEA103939776, study PRJEB20133) | metagenome
CCCCACTCCGGCCCCAGCCCCTTCCCCCTCGGGGCCCGGGGATGAGCTCACCTGGCTGCTCCACGCGGCGCGGGCGATGACCAAGAACGCCTATGCGCCTCACTCGAAGCTGCTCGTCGGGGCCGCGGTCCTCGCCGACAACGGCGAGGTGTTCGGAGGGTGCAACGTGGAGAACGACTCTCTCGGCCTCACGATGTGCGCAGAGAGGGTCGCCGTGTTCAAGGCCGTCAGCAGCGGGAGGCGGTCGATACGTGCCGTTGCCGTGGTCGCCGAGGGCATGAAGGGGATCAGGCCATGCGGGGCCTGCCTCCAGGTGGTCCACCAGTTCGGTCCCGACGCCGTGTTCGTGTTCGAGTCTCCGGAAGGGATCGAGACGCGCCCCTTGAGGGAGCTCCTCCCGCAGGCCTTCTCCCTGTCGGACAGGGGTCAGGAGTGACCTCCCTCAGCCTCCCTGCACTCATCGAACGCAAGAAGCGGGGAATGCCCCTGTCCGCAGACGAGTGGGGCCAGATCGTGAGGGGGTTCACCGCGGGAGAGATCCCCGACTACCAGATGGCGGCCTTGCTCATGGCGGCGCGGTTCCGCGGGCTCACCCAGGACGAGACCGTCTCCCTCACCGAGGCGATGATGCGATCCGGCCAATGCCTCCGCTGGGACCACCTCTCGGTGCCCACCGTGGACAAGCACAGCACCGGTGGCGTGGGGGACAAGGTCTCCCTCGCCTTGGCCCCGCTCGTGGCCGCCGCCGGCGTCGCAGTTCCCATGGTCTCGGGACGTGGACTGGGACACACCGGGGGAACCCTCGACAAGCTCGCGGCCATCCCTGGATTCCGCACCCACCTCTCCCTCGAGGAGTTTCGACTCCAGGTCGAGCGGATCGGCTGTGCCATCACGGGCCAGAGCAGAGAGCTCGCCCCCGCCGATGGGAAGATCTACGCCCTGAGGGATGTGACCGCGACCGTGGACTCCATCCCCCTTATCGCCGCGAGCATCATGAGCAAGAAGCTCGCCGCGGGCCCAGGCGGCATCGTCTTTGACGTGAAGGTGGGCAGAGGGGCCTTCATGGAAGACATCGAGCACGCGCGCGACCTCGCGAGGCTGCTCATCGGCATCGGGGAGGCGTCGGGGAGGCGCTGCTGCGCGCTGCTCACGGACATGGACCAACCCCTCGGGCTGAGCGTGGGGAACGCCCTCGAGGCCAGGGAGGCGGTCGAGCTGCTCCATGGCCGTGGCCCCGAAGACCTCGCCGCCGTGACGCTCGCCCTCGCGGCCGAGATGCTCGTACTCACCGGGATGGCCTCGGGCCCCCTCGAGGGTTGGAAGAAGGCCTGTCGCGTTCGCGATAGCGGTGCCGCCCTCGAGCGGTTCGCGCAAATGGTCGCCGCGCAAGGGGGCAACCCCGCGGTCGCCCACGACCCGTCCGTGTTGCCCTCGGCCCCGGTCGTGCGCATCGTGGAAGCGCCCCACCACGGCGTCGTCACCCGGATCGATGCGAGGGCCATCGGCGATGCGGCCCGGGTCCTCGGAGCGGGGCGCCTCGCGGTGCACGATGAGGTGGACCCCCGGGTCGGGATCGTGCTGCGCGTGAAGGAGGGCGCAGACGTCGAGCGGGGCCAGCCCTTGGCCGAGATCCACGCCCCCAGCGAGGCCGCCGTGGACCAGGTGCTCCCCACCCTGAGGGCGAGCATCCACGTGGGTGAGACGCCCGAGCCGCCGAGGCCGTTGATCAGGGAACGGATCACGGGGGGCAGCGTCGCGCCCTGGTCCATGCCCGAGGGAGCATGCCATGACTGACGCGAACCCTCCTCGCGTCTCTCCTGGCTCCGCGCTGCGCCACCTGAGGGAGGCGCGAGGGCTCACCCTCGAGGCTGTCTCCGAGGCGACCCACGTGAAGGTGCGCTACCTCCAGGCCCTCGAACAGGAAGACATCGGGGCCCTCCTCGGGCCCGCCTATGCGAAGTCCTTTCTCAAGGCCTACGCACGGTTCCTCGAGGCGCCCCCGGAAGTCGTGGAAGCGTATGGGGTCCTCCTGGCTCCTCCCCCCGAGTCCCCTGAGCCTGGGCCTCAGAAGAGAGAGGGTTCGGGTTCGTGCGTCCTCGTCCTCCTCGTCCTCGTGCTCGTGGCCATCGGCGTGTACGCCGTGACGAGAGGTCGCCATGCCGTGCGAGGACCCACGGGGGAGGCCCCACCAGACACGAGCGCTCCGTACCTCGAGGCCTCCGGTGCCCCCGACACCCTCCCCCTCCTCGGTGGGCAGCCCATGCTCTCCGCGGACACGCTCTCGTCGCTGCAGATCATCGCGCTGGACAGCACGTGGGTGGAGGTGAGCGCAGACGGGCAGTCCCGCCTCCATGAGTTGCTCATGCCAGGGGAGGTGAGGATCGTGGAAGCGGGAAGCGAGTTCCGCCTCACCCTCGGGAACGCGGGCGGTGTCGAACTGACCCTCAATGGGGAACGCCTCCCCAGCCCAGGGGCCCGCGGCATGGTCGTACGCAACATGGTGATCGACGCGCGCCGCGCGGTGCCCGAGCCCTGAGTCCCCCAGGACGTGCCCCGCTTCGTCCTCCACGCCCCGTATGAACCCGCGGGCAGCCAGCCGGAGGCCATCGAGGCCCTCGTGGCGCGGATCGAGGCGGGGGAGAGAGCCTCCGTGCTCCTCGGCGTCACCGGCTCCGGCAAGACGTTCACGATCGCCAACGTGATCGCACGGGTCGGTCTTCCCACCCTCGTCATCAGCCACAACAAGACCCTCGCGGCACAGCTGTACGGAGAACTGAGAGGGTACTTCCCAGAGAACGCCGTCGAGTACTTCATCTCTTACTACGACTACTATCAACCCGAGGCGTACGTCCCGCAGACTGATACTTATATCGAGAAGGATGCCTCGATCAACGAGGAGATCGAGAGGCTTCGATTGAGGACGACCTCCTCGTTGATGGAGCGTACCGATGTGATTGTAGTCGCGAGTGTGTCGTGCATCTATGGACTCGGCAACCCGCGGGATTGGCAGGAGCTCTACCTCGTCTTGCAGCCCGCTCAACGTGCGGACCGAGACGCGATCGTGCGGCGGCTGGTGACGTTGCAGTACGAGCGGAACGACGTCGCACCTGGCCCTGGAGCGTTCCGGGTACGGGGGGACACGCTCGAGGTGTTCCCCTCGTACGCGGAACACGCGCTCCGCGTGGAGTTCTTCGGCGACGAGGTGGATCGGATCCTTAAGGTGGACCCGCTCACTGGGGCGGTGATCGCCACCCTCGGCAGGGCCACGGTGCACCCGGCGCACCACTTCGTGACCACCGAGGCGCGGCGTCTGAGGGCCTTGGAGACGATCGAGCAGGAACTGGACGAGAGGCTGGAAGAGTTGCGAAGCCGCGGCCTCCTACTCGAAGCCCAACGCCTCCAGATGCGCACGAGGTACGACCTCGAGATGCTCCGTGAGACCGGGTTCTGCGCAGGGATCGAGAACTACAGTCGTCACCTCGACGGGAGGAACCCCGGCGAGCGGCCCGCCTGTCTCTTGGACTATTTCGCCAAACCGTTCCTCACGGTCATCGACGAGAGCCACGTGACGCTCCCTCAGCTCAGGGGCATGTGGGCGGGTGACCGCAGCCGAAAGATGACCCTCGTCGAGCACGGGTTCCGGCTCCCCTCGGCGTTGGACAACCGTCCCCTCGTGTTCGAGGAGTTCATGGACCTGGTCGGCCAGATCGTATTCGTGTCTGCGACCCCGGGGCAGGAGGAGATTGGGCTCGCCGGCGGTGTGGTGGTCGAGCAGATCATCAGGCCGACCGGACTCGTGGATCCCCCCGTGATCCTCCGTCCTGCCGCAACCCAGATGGACGACCTCTTCGCGAGGATCAGGGAACGGGTTGCCCGTCACGAGAGGGTGCTCGTGACCACGTTGACGAAGCGTTTGGCGGAGGACATCGCAGACTACCTCACGGGGATGGGGTTGCGGGTGCGATATCTCCACTCCGAGATCGACGTGCTCGAGCGAGTGGAGATCCTCCGCGACCTCCGCCTAGGCGCGTTCGACGCGCTCGTGGGGATCAACCTCCTGCGGGAAGGCCTCGACCTCCCGGAAGTGTCCCTCGTGGCCATCTTGGATGCCGACCGCGAGGGGTTCTTGCGTTCGACGACGAGCCTCATCCAGACCGCGGGCCGCGCGGCCCGACACCTCAACGCCGAAGTGGTGCTCTACGCCGATACGCTCACCGGCTCCATGCGGGAGGCCATCCGCGAGATGGAGCGGAGGCGTCAGATTCAGCTCGCCTACAACGCCGCGCATGGGATCACGCCGGTGGGCGTGAAGAAGACCAGGGAGGACATCCTGCGTGTCGCGGAGGTCGCCCGAGACGTCGGCGGGCCGCACTGGGACAAGGTGACCGAAGACGAGACGATGATCGAGATCCTGCGCGACGAGATGCTCAAGGCGGCCGCCCGCATGGAGTTCGAGGTGGCGGCCCGACTCCGCGACCGGCTCAGGGCCCTGGGGGGAGAGGCGGCTCTGCCGAAACCGAGGTCGACCCGTTCGCGGCGGCGGCGCTGAGGCCGGACCTCCCCCTCTCGCGAGCTACTCCTTGGCGCTCGGGCAGGTCCTGCGACTCGGGCATCGCCCACAGCCTCCGTGGGCCGTGGGGGGGGCATCACTCACCTTCACGAGTGAGGCTTCGGCGACCGTGCCGATCCTCTCGTGAATGCGCTCGGGGGTGGTCTTGTTCGCGTCGAAGGTGACGGCGAGCGTGGAGTCCTTCAGGCTGGGGGTCGCACCGAGCACGCCCGGGTCCACCGCGAGGGCCTTCACGATGGTCTTGGCGAGGTCCTCCGTGAGCGACGGGACCCGGTACAGGGCGACCTTGGGGGTCTGGGGCATCGGCTTCGCAGGATGCGCCTCGCCGGCGAACGCGGGCGCCGCGAAGGCGAGCGTGAGCGCGATGGCGATGAGACGTACCATGGTGTGGATCCTCCAGATGAGAGAATGGGTCACGGCGTGCGATCGACGTTCCTCCCGTCGATCTCGATCACCCGAAACAATCCGAACCTGAACGTGCGAGCCTCCTCGTCCCAGAGGGGCCCCTCGAGCGCGTCGCGAAGGGTCTCCACGGAGCACCTCGTCGGATCGAAGGAGAGTTCGACCCTCCCCCGGGACGCGTGGGCCACGAGGTGGGCGATGCCCTCGACGTCCCTGAGAGCCTCCGCGGCCTGTCGCGCCGTGTCGACGCAGCGGACGCCGTCTACGAGAAACACCGTCGTGCACAGCGGCGATCCCTCGTGTGCGTAGGTCACGGTGAGGCTGGGGAAGGAGAGGAGGCGGCTGCCGGCGAGGGAGAGGGCGGTCACGAGCACGACGAGTGCCGGCACGACCCAGCCGGGCATCCTCATCGCGTGACCTCGGCGTAGAGCTCGAGTGCCCCCGGTCCACACGCCTCCAGGCACTCGAGGCAGAGGGTGCACTCTGGGGACCGAACCCTGGAGGTTGTCGAGACCGGGATCGCGTGGGGGCAGGCCTCGTCGCACGCGGCGCAGCGTGTGCACGGTGACTCACGCCGTCTGATGCGGAGCACCCCGAGCGCCGAGAAGGGAAGGAGGGCCACCCCGAGCGGACAGAGGTACCGACACCACAGCATCGGTACGGCGAGCATGCCGATGAGCACGGTCCCCACCACGACGTAGCTCGAGGGTTTGACATCGTGACCGTGGAAGCTGAAGAGCACGTAGTAGGGGTCGAACCCACGGAACACGAGTTCTCCCGCCCTGTAGGTGAACCAGAGGATCGCGCCGAGGACGATCACCCTCGCCCACCGCAACAGGCGATGAGCCGAGGAGGGGAGAGGCTGTCGGAAGGGGGCGCGAGATCGAGCCCTGCCCCTGAGTCGGGCGATCCACTCCGAGAGCGTGCCCACCGGGCATACCCACCCGCAAAAGGCACGCCGGGCCATGAGCGCGAGGATCACGAGGCCCAGGAACAGGGCGAGGTTGCGCTCGCCGATCGCGCAGGTGAAGCGCTGGCTGGCGAGGAGGGAGAGGGCGGACTCGAGGCCTCCGAACGGGCAGAAGGTCTCGACGCTCACGCGACTGTGGCCCATGGCGTAGCGGCCGCCGGTCACGAGGGCGGCGACCACCACGACGGTCTGGAACACACGGCGCACCCGCCGGAGGGTCCCTCGCCTCATCGCTCCTGCAGCTCGTGTCGGTAGGCGGCTCTCGACCGGTCGGGAGCGGGGCCGAAGTCGGGTTTGAGCGGGGGGCGCGCCGCACGGAGCCGCAGCACCTCCTCGATCGCCCGGTCGAGTTGGGCGTCGATGCCCCGGGCCACGTCGTGCGGGAGGTTCTCCACCTCGATGTCCGGCTCGACCCCTCGGTTCTCGAGCCCCCAGCCGCGCCGTCTGTCCCACCAGGCGAACTCTGGGTGGGTGACGGCACCCCCGTCCACGGTTGGCCTGCCCCCGCGGATGCCGATGACGCCACCCCAGGAGCGCTTGCCGATGACCGGGGCGAGGTTCAAGAGCTGGACCGCTTCGGGGAACACGTCACCGTCCGAACCGGCGTGCTCGTTCGTGAGCACGACGAAGGGTCCGTTGAGGACGCGCCATGGATAGGTGTAAGTCGCCCCGCTGCGGCTGCGGTCCCAGCTGATGAGGCGCCGGCTCAACCTCGCGAGGATGAGCTGCGAGACGAATCCGCCGCCGTTCCATCGCACGTCGATGACCATGCCCTCCTTGTCGAGTTGGGGAAAGAACCACCGGTGGAACGCCACGAGCCCTCGCCCCCCCATGTCGGGGATGTGCACGTAGCCGACCGTGCCACCGGTCTTCTCCGCCACGTACTCGCGGTTGCGGCGGACCCAGTCGGCGTACAGCAGCTCCTGATCGTCACGCAGGGGCGTGACCACCACGTCCCTCGCGCCCAGGGTGTCCGGACGGGAGTTCACCGTGAGCACGATGCGTCGATTGGCGAGGTTCACGAGCGAAGCCTCGAACGGCGTGCGCGGGTCGAAAGGCTCGTGGTTGATGGCGAGGAGGTAGTCTCCCTCCCTCACGCCGACCCCGGGTTCTTCCAGGGGCGACCTCACGCGGTCTGCAGGGTCTCCACGGTAGATGTGCTCGACCCTGAACACCCGTCCCTCCCTCCTCATCCGGGCGCCCAAGAGCCCCACCGAGTGGCGCGGTACCTCCCTCCCACGGTCTCCCCCCCACACGTAGGTGTGGGAGGTCGCGAGCTCTCCGATGAGCTCGGCCACGAGGTCGTGGAGATCGTCCCTCGTGGCCAGGCGCGGGAGCAGCGCCGCGTACTGGTCGCGCACGGCCGGCCAGTCGAGGCCGTGCATGTGCGCGTCCCAGTAGAAATCCCTCATGCCTCGCCACGCCTCCAAGAAGATCTGACGCCACTCCTCGCGCGGGTCCAGCTCCACCACCATCCCGTCGAGGGAGACCTTGACCCTCGCGAGGTTGCCCTTCGGGGGCGAGTCTGCGGACACCACGGAGATCTCCCCCCTGCGTCTCATGACGGCGAGCTTCGAGGCCAACGGGGCGAGGTCGTAGGAGGAGACGCCGTGGAGGAAGGGGCGAGCCTTCTTCTCCTCGAGATCGTAGGCCATCAGGGTGGCGATCGGTCCAGGATCCTCCTCTTCCCTCGCGATGCCGCGGAGCGGCCACGAGAGGAAGAAGAGCTTCTTCTTCGTGGCCATGGGCCTCGTGTACTGGCCCGGTCGCACCGGGAGCTCCACGATCCGATCGGACAACCCATCGAAGTCGATCTCGACCGGGGCAGGAGGCTTCGGCTCCCGTTCGCCCTGGTCCTTCGCTCCTCCGCCTCCCTGCGCATCCGGGTCCTCGGCCTTCGTGACCCCTGGGAAGCCCGCGCGCGAGGAGAGGGGGTTTGGCACGTCCTTGCGCAACAGGATCGCGTAGGGGCGCGTGGCATTGACGACCACGGCCTCGAAATCCGTCTCGCCGATGACGGGATCGATCGTCCGTGCGCTGAGGAAGTAGAGGTAGCGACCCTCGGGGTCCCACGTGGGGGATGCGTCGTTCGTGGTCCATCCGGTGACCTGGTGGGATCTCTTCGCCCGCGTGTCGTAGACGAAGATCGACCCGAACTCGAGGTCGTTCGTCTTGGCGTAGGCGAGCCATCTTCCGTCCGGGCTCCAGGCGTACTCCGTGATCTCGCTCTGGCGGCAGGAGTCCACCTCGTGCCGCCGATTCGCCTTGAGGTCCACGACGTAGAGGCGATGCGTGTGGTCTGCGTAGGCGAGGTACGCGCCATCGGGGGACCACGAGGGAGGGAAGTGCCACGAGGTGTCGTCTTCGGGGGTCACCCTCCGGGGAACGCCACGACCCCACGCATCCGCGACCACGATGGCCTCCTCGCCGCTCTCGTCCGTCACGTAGGCGATCCGCTCCCCCTTCGGATCGAAGGTGACCTTGTGCTCGCGGGCGCCGCTGGACCGGGTGATGGGCAAGGTGACCCCCTCCTTCACCGGGACCGAGAAGATCTCCCCTCGACTCACCACGGCGAGGCGATCACCGGTGGGGGAGAGCGAGAACTCCGTGAGGTAGGCACTGGCATTGGGGTAGCGCACCCTGGTGAGGGTGCGCTCGCTCGGGAGCTCCAGAGGGATGAGGGTTGTCGATCCGTCGGCGGGGTCGAACAGGTAGAGGTCGCCGCCGAGTCCGAACACGATGCGTCCGGAAGGCCCCATCGCCGGCCAACGGATGTCCCAGTCCGTGAATGCGGTGTGGGGGCGTTGGTCGGATCCGTCGGGCCTCATCGACCAGATGTTCGCGGTGCCGCCTCGATCGCAGAGGTAGTAGATACGGCCACCGTGCCACATCGGCCAGGCGTCGAGGCCCTCAAACGAGGTGATGCGTCGATAGGAGGCGCTGTCGGGGTGACCCACCCAGATGTCGGGGGCGGTCCCGCCACGGTAGCGTTTCCACGTGCCCCCGCCCCCGAGGCGGGTGAAGGCGAACCGACCCGTCTCTGGCTCGACCGCGAGCGAAATCGCCGGCCCGATCGGCACCTTCTCCGGTTCACCTCCATCGAGGGGGATCGCGTATACCTCGCTCTCCCGGTGGGGCGATTCCCTCCTGCTCGTGAACAGGATGCGCGTGCCGTCTGGTGTCCAATCGATCGGCTCGTCCGGCCCAGGGTGCCACGTGAGACGCCGGGGTTCACCCCCCGTGCTCGGCATCACGTAGATGTCCCGATTCCCGTCGTACTCCCCGGAGAACACGAGCCAGGCTCCGTCCGGGGAGAAGCGGGCATGGAGCTCATCCCCTGGGTGAGACGTGATCCGCCGCACGTCTGTGCCGTCGGTCCGGGCGAGCCAGAGGTCACCCTCGGCGGTGAACACGATCATCTCGCCATGCACGTCGGGAAAGCGGAGGTAGCCCGGCCTCGCGTGGGAGATGCCCCACGCGAGGGGGATGAGGGTCACCACGATCCTTTGGGCCAACGAGCGCATGGGCACCTCCGGGGTTGCACGGGAGTGCGGGGAGCGGTCGAAGATGGTCACGCCCGTGAGGAGGCGCAACCACCCCTGGCGGGCAGGGTCACGCCCGCCCTTGACAGACGGGCGATGACGGGAGTCGCTGAGGTCGTCGGCTCGCTGGAAGGTACGGAGCGTGGGCGATGCAGTTCGTGTTCACCGACATCGAGGGTTCCTCCCGTCTGTGGCTCGTGTCTGGGGACGCCATGCAGGAGATGCTCTCTCGGCACGACGAGCTGGTCCGCGCCTGCGTCGCCTCGCATGGAGGCACGGTCGTCAAGCACATGGGGGACGGGTTCTTCGCGACGTTCGAGGGCAGCGCTGTCCGCTTCGCCGTAGACCTGCAGCGCCGCCTCCGAGCCCTCCCGGCATGTGGGCTCGGTGAGCTCAAGGTCAAGGTGGGGATCGCCTCGGGTGCCGCACGGCGATGGGAGAACGACTACTTCGGCCCGCCCGTGAACCGTGCCTCGCGCCTCGCGGAGGCCGCCTGGGGCGGGCAGATCCTCTCCACCGCCCAAGCCCTGGTGGAGGAGGTGAACCTGCTCTCCTCGCGCACGAAAGACTTGGGGACCTTCCTCTTCGGCGACCTGGGCGAGCCCGAGCGGGTCTTCGAGATCGAGGACGAGGAGGATCCTCGCGACTTCCCTCCCCCCAAGGGTGCCATCGTTCATCCCTACGGGGTGCACGAATCGTCCCTGCCCTTCGTTGGCCGTGAGGGGGAGCTGCGCGAGCTCGTGAGGCTGGTGCGCGCTCCCTCCTGCCGTCTCCTCACACTCGTGGGACCAGGCGGGGTCGGCAAGACGCGCCTGGCCCTGCAGATCGCCCTCTCTGTGCAGGGCGACTTCTCCTGGGGCGCCTGCCTCGTCTCCCTGGCCGCCGCGACGGTCGAAGGCCTTCCCGCCGCACTGGCGGAGGCCCTCGGCGTTCCACTCTGAGCGGGCGTGCCGTGGGAAACCCAACTCGTCGGCTTCCTCGCGGACAAGGACCTCCTGCTCATACTCGACAACTTCGAGCACCTCGTGGAGGCCGCCCCGTTCCTCGAGAGACTCCTCGACTCGTGCCCCCGGGTCGTCGCCCTCGTGACGAGCCGGCACACCCTCATGCTACGCATGGAACACGTGCACGAGGTGCGAGGGTTGGCGTACCCAGAGGAGGCGGATGACCCGGACTTCTGGGAGTTCGATGCCCCTCGCCTGTTCGTGCGTACTGCAGGCCGCTTGGGGGCGACGGTCCGAACGGAGGCGGCGGATCGGGAGAACCTGCTGAGGATCTGTCGGGCCACCGGTGGGTTGCCGCTCGCGTTGGAGCTCGCCGCGTCGTGGCTGAGCGTCCTGCCTCTGGGGGCCATCGCCGACCGCCTCTGAGCCGACCCACTCTCCCTTTCGCACCGATTCCGCGACGTGCCTGATCGTCACCGCAGCCTCGGGACGGCGATCGTGACCTCGTTCGCGCTGCTGCCTCCGGCACTGCGGCAGGGATTGCGTGGCCTCTCCCTCTGCGTCGGAGGGTTCAGCGCCGAGGCTGCACAGGGGGTTGCGGGATTGGCTTTGGAGGACCTGGCCCGACTCGTCGACAGGTCGCTCGTGCGGGCGGTGTCCCCGGGGAGGTACGACCTCCACGAGACCTCGAGGGCCTACGCGCACGCGTGCCTCAAGGAGCGCGAAGAGGAAGCCTCGGCCCTGGAGGAACGCTTCGCGCGGTTCTACCTCCAGATTCCCGCCTCCTGTCTCGCGGACACGGGAGCGCACCGCGAGGCACAGGTTGTGGCACGCGTGGGCGCAGAGTTGGAGAACATCCGACGAGCGTGGGAGATCGCCATCCGCCGCCGCGACTTCACGATGCTCGCCGAGGCCGTGGATGGGGTGTACCGTGCCACGCGTCATCCCGGTCGCGACGCCGAGGGACACGACCTTCTCTGGAGCCTCGTCGAAGCCCTCGAGGCCCTCCCGACGAGGACGGAGGCGCTGGAGAGGCTCCTGGTCATGGCACGGGTCAGGCTGGGGCACTTCTAGGTCGTTCGGTGCGACTACCACGCCGCCGTGACGGCCCTGCGGAGGAGTCTGCACGCGGCGCGGGCCCTCGCGAAGGAAGCCGAGGTCGCCTTCGCCCTGCATGCCCTCGGACGGCTGTGGTACCTTGGGGGAAAGCTGCGTCGCGCCGAGGCGGTGACGGAGCTGGCGCTGTCCTGGTATGAACGCAGCCGCGACGCACGGGGGAGCGCCCTCGCCCTCAGCCTCCTGGGCCACCTGGCGTGGGCGAGGGGAGACGGTCAGCGCGCGTTGACGTTCTACCGCAGGGCATTGGACGTCTCCGGGCCGGCCTCGGGTCCCTCCATGCGGGCCTACCTCAGGTGCAACCTGGGTGTCGTGGAGCTGGGGATAGGGATGGTGGCTGCGGCGAGGGAATGCTTTCGGGCCGGCCTCGACGACGCGAGGGAGGCGGGCGACCCCGCCCTCGTGAGCCACCTCTGCACCTCTCTCGCGGAGGTGTGCCTCGAGGAGCGAGACTTTGAGGGAGCCGATGCGTTGCTGGAGGAGAGCATGCGGACCTATCGGCGCATGGGACACTATGCCGCCGGGGTCGTGGCGACCGCCACCAGGCTCGCCCGCGTCGCAAACCATCGGGGTGACCACGCGAGGGCCAGGGAATGGGCCCAGGTGGGCATCGACCAAGCCCGACAGGAGTGGGGTTCGAACGAGGAGGCCCTCGAGTGTCTCGTGCAGGCAGCGTGGGCGGATGCGAGGCTTGGCTTTCCCGTTGCCGCGAGGGAGACGTTGGCGCACGCGATCCGCCTCGCGCGCCAGCGATGCGAGTTCGCCGAGCTAGCCCGTGCGATCGTGGTCGGAGCGATCCTCGCCTACGAGCGCTCCACCCCCGATCGCGCATACGAGGCCGTCGCATCCATCCACGCAGACCCACCGGATGCCTCGATCCGACGGTGGGCAGAGGAGATCCTCACACGGTGGCGAGCGGACATGGGTCCGGAGCGCGCCTCGGCCCTGGAGGAGCGCGCGAGGGGCCTCGACTGGCGTACGCTGGAGAGCGGAGACATGGAGGTATGCGCCTAAGGGGACCCCCGTGCCACGCCCCAGGTCCCTCACGTCAAGCCCTTTGCGTCGGATGGCACCACGGGGTACCTTGTCATGTCGAGTGGTGACGTCGCGTGCGGTGTGGCACCCCCCGAGAGGGATGCTCGCACGTGGGGTGATTCCTCGTCAGGGTATTCAAGGAGGTGCGTGATGAGCCGTCGTCTCCTCTCCCCGGGGTCTGTCGCTCTCTCCGTGTCGGTTCTAGCTCTCTTCCTCTCGTGCGGCAAGGACGAGTCCCCCCAGCAGGAACCTCCGCGGCTGCCACCTGTGTCGACGATGGTGATGGACTTCTCCGACTTCCAACAGGGGGGTGTCGCTTCTTCACCGTTGGTGCCGGATTCGCGCGCGAACTGGGGATGGGCGGCTATCCAGGTGGGAATCTGGAACACGATCCTGACCGTCACGCTCGCCGTGCCGGTCGCCTCGTTCGTCGAGGCCTTCAACCACGAACCTACGCCGGAGTCCGACGGGTCGTGGCGGTGGTCCTATGAGTTCGCAGTCGGGGGTGCGTCATACCTTGCGGAGTTATACGGGAGGCTCATGGCGGAGGGGACCAGGTGGGACATGTACATCACCAAGGCCGGTGTGTACGAGCGCTTCCATTGGTACCAGGGCCTCTCCAGCCTCGACCTCAGCTCTGGCACATGGACGCTCTTCCGCGCACCCGAGAGCCCAAGCCCTTTCCTCGGAATCGTCTGGCGTCGGTCGCCCAACACCGGTGACCTCACCTACACGAACATCGTGCCGGCGCATCCGGACAGCGGGGGCTTCATCAGGTGGGGTCTGACCGGCGGGCTCCCCTACGATGCCTCCTACTCGATCTTCTCGCCTTCCGACGCGAACACGACCGACATCGAGTGGAACCGCACCACCCACGAGGGGCGCGTCCGGGACCCACTCCACTTCGGGGATACGAATTGGCACTGCTGGAACTCGGACCTCGAGGACGTCGTGTGTCCTTGAGCGGCAAGCAGGAAAGGGGCCGGGGCTCAACACAGCGATGCGGGTAAGGTTCCCGATCCAGTCGAAGCTGTTCCTCAGTCACTTCCTCGCGGTCGTGCTCGTCTCAGGGGGTCTCGGTACCTACTTCTCCCTCCGTGCCGTCGACACGGTGAGGAGCAACCTCCAGGTTCTCCTCCGCTCCACCGCTCACCTCGCAGGAACGCTGCTCGATTCGAGACTCGTAAGACCCATCCGCACACCGGCTGACACGAGTCGGGCGGAGTACGCCCACGTGCTCTCCCTCCTGAGGCGGCTCCAGCGCACGAACCCCGACATCAGGTTCTTCTACATCATGCGGCTGGAGGGAAACCGACTGTTCTTCGTCGTGGACTCGGATGAGTCGCCCAAGCAGGCCCGTCCCGGGCGCGAGTACCAGCCCGTGCTCCCCTCGCTGCGGGCCGGCTTCAACGGTCCCTCGGTGGATTCGCGGATCTGGCGGGACGAGTGGGGTGCCTTCATGTCCGGCTACGCCCCGCTGAGAGGGGGACTCGGCGAGTACCTCGTCGGCGTGGACATGCGCGCCGACGCGGTGGATCGGACGCTGAGGGAAATACGGGACGCCGGCCTGGTCTCGCTCGGGTGCTCCGTCCTCCTCGCCTTCGTGTTCGCCCACGTCCTCTCTCGGCATCTTGGCCGGCCGATCAGGCTCCTGATCTCCGGGTGCGAGGCCATCGCGCAGGAGACGCTCGAGGGCCGTCTCGAGGTGCGGACGGGTGACGAGTTGGATGACCTCGTCGACGCCTTCAATGCCATGGCCGCGCGGTTGGCACAGAGGGGGGAAGAGGACCGCAAGGCATCGGCTGCCCTCAGGCGCGCCAAGGACGAGCTCGAGGAGCGGGTGAAGGAGCGAACGAAAGAGCTCTCTGAGGCGAACGAACGGCTCGTTCGTGAGGTTCAGGGGCGCACGCGGGCCGAGGAGGCCCTCGCGTACGCCGCCCGCACCGACGCCCTCACGGGGCTCTTGCACAGGCGGGCCATCGTGGAGCAGCTCCAGTACGAGGTCACCCGTGCCGTGCGGAACGGCGAGCCTTTCTCCCTCATCGTGGGGGACTTGGACTTCTTCAAACGCATCAACGACGCCTACGGCCACGTCACGGGTGATGCGGTGCTGAAAGCGGTGGCCGAGAGGCTCAAGGCCGGCGTCCGCCGTCATGACCTCCTCGCGAGGTGGGGAGGAGACGAGTTCATGATCCTCCTGCCCCAAACCGGTCTGGACGAGGCCGTCTCGGTCGCCGAAGGGCTCAGGGAGCACCTCGCGTACGAGCCGTTCCCCGGCGTGAAGAAGGATCCTCCGCTCACGATGAGCTTCGGGGTAAGCTCCTGGTCCCCGGGCCTGAGTGCAGAGGAGTGCGTGCGGATCGCCGATGCCGCCCTCTACCGCGCCAAGGGTCTGGGGAGGAACCGGGTGGAGATTGGCACGCCGAGGGCACCGCTCCCGGCAAAGGGCTGACCAGTGCGCCGGCCTCCCTCTGGGACCCCTCGAACGGGCTCGACGTGCGTGGTGCACCAGGGGAAGCGTGGCGGCTGCACCGGGCCGCGCGCGTGCTCCATCGTGCGGTGAGGGCACGCGCCACGAGAAGGGGCACACGGTCGAAGCCTGGGGCTGCGCACCCCTGCGGTCCCGGGACGGCTGCCGTAGGGCCAGACCTCGGGGAGGGGAAGGTTGCGAGGAGGGTGGCAGGATGAGCGCACGTTCCTCGTGGGCCGTGCGACGTCCACCCATGGCGACACGGTTTGGCGTCTCGAGCAACCGGACCAGGGGATGGTGGAGGCGCTCCTCTTCGCGTGCCTCGCGCGCGACGGTGAGGGTGCTGACGTTTGGGGACGAATCGTCCGGGCACGAGGAGGGGGTGGGTGGCCGCGCCGTCGGGTGAGACCCCCTCGGATCCTGCGCAGGACCCCCGGTTCCCAGCCCGGGCTGGGAGCCGCACGTGGGCGAAGGCGCCTCGTTCGGGCACGATGATCCCTCTCCTCGTCCTCCCCGACGAGTGGGAAGAGTACGAACTGCTCGACTCGGGCAACCGCCGAAAGCTCGAGAGGTTCGGTTCTCTGGTGGTTCAGCGGCCCGAGCCAAAGGCATGGTGGGGCCCTGACCTTGGTGCTCGGGAGTGGGATCGGGCGCAGGCGGTCTGCGACGAAGGCGGCGCATGGCGCCATGGGGCCGAACGCACGTGGCTCGTGCGCTTCGAGGGACTCACCCTCGAGTTGCGGCTCTCTGACACCTCCCGTCACGTGGGGGTCTTCCCGGAGCAGTCGGCCAACTGGCGCTGGATCCTGCGGCACACTCCTCCTCATGGGAGGAACAAGGTGCTCACCCTCTTCGGCTACACGGGCGTGGCGACACTCCTGGCCGCCACGTGCGGGTACGCGGTGACGCACGTCGATGCCTCCAAGCCCGCCCTCGCGTGGGCGCGCAGGAACCAGGAGCGTTCCGGACTCCTCGACGCACCGATCCGTTGGATCCTTGACGACGCGCTCCAGTTCGTGCGCCGGGAGCGGCGTCGAGGGAATCGCTACGAGGGCCTCATCCTCGATCCCCCTTCCTTCGGGCGAGGCCCCAAGGGATCGGTGTGGAAGGTGGGGTCGCACCTCCCCGAGCTCCTCGAGATCGGGCGAAGCCTCCTCTCGGACGAGGCCCGGTTCGTGTTGCTCACCCTCTACAACCTCGAGGCCTCCTCCCTCATGGTCCGCAATCTCCTTGAAGAGATGCTGGGAGCCCGCGGCGGCGTCATCGAGGTCGGGGAGCTCGTGTTGAGGCACCGTCATTCTCCGAAACTCCTCCCGCTGGCCCTCTTCGGGAGGTGGGAGGCGTCATAGGGGAACCGAGTGGCCAGGGATCGGTCCCGGCACGGGGGGACGGTGTGCGGTGCGCGGGCCTTCCTGAGGGCCCTACGAGCGGCCCAGGGCGAGGAGCTCGTGCTCCAGGTCGGCGAGGAATCGCTCGAACGAGAAACGTCGTGTCACGTCTTCCCGCGCGGCCCTTCCCAGCCTGACGCGTAAGCAGGGATCGGCGAGTGCCTGGAGGTGCTCGGTGAGGCCCCGGTAGTCGCCCGGGTCGTGGAACAACCCGGTGCGCCCATGGGTGATGAGCTCCAGTGGCGCCCCGCGCCGGGAGGCGAGCACGGGGATACCGGCGGCCATCGCCTCGAGGACCACCAAACCGAGTGGTTCCTCCCAGAGCGAGGGGAAGAGGAGCACGTCGTGCGTGAGGTACAACGCGAGGGTCTCCTCGTGGGAGAGGTGGCCGAGGAACACGACGCGGTCCTCGAGGCCGTGCTCCCGGACCAAGCGCCTGAGCTCCTCCCCGTGGTCCGCGCGCGGGTCAGCCGCCCCCGCCACGGTGAGGGTGAAGGAGGAGGGAAGGAGCGCGAGCGCGCGGATGGCCACGTGGATGCCCTTGTAGGGCAGGAGGCGCCCACAGAACAGGGCACGCATCCCCCCATCCCCGTGCGCACGGCACGAGCGAGGCACCTCCACCCCTGGGTAGACGAGGGGAAGGAGGTGGGAAGAGAACCCCCTCCGGAGGAAGTGGAACCGGATGAGCTGGCTGGAGGCGATGAGCCTGAAGGCGCGCAGCGATGGGGGACCGTAGTAGGCGAGGTCGTGTAGCATGAGGTAGCACGTGGTGGGGATTCGGGGCCCCAAAGTCTCGAACACCGCCTCGTGTCCTACCCCGTACGTATTCCAGACCACGGCCACATCGCTCGCGCATTCCTTGAGGACGGAGGCGATGCAGGGGCGGTTGGTGGCGCCGATCGCCCCCACGGGAGCAGAGGGGTCGAAGACGAGCCTCCTGCGCACGTGTGCCTCGTCGGGGCCCTCACCGCTGGTGAGCACCACCACCTCGTGCCCTCGTGTGCGCAACGCCGCGGCTACCTGAGCGCAGAGGAGCTCGTAGCCCCCGACGTGCGCGGGGGGAAAGTGGTTGGTCACGAACAGCAGACGCATCGCGCCTAGGGGACGGACACGACGCGAGGGGAAGCCCAGGCAGCGGAATCGCAGGTGAGGTCGTCCGCAGGGCCGGCCGTGGTTTCCAAGGTCACGGTGACCGGCGAACCTACGTAGGGCGAGAGGTCGACCTCCACGTTCACCCAGCGGCGGTCGCACCGGTTGGCACGCGGTGAGAGCCAGTACTGGAACACGGTGCGGGGTTGCTCTCCGAACCGCTGGGCGCGGACACGCATCGTGACCCCATCGCTCTGCTCCCAGCACTCCTCCACCATGCCCAGCGCGGTGACGAGGCGGGCACGTGGCCCGGGGGTGAACGTGTGGGAGAGCGACCAGGGAGGGTGGGCGTAGAGGCCGTCCTCCCGCGCCCCGTCGAGGGTGAAGGCGGTGGTCGTCCGGGGGTTCTCCTCCGGGACACCAGAGGCATCGAGCCTCCGCGCGGAGGTGAAACACCAGTCGAGTCGAAGCTCGCCTTGGGCCAGGGCTCGGTTCACTGACCGGGGGGTGAGGTGCGGCGGAGAGAGGGGGGGAGAGAAGACGACCGGCTCGCCCCAGATGCACCAATCCTGGAAGGAATCCCCCTGCTCGCCCGGCCACACGGCGAGCTCGATGAGGACGTGCTGCCCCGCCCATGGGGAGAGGGGCACCTCCCGCCGGAACCACCGACGGTCAGCGTCGTTCACGCGGGGATTCACGCGGAGGGAGTCCACGAGGACGCTGTCGGCCGTCCCCGGACCGAGGATCGAGACGCAGAACAGGGCGCCGTCGGAGGAGCCATTCCACGCCTGCGGGAGCATCGCGGCCCACGCCAGGAACCGAGCTCCTGGGTGCACGAACACCCAGAACCGTGCCCTGCATGGCGTCTGCATGTAGATCCCCGCGCGGGTGACCCCCTCGATGCGCACCTTGGAACTCTGGGGCGCCACGTCCTCGCCCGGGGAGGGGAGGATCGCGCCGTCGAGGGCAGACGTGAGGTCCGCATCCACGTGCACCGTCCCGTGCTGGGCGAGCTCCCAGGGGGAGCGGTCGAGGGAAGCGGAGCCACATCGAACGAGGAAGACGAGGAGGGCGAGGTTTGCGTAGCGCATGCGCGGAGTGTATCGTCGGCCCCGCGAATCTGCAAGCGTCCCCCACGGAGGGAGGAGGAGGGAATCCGATGCCTGAGGTCGTGTTCTACGAGCTGCCCCCTCCCCCCCACTGGGTGGGAGTGGCGGAGCTCGTCTCTCGGTTAGTCCCCGAAGGTCCCCTCACCGTGGTCGTGGACAGCGCGGAGGACGCGAGGAAGCTCAGCCAGGCACTCTGGGGGTTGCCGCCGGCGGCGATCGTGCCACACGGCATCCTCGGGGAAGACGCCGAGGAGGAGATCGATCCGGTGGTGATCAGCATCGGCACGCCTGCGCGGTGCCGACCGACGGTGGTGCAGGCGGGCGTACGGGGGGAGATCGTGACCGCTTCGCGCATCGTCGAGGTGGTCCCCCATGATCGCGAGGCGAGGGGGGAGAGCAGGAGACGCTTCAGGAGGTACAAGGAGCTTGGCATCACGCCCGAGTTCCGCGCGTCAGCCAGCTGGGCGAACACCTTAGGACCCCATGGGGCACCGTACCCGCCAGGGCTCGAGGAGGCAGGGGCCTAGCCGTTCCCCGTCTTGGTGTGGATGAACTCGTCGACGAGGTGATCCACCTCCGAGGCGGTCGCGCATCCGAGCGCGTCGTGGGCCAGGGCCGAGGCATCCGAGAAACAGATCTTGCGGATGAGGTGCTTCGCGGCGGGGATCGCCGAGGGGGTCATGCTGAGCTCTTCCACGCCCAGCCCGATGAGGAGGGGAACGTACCTCGTGGTCCCGGCCATCTCTCCGCAGACCGCCACGCGCTTCTTGAACCGGTGGGCGGTCCAGGCGGTGTGACGGATGAGCCTGAGCACCGCCGGGTCGCAGGGGCGGTAGTACGAGGCGACCCGAGGGTTGCTCCGATCCACCGCGAGGGTGTACTGGATGAGGTCGTTGGTGCCGATGCTCACGAAGTCGGCGTGGGGGAGGAATGCCCTGATGTTGACCGCCGCGGAGGGGACTTCGATCATGATCCCCCGGGGAAGGCGGAAGTCACCGGCGAACCCCTCGGCCTTGAGGGCGTCGATGACCTCCTCCAGCACCTGGTTCACCTCGATGACCTCGTCCACGGTGGAGACCATCGGGAACAGGATGTGGGTCGGGCCCACGAGGCTCGCTCGGAGGATGGAGCGGATCTGGGTGCGGAAGCCCTCGCGCATCTGCAGGGAGATGCGGATCGAGCGCCACCCAAGGAAGGGGTTGGCCTCGGGCTGACGCTCGTGGTGGGGGACGAGCTTGTCTCCGCCGAGGTCGAGCGTGCGGATCACGACGGGGAGACCTCCCATCCCCTCCACCACTGCTCTGTAGATTGCGAGCTGCTCCTCTTCATCGAGGAGTCGGTTTTCCTTCAGGAACACGAACTCGGAGCGGAAAAGGCCGACTCCCTCCGCCCCTGATTCGATGGCGGTGCGTGTCTCCTCGGGGTCTGCGATGTTTGCCACCACGTGGATTCGGACCCCGTCCCGCGTGAAGGCCGGCAGGTGCACGTCGCGCTTGATCCGGACGTCCCGCTCGTGGGCTTCGTGGATCCGCTGCGCGAGGACCTCCCTGGAGGCAGGATCCGGGTTGAGGTACACCGTGCCGGTGGATCCGTCCACGAACACCGTGTCCCCCCTGCGTGCGAGCTGGGACAGGCCGGGGACCCCCATGACGACAGGCACCCCGAGCGGCTTGGCGATCACCGCGGCGTGCGAGGTGGCAGTGCCCAGCTCGGTCACCATGGCGAGGACCGGGGATCCACGGAGGCGGAGCACATCCGAAGGCGTGAGCTCGCGTGCGACCACCACCACGGGCTCCTGGTGAGGGACTGACTCGACCCACTCGAGCTGGAGCAACCGATGAACGAGCTGCCTCCCCACGTCCTCGACGTCCACTGCCCGTTCCCTGAGGTAGGGGTTCGGGCTCTCCGCGAGTGTCGCGCTGATGCGCCTGACGCCCTCGGAGACGAACCATTCGGCGTTCGCGTGCTCGGACCTGATGAGTGTCGGCAGTTCCTCCGTGAAGTACGGGTCACGCAGGATCTCGAGGTGACTCTTCAGGATCTCGGCCTCCTCTTTGCCGAGGTCGCGCGCGGCCTCGTCCACCGCCAACTGGTAGTACTTCTCCGTCGACGTCCACGCGCTCAGGTACCGGGCGATCTCCGCCTCGATCTCCTCCCGTGGCACCTCTCGTCGTATGACGCACGACACTTCTGGAGCGTACACGAAGACTGTGCCCATGGCCATTCCCCCTGCCACGGGCAGCCCCTGCAGGATGTGTGGTTCCCGATGTTCCACTGGCCCTCGTCTCCAGAGCTGGACACCCACCTCGCGGCACGTTGCGCACCCAACGTAGGGAGGAACTCGTTCCTTCGCGGCCTTGTCAAGAGTATATTCCCCCTCGGTTCGTGTGCATCGTTCCGGGGGAGGGACACCACCTTAGGAGAGGCCGGCGGCCGCGTCGGCCACGGATGCCCCCCCGAGCCTGATCGTGGACCGAAGGACCCAGGAGCACGGTCTCATGCCTGACGCTCGTGCCCCTCAGGGGGGTGTGGCGGCCCGCCTTACCACGCTGCTTGCGAGCATCGACGGAGCGCGGCGTGCGGCGGTTCTCTACCCTGACACTCACCCCAGGTTCAAGGCTGCGTTGGAGGGGATGCGCCAGGTGATCGAGTCACTCTCCGAGTGTGGGGAGCCAGTCAAGCTCACGGTCTACAAGCAGGAGTGTTTCCTCAACGGTGAGCCTCCCGAAGTGCCTATCGAGGTGCCTGCCAGCTTTTCTGATCGTTTCCTCCGCCTGGGGTTAGCCACGGTGGTGTTCGAGGCAGGCGTGACCGGGGAGGAATTGGGTCGGTTCCTCAGGCTCCTGTCCACCGATGCGCGGCGAGGAGGGGCCCCTAGGTCGCTGGATGAGCTGAGGGCCTTGCACGGCCTCGAGCGGATCACGCTCGTGCCTATCGACTACGGAAGGCTGTTCGCCGAGGGGGCAGGACGCCCCGCCGAGGCGGGGGAGCGCGACGAGGAGTACTTCGCCCGCCTCCTCACCCTCTGGGACCCGCAACCGGTCCGCCGGATGAGCGTCGAGGAGGTCGAGGCCCTGGGGCGGCTCTCCCAGGATCGACAGGCGCTCGGTCGCCTCCTTGAACTAAGCCTCAAGGGACCCCCGGTGGGGATGGGAGGCCTGGAGGGACGCGATGGCGCGCCTCTGGCCGAGGGGGCCGTGACGGCCTTGGACGCGCTCGCGTCGAGGCTCAGGGACCTCTACCCGGAGCGGTGGTCCTCCGTCCGAAAGACCCTCGTGGAGGCGGCCCTGCGTCTGGACATCAGTACGCTTACTGCTCGTCGCCCGGACCTCTTGCGCGTGACCACCACGGCCGAGCCCGCACCGAGCCCCGCGGACGAGATGTCGGATGCCGAGCTCGCCGATGTCCTCGCGGATGCGCTCGCGGAGAGACAGGATCTCGGCGATGACCTCGCCGAGGTGATCCGGGGGCTCGTGCCCGATCGCCAGCGTTGCGTCGCGCTCCAACCGCTGATCGCCAGCCGCCTGAGGCTCCGAGGGGTACCAGAGCGTGCCCGTTCGGACATGCTCACCTGGTGGGAACAGCGCATCGTGCGCGGTGAAGGCTTCCGAGACGGTGCCGATCCGCTCTTCTCGGCCCTGCTGGCCGAGCCGGCCCCTTCCAAGCCGGTGATCGACCTCGCGTGGTTCCGGGACAGCTTGCGGGATCAGGTCATCGTGGAGAGCTACCTCGATGACTTGCGAGGCCTCGTCCACACGAGCGTCACTCCGGAAGACATAGAGGTGGTGCTCGCCCGCTACCATGACGAGTTCGTGCGGCTGGCCTCCGCCGGAGACTTCATGGGGCTCCGCGAGCTCCTCGAAGAGCTCGGTGGCGAGCTCAGCCGGCAAGGGTTGCGACCTCAGGAGGTGATCGGACGAATGCTCAGCGTCACCCTCGGGGATCGGATCGCCGCCGGTGTCTCGTCGCCAGACCCCTCCGTCCGCAGGGAGGCGCGAGGTGTCGCCTGCCTTTTCGGGGCCTCGGGGTTTCGCGTCGTGATGACGGCGCTCGTGCAGGCACAGGATTGGGAAGTCTGCGAGGAGCTGCGAGCCGAGGTGCCGCGCTACGGGGTGGAGGCGGCGGAGGAGGCCCTCAACTGGATCTCGCACCGCGATCCTAGGGTCGTGCGGGAGGCCCTGCTCGTCATCCGGAAGGCTGGGAGCCCGCACCACGCGCAGAAGGTCCGGGTCCTCCTTGGGCACCGCGATCCCGACGTGCGTGTGGCGGCCCTGGCCGCCCTCATACGTCTGGGAGGGGAGGGGAGGGCCGAGGCCGTGGACGCGTGTCTGCGGGATCCGTCCCCTCGGGTGGTGCAGGCGGCGCTCAACGCGTGCGAGGAGCTCGGCGTCGAACGGTTCGCCGAGGGGCTCAAGGCGGTCATCTCTGGGCATCGGGACGATCCCGACTTCGTGACGGTACGAGGTGCGGCCATCGCTTTGGTGGGGTCCCACAGGTTGGTCCACCTGCGGGACGCGCTCAAGGACATCGTCCGATCCGCGGGGAGCTGGACGAAGTACACCCTGGACGATCGACTCGCCTCGCACGCCGCAGGGGCCCTGCTCTCCCTCGGTGACCCGAAGTCCGTGGAGTTCGTGCAGAAGCTGAGTAGGTGGGGCATCGGCAAGGCGGGCAAGGCGTGTCGGGAGGCGCTCAAGGCCGCCAAGGCAGGAAGGAAGCCGTGAGTCAGGCACCTCAGGATCTGATCTTCGAAGAACTCTTGAGGTCCCTCAACGGGGCATTGCGGGTCGCGCAGCTCTACCCTCGGGGGCACCAATCGATCGTCATGGGGCTCCAGAAGGCGGACGAAGCGCTGCGAACCCTTCTGAGCCGCGTGCCGGCCGTGCACCTAGGGGTCTTGGGCGAGGAGATCGTGTACGACAAGGGCGACTCCTATCAAGCCTCATCCGGGGCACCGTTTCTCCTCAAGGTCCTCCAGGACCATGGGGTCGACAGGGTGACGTTCCACAAGGGGTGCTCGCTGAGTGACCTCAGTGAGCTCCTCGACGTCCTGCAGCAGTCACCGGAGGTGGTGAGCGAGGCCGGAGGGGCCCACCGCGTCCTGCAGACTCGGGGCATCCGCACCATCACCCTTGAGCGTCTCACTCCCACGCCCTTGGAGGCAAAGCGTCCCGGTCCCATCGTCGTGTCGACCCCCGCGCTCTCGGCGGCAGCTGCGGGCCTCGTGGTGCAGGCGCGCAACACCCTCGCCGAGGTGGCCGAGAGCGTGGAGGGAGGAAGGCCAATCCCGACCGACCCGGCGCGTTCGTACGCGTACGAGCTCACCAAGGCCCTCGTTGACGCCGAGGCGTCGCCCTTGTCCCTCGCCCTGTTCGAGCAGCACGAGGACGCGTGGCTCACGAGGCTCGTGCGGGTGACCGCGGTCGCGGTCGCCTACGGGCGCCGCCTCGGCCTCCTCCCCGAGCAGATGCAGGCGCTGGGGACCGCCTCGTTCCTCTACGACGTGGGGCTCTTGGCCCTGGGCCTCAACCGTGCGAGCGTGCGCGAGGACGAGCCGGCGTACAGGCGCCACCCCATCGAGGGGGCGCGGATTCTCCTGCAGAGCAAGAACATCGATCGGCTCAGCGTCGTCGTCGCCTTCGAGCACCACATGCACCACGACCTCAGCGGGTTCCCGAAGGTGCCTGGGAAGAAGTCCGTGCACCCTGTGGCGGAGCTCGTGGGCCTCGCGGACGCGTTCGTAGACCTCGTCTCAGGCGCACCTGACCGGCGCGGACTGCGCAGCGATGAGGCGGTGATGAGACTCTCCCAATCGGCCGGGAAGGCGTACGAGACAGGGCTCTTCTCCGCCTTCGTCGCCACGGTCGGCGTCTTCGCTCCGGGCACGTTCGTGGACCTCAGCGATGGGCGAAGCGGCATGGTGCTCTCGACGAATCCCCTCCACGTGCTCCGCCCCGTCGTCCGCATCATCAGCGACGAGACCGGCCGTATCCTCCCGCGCCCAGTAGATGTCGATCTCTCCAAGGCCGGCCCTCTCCGGATCATCCGGTCCTTCGATGCCTCCGAACGCGGCATCGACCCTCGCCGCTTCACGAGTGCCCTCATGGGAGGATGAGCCCGCCCCACACGTGCCTTGCCTGGGGAGGGCACCCGCCGTGACGCCTCGGGTCCGACGCGAGACGTGGAATCCCACCGCACGACGCCTATCTTCTCCCCGTGTGCGTCTAGCCCCCGCACCGCGGGAGGCTCATGCTCGAGGGGGAGAGGTCCCGCGGTAGCTGATGCCACCAAGAGGAGAGGAGGAATCCGTGCGGCTTCACGTGCTGTTCACGGCGCTGGCGATCCTGTGGAGTTTGGCCCCCTGTGGTGAGGAGGGCCAAGTCGATGCCGTGGTCGAGTTCACGGACGGTTCGATCGACACGGTGTCCAACGTGTGGGAGTACTACGAGCGACAGCCGGTGCGCCGACTGTGCTACATCGATGGCAAGGATCGTCCCCAGATCCCGTACGCCGAGATTTCGACCATCTCGTTCGCCAGGTCCGACGAGAACCCCAAGATGGTGGACCTCACCATCGTGCTGCACGATGGCCGCACGAAGCACGGTCGCCTTTGGTTCAACGATTCGTTCTTTGGCACCAGGAAAGACGGGACTGAATGGCGTGGCGTCATCTCCTCCCTGCGGCGGATGACCTTCCTGCCGAAGCCGGAGCGTGCGGCCTCTCCAGCCCCCACACAGGGTCCGTCGCGCTCCGGCAGGGGATCGACCGTGCGGGGAGATCGCTGACGCACGGTGATCGGGGAAGGTTGACGCGCAACGCTCCTTAGGCTCGACACGCGGATGCCGGATCCATGGCCCCACCAGGCCCCAGGACGACCGCGCGAGTCGGGGATCCCCTCGACGTGGGTGCCTCGGTGAATAGCGGAAACACCGCCGAGGTACCACGAAAGGAAAGCCCTGTTGCCTTGGAGGACCGGTGGAGAGACCCCCGATGCCCCCTGAGGATGCCGCGGCCGAAGAGGCCCTGATCGCCTCGGCCGCGGCAGGGGACAAAGAGGCCTTTGGAGCGTTGTACTGCATGTTCGGCCCTCGCGTCTATGCCGTGGCCTGCGGCCTCCTCCTCAACCCTGAGGATGCGCTCGACGTGACGCAGGACACCTTCATCCGTGCCTGGAGGGCGCTGCCTCGTTTCCGACGCGGCATGCCGTTCTTCCCGTGGCTCTACGCCATCGCGCGGAACCGATGCTTGTCGCGCTTGGCGCGCGGCCGCGCCCGGGAGGAGGTCGTCCTCGACGACAGGGTGGGGAGCCAGCCCGACGGTGAGGTGGACTCGGTGGAGCTCCGCCGGGACATCATGCGCGCCCTCGCGACCCTCTCGCCCGAGCATCGCGAGATCATCATCCTGAGGCACTTCCAAGACCTGTCCTACGGGGAGATCGCGCAGAGTCTCGGCATCCCCATCGGGACGGTGATGTCGCGCCTCCATCACGCCCGCAAGGCGTTGGGGGCTCGTCTGGAGGGGTGGGAGAACGCCAGATGACGTGCGAGGAAGCGGGGATCCTCCTCAACGGGCTCGTCGATGACCAGCTCGGCGAAGACGAGCGGACGCGCCTCGAGGTGCACCTCTCCACGTGCGCTCGCTGCCGCGCCGAGCTCGAGAGGCTCAAGCGTCTGGAGGGACTCATGAAGAGGGTGACGCTCCCGCGGCTCCCCGACGAGGCGTGGGATGAGCATTGGAGGCACGTGTACAACCGGCTCGAGCGCGGCACCGGGTACGTGCTCGTGGGACTGGGTGCGATCCTCCTCCTGGGGTGGGGGGGCTACGAGCTGTGCAAGGAATGGCTGCGAGACCCGGGTATTCCCCTGGTCGTGCGACTGGGCTGTGGCCTCCTCGCCGCGGGCCTCATCGTCCTCGCCGTGTCCACGGTGCGCGAGAAGATCCTCGTCTCACGGTACGACCGTTACAAGGAGATCAGACGATGATCATCGTGACCTCTGATTCGGTGCCCGGCTACACCGTGAAGAAGGTCTGTGGCCTCGTGAAAGGCAACACCATCCGGGCCAAGAGCATCGGGAAAGACATCGTCGCCTCGCTCAAGAACCTCACCGGTGGCGAGATCGAGGAGTACACGCAGATGATCGCCGAGTCCCGCGAGCAAGCGATCGACCGGATGGTCGCTCAGGCGCTCACGCTCGGCGCGAACGCCATCGTGGCGGTCCGGTTCAGCACCACCTCGGTCATGAGCGGGGCGGCTGAGATCCTCGCCTACGGCACGGCGGTGGTCCTCGAGGGGCCTCCTGCGCCCTCCTGAGCGGACCCTCCTCAGGAGGACTCGCCCCTCAGGGCGCGCAACCCGGCCTTCAGGCGGTCGAGCCCCTCGGCGACTCGATCGTATCGCGCCGCGTAGCTCAACCTCAGGAAGCCCTCCGCCCCAAACACCGAACCGGGGACCAGCGCGAGGCGCTGGCTCTCCAACAGGTACTCGCACAGCCGCAGCGACGTCGCGATCGGCGTGCCTTGCCACCCGCAGTGCAGGTAGGCCCTCGCGTCGGCGAAGAGGTAGAAGGCGCCCTCTGGCTTGCGGCAGGGGAGGTCAGGGATCGCGAGGAGCCGCTCGTAGGCCATGTTGCGCCTGCGCTCGAACTCCTTCACCATGGCGACGACGTCGTCCTCTGGTCCGGTGAGGGCCGCGAGGGCGGCCCACTGCGAGATGCTGCACGGGTGGGACGTCGTGTGGCTCTGCAGCCTCACGACCGCCGAGGCGACTTGGGGGGGAGCAGCCATGAACCCCACGCGCCACCCCGTCATCGCGTAGGCCTTCGACCATCCGTCGATGAGGATGAGTCGGTCCCTGATCGCCTCATAGGACGCGAGCGAGTAGTGAGGCCTCCCGTCGTAGACGAGGCGGCTGTAGATCTCGTCGGACAACACCCACACGTGCCTCTCGGCGAGCACCGAGACGAGCGCCTGCAGCTCCTCCCCGTCGTAGGCGACACCCGTGGGATTCGATGGCGAGTTGATGATGACCATGCGGGTGCGTGGGGTGATCGCCTGCTCGAGGATCCGAGGGGTGAGCTTGAAGCCGTCTTCCGCCCGGAGCGGGATGATGACCGGCGTGGCGTGCGCGAGGCGAACCATCTCAGGGTAGCTCAGCCAGTAGGGGGCAGGGATGATGACCTCGTCCCCCGCCTGACACGTCGCGAGGATGGCGTTCGCGAGCGTCTCCTTCGCGCCGGATCCAATCACGATCTGGGAAGGCTCGTAGGACGTGCCCCACTTGGTGTTGAGCATGGTCGCCACGGCCTTCCGCAGCTCGAGGATGCCGGCGCTGGCCGTGTACTTCGTGTAGCCTTTCTCCATGGCCTCGAACGCCGCCTGACGGACGTGGCGGGGGGTCGGGAAGTCCGGTTCGCCCACCGTCAGGTTGATGACCGGCTCGCCCGCCTTCAGCATCGCCGAGGCCTTGGCAGCAAGCTCCAGCGTCAGAGACGGTTGTATTCTCCCCACGCGTTCCGCGAGATGCACAGGCAACCTCCCTCGTGACACGGCGCTTCGAGATGAAGCGCGAAAGCACTCGAATGTGACCGCCAGGCCTTCGGCCGTCAACCCCATCCCCTACCCCCGCACAAGGTTGCCCCGTAGATTGCACGCCTCGTTCCAACGAATCGGCTCCCCACGTGGAGGTGAGCATGAGTGAAGGCCTCCTCGTCGTGTTCGAAGGGATCGACGGCTCAGGCAAGAGCACCCAGCTCGAACGCCTTCGCTCCTGGCTCGCTTCCCACGACCTGCTGGTCCGCACGTTCGTCCAGCCTGGGGACTCCCTCGCCGGGCGGATCCTCCGACGGGCCATGCGGGAGGGCAAGAGGCTCGCTCCCTCGACCGAGCTCGCGCTCTTCATGCGGGATCGGCGGCAGCAGGCCCCAGCGATCGCGCGCCTGCTTCGGGAAGGTTTCGTCGTGCTGCTCGACCGCCACTACCTCTCGTCCGTTGCGTACCAGGGTGCCCTGGGTCTTGACCCTGGACGCATCCTCGAGGAGTGCCTGCGGTTCTGCCCGGTGGCGGACCTCACCTTCCTGTTCGACCTCGATCCCAAGGTTGCGCTCGCACGGATCACGCGCAGTCGGAGCGCCGACGCCTTCGAGCGCCTCGACTACCTCGCGCGGGTGCGCGAGCTCTACCTCGTGTGGGCGACACGACTGACGGGCCTGCTCGTGGTCGATGCGCAGGATCCCCCCGACACGATCGCCGCGACGATCGCCTCGGTGGTACGCGAGAAGCTGCACGCCCGTGGCGTGCGGCTCGAGGGCCCCGGAGCTCGGGGTTGACAAGGTGAGGCCCGCGCGGCACATTCGCCATGTTCTTTGCGCCCATAGCTCAACTGGACAGAGCGTCTGGCTACGGACCAGAAGGTTGGGGGTTCGACTCCTCCTGGGCGTACCAGTCCTCCCTCAGCACCTCACGCCATGGAACCACCCCAAGATCGAGCCGTGCCTGACCTCCGCTGGATGAGGGAAGCCCTGCGCGAGGCCGAACGGGCACGCGACGAGGGGGAGGTGCCAGTGGGAGCCGTGGTCGTCCACGACGGCGTGATCGTCGGCCGAGGACACAACCGGTGCGAGGCGCTGTGCGATCCCACCGCGCACGCGGAGATCATCGCCCTCGGGGCGGCCGGATCGGCCCTGGGATCCTGGCGCATGCCCGATGCCGCCCTCTACGTGACGCTGGAGCCATGCACCATGTGCGCCGGAGCGCTCCTTCTGGCGAGGGTCGGGACCCTCGTGTTCGCCGCGACCGACCCGACGATGGGCGCCTGCGGATCGACGCGGGACGTGCTGTTCGAGGCGCGCCTCGCCGGCAGGATCGCGGTGAGGAGCGGCGTGCTCGCGGAGGAGAGCGGCTCCTTGCTCCGCGAGTTCTTCGCCTGCCAACGGGAGGCACAGAAGCGGAGGGGTGCCGGAGCGGTTGAACGGGGCGGTCTCGAAAACCGTTGACCCCTCTGGGGTCCGTGGGTTCGAATCCCACCCCCTCCGCCAGTCTCACGAAGGGAAACCATCGCATCCACCGCGAGTCGGATTCACCATGCGCCTGCTCATCCCCTCGCGTTCACCGCGGCGTGGCCCTGTCGTCCCTCACCCCCTCCTCCCCGGTCGAGGCCGCACCCCCCGACCCGAAGGACCAGCCCCCACGCTCGTTCGGCCATGTGGCGCCTGAGGCAGGGATGAGCGAACGGACCATCGACAGGACCAAGGCCCAGGCACACGCCGTGCGGCAGGCGTTCCTCATGTCCCAGCTCGTGGTCGCAGGGACGGTCGCCGTCGTGAGCGACAGGCTGGGGCCCCTGGACGAGGCCTCGCCAGGCAGGACGGTCCTCGCGGTGGTTGTGAGTGCCCTCGCGGCCGTGGAGATGGTGATGGCATGGGTCCTCCCGCGAGTGGTGCTGAAGCGTGGACGGCCCCACGCGGGCCCGACCGCGGAGGCGACGCCCGATGCACAGGCGAGGCTCCGCGCCGTCTTCGTCGCCTACCTCGTGAGGGTCGCCCTCCTGGAGTCGGTCCTCGTGTACGGCGTGCTCGTGTTCGTACTCACCCGTGACTTCCGCGCGTTCATCCCGTTCGCCGCCGGGGCCTTCGTGGCCACCGCGAAGGCGACGTTCGACGGGATGCTGGGGGGCGTTCCCCACCGGGGGACGGAGGACGGGTGACCGCCGCTCCTTCGCGGCGACTCGTTCCACGAGGAGCGCTCCCCTCGTGTTCCCTTCCCCCGGAGCTCTTGACTTCTCCGGCTCGCGCTGTACCGTCCGAAGATTCTGTCGATCGGGTCGCGTGAGCATGGAGAGGGACGATGCCTGATTTCAGAATACGGGTTCACCCCATCCTTTCGGTGCCGCCGCGCAGGAAGATACGGTTCTTCTGGCAGGGCAAAGAGCTTGAGGCCTATGACGGGGAGATGATCTCTTCGGCCTTGTTCGCGAATGGGATCCGCGTATTTGGCCATCATCCGAAGGATGGTGCGCCTCTGGGCATCTTCTGTGCGAACGGTCAGTGTGCCCAGTGTTCGGTCATCGCGGACGGCCTCGCCGTGAAATCGTGTATGACTCCCGTACGTGAGGGGATGCGCGTGAAGCCACTCGACGGCAAGCCGGTCCTCCCCGATGCCCCCGGTGGGTTCACCTTCCATCCGATCCAGACCATCGACGTGGAGGGCCTCGTGATCGGGGGAGGCCCCGCCGGGCTCTCCGCGGCCGTCGAGCTGGGGAAGGCGGGCGTAGGGGTGCTCATCGTGGACGACAAGCACGCCCTCGGTGGCAAGCTCGTGCTCCAGACACACAAGTTCTTCGGCTCCATCGAGGCCTGCTACGCCGGCACGCGGGGCATCGACATTGCGAAGCGGTTGGAGGCCGAGGTGCGGAGGTTCGAGAGCATCCGCATCTGGACGAACTCCGTCGCCCTCGCCGTGTTCACCGACCGGAAGGTGGGGGTCCTTCGAGAAGGGCACTACGTGCTCGTGCAGCCGCAGGTCCTGCTCGTGGCGACCGGGGCCAGGGAGAAGTCACTCGTGTTCAAGGGGAACACCTTGCCCGGCGTCTACGGCGCGGGTGCCTTCCAGACGCTGGTGAATCGGGACCTCGTCCGGCCCACGGAGCGCCTGTTCGTCGTGGGAGGAGGGAACGTCGGGCTGATCGCGGCCTACCACGCCCTCCAGGCGGGTATCGAGGTCGTGGGTCTGTGCGAGGCGCTCCCGGAGTGCGGTGGATACAAGGTCCACAAGGACAAGCTCCAGCGGATGGGTGTGCCGATCTACACGTCCCACACCGTGGTCTCGGCGAACGGCACCCAGGAGGTGGAGTCGGTCACGATCGCGCGCCTGGACCCGCTGTGGCGCCCGATCCCTGGGACCGAGAAGACCTTCGCCTGCGACACCGTGCTCGTCGCGGTCGGGCTTGACCCGTGTGACGAGTTCCTCAAGAAGGCCAAGGAGTACGGGTTGCCGGTGTACGCCGCCGGCGACGCGGAGGAGATCGCCGAGGCCTCGGCCGCCATGTTCACCGGCAAGATTCGGGGATTGCAGATCGCGCGGGCCCTTGGGCGCGACGTGGGGGACGTGCCTCCGGAGTGGCACAAGACCGCCGAGGTCCTCAAGTCGCGTCCAGGAGCGACGGTGACCGAGGAGCTCCCCGACACGCGGTCTGGGGTCTTCCCCGTGTTCCACTGCAGCCAGGAGATCCCGTGCAACCCCTGTACCTCGATCTGCCCTATCGGGGCAATCCGCATCGAAGGCGACGAGATCCTCGGGTTGCCCACCTTCTCCGCGGCGGAGTGCCTCGGGTGCGAGCAGTGCGTGGCCATCTGCCCTGGGTTGGCGGTCACGCTCGTGGACTTCCGCAAGGATCCTCACAACCCCACGGTCACCATCCCCTTCGAGTTCACCCGCGAGAGGATCAAGGAGGGGGACGTGGTGACCGTGTTGGACACCGAGGGGCGCGTGCTAGGCAACGTGCCAGTCACGAAGGTGTGGGAACCCAAGTTTGCGGACCGGGCCCTCCTCGTGCGCGTGCGCGCACCCGCGGAGATCGCCCCCCTCATCGCCGGCATCAGGGTGCAGGAACCCTGGGTGGGCGAGTCCATGGAAGAGGCCATCACGCGGATCGACGACGACGAGGTGGTCTGTCGGTGCGAGCGGGTGAAGGCAGGCGAGCTGCGGGCCCTCATCCGCCAGGGCATCCGCGACATGAACGAGCTCAAGGCCCTCACGAGGGCCGGCATGGGGGCCTGCGGGGGCAAGACGTGTCCAAACCTCATCAAGCGCCTCTTCAAGGAAGAGGGAGTCCCCCTCTCCGAGGTCACGGACCTCACCCAACGTCCCCTCGTCATGGAGGTACCCCTCGGGGTATTCGCGGGCGTGGTCACCGGCGCGGGTCCCGTGAAGGATGAGCCCGCGGCCCACACCGTCGCCGCACACGAGGGAGGGGTGTGATGAGCACGGCGGTCTTCGATGCCATCGTGATCGGCGCCGGATCGGTCGGTGTGCCGGCGAGCCTGGCCATGGCCGAGAAGGGACTCAAGGTCCTCGTCGTGGACCAGTTCGCGAGCCCTGGGCAAGGGAGCAACAAGTGCGCCATCGGGGGCATCCGCGCCACCCACTCCGCCCCCGCGAAGATCAAGCTGTGCCTCGAATCGCTCCGGGTGTTCTCCACGTGGGAAGAGACCCACGGGGACCCGATCGAGTGGTTCCAAGGAGGCTACTGCTTCGTCGCCTACCGTGAGCAGGAGGAGCGCGTACTCAAGGGCCTGCTCGCCATTCAGAAGGCCCACGGCCTCAAGATCGACTGGTACGATGCGGACGACCTGCTCGCCATCGTCCCGGGCCTCAAGTCGGAGAACCTGCGCGGTGGCACGTTCTCCCCGGAGGACGGCTCGGCCTCCCCCATGCGGTCCTGCCTCGCGTTCTACCGTCGCGCAAAGGAGCTTGGGGTCGAGTTCCGGTTCGGTGAGCGCGCGACCGGGATCATGCGGCGCAAGGGGGCCGTCGTGGGTGTGCGCACGGACAAGGGGGGGTATGCGAGCCCCACGGTCGTGAATGCCGCCGGCGCCTGGGCTCGCACCATCGCGCAGACCGCTGGGCTCGACATCCCCGTGCACCCTGACAGCCACGAGGCAGGCGTGACCGAGCCGGTCGCACCGTTCCTGAGGCCCATGGTCGTGGACATACGCCCCGTACCTGGCTCCCACAACTACTACTTCTGTCAGCATCGGCCAGGGCCCCTCATCTTCTGCATCACCCCCGACCCACCCATCGTGGGCACGGATCGTCGCGAGACCTCCGCGTTCCTCCCCATGGTCGCTCGGCGCATGGTCGACCTCATGCCAAAGCTCGCACACGTGAAGGTGCGCCGGACCTGGCGTGGGCTGTACCCCATGACACCCGACGGCGCGCCGCTGGTCGGTGCCTCCCAGGTCCTCAAGGGGTACATCCACGCCGAAGGAATGTGCGGCCAGGGGTACATGCTCGGCCCCGGCGTGGGGGCCCTCGTCGCACGGGTCGTCACCGGGGAGCTCCAAGAGGGCGATGCGGAGATTCTCGCCGAACTCTCCCCAGGCCGGACGTTCGGTGGGGCGGAGGCGCTGAAGTAAGCAGGCCCCTCGGCGCCGTCGCCGTTCGTGTGGGTTCGACCTCTCCTTGACAGCCATTCGCATTTGCGTTAACATCACCGGGTCAGGCCCCCGGTAGCCGACGAAGAGAGGGGGATTCACCTCACCACACCCGAACGCGTGACCCCCACCCAGAGCGGAGGTGATCCACGATGCCCAACCCACGAACGAAGCCACTCTCCCTCGCGGTCGGAATCGCCCTATGCCTCGCGGCCGACGCCCACGCCGTAGGGCATGCCACACTTGGAATGAGACTGGGCCTCAACCGCAACCAGCTCCGTGCAGAGGAGACCGGAAGGGACCTTGAGATAGAGAAGATGGCGACCACCGGCATCGCCGCTGGTCTCGTCGGAAACGTCGCTCTCACCGATTGGCTCTCCTTCCAACTTGAGCTGCTCTACTGCGAGAAGGGTGGCAAGTACGACGTGAGGGTCGGCCTTCCTGTCGAGATCCCAGGGTTCGGGATCAATACCATCGATGAGAGATCGCTCCAGTACGTAGAGGTGCCCTTTCTCGTCAAGGCCGTGCTCCCGGTTCGATGGCCAGTGAGGCCAACCTTCGTGGGAGGTATCTCCGCCGCGCTCAAGCTCGATGGGGATCTCAAGAACAGGGTCAATATCAGGATAGAAACGTTCGAGATCTCCCACCTCCGTATCGAGGACATCACGAGTCAGCTCACCACGCTCGACGCGAGTGCCGTCATCGGCGGAGGCCTCGAGTTCGCCGTCGGGAAGCGGCCGTTCGTCCTTGACCAGAGGTTCTCATTCGGTCTCAGGGCGAACCACTATGAGACGAGTATTCCCGCGTCTTATTTCCAGGAAATCGGCATACCAGTGACGGAAGATATCGTGTACAAGATCGACATGTACAACTATGTATGGTCGCTGTCTCTCGGGTATCTATTCTGACATTGGACCATTCCAATCTGTCGTACGCACCTATTGGCCCCCAGCATCGGATACGGCTCGTTCGATCTGGAGATTTCCGAAGAGTGCAAAGGTGGACTGAGGGGGGTCCACCGTGCCTCCACAGGAAGCGCGCCCGAGGGGTGACCCGCCCTGTGGATGGTGCGCGGGCGCGTTGCAGGCACTGGGAGACGCGAGATCGACCACCAATGGCGTGAGGGGTGCCCTGACACGGGGCAAGATCCTGAAGCCATTGGGGGGCTCTCACGATGCTTGACATCTCGGAGCGGTGGTTTCTCTCTCGTCGAGTCGAGCCTACTGCAAGGTCCTTCGCACGGAGGGAGCGAGATGCGCGCGGGGAAACAGAGACGAGACCGGAGACTCTCACCAGCACTCTTTCGGGTGGCCCTTGGACTGATGGCCTCATGGGTGCTGTGTCCCTCTCCCTCCGCGGCGTTTGACTACTACGCGGAGCGTGACCTCGTGTTCGGGTCCCCAGGGGCGGGACTCGGGTTCTGGGGCTGGCAGAACCCCGCGGTGCTCGGGACCCTGAAGGGGCTCGACGTGGTGTTCTCGTCGAGCGAGGGTCCTGACAGGGACGACAGGTATGAGCGCTGGGGTCTGATGGTGGCGCAGCCTTCCCTCGGGTGGGGCGTGGTGCGGGTGGACACCGGCGAGGCACCGACGACCCACTACCGGTACGCGTTCGGGGTGGGGGATCGCCGGTTCTCGTTTGGGCTCGGCTACGCCCGGACGTCGCGTCGGGGGACCGATCCGTCCGAGGCGCTCACAGTTGGTGCCCTGCTGCGTCCCGTACGGTTCGCGTCCCTGGGCCTCACCGGGACGTTCCCCGACGACGAGACGCAACTGGGGGCGGTGGAGTGCGCCTTGCGTCCCCTTGGGGACCATCGGATCGCCCTGTTCGCCGACCTCGCGGTGGGCCGCACCCAGCGCGTGGCGGAGGCGCCGTGGAGCGTCGGGGGGTGCGTGGAGCCCCTCGATGGGGTTCGCATCGCGGTGAGGCATTTCGATGACGGACACACCTCGATCGGGCTCGGCGTGAGCCTGGGGAGAGTCGGCGTGGCCACGACCGTGCACGAGCGCGACGACCGCCGATACCCCTCCCAGCTCGTGCGCGTGGGCGAGTTCGATCGCACGTTCCTCCGGTCCGTGAGGAAGGGAACACGCTACCTTCGGATGGAGGTGTGCGGGCAGATGAAGCACCGTCGCTCGTCGTTGTTCGACAAGTCGCTCTCCCTCCGCCAGGTGGTGGGCATGCTCGAGCGCGCCACGGAGGATGAGGCCATCGGCGGTGTGGCCCTCAACATCTCGGGTCTGAGGGCCACGCGGGCCATGATGTGGGAGCTGCGGCACACCTTGGAGAGGGTCCGGGCGACAGGGAGGAAGGTCGTCATCTTCACGGACGCGATGGACGAGTGGACGTTCCACCTGGCTTCAGTCGCCGATCACCTCGTGATGGATCCCCAGGGGGCCATCCTCCTCAAGGGGCTCGCCCTGGGGTCGACCTACTTCAAGGGCACGCTCGATGCCTTGGGGGTCGGCGTGGAGGAGTGGCGGTATTTCCGGTACAAGAGCGCCCTCGAGCCGTTCTCGAGGAAGGGCATGTCGGAAGGGCACAGGGAGCAGATCCAACGGATCGCCGAGGGGTTTTACGAGCTGCTCCGCGAGGACATCTGCGAGGGCAGAGGCGTCTCGAGGGCCACCTTCGATGGGTGGGTGAACGAGGGGGTCTTGCTCGGAGGCAAGGAGGCATTAGAGGCGGGCATGGTCGATCGGCTCGGCCGCTGGGACAGAGTCGAGGAGATTCTCAAGGACTATGAGGGCTCCTCCCGACGTCTCGTCGAAGCACGTTCCCTCGTTGGCCGCGAGGCCCGCGAGGCGGACCGCTGGGGCGAACCACCCACCATCGCGGTGGTGTACGCCCTCGGTGTGTGTGCAATGGACGAAGGGATCACGGCGCGTCGGCTCATCAAGGATGTGGAGCGGGTGGGCAAGGACGATAACATAAAGGCGGTGGTGTTGCGGGTGGATTCCCCGGGTGGGGACGCGGTGGCCTCCGACATCATCGCCGACGCCCTCCGACGCGTCCGGGAGAAGAAGCCGGTCATCGTGTCACAGGGGCAGGTCGCCGCGTCGGGAGGATACTGGCTGTCCATGTACGGCACCCAGATCCACACCACCCCCCTTACCATCACCGGCTCCATCGGGGTCATCGGGGGGTGGTTCTACAACGCGGGGCTGAAGGAGAAGCTCCGCATGTCGACCGACCTCGTGCAGGTCGGCCCTCACGGCGACCTCGGGTTCGGGTTCCGTCTCCCCTTCCTCGGTATGACGCTCCCTGACCGTCGGCTCTCGGACGACGAGCGGGCCAAGGTCGAGCACTTCATCAGGACCGCCTATGGCGCCTTCGTTCAGAAGGTAGCCGACGGCCGGGGGTTGCGTGCTGACTCGGTGGCGGTCTTGGCGGAGGGTCGCGTGTGGCTCGGTGGCGATGCGAGGGACCGCGGGCTTGTCGACCGCATCGGAGGGCTCTCCGACGCGATCAGGGCGGCGAAGGTCGCCTCTGGCATCCACGAGGAGGAGACGGTCCGGATCCTCGAACTCCCGAAGGCGAAGGTGTTCGACCTCTCATTCATCAGCCCGTTCCTCGGGAGGGCGAGGCAGATGGAGCCTCTGAGGAGCCCTGCGTTTGACTACCTCGCCTTCCGGCTCTCCCGCAACGGCACGCCCATGCCGATCCTCGGGTTCGAGGAGATGGGGGTCTGTGTCGACCCGATGGGGCAGTCGGACTGAGCGCCCGCGCGCGGATCCCTCACGGTCCCAGGTGCCGACCCTCGCGCACCTTCCTCGCGATCGCCTCGAGCGTGGCCATCATGGCCCGGTAGTGGCTTCCCCTCCAGAACACGCGACCGCAGGAGGGGCAGCGCGAGAACTCCTCATGGGTGGCCCGCACGCGCGGGGGCACCTCGGGTGGGAGGAGGTCGGGGGAGAGGGCCTCGAGGACCCCGTTGCACGCGATGCACCGGGTGAAGGGCCGGGCTTGCCCGAGGAGGTCGAAACGGCGCAGCACCTCCGCGGCCTGGTCACGCGGCCTCGTGTGGCGCACGAGGTAGCCGTGGGTGATGGCCCGACGCTTGAGGAGCCCCCGGTCCCTCGTGAGGAGGATCCTCCCCTCTGAGGCCATCTCAGCGAGCTCATCGTCATCGGCGTCGGTGCGGTAGAGGGCGTCGAACCCGAACATGCGCAGGATGCGCGCGAGCGCGCCGAGGTGCACATCGAGGACGAACCCCGTGCGTCGCAGCGGCCTCTCGCGCACGCGTTGAATCGACGAGACGTCGATGCTCTCGAACACGGGGAAGACACTCACCCGGTCACCGTCGCACACCACGTGATCGAGGCCGACCGATTCGCCGTTGACGAGGACGAGGTCCACCTCGGTGTGGGGGATCCCCATCCGCTCGATGAGGTCCCTCACCGCCACGCACCCGACGAACTCGTGCACGACCGAGCCTTTGCGACCCCGCGCGAGGTCGTTGAGCTCAGCGTAGAGCCGCACAATCGCCCGTGCGCTCACCTCGGCGGCTTCTCCGGGGAGAGGGAGGGCGGAACGGAGGCGCTCCGCCTTCGCGTGTCACAGCAGCGACTTCAGCTCGCCCACCTTGTCGGTCGCCTCCCAGGTGAACTCCGGGAGGGATCGGCCGAAGTGGCCGTAGCAGGCGGTCTTTCGATAGATTGGCCGCAGCAGCCTGAGGTGGTCGATCATCCCTTTGGGAGTCAGGGGGAAGACCTTGCGGACCATCGTGGTCAACTCGGTATCCGGCACGACCCCGGATCCGGCCGTGTCGACCATGACCGACACGGGCTCCGCCACGCCGATCGCGTAGGCGAGCTGGACCAGAGCCTCCCTCGCGAGCCCCGCGGCCACGATGTTCTTGGCGATGTAGCGCGCCATGTACGTCGCAGACCTGTCGACCTTGGTGGGATCCTTGCCGGAGAAGGCCCCCCCGCCGTGCGGCGCCCAGCCTCCGTACGTGTCGACGATGATCTTGCGCCCGGTCATGCCCGTGTCCGATTGGGGGCCACCCACCACGAACTTCCCCGTCTCGTTCACGTAGAACCTCGTGCGTTCGTCCACCAGGCCCTTCGGCAGGGCCGCGAGGGCGACCTGCTCGATGATCTCCTCCTTGGCGGCCTTGGTGATGTAGCGGTTGCCCCGCGCGGGATCGAGGATCTCCTCCGTGTGCTGCGCGGCGATGACGACCGTGTCCACGCGGCAGGGCTTACCCTCTCGGTACTCGACGGTGACTTGAGACTTGCCGTCCGGCCCGAGGTAGGGGAGGACCCCTGACTTGCGCACCTCGGCGAGGCGCATCGTGAGTTTGTGGGCGAGGCTGATGGGCATCGGCATGAGCTCCGGCGTTTCCGTGCAGGCGTAGCCGACCATGAGCCCCTGGTCCCCCGCACCGCCGACCGCGACGCCTTGGGCGATGTCGGGAGACTGCCTGCCGATCGCGTTGAGGATGCCGCACGTGGCGTAGTTGAAGCCGTACTTCGCGTCCGTGTACCCGATGTCGCGAATGAGGGTGCGGACGAGGTCGTTCACATCCACCCACGCCTCGGTCGTGATCTCGCCTCCCACGATGACGAGGCCCACGGTGATGAAGCACTCGCAGGCGACGCGGGAGGATCCGACGCGATCCTTCTCGATGTCGTCGAGGAGCACCGCATCGAGCACCGCATCGGAGATCTGGTCGCACACCTTGTCGGGGTGACCTTCGGCAACGGACTCAGACGTGAACACGCAGTCTCTGCTGGAGATCATTCAACCCTCCTCATGCAGCCCAGCGAACCCAGGCGAGCTCGAAACGAAACCGGGTACTCCAGCCCGTGAGGCAGGCGCCCCCGGGAGCACTCCCTCATCACCTGCGCGTCCGAGGGGAGGAGGCGTCCTCGCCTCACCCGGGGCGCACCGCTTGGGAACGGGCAGTGGGCCGGCGTGCGTGGGTATCCAGCACGCCCTTGAGGTGCCCAATCCTCTCCACGGGAGTGGGATCCATGCCACGGAGCAAACTGGCGAGGTAAGAAACCTGGTCTCCCAAGTACATCAAGGAGAAAGTGCGCGCCAGCCTTGAGGCTCCTCGGGGAAAGACGCGGAACGCCACCCCTCCCGCAGACTCGTGGAGCGAAACGAGGTAGTCGAGGGCGGCGGCCTCCACGGGCGAGAGGTCGGGGTCGGTGAGCGCCACGAGGGTCGCGCCGGCCCGTGCAGCGGCGTCGAGCGCCTCGACGTGGTTGTGGAGCATCTCCGGCACCTCGAGGGCGAAGCAGGGGAGCTTCGCGTTCTCACCCAGTTGGTGGGACCACCGCAGGGCCGCCGCGGACGTGGTGGGCGACCCGACCACGAGGGTGTAGGATCCTCTCACCGCGCGGGCGATCCGCCCCGCCTCTGTCTCCCATGGCTCGGGCGCGCCCAACCCGCACGACCACATCGACGCGACGACCCCCGCGGCCTCGTGGAGGTGCTCCCGAGGGTCCGGGGCCACGGCGTGCGCCTGCATGATCCACAGGAGCCCCGCCACGGTTTGCCCCACTGCCGTGCGCGGGGGCTGACCTGGGCGGAGCCGGCGGAACAGGAGCCCACGAGAACGGGCCTGATCCTCGAGGACTCCGCCCGAGGAGACCGCGCAGACCGTGCACCCCCTCGCGAGGGCCTCATCGAAGCACGAGAGCGTCTCCCTCGTGTTCCCGGAGTAGGAGCAGGCGAGGCACAGCCAGCCCTCACCGATCCAGGTGGGGAGGGTATCGGCCCTCACGACCGCGGTGGGCAGGTGGGGGTACGCCACCCCTAGTGCGACCTGAGAGGCCATGGCCGAGCCCCCCATGGCGGCAGCCACGACCCCCCGGTACGCCTGTGGGGCCACCTCGGCATCCGGCCAGTCGTCCGTCGCCTCTCCTATCTGGGCAGGGAGGCCTCGTATCCAGCCGAGCATGCGCAGGGAGGGGTCAGAGGTGTGCCAGGAGGAAGGGGGAGGCAGGGAAGACATCGCTGCTCCTTCAGGGTGAGGGGTGGCGTCGGCGAAGCAGTCTCTCGCTCTCGGCCCGGTGGGCCTCGAGGACTCGCGGCAGGTCGAGGCCCTGGATGTGGCCTTCCTTGACGATCCACCGACCCCCGACGAAGAGGTGCCTCACCGGGGCGGGAGCGCACAGCACGAGGCCCGCGACCGGGTCCATCGCTCCGCTGAGCCCGAGGGGTCTCCCGTCGAAGACGGCGACGTCGGCCGCGGCGCCCGGGGCGATCACGCCGAGGGTGCCACTGCGCCCGAGACATGCCGCCCCGCCGGTCGTCGCGAGCTCGAGGGCATCCCACACACTCACGTGCTCCACCCCCTCTCGCAGCCTCCCGACGAGCAGCGCCTGCCGGACCTCGAGCAGGAGGTGGGAGGAGTCGTTGGACGCAGAGCCATCGACCCCCACGCCCACAGGGCAGCCCGCCCGTCGCAGGGAGCGGACAGGCGCGATCCCGCTGCCGAGCCTCATGTTCGACGTGGGACAATGGGCGACCCCGACGCCGGCGTCGCCGAGCCGCCTGATCTCGGATTCGTCGAAGTGGATGCCATGCGCGAGCCAGGTGCGCTCATGGAGCCAGCCGGTGCGGTGGAGGAACTCAAGGGGCGTGCACCCCAGGTGACGCCGACAGTACTCCAGCTCGTCCTTCGTCTCTGCGAGGTGGGTGTGGAGGCGTACCCCGGTCTTCCTCGCGAGCGCGGCGGTCGCCTCCATGAGACGGGGCGTGACTGAGAAGGGCGAGCACGGTGCGAGTGCGACTTGTACCATCGCGAAAGGATCAGGATCGTGGTACCGCTCGATCACGCGCCGGCAGTCGGTTAGGATGGTGTCCTCGTCTTCCACCACGGAGTCAGGGGGCAATCCCCCGGCACTCCTGCCGAGGCTCATGCTCCCTCGGGTGGCCACGAAACGGATGCCCATGGCGCGGGCGACCTCGATCTGGGCGTCGATGAGATCGCCGGAGGCCGCACGAGGGAAGAGGTAGTGGTGATCCGAGGTCGTCGTGCATCCCGAGAGGAGGAGCTCGGCGATCGCCACCTGGGTGGCGAGCCTCACGGATTCGGTGGTGATCCCCTCCCACACCGGATACAGCGATTGGAGCCATCGGAACAGCGGCGCGTCGACGGCGGGGAGGTAGGCGCGCGTGAGGGTCTGGTAGAAGTGGTGGTGGGTGTTGATGAGGCCTGGGGTCACGATGCAGCCGGCCACGTCGACCACGGTCGCCCCCTCGATCGTCGGCGGGGGACCACAGCCACGCGAGCGGATGCGGTCACCGTCCATGACCACGAAGCCCTGGGGCGACCACCGACGATCCTCCATGGTGACCAAGGCGTCGGCGTTGGCGAGAACGATTGGGCTCATGAGTCCCTCGCTGGAGAACGGCAGGCACTATTGCGCGTGGTGGGGCGTCGCGTATAATGTGCCAATGTACGCGACCACTCGGAGAGATGCGAGAGCTGGTTGAATCGGCGCGACTGGAAATCGCGTGAGCCCCCACAAGGGGCTCCGAGGGTTCGAATCCCTCTCTCTCCGCCACCCACATCCAAGGGCACCGTCTCAGGGCACTGCCCCACCCGCCCCAGGTCCCTGAGGCGTACCGCCAGGAGGCGCCCTACCGCCTCGGACCCTTCGAGGATCTCTCCCCTGTGGTCAAGCGACTCCAGCCACACGGTGTTCTCGTCGGGCAGGACCTCGAGTCCACCCGCGCTAACCCAGACAGTGTCGGCGGCGGTCCAGGTCCCGACCTCCACGCCGTTGAGCACGAGCCTGATGGCGCGCACGCGTCCGCCAGGAACGACGACCGCCTCGAGGAGCGCTGCGCGAGGCCAGCGCGACACGCTGTGGATGACGACCCGGGCGCGGGGCGTGAGGGGTCTGCCCACGAGCGAGGGGCCCTCCACCCAGGAACCGATCCCCTCACCCGGGGCCAAGGAGAGGGGTTGGCGCGCGGCGGTGATCCTGAACAGGAGGGTCTGGGGGAAGTGGGCGGTGAGGGAGAACGGCCCATCGACCACAGGCCACCCACCCGGCAGGTTGTGGCCGCGCTCCGGACGGTCCTTGTACACCTGGAGCGCGGGGTCCGGGTTGCGGTCGTGGAGGGCAACCCACCCCACGCCATGGGCGGCGAGTTCCCGCGCACGATCCTCATCGAAGGCTCCTGGGTGGCGCACGTCGAAGGGGATGATCTCCTCGAGGCTGAACACCCCCGAGCGCGCCCCGAGGTAGCCTCGGACGCTCAACCGAGGGGTCGCACGCGTGTCCATGGGGTACTCCAGGATCACGGGGTTGGGGTCATGGCGTGCGAGCCAGGCGGTTGCGCCGCGCAGGGGGAGGATCCGTACGGAACGCGGAGGGGGGACGGGCCAGAACTCGAGCAGGGCAAGGAGCGTGAGGGCGGTCATCGCACCCGGGCGCCGCACCCCCCACGCGAGGCCTGCCGCGTACGTACCGGACGTGGCCAGGCTCACGATGACCCCCATCCTCGCGTAGGTCCTGAAGAAGGGCACCACCCCGGCGAGGGCGCCGGAAGGCATGGGGATGGGCACGCCTCCCACCCGGACCACCGGAGGAGCGGAGCAGACCGCGGCTACGACGCCAGCCGCCATGAGCCACCCTAGCTCCCTCGACCCGCGAGGGGGGGAGCGCCGGAGGAGGCACACCGCCCCCACGCACGCGAGGGCGAGGGGGATCCACCCAAGGAACAAGGATTGCTCCACCTCGTTCGAGTAGTGGAGGGAACCGGGCCGCGTGGTCGGCGACAGGAGGCGCCTGAGGGCGGAAAACGCACCGGGAACGAGGTACTCTCGCGCCCGCGCGGAGTAGCGGAAGAGGTCCTCCTGGAGGGTTGCGGGCGGGGTGGGTTCACGGCTGAGCCATCGTACGTAGGGGTACGTCACCGGGAGGGTGACGAGGAGCGGGAGCAGGAGTGATGCCGCGACCAGGAGGGCCCTGCGTACCTCACGTCGCACGAGGAGCCAGACGAGCCACGCACACACCAGGGGGGAGGCGACCACCGCGAGGAAGAACCCGTAGTAGAAACTGGAAGAGACCAACAGCGCACCGACGAAGGCAGTCGCCACGGAGATCGGAGGACCCGGCCTCGTGGCGAGGCCGTACAGGGTCAGAGCGACCAGGGGGATCCACTCGATGTGGGCCTCGTAGAGGTGGCCGAGGCTGTGGGCGTAGTGGTACGGGGACAGGGCGAACAGCAGTGCGCCGCACGCGGCGGCGTGAGGTGAGCCAACGAGACGACGGAACAGGGCGTAGGCGGTGAGGGCGCTGAGGGGAAAGCTGAGGAGCGTGAGGAGGTTGTACGCGAAGACAGGGCCGAGGGGCAGGGCGAGCAGGCGACCGAGGAGGTTGAGGAGCGGCCTGTCCACGTAGCGTACCGACAGCTGCCACTTCTCCCAACGGAGGAGGGTCGAGAGGGAGTCGCCTGGCACACCCCAGAGGAGTCGCGTTGGGTCGAGCACCACCGGGAACGACCACACGACGGCGACGAGCGTGGCCGCCAGTGCCACGAGGGTCGGTGTCGATGGTTTGCAGGAACGCGCCAGCGAGGCTTTCTTGCCGCGCACACGACCTCCATGGGACATGACCAAGATCGCCGAAGATACGAGGTGTTGAGGGGTCCTGCCATGCGCGTTCCGCACCAAAGGGGTCTTGTGGGGTGCTGTCGGCGCCTCGTTGACGCGATTGTCGGGCGGGCGTGCAGGTACGCGTGGGGCCGGGCCCTGTTCGGGGCGCGGGGAGGCAAGGTCACGATCGAGGTGCTCGAGTCCCCCGCGGGTTCTCCACGAAGCCTCGAGCCAGTACCTTCCGGCACCTTCGTGGCCATTGCCCACGCGGCAGGACGGGTCGTCGGGCACGTCGCAGTCTGGAAACAGTGGGAGCGTCCTGACGTGGGCGTTCCCGGGTGGTGGCTCACCGGACTCCACGTCGCGCCCGCGTGGAGGGGGCAATCGATCGGGGTGCGCCTCGTGGATCGAGTGATACGGGAGTGGCGAGACGCCGTGCCCTCGGAGGATCTGTACCTCGTGGTCCATCGATGGAACAGGCCAGCCATCCGCCTGTTCGAGAGGGTCGGGTTCGAGCCGTGGCCGAACCCCGCGTGGGAGGAACGCCTCGCACGGGTGTACGGCCGCCGGCGCCGAGGCAGGTGGGCCTATCAGATCATGAGGCGAGCCTGTTCGTGAGCCGGCTCCTCGTCGTCACGGACAGCTCGGTGGCGGCTACCGGATTCGGGACGGTGGCGCGGGCCCTCCTTCCACGCCTCCACGCTTCTGGCTTCACGGTGGAGGCGATTGGCCTCTACGAGTACGGCCACGACCCGAGGCCCACCGAGTGGGGCACGGTGTACCCCGTCGACCCCGCCGACTCACTCGGATGGCATCGGTTCAGGGAGGTGCTCGCTCGCTCGCCTGACCTCGTGCTCCTCGTCCACGAGCTCGTGTACTGCGAGGGATGGGCGCGCATCGCGCGGTCGCGTGGCTGGCTGGGGCACGTGATCGGCTACTTCCCTGTGTACGGCCCCTCCCTCTCCCGGATCGAACTCGAGGCCCTGCGCCTCATGGACGAGAGGGTCTGTTTCTCCTCCTACGGGGCAGGGGTGGTCAAGGCCCACGGCCTCGGCTGCGCCGCGATTCACCTGGGGGTCGATGGGGACCTGTTCCGCCCCGCTCCTCCTCGGATGCGTGAGGCGCTTCGGCGGAGCCTCGGTTGGGAGGGGAGGTTCGTGGCCGCCTACGTGGCGCGGAACCGGTGGAACAAGCGACAGCCGCGGCTCCTCGAGGCCGCGCGCCTCCTGCTCGAGGGCCAGGGGACCGACGTGCTCTTCTACCTGCACTGCGTGCCGCGCCCGGGAAGGCCTCACTGGGTCCCCGGCATGGGGGCCGTGCAGCAAGAGTACAACCTCGAGGGACTGTGCAGGGAGCTTGGGGTCGAAGCCTTGGTCTCTTTCCCCCACGACCTCGCGGAACAGACGACCGGGATCCCGGCGCATGACCTCGTCGCGAGGCTCCAGGCCGCGGACTGCGCGGTGCACCCGGCCTACGCCGAGGGGTTCGGCCTCCCGTTGGTGGAGGCGATGGCCTGTGGCCTCCCCGTGGTGTACACCGGCCAGTCGCCGGTCATCGAGGAGATCGTGGGCGAGGCCGGGTGTGTGGTCGAACCGGACGAGGAGCTCGTCGACGCGGTGGGAAACCGCTTCAAGGAGGCGAGCCCTGCCCGGTGGGCCGATGCGCTCAGGACCCTTCGAGCCGCCATGAACGACCCCCAGAGACGCCGGGCCCTGGGCCTCATCGCCCGGCGCAGGAGCAGGCTCTTCTCCTGGGACCGCACAGGGGAGTCCCTCGGCGGGCTCCTCCATGGCCTCGTGCACCGAGAGGCTTCCTGGCGCAAGGGATGACGGCACGGTGTTGCCGTGCCAGACCCGTGGGGCGTGATTGTGGGGGCGTGTCGACGCGGAGTACACCCAGCCCTTCCCCCACTCGTTGAGGCGAACCACCATGCATCGAGGAAAGCTCAGCGTCGTGAGTTGCAAGTCCGGGAGGCCCTTCGCCGTGAAGGTCTGTCGGGCTCTGGCCGGCGCACTCACCGAGAGAGGATCACCGGCGGCGCTCTTGGTTCCGGCAACGGAGAGGTGGTTCCCCAACGGTGAGGTGAAGGTCGTCATCAACCGGAACATCAGGGGCGATGACGTGTACGTGATCCAGAACATCGCGAACCCGCTGTCCAGTCGTTCCATCAACGACAACCTCCTCGCCCTCCTGGTGGCCCTGGACGCCGCGCGGCAGAGCGATGCGGAGCACATCACGGCCGTGATCCCCTACTTCCCTTACTCTCGCCAAGAGCGCAAGAAGGGCAGGGAGGCGATCTCCGCGGCCCTCGTGGCGCGGTTCCTCGAGGATGCGGGGGTGGAGCGGGTGATCACGATGGATATCCACGCCGAAGCGATTGCGGGGTTCTTCAGGTCGGCGGTCCTCGAAGACCTCCACGCGAGCCGCTCGATCATCCCTGCCTTCCTCGACCTATACGGCCGCGACCCTGCCGATCGCCTTGCGGTGGTCTCGCCCGACACGGGCAGCGCGAACCGGGCCAGGCATTTTTCCCAGAAGCTCGGCTGCGCACTCGCCATCTGCGACAAGGAGCGCGATCCGGTGACCGGGAAGGTGCGCAGCACGAGGCTCGTTGGGGACGTGCGCGGGAGGGACGTCCTCATCGTCGATGACATGATCGACGAGGGTTCCTCTATCGTGGCTGCGGTCGAGGAGGTGCGGAGGGGAGGAGCCGACCACGTCTACCTCGCGTGCACGTTCCCGTTTTTCAATGGCCCGGCGATCGGGCGTCTGGAGGGGCTGTTCTGGGGGGGAAAGATCCGCTGCGTCATGGGCACCGACGCGCTCTCGCGCGGGAAGCGGTTCGTTTCGTCCCACCCGTGGTACCGCGAGGTGAGCGTCGCGCCCCTCTTTGCGCAGGTGATCTTTCTCATCAACACGAAGCAATCGGTGAGCGAGTTGCTCAAGTAGGAGGCCTCACGTCATGAAGATCAACCTGTTCGATCGGCCCAAGCGTGCGGGCATCGTGTTCTCCGGGGGACCAGCGCCGGGCGCGAACACCGTGATCTCCGCGGTCACCCTCACGTTCCTCAATCATGGGGTGCCGGTGGTGGGCTTCCTCAAGGGGTTCGAGTACATCGAGGATTTCAACCCTCACGACCCCTCCTGTCTGCGTGAGGGCATCCACTACCTGCACCTGAGCCACGAGGTCTCTGGCCTGAGGAACCGTCGAGGGGTCTTCCTCAAGACCAGCCGTGCGAATCCCGGCAAGGCGATCAGGTGCAAGGAGGACCTCGCTGACCCGGGGCGTTCGAAGAAGCTGCGGAACATCATCGGCGCGCTCGCATGCCTCGACGTGGGGGTGCTGATCACGATCGGGGGAGACGACACGCTGAAGACCGCGAACTACCTCCACCTCCTCGGGGTGCCGGTCGTCCATGTCCCCAAGACGATCGACAACGACTACTATGGGATCGCCTGGACGTTCGGCTACTGGACCGCGGTGGACATGGCGCAGGACATCCTCCTCAACCTTCGGGGCGACGCCCAGGCGACCGACTCGTGGTTCGTGGTGGAGCTCATGGGGCGCAAGGCAGGGTGGATCACCTACGCGGCCGGGATCGCGGGCATGGCGGACAAGATGATCGCCCTCGAGGACCTCGGGGACGCCCCACTCGACGTGGAGGCCCTCGCGGATGAGATCGTAGATCTCATCGTGGCGCGGGAGCGGGAAGACAAGGGCTACGGGATCGTCTGCATCGCGGAGGGGTTGGCGGAGCGCCTCCCCGAGTCCTTGCGGCCCAAGGAGACGGATCGTCACGGCAACCTCCTCTACGGCAAGGTCGAGGTCGGTGGGATCGTCTCGGAGGCGGTCGCGCGAGCCTACCTCAGGCGCACGGGACGAAAGAAGAAGGTCACCTACAAGCAGGTGGGGTACGAGACGAGGAGCAGGAGCCCCATCAGCTTCGACGTGGTCCTCGGCGCGATGCTTGGGTATGGGGCGTTCAAGCTCGTGGCCGAGGAGAAGTTTGGTCACATGGTGAGCGTGTCGGACAACTTCGACATCCGGGCGATCCCCTTCGACGAGCTCGTCGACCCCGAGACCTTGGTGACGAAGCTGCGCAACGTCCCGAAGGGGAGTGACTTCTACACCCTCAAGGAGGCATTGTCCTACCGCCCGAGCAAGACCTAGAATGCTGGGGGCACTTCTTGGGGTCGGCGTGGGGGCGCTCGCCGTGTCGACGTGGGTGCCGCGCCCTGCCGTGTTCGAGGTATCCCTCGGCCCCTGGCCCCTGTGGCGCCACCCAACCGACGGCGTGGCCCTCACCTTCGACGATGGGCCTGACCCCAGCTTCACCCCCCCTCTCCTCGACCGACTCGCCGACTGGGGGGCCAAGGCGACCTTCTTCATGGTCGCCGCCAGGGCCCGCTCACACGCCGCGCTCGTGCGACGTGCCAGGGCCGAAGGGCACGTGATCGGGTGCCACGGCATGACCCATCGCGCCCTCGCGTTCCTGCCCCGGGCAGAGCTGTGCCGGGAAGTGCACGATGCGGCGAGGATCCTCGAGGACATCGTGGGGGAACCGGTCTGGCTCTTCAGGCCGCCGTATGGGGTGAGGAGTCCCCTCCTCTACCGTTGGCTTCGTCGGGAAGGGCTCCGTCCGGTCTTCTGGAGCGTGATGGCCTACGACTGGCGGACGCGCTCCCCCGACCTCGTCGCCCGAAGGGTGATCAGGGGGGCGAGCCCAGGGGCGATCGTGCTCCTCCACGATGGGGGAGGCGACCGTTCGGCCACGGTCGAGGCCATCCCCCTCGTGCGTGAGGGGTTGGAGGGTCGCCGGCTCGCCTGGGCGAGGCTCGCATTCGACGCCGGCTCCGAAAACGGGGCGGCTCGGCGTCGGTCGGCTTAGGGGACGCCGAGGAGCCGTCGACAGCTCGAGACGAGGGCCTGGAGCGTCGAGTCTGCCGCCTCCCAGGCACTCTCGAGCTGTGCGAGCGCCTCGGCGGTGTCGCCTCTGGCCGTGGCCAAGAGCATGGCGAGGTTCACCCGCGCCCACCCAAGGTGGGGGTCAAGCAGGAGCGCTTCGCGCAGTTCCGCCTCCGCTTCCTCCCACCACCCCATGTTCGCGAGGCAGGCGCCCCGGTTCTGATGGATGCTCGCCACGGTGGGGTCCAAGGACTCGGCCTCTCGCAGGAGGGTCGCCGCTGCCTCCCACTCCGCCTCGCCCATGAGCCTGAGGGCCTCCCGCTCCTTGCGCGCCGCCGCGGCCTTCCGCGCCTCTTGCTCACGCCGGAGGTCCTCCGCGGAGCTGACGCGCAGTGCGGCCAAGAGGGCCTGCCACCCCCTCTCCTCGGGCTTGGTTTTCACCGCCTTCGCGAGCCAGCGTTGCGCCTCCCTCGGCCTGCCCGCCGAGGCCTCGACCCGCCCCATGTGGTACCAGATGAGCGGCAGGTCGAGTTTCCGCCTGGCCTGCAGCCTCCACTCCCTGAGGGCGTCGTCGTACCTTCCGAGCTTCTCGAGCGCGAGGGCGCGACGCGCGTGCACGTCGGGATCCTTGCGGTTGAGGGCCAACACCCGATCGTAGCAGGCGAGGGCACTCGCCGCGCGGTCGGCGCTGTGGGCGATGTTCCCGGCGATCTGCCACGCGCGGGCCGAGCGGGGGGCCTGCCGGAGAGAACGGGTGATCTCTCTCAGGAGCGTCTCGCGGTCGGGGTGGGAGAACAGGTCCGAAGGTGGATCTAAGATGAACGGGTCAAGGACCGTGAGGCCATCGGCCGCCACGAGGCTGTCTCTGCCTTCCCCAGGGGCGAGCACCAGCACCCCCCCGTCGTCCCAGGCGACCACACGCCATCCAAAGAATCGGAACAGGGGGTAGGACGTCCCGGTCTCCGTCCCGTCGACCCGCCAGGGGTAGTCGAGGACCGCCCCAGAGACTCCCCAGCGGTCGATGAACACCTTGAAGCTCACCACGTCCGAGACCGCCGCACGCTCCGATGCGGCGAGGTCCGAGAACAGCTCGGTGCGATTGTCCATGTAGACGAGCCGGTCGGGGAACCACCGCCACATGAGGTAGGCGCCGTACTGCATGTCGTTGTAGAACCGACCGGGAACGTCGTGGCGCAGGACGTACGAGGCGGCAGCCTCCGGCGTGGTCCGGGGGTCTAGGGCGGCCGAGAGGGGGAGTCGAGGCGCCACGACGAGCACGACCGCACCGGCCGACAGGATGAATCCGAGGAGGTTCGCGAGCCGCTCTCGACGCCGGAACAGGAGCCAGACGGCCTCCGCATTCCCTGGGACGGAGAGCAGCACGGCGAACGGCACCATCCGTACCGCCTTCAGGCTCAACGCAGCGAATCCGAGCAGGGTCACCGCGTCAAGGCGGCGGTGCCTTCGGCCGGGCACGACGAGCAGGAGGAGAGACACCCCAACCCAGACCCAGAACCCGGGCAGCCTGCCGAACGGGAGTCCCATCCATTCCGTCACCTGCATGCGTCCAGGGGTCTGGGCGTGGAGGATCCGCACGAGAGGCAGGAGGATGCGCCAGCCGTACGGGTTGGCGAGGATCCCGACGAACGCGGCCGCGATGGTGCGCAGGCGACCTCGGTGCGGGAGCCCACCGAGCAAGGCCACCGCGAGGAGGAGGAGCCCCATCGTGCCGGAGTGGACGTTCGCCCAGACGGCGAACAGGAGGGCCACCCCAAGGTCCCGGCCCTTGCGGTCCCCGCTCACCCACCACAGGTAGAACGGGCACAGGAGGAACGACCAGAGGTGGGGTCGGACGAGGAGGTGGAACTCCCCGATAAGGAGGGCTGGAATCGAGACGAGCACGACGCTCCACGGCGGGACACGAGCCCTCATGCGGAACTGGGCGAGGATCGCGAGGGTCGCCCCCCACACCATGAGGGCGCGCAGGGCCGACAACGCGCCGAGCCCACCGAGGCGGTACGCGACCCAGAACACCACCTCGGCGAGCCACTCGTAGTCGGTCCAAGGGGTTCCGGTTTGGGTGAAGGTGAACAGATCCTCCCGCGGGACACGGTGGTTCGAGAGGATCCAACGCCCCACGGTGAGGTTGCGCCAGATGTCGTAGTTCGACGCCGAGCCCACCACACAGGCCACCACGGCGAGCATCAAGGCAGGGAGGCCCCACCCCAAGACCACCGCCCGGAGCCTACTGGGTGGTGTTGACGCGGCAGGAACGTTCGCGTTATTGGGGCTCGTCATCGCACATCGCCCTCGTCCGTTCACCCTGCCGTTCGAGGCGGGGCATGCACACGAGGAGAACCCCGTGAGCGAGCATCATCCACGCATGAGGCACCGTGAATCGGGCCGCAATGTCTCTCCTCCACCGTCCGCACGCAATGCCCGGGTGGGCGGGTCGGCGCAGTGGTGTGCCGGCATGGAACCCATCGTCTGGCTCGCCTCGGTCCTCACGCTCGTCCTCTCGTGTGGGCAGGTCGATCCCCCCGTCGTGGTGCCCTCGACGGGGAGCATCGCGGTGACGAGCACGCCCGAGTCGGCCGACATCTTCCTCGATGGACGTTTCACGGGGTTGGTGACACCAGACACCGTCGACCAGGTGGCGCCGGGCCCGCACTGGGTCCGGGTCGCGCTCCCGGGGTTCGTCTCTTCCCCTTGCTCACTGCAGGTGCTCGTGCAGGCGGGGGTCGTCTCGTCGGTGCACTTCGACCTCGCGCCGGTGCAGGCGCGTCCGGTGCTCCTCGAGAGCTTCACGAACACCGGATGTGCCCCGTGCGCGCAGGCGAATCCGATGCTCTACGCCCTCGTCGCCCAGGAGGGGCCGTCACGCGTGGTCCTCATGGAGTTCCACCCGAGCTTCCCCAGCCCGTTGGACCCGTTCTACCTCGCGCAGAGGGGCCTCATGGACGCGCGGGTGGCGCTCTACGGGGTGGTCCAGGCACCGTGGGTCGTGGTCGAAGGCGTGGAGGCGTTCCCGCCCGTTTCGGCCGAGGAGGTCCGTGCGGCACTCTCGAGGGCTGCACCGTCGAACGCCGTCACCCTGATGCTGCGGGCGCGGGTCCAGGGGACCGCCCTCGCGTGCTCGCTCGGTGCGCGGACGACCTCGCCCGGACGGTACGTGGTGACGGTCTTCGTCACCGACGACTTGGAGGAGTTCGAGACCGCCCCGGGAAGCAACGGGGAGAAGGAGTTTCGGCACGTGGTTAGGGGGGTCATCCCCCTGCCGTGCGGCGAAGAGGTGGATCTCTCGGGGGAGGTCGTGTGGAGGACGTGGGACACGACGGTCCCCTGGCGAGAGGAAGGGGAGTCCCTGACCTTGGTCGCCCATGCGCGCAGGCCCACTGGCACGCGCGTCGAAGGGCTCCTCGTCCTCCCCGTGTCCGCGCAAGCGGCGTCATTGAGGAGGTGAGTGCGTGCGCGTTCTCGTGGTCATGGGGCTGCTCGGTCTGCCTTTGATGAGTGTGGCGGATGTGCGGGTGAGCATAGAGCGGTCCGCGTGCGTGGCCGCCCTCAACACCGTCGTCGATCTCTCGGGCGAGATGGCCAATGCCGGCGCCTCGCCCGTCACCCTCACGTGTCGCCTCGCGACGTACCAGCCCCCAGAGTGGCTCCCCCCCGGCGTGTGCGTCGGGACCTCGTGCTTCCCGTCGGACATCGACTTCACGGTCGCCCTCGCGCCCGGCGCCTCAGTCGCCATCCACCTCACCTTCTACCCCTTCGATGCGTCGGGGAAGGGAACCTATGGGTTCCGATGGAGCGGGGCCGAGAGCGACAGCGTGCGCCTCGAGGTACTCGCGGGGGTAAGCACGCTCCTCGTCGACGATGATGGCGGCGACTCATGCGAAGGGATCGTCGCGGGGGCCATGCCCCCGTGGAGGCCGTTCCTCACCTGGGATGCGAGCCTCGAGCCACTCACCCCCTCGGACGTCGTGCACCTCGACCGCCTCGTGTGGATCACGGGGCCGCAGCCGGCGGGGTGTCTGAGCGAGGCGGAGACCCAGGCGATGGCTGCGCTGCTTGAGTCTGGGGGGACGGTCCTGCTCTCTGGCCAGAACGCCCTCGAAGGGGACCCCGCTTCGTCGTTCGGGCAGGAGTACCTCGGGGCCGTCGTGCGGTCGACCTCGGTGGGGTCTCGCTCCGTGGAAGGGGTACCCGGGACCTCGTTCGAGGGGATCTCCTTCGCGATAGAAGGGGGGACCGGCGCGAACAACCAAGTCTCCCCGGACGCCCTCGACCCGGTCGGACAGGCGTTTCGTCCGCTTGGCTACGCCTCAGGCGAGGGGGCGGCGGTCGCCAAGGTCGGCTCCGGGACTCGACGCAGCCTTGCCTGCGGTTTCGGTCTGGAGGCGTGCGCCGATGCGGCCACGCTCGGCGAAACGATGGACTTCTTCTTCCGGTGGCTCGACGGGAGCGTCCCGGTCGACGAAACGCCTCCTCCTCGCCTCGCCGTGCGTTGCGCACCCAACCCCTCCGAGGGGATCGTCTCGATCCACGGTCTCATCCCCGAGGGGACCCCTACGTCCCTGCGGATCGTCGACCTCGCGGGAAGGACGGTCCGGGTGGTGTTCGAGGGGCCGTGGGAGCCTCGGCCGCTGAGCTGTCCCGGGCTCCCTCGTGGCGCCTACGTCGTGATCGCCTTCACACCCTACGGCTCCGCCTCTCACCCGCTGGTGGTCCTGGAGGCTTTGCGATGACCCTGCTTCTCCTCCTCCTGCCGGCCTGTCTCCTCGCGGCCGATCGGGCTCCTTCGTTCTGCCTACCCGACCTCGCCCGGCAGAGGGTCTGCCTCGACGAGCTCGTGAAGCGGGGGCCCGTGGTCGTGGACTTCTGGGCCACCTGGTGTGCCCCCTGCGTGAAGGCCCTCCCGCACCTCCAGGCCTTGAGCGAGGAGTTCGCGGGCAAGGGCGTGACGGTCCTGGGCGTGTGCGCGGATACCCCCAAGACCGTTTCGCGGATTCCCCAGTTCGTCCAGGGTCGCAAGCTCACCTTCCCCATCCTCCTCGACACGAGCAACGAGGTCATGCGGCGCTACAAGATCGCCACTCTCCCCTACACGTGCGTCGTGGACACGAGCGGGGTGATCGTGTACTCCCACTTCGGCTACAAACCGGGCGACGAGCGTGAACTCCGCGAACGCCTCGTGAGGCTAGTCGGCGACCCCTCCGCGGGACACGAGTCGGCGCCTTCCTCCGAGGGAACGGCACGGTGAGAATGATCCTCTTCTTGGCCTTGTTCGCCGCCCTGCCGGCGTCTTCCCCTTCTGCCCCCACGTCCCTCAGCGTGGGCAACAGCCTGCGTTACGCCCTGAGCGAGACGAACGAGGAGATCCTCGAGGACTACTTCGACGTGGACCTCACGAGGGGATCGTTCCTCGCGCGCCTCAGGTATGAGGCGTTCCAGCCCTCGGAGGAGAAGAGGGACCGCGAGGGGGTCGTGTTCCGTGCCGCGGGCGTGGCCACCCGATGGGCAACCCTTTGGGTCGGGGACTTCTACGAACTGTTCGGCCGTGGCATCGCGTTCCACGGCTACGAGGACCGAGACCTCCGGGTCGACACCTCGCTCGATGGGCTACGCCTTGGACTCGAGGGTGCGCGCGGATCGCTCAAGGCATTCTCAGGGCGGACGCCCGGGAAAACGACGGTGTTCCACGGCATCGACGGGGAGGCCCGGCTTGCGTCCTGGGCCTTCCTCGGGGGGAGCTACGTGTCCCGCAGGCCCACGTCGACAACGGGCTACGTGAGTCCTGACCTCGAGCTCGGCGTCGGGAGAGCCGGGGTGAGGGTGGAGCCGTGGCGGCTCCTCGGCGTGACCCTCGGCCCCTCGGAGGTCTACCTCGAGGGGGGCGAGCGTTCGAAGGGCGAGGCGAGGGATAGAGGTCGCGGGCTGTTCCTCTCCGGCGGGACCGTCGTGGCGGGAGCGGCCGTCGGGGTCGAGTACAAGGACTACTCCCACATGAGCCTCACCGCCGAGGGCAGAGAGTACGCCAGCCCTCCCCCCGCTACCCTTGAGCATGGGTGGACGCTCCTGGCACGCCACGCCCACGAGCTCGACGCGAACGACGAGGAGGGCTTCCTCGGCCGCGTGGAGTGGCAGCCGGTCCCGATGCTGGGCCTCACGGCGGCCTACGTGACCGCCGAACGCCAGGATGGGGAACCGCTCCTCATCGAGGCCATGGTCGAGACCCGCGTGGCCGAGCGGTTGGCGACCCCGCTCGCGGTGGTGGGTGCGTGGACCGAGGAGTCACTGGGGACGGTGGTGACGGCCTCGGGCACGCTCGAGGACACGAGGAGGCACCTCACCGTGGGCGGCGAGGTCTCGTTCCCCTTGCGTGGGGCCTGGTCGGGGAGGCTCACGTACGAGCACCAGCACACCGAGGGTGATGCGGTGGGGGAGTTCGATCTCGACCGGGTCGAGGCGGAGCTCTCCCGCGCTCCTGGCCTCAGCCTCGCCATGGTGGGGGAGTTCAGCAACGTCTCGGACGTCCAACGAGGCCTCCCATGGCTGAAGACCTTCGCGGATGAGACCGCATGGTTCTCCCTCCAAGGGGTCATCGACGTGGCCGCCGGGCACCAGGTGCGCGTCATGGTGGGGTCCCGACCGGAGGGGAAGGTCTGTGCGGGGGGGGCATGCAGGAAGGTGCCCGCATTCAAGGGAATCGAGGTCATCGCCACGAGCGTGTTCTGAGCCGGGGCGCTCAGGCATCGAAACCTCAGGGGGCGCACGTGGGCGCGTGTCGGATCGATCACGCGGGATGCCGGAGGATCCAATGCCTCGCGCGGTGATCACCCTCGGGTTCCTTCTGTTCGCGGTCGTGACGCCGTGTCTGGGGGTGCCTCCTGCCGGTACGACCCTGAAGGCTGCGGTGGAGGCGGCTCGTTCGGCGAAGGCCCTGCGCGAGGTCTACCAAGACTACCTCCTCCACGCGGAGGACCTCGAGGTGGCCCTGCTCGCGCAGGAAGAATGGCGGCGGCTCGATGAGGCGGGTGCGCGTGCCTTCGTCCATCGCCTCTGGGCTGCGAACCCTGAGTCCGGGCGGTGGGCCTACCTGAGGGGCCGCATGCTGCCCACCCCGCTCGAACGTCTCGAGGCGGGGCGATGGTTGGCCAAGACGCACCCCGATTCGCCCTTGGGTTGTCGGCTCGTGGTGGAAACCTACGCGAAGGTCCTCTTCTCCGAACAGGCAGACGTCGAGACCCGCGAGTGGCTCGCACGTCGGCTCCCGGAGGATGTGCCCTACCTCCGGCGGCTGTTCGTCCTCGAGCCTGACCTCCCGCTGGCGAGCGAGACCATGTTCTTGCTCTACGTGCGCGACGCCTCATGGGACAGTGCCCTCGCCGTGCTCGAGCAGGCACGGTTGCGCGGCCACCCATGGGCACGCTCCGACAAGGCCCTCTTCCTCGAGGCGGGGAAGGGCAACCTCGAGGCGGTCCTCGCCGCCTTGAGGGCAGAGGTCGATACAGTGGCGGCCAGGGGGGACCGAGAGCGGGATCAAGGGGAGTCGGTGATCAGGCGCCGCTTCATCCAGATCCTGCGTGCGGTGAGCGCCTACCGGGAGGCGGTCGCCTACCTCGCCTCGATGCCGGAGTCATCCTCCGACCCGGAGCTCCTGTACGATCTCGCCTGCTACGCCGCCCTCGCCGGGGATACAACCGCCGCGCTCGACTACCTCGAGAAGGCGCTCGACGCGGGGTTTGGCGATCCTGACCACGTGCGTATGGATCCCGACCTGCGCGCCCTGTACGGGACGGGACGCTGGAATTCCCTCCTCGAGCGCCTTGACGCCCTCGCCGTCGAGGCCGAACTCGCCGGGCCCCCCGTGGTGCCCGATTCCCTCGCCACGCCGGCCCCCTCGTGGGAGCTGCCCACGGCCGGAGAGGACACGCTCCGCTTGCGAGACCTGCAGGGATCCATCGTCGTGATCGACTTCTTCGCCACCTGGTGTGGACCGTGTAGGAGGGCTCTGGCTGCCCTGAGGCGCTACGTGGAGGAGGCCAGGCCAGAGGGAGTTGTGGTCGTCTCCGTCAACGTGTGGGAGAGGCCGTTCGCGAAGGCGCAGCTCTTGTGGGAGAGTGAAGGCTACCCGATGATCCTCCTGGAGGGGCACGACGGGCTCGCCCAAGCGTACGGCTTCTCCGGGATCCCGCATCTGTGCGTGCTGGACCGAGCCGGGAGGATCAGGGCTCGTTTCTCTGGGTATCGGGAGGGGATGGAACGCGACGTGGCGCGCGTCGTGGCCTCCCTGCGCCGAGAGGAGGGGGGTTAGCCTCCGCCCCTCCTCGCGAGCACGGCGAAGCGCTCCTCGAGCTGGGCCCTGGGTACCGAGGCGTAGCGCTCGGGGAGGGAGCGGCGATCCGAGGCGGCGAGCACCGCGGCCAGTTCCTGCAGTTCGAGGAGCTCAGGGTCGAGTGGGTCGATGAACGAATCGACCGCCTCCTGCAGGTCCTCGACGTGTACGTCATCATCCCGACCCGCGAGCACCGCCCGTTCCTTGGCCCGGGTGATCATGGCCTCCACGTCACTGCCCGTCAGGGGCCTGCTGCCCAAGGTATCACGCACGTAGTCGATCACCTCGGGGGACAGCGGGATCCCGCGGGTGCGCGCGATCACGGTGAACAGCTCCACCACGTCCTCGGGGCCTTGGGCGGGGAAGAGGGGGAGACAGTGGCCGAATCGCCCCTGCCGTTTCATGTCGATGGCGAGGAGGTCCGGGCGGGAGGTCATGGCGACCCACAGCTCTCGTCCCCTCAGGGTCGAGTCGCCGATGTGGGCGGCGAAGGCCGCGAATACCCGCCTCGATACCCCACTGTCCCCGTCGGCCATCCGGCTGCCGAACACGGCGTCGGCTTCGTCCACGACCACGACGACCGGGCCGAGGGCTCGGATGGTCATGAGGATGCGGGCCTGCTGACGTTCAGTATCCCCGACCCACTTCGACCTGAACTCCCCGATCTCCATCACGGGGAGCCCGCATTCGCTCGCGAAGCAATCGATGAGGAACGTCTTGCCGACCCCGACGCGGCCAGGCACCAGGAGCCCGCGCTCAAGAACCGAGGTCTTGCCGTTCCTGATGAGCCAGGCCAGCTCCCGCAGGCGCTTCTTCGCGACCGCGTGGGTCGCCACACAGTCGAGGGTGAGGCCAGGTCGGGGGTCCTTGAACCGCACGAGGCCCTGGCAGTACTCCTCGATGAGCCTCTTCTTTCCCGAGGAGATGTGCTCGGGCGTCACCCGAGTGCCGTTCCGAATCGCCTCCGCGAGCAAGTTCCGGATCCTTAGACGGTTCAAGCCCGCGGTGCGCACCGCGAGGTCGTCCAGGGGGACGTCACTCCACTCGTCCAGCCCAGCCCCTTCGGTGAGTTCCTTCGCCCACTCTCCCCGCAAGAATCGGCGCCGCTCTTCCTCCCCTGGGAGGTCGATGCGCACCTGGGCGACGTGTGGATTCTGGAGGATGTCAGGGTGCAGCTCCGCGGCCATCTCCGTGACGAGGAAGATCCCCACGTCAACGCGCCGCATCTCTGGGGAACACGCCCACTTGAGCAGGGTGACGAGCGCCATCCGCTCATCGAGGCTCGCGGCGGACTCCTCCGTCGAAGGGATGATCTTCTCTGCGTAGTCGATGACGAGCGTGATACCCTTCCGGCCCATCCGGCGCTCGGCAGCGGCGAGGAAGAAGCGCCGAAGGAGGGGCGCCAGCCTCGTGAACTCGCGGGGAGGACCGTGGACGTGGAACGAGGTGCCCTCCACCTGGTCATAGATGTCGAGCCACTCGAAGAACCGGCGTTGCATCTCAGATGAACCGAAGGTGAGCCCATCGCCAATATCGTAGAAGAGGAAGAAGCCTCGTTCGGGGAAGAGTCGACTCGCGAGAAAGGTCTTCAGAGGAACGTAGGAGAGACGATCATCCTGCAGGGGGAAGAGATCGAAGATGTCGCCGTGGAGGATGAAAACGGTGTAGGACCCGCTGTTCCACCTGCGGGCCAAGGAGAGGGCCCACGGTTCGAGCTTCGGGCGCTCAGGACCTGTCGTCATGCCTGGATCTTTGCAGCCGTGCGCTTGCGGCGGTCGACGATCGCGGGGGCCTCCCCGAATCCGACCCTCACGTCAGGGGGAGGCAGGCCATCGGCGACCAAGTCCTTGTACTCGGCCATCTGTGCGAGCCAGCGATTCGTCTGGTCGAGCTGCTGGACGCTCGCGTCGATGCGGGCGGTGAGGGCCTCGGTGTTGCGCGTCGCGAGCGAGTCGGCACGGATGAGCTTGATTTGCTCCTTGAGGCGTTCCTGTTCGGACGCCACGAGGGCGAGGTTCCCACGTGCTTCCCGGACCCGCTCGAGGCGTCGCTTCAGCACCGACAGCCGTTCCTGACGCGAGAGGAGGAGCCGTTCCTTCGCATCCGCCGCCTGGGACTTGCCTTCGTCATTGGACCTCTCGACCTCGGCCGTCAGTCGCGCGACCTCTTCCTCGGCCTCGGCCACCCTCTGGGAGAGGTTCTCCGTCTCCTCGCTCTCGAGGAACTTCTCGAGCGATTCCTCCATGTCGAGGAGCCGCAGGTACGCCCACATGAGCTCCTCGAGCTTCCGAGCCCTGGTGGCACTCGCGGCGTCGTCGTCTCCTCCGGTGACGTCCTCGATCTCTCGGCAGATCTTCGTGAGTTCCGAGTAGCGACTCTGCCGAGACAATGAGAGCCTCGCGAGGAGGGCATCGCGTCGACGCACGAAGAGCACCATCTCCTCCCGCGCCTTCTTGCGCGCCTCACGTTCCAGCTTGCGATGAACCCAGTCCCTGAAGAACCGGGCATCGGGCAGGTAGATCCACCCGATCGCGTACGCGGTCGCGCCGAGGATCACCCCGAGCACCTCGGCCGAGAGGATGCCAAGGCCGAGGGTGAGGAGGGCGAGCCACGCGTGGTGGGGGCTTCTCCAGAACTCTCGCCGGTAGCTAGGCTCGGCCATACGCGCCCTCGTCAGAAGAGGGAGTGGGGCCGGGGAGGTCCTCCTCGAGGCGCCTGAGGAGGTCGTGCGCCATCTCCACGAACCATGGCCGGCGGCGCATGACTTCCGGCGGCTCCTCCGGACGCGGCGCCTCCAGCATCTCGACGAGCCTGCCCGGGCCTGCGCTCATCCGATAGACGCGATCGCCCAAGTAGAGTGCTTCCTCCACCGAGTGCGTCACGAAGAACACCGTGGATTCCTGCTCTCGCCACAGGTTCACCAAGAGCTCCTGCATGCGCAGCCTGATCCTCGGGTCGAGCGCACCGAACGGCTCATCCATGAGGATGATCCTGGGGTGGAGGATGAGGGTCGCCGCGATGGCGACTCGCTGCTGCATGCCGCCCGAGAGTTCGGAAGGGTACTTCGCCTCGTTGCCCTCAAGCCCCACCTTCACGACCCACTCGCGCGCAGCGGCGCGTCGCTCCGGCGCCGGGACCCCCCTCAGTTTGAGCCCGAAGGCGATGTTGTCGAGCACGGTGAGGTGCGGCAACAAGGAGTACCGTTGGTCGACGAGACCTCGGTCCGCACCGGGTCCCGTCACCGGCGCGCCGAACACGGCGACCGTCCCGCTAGTCGGAGGGAAGTGGGGGGACAGCCCCGCGAGGATGCGCAGCACCGTGGACTTCCCGCAGCCCGAGGGCCCCACGATGGTCACGAGCTCCCCCGTGCCGGGGATGTCATGGACAACGAACGAGACATCCTGGATCGCGACCTTTGCCGCCGGACCTGACCCAAAGACCTTGGTCACTTTGTCGAACCTCACGAGCTCGGGCAGGGCGGCCTGCGGCTGGGTCGAGGTGGCGTTCATGCGTGCCTCCGGTAGGGGAAGAGGCGTCTTCCCCCCGCCTTCCACGCCTGATCGCACCCGACCGCGATGGCCACGATCACGATGATGATGGCGAAGATCGCGTTCGTGTGGCCGCGCCGCTCGGACACGGAGATGAGGTACCCAAGACCCTGCTGCGCGTTCACCACCTCGGCGAGGATGATCCACCCCCAGCCCACCCCGTAGACCCCGCGGAGGTGGTCCCAGATGTCCGCCGCCGCGACGGGGAACAGGACGTGGCGCACGAGCTGCCAGTGCGTGGCGCCCTTCGTCTTGGCCACGTCGAGGAAGGCCGGCTCCACGTCGGAGACAGACTTGATGACCAGGGGGAGCAACGCCACGAAGCAGGCGATGAAGAGGAACCCGATCTTCTGTGTCTCGGTCGCCCCCCACCAGGCCAAGGTGAGGGGGATGAACACGATGATGGGCACGTACGAGCTCGCCAACGCCAGGGGTCTGAAGAACGAGGCGATGGGGGGGAAGGCAGCCATGTAGACCCCCAGGGGGAGCGCGATGGCGGCGGCGAACGCGAAACCGAGCGTGACGCGCACGAACGAGGTGAAGGCACTGCGCACCAACGCCTGCTCGAAGTGGAGGCGCGGGAACGCCTCGAGCACCTCGAGGGGACTGGGGAGGATGAGCGGCGCGATCATGCGGTCTTCGATCCGCTCTCCCCACGTGGCGATCCACCAGAGGCACACCACGAGCACGACGAAAGCCCAGGTCAAGAGCAGGCTCGTGGATCGTGGAACCTGCTCGCGTACCCGAAGACGACCACACATAGCGACCGCGGTCACCGCCCCCACCAACACAACGGCGAAGACCAGGAAGCCGAGCATCAGTCGCTCTCGAGCGGGTACACCTTCACTTCCACGCGACGATTGCGGCGGTTATGCTCGGGATCGCTGGGGTTCGTCATGCCGGGGAGGGGATTGTCCCACCCGTTGCCGATCACCCTGAACTTGTTCGGGTCGAACTTGTAGCGTCGGATGAGCTCCTTTCGCACCGCATCGGCACGATCGTAGGAGAGCTGCCGCACGAGATCGGCAGGAACGACGCCTTTTCGACTCGCATCCGTGTTGCCCTCGATCACGATATACGCGTTCCCGAACCTTCCTGCCAGCTCGCCTATCTCGTTGAGGACCTTCGGGATGGTCGGGTCGTACTCTGGGTTCAACGTGGCCTTGTTAGGCTCAAACATGATCATGACGGCTTTCGTCAGGATCTCCCCTGCCTCCGCTTCGGCGGTCTTGAAGAACGACGTGGCGCGGAAGGTCGGCTGGGAGAGGTCCGGCACGTCCTTGTACTCTTCCGCCATCGCGGCGAGGATCGACGACGCCTTCACCTTCGCCGCCGGCACGGGCTGCTGGATCGCGCCGAGCGACTGGTAGATCGTGGATGCGCGGTGCCAGACGACCTCGAAGTTCGCGGGGTTCATCGGATCGAGGAAGAAGTTCGCGTTCTCACGGTAGTTCGTGAGGTGTGCATCACCGGTGGCGATGCCTCCGTCTGCCCCGATCATGGCCTTGCAGTCCTCCACCGGGAGGTTGAACGCGGCGGAGAGCTGCTGGGCCGCGGTGTTCACGTCCGCACGGACTCGATCCATCCCTTCAAAGATCCCGCGGACCAGGTTAGCCACGATGTCCGGATGGTCGTGGAAGAAGTCGTTCCGGACTGCCCACACGTCGGCGATGAGGTGGTTGGCACTGGAGGTGCTCACGATGAGCCGTGCGCCGGGGAGCTGCTCGGAGACGGTGTAGATGTCTGGGGCCCATCCGACGAACGCATCGAAACTGGGATCCTGCACGAAGATCTTCGCGGCAGACGGGGTGTCCGACGCCCACCTGAAGTCGATCTCGCCAGGGTCGATGCCCGCGTCGATGAGGAGCGACATGATGAGGTAGTGGCTTGGAGAGTTCTGGGCGAGCACGATCTTGCGTTTCTTCCCCCCCTGCATGCGGAGATCGTTGATGGAGCGGATGTCGCCGCGTGCGACAACCCCGTCGCCCCCGCTGGACCAGTCGATCTGCTGGCACACGATGGGGACGGTCCGGGAGTCTTTCACGAGTTCCGGCGCGAACAGGGCGATCATGTCGAGCGTGCCCCAGAGGATGTGGCTGTGGCCACTGGCGAACAGGTCACGCGCCTTCACCGGGTCGTCCACGATGGAGAGTTCCACGTAGAACCCGTACTTCTGGTAGAACAGGCTCGCGTCGTTCGCGGCGAGGCCGTTGTTCGCCACGACGATGGGAGCCCACCCCGGCCAGACGTTGATGGGGAACTTCACGACGATCTTGCCGTTCCGCGTGGTCTTGTCATAGTCGCTCACCCCGGTGACGGGTGGGATGGCGCTCTCTCCGATGAGCGAGACCGGCTTGTCCCCTGCGAGGAGCCTACTCGCGATGTCGGATGCCTTGACCGAGGGGACGGTGGGGGCACCGCGCGGCGCGATCTTGTCCCACCAGCGCCACACCCCAAGGGCCACGACGAGCAAGAGCACCAACGTCAGGACGAACTTGCCTCTCGGGGTCATCGATCACCTCCTTTGTCCTTGGCAACATCCACTCCTGCCTCGCCCATCATTCCATGATCTTTTGGCGGGACTCGGGTTGCTCAGGCTGCGCGGGCGCCGTCGCTACCTCGGGCTGAACGAGCCCCATCTTCTTTCGATACTCCTCGAAGAGCATGACTCCGCGCGCTCGCCGTGCCTCCTGCTGCCGCTGGACGTTCGCGCCCATCTCTCTCGCGAGGTCGAGCGTGGCCCTGATCTGACCCTCTCCCGCTGCGGCGGACTCGCGGAGCTTCTGCATCGATTGACCCAGCTCACCCCCCATCATGCCTTGGAGCTCACCGATCGAACTCTTCATCAGCGACGCGAGATTCTCGAGCGACCTTCCCACCGCGACCCGAGCCTTCAACTGTTCGAACTCCATCTGGAACTTCTGCAACTCCCGAAGACTCTGCGCGATGATTTGTGTGTTCTGTTTATAGAGCTCTTCAAGGTTCTGGAGTTGCGCCTGATTCTCACGGAGGTCTTCCTCGAGATTCGCGAGGGATTCCGCATAGTGAGCGCCGTTCTCCAGGTCGTTCGCATTCGCAGCCGCTTGGAGCAGGCCTTGCAGCTCCTGACGCTGACGCTCCTGTCGCTTGATCTGGTCCTTGAGCATGGCGATCTGTCCGGCGAGTTGGCCGTTCGCGTAGTGCGCCTTGTCGGCCTTGGCCCTCGCGTCGCGGATGCCGCGCTCGATGACCGCCTGGTTGATCGCATCGGTCTCCGTTGCCTTCTCCGCGATGAGGCCGAGGAAGATGAAGAGACGCTTGATGGCGCGGAACAGGCCCATCTCAGTCCTCCTTCCGAGAGGAAAGCCTCGGTGGCTCTGGCGCCTCGAGCAGGATCTTCTGCCCGAGGATGAACGAGAGCTGATCGTCGAGTTGAACCTCGTCGGCGGCCGAGACCACGGTCGCCTCTTGACGCACGTCATCGAATACCGCGGCATCGAGGTCGAACGCGACCATGTGGAACCCTACCTTGCCCCCCTTGCGCGTCACCGCCTCCCGAACCCGGGGGATCACTTCCTTGAGGTCTGGCCCAGCGGTGTTCATCCCATCGGTGATCACGAGGATGTGGTTGTGCGTGCACGGCGAAGAGAGAACCCACCTGCCTGCGAGCGTGACGGACCTCCCAAGCGGCGTGAGCCCACGCGGGGACTCTCCCCTGCGGATCCATGCCTTGAAGGCTTCCGGATCGAACGGCCCGAACGGGACGGCCACGCCTGCACGGCTCCCCGAGAACCTGATGAGGCCCACGTTCAGCGGTTTGCGGCTCACGGCCGCGTACGCGGCGAGGCGATCGACCACCACCCCCAGCGCCCTCGAGGCGATCACGTGCTTGGGTGCCCTCGCGCCTGAACCATCGCGTACCCGTTCGGCCATGCTCGCCGACGTGTCGAAGACGATCGCAAGGTCGATCCCTTCGGACGTTTGGTCAACTCCCCGCGCGCACCCTACGAGGGCAGCCACGACACCCACGACGAGGGCTCCGGTGAGCATCAGGCTCGGTCGCACGAGAAGCCTCCTTCCATTGGCCGACGGTGGAACGTCTCGGACATGAGCCCTGCCTGCCCTATGAAGCGCGTGTGGCAAGGTATCAACGCCCGCAGACAGGGTCAAGGTACCCGGCATCCCCGTATTCTACCTGCGAGGGGCGCCGTTTGTTCTCGTGTCGGAACCCCCTGTATATCCCTGCTGCGGCTGTGCGCGAGCGCCCATCCTTGCCTCGGTCTACCTCGCGGGGCTACCTTCCCCCCTCGAACGCCCCGCGTTTCTCCTTCGGTCCGAAAGGGAGGCATGGTGGAGAGGTCGTTCTTTTCCCGTGTGACCCCTCGCAGGAGCCACCTCGCATGAAGATCGCCGCGGTCAGTACCTCGTATCCGATGCGCGGGGGGATGGCGCACTACATCGCCTTACTCTACAGGAAACTCGTGGAGCGGGGCCACGACGTCCGTCTCGTCTCCTTCTCGCGGCAGTACCCCAAGCTGCTGTTCCCCGGTACGACCCAAGCGGACCTCAGCAAGGTGGTCAATGCGGTGCCGAGCGAGCCGCTCATCGATTCCATCAATCCCTTCTCGTGGATCCGTGCGGCGCGCGCGATCCGGTCGTTCGCGCCGGACGTGCTCCTCCTCAACTACTGGATGCCGTTCTTCATGCCCAGCTACGCGACCATCGCCGCCCTCGTGCGTGCGGGTCGACCGACGAGGGTCATTTTCCTCTGTCACAACATCGTCCCGCATGAGCACCGCCCGGGTGACCGTCTACTCACGCGGCTGGGGCTGCGCGTGGGGCACGGGTTCATCGTGCAAGCGGAATCGGTGCGGGACGACCTCGTGCGCTTCCGGCCCGACGCCTCCTACCGCCTCGTGCCCCACCCCCTGTACGACATGTTCACCGCCTCGGTCCCACGGAGCGAGGCGAGGGAGCGACTCGGACTCGATCCGGAGGATCTTGTTGCACTCTTCTTCGGCTATGTGCGCCAGTACAAGGGGTTGGGTGTGCTCCTGCGAGCCTTGAGGACCGTGCGGGAGACCTTGCCGGTGCGGCTGGTGGTGGCCGGCGAGTTCTACGAGGACGTCGTCCTGTACGAGCGGCTCATCGCCGAGCTTGGGCTCTCGAAGGACGTGCTCCTCTTCGACGAGTACGTGCCGAACGAGGACGTCGGCACGTACTTCGTGGCCGCGGATGTCGTCGTCCTTCCATACCTCTCGGCCACGCAGAGTGGGGTCCTCCAGATCGCCTACAACTTCGACCGCCCGGTGATCGTGACCGATGTGGGAGGCTTGCGCGAGTCGGTGGACGAGGGCACAACCGGGCTCGTCGTGCCTCCAGACGACGAGCGGGCCCTCGCCGCTGCCATCGTCCGCTTCTTCGAGACGAGGGCTGCGGTGGACTACGAAGCCCACGTGAGAGCGTTCAAGACTCGATTCTCGTGGGATCGCCTCGCCGAGGCGGTGGAGAACCTCGCCGGCGAGCCCGCCTAGTCCTCGTTTTCCGGCTCCCTCGCCCCGAAGTCCTCGCTCGTGGGCGCGCGCTTGACGCAGGCGCTATGACGACAGAGTATCGGCCCATGCCCCCGCGTGGGCGCCCCTGGCACACACGCGGGCATGCCGCACAGGCGGACGACGCGGGATCCACCTCGCTCATCCCCCAACGCAACGAGGTATGCGATCGATGAATCTCCAGGAAATACGAGAGCTCCAAGCGATGAGGTTGTACCCTTCGGTGACGATCACGATGCCGACCCATCGAACGTCACCCGAGAATCGGCAGGATCCGATTCGCCTGAAGAACCTTCTCACCGAGGTGACGAATCGGCTTACGTCGGAGTTCACGGAGCGTGAAGTGCAGGACATCGTCGACAAGCTGGACCGGCTCGCGCGTGGCATCGATTTCCGATACGCGTTGGATGGACTCGCGCTGTTCGTCAACAAGGACTTCGCGAAGGCCGTCCAGGTTCCGTTCCGTCTGAAGGAACGCACCGTGGTGGACGAGACGTTCGCCACGAGGGATCTCGTGTGGGGGCTGAACCACTCGACGCGGTACTGGGTGCTCGTGCTGAGCGAGAGGCCGACCCGTCTGTTCGAAGGAATCGGGGAACACCTGTTCGAGGTGGAGCGGGAAGGGTTCCCGATGGTCCACGAGGGCCCTGGGGGTGAGGCGCCGTTGCCGGCGGAGTATGGGATCGACAAGTCTGCCTACCGTGACGAGCGACACCGCCAGTTCTTCCGGAGGGTCGACGCGGCCCTGAAGGTCTTCATGGCGGCGGATCCGCTCCCCCTCGTCCTCGTCGGCGTCGACCGGTACCTCTCGTTCTTCCGCGAGGTGAGCGCCCATCGCGATCAGGTTATCGCCAGCGTCCAGGGCAGTCACGACAAGACCCCTCCCCACGCCCTCGCCAAACTCGTGTGGCCCTTCGTGCTTGACTACAGGAACGGGCAGGTGCGGGAGGGGCTCGCGCAGCTGGAGAAGGCGGTGAACGCGAGGCGGTACGTGGCCGGCATCGACGAGGTGTGGCGCATGGCACACCAAGGCAGGGGAGAGCTCCTGCTCGTCGAGGAGGGGTACCTGTTTCCCGCCATGCTCGGCCCGGAGGGAAGGCTGATCCCAGCCGAGGATCCCACGGCCCCTGGGGCGATCGACGACGCGGTAGACGAGATCATCGAGGCGGTGTTGGCGAAGAAGGGCAAGGTGGTCTTCGCCGGCGACGGCCAACTCGCCGACTTCGCCCGGATCGCGCTCGTCCTGCGCTTCTGACCCGAGGCGCGGGGCGCGGCGAGCGCGGGCGAGGTGAACCTACCTCTCCTCGTGGTAGTCGTCCTCCGCGTTGACGGACCAGATCTCGGCCTTGGAGGTCCGGCCTGAGGCCACCGCGTCCACCGCGGCCATCGCCGCGAGCATCGAGTGATCCTGATTGTTGTAGCGGTGCATGCCGTTTCGGCCGATGAGGAAGAGGTTGTCGAAGCGATCGAGGTAGTCTCTGATCACGTCGAATCGATCGTACGTGCCGAAGTACGCCGGGTAGGTCTTACGCATGCGCACCACGTGGACATCGAGCACGTCCGATCGTGGGGCGATCCCGAGGCTCGCCACGTCGGAGACCGCCCGCTCCTCCATCGCGGCGTCGGGCAGGAGCCAGAGCTCGTCTCCCTCGGTGCAGAAGTACTCGAGGCCCAGCCACACGGTGGACGGGTCTGCCACGAGGTAGGGGCTCCAGTTGTTGAAGACCTGCACGCGGCCGGCCGCGACGTGGGGGTCTTGGACGTAGATCCAGGTGTCTGGCAGGGGCAGACGGCCCTGGGAGGAGCGCACCGCGGGTGGCGGAGTGCCCCGGAGCAGGACCCCTACCGTGACGAAATCCCGGTACGGGAGTCCCTCTGCGACCTCCCGCACCTCGTCGGGGGCGTGGTCGAGCCCTCGCACGAGGTCCTTCACCGGCATGGTGGAGAAGACCAGGTCAGACTCCAGAGAGGTGGTGGCACCGGTCCGGGGATCGCGCACCACGACGTGCGAGACCCGCCTGTCCTCTGTTGCGAACCCGACGACCTCGCGGTGGAGCCTGATCTCTCCCCCCCGTTCGCGGACGATGCGGGCGACCTCCTCCCACATCTGCCCGGGGCCGAACTTGGGGTACAGGTAGTGACGGATGAGGCTCGTCTCGGTTCGTCGCTGCTCGAGTGAGAGGTCTCGGGAGAAGAGGCTTCGCGCCGCGTGGGCCACGGCCCTTCCCACGGAGAGGCCCTTGACACGCTGCCCACCCCATTCGGGGCTGATCTGAGAGCAGGGTACGCCCCAGACCTTCTGGGTGTAGTCGCGGAAGAACGTCTCGAAGAGCTCTCGGCCGAATCGGTTGACGAAGAAGTCCTCGAGGCTGCGCTCCGGGCGGATCGGGCGGACGCGGGCCTTCGCGTAGCTGGAGGCGATTCGCACGACGCGGGCCATCCCAAGGCTCGAAAGGGTGGATCTACTCAAGCGGAGAGGGTAGTCGTAGAACCGTCCCTCGTAGAGGATCCTCGATCGGCGTATCCTGGCGAGCAGGACCCGGTCTTCCACCTCCGGGTCGGGCGCATCGGAGAGGGGGGAGAGGGGGAGTGCCCGTCCGAGGGCGAGGTCGTCCCGTGCGGGGTGGCCCTGGAGGGGAAGGATGCGTTGCCACCACTGCATGACGCGGTCGGACTTGGAGAAGAAGCGATGGCCTCCGATGTCCATGCGGTTTCCGTGGTACACGATGGTCTTGGAGATGCCCCCGACGTCACCCGTGGCCTCCAGCACGATCGGACGAATGTCGGTCCTCTCGAGGAGCTCGTACGCCGCGGTGAGGCCCGCGGGACCTGCCCCGATGATGAGGGCTTGGCGAGGCATCAGGGCTTCCCCTTCTCCCGCCCCTCGTGCCAGAGGCGCACGCGGAACCGAAGGAGCTCCTTGAAGGCCCGTGCCACGACGGCGGGTCGTGCGCCTGTCGGGCTCCCCGCGACCCGAGGCCGGTGACCACGGATGGGGACCTCGACGATTGAGAACCCCGCCCGCTTCGCCCTCACGAGGAACTCGGCGCTGAACGTCGCTCCGCGGGAGCGTACCTCGTGCCTCAACCGGTCGATGACCTTGCGACGCATGAGCTTGAAGGCGCAATCGATGTCGCGCGCCGTGTAGCCGAACAGGGTGGTCACCAAGAGGCTCCACCCCACACCGTTGAGCCGTCGGAGCAGGGGGTCCCTCCTGGGTGACCGGTAGCCCACGACGAGATCGGCGGAGGGGAACTTCTCGAGGAGGCTCCTCACCTCCCGGAGATCGAACTGGCGGTCCCCATCGGTGAAGAACACCGCATCCATGGTGGCGCTGGTGAGACCATCGAACACCGCGGCGCCATAGCCCTCGTTTCGCTCGTGCCGTACGAGGCGCAGACACGGGAAGCGCGCCGTCATCCCCTCCACCACGGTCGCCGTCGCGTCGGTGCTGCCGTCGTCGACCACGACGATCTCGAGGGCAGAGGTGAGGGGCCCGATGTCGCGCACGACCTCCTCCACCATGCGACCGATGTTCGCAGCCTCGTTGTACGCAGGGATCACGACGCTGAGGCTCGGAATGGACACCGGGGTCCTCTCCTGCGCCTCCTCGCCTGGGGCCTTGAGCGGTCTTTCAGCGGTACGCTCGCCCGCGTGCTCGGGCCCAGAGGGACGAATCACAGGAGCCGTTTCCTCAGGGTCGACTCTTCGAAGGTGCTCACTCCTGCCCCTTCTGCATCGCGGCCCTCCCCGTGGCGAAGGCGGCCTCGTTCACGGGGATCGTGTGGCGTGGCACCTTCGTGCGTATCACCCGAAGCCATGCTTCCTCGGGGAAGGGCAGGAAGACCGAGAGGGCCCCCACCATCACCGTGCTCACCGCACGCACCGAGCCACAGGCCTCCGCCAAGGCGAGGGCATCGAGCGTGAAGACGCGCGCGGTTGATGCCCTCAAGGTCTCGATGGGACGGTCAGGGTAGGAGGCTCTTCCCGTGGCCACGATGGGAGGGATGATGATCTGGGTGTTCACGATCACGGTGCCGTTGGGGCGAAGGTCGTGGAGGGCCCTGAGGGCTTCCCCCTGCTCGAACCCCACGAGGAAGTCGACCTCCCCCTCCGGGATCATGGGCGAGTAGACCGCGGTGCCGAATCGCACGTCGCTCGTGACGACCCCGCCCCGTTGGCTCATGCCGTGGACCTCGCGCTTCTTCACCTGGAACCCGGCGTCGAACGCGGTGTGCGCGATGATGGAGGAGGCGAGGACTCCTCCCTGCCCCCCCACCGTCGCCAGCCTGATGTTCGTCGTCTCGCGCATCACGCTCCCTCCACGTCCTTGATGGCACCCACGGGGCAGACCTGTTGACACACCGTGCACCCGATGCACGCCCTGGGGTCGATGAATGACTTGCGGCGCCCCTTGTCGGTCAGCTCGTCCGAGAGGCTGATCGCCGGACAACCGACCCTCACGCACGTGTGACACCCGATGCACGTCGCGGGGTCCACCCGAAGGACCTTGTAGTGCCGTTTCGTGGGCATGAGCGCGCAGGGACGTCGCGTGATGACGACCGCGACCCCTTCGTGTGCGATCGCCCGGGTGAGGGCATCCTTCAGGGCCCCGACGTCGTACGCGTCGACCACTTCGACGTGGCCCACGCCCAGGCTCCTCACGAGCACCTCGAGGTCGACCCGCGTGGTGGGAGTCCCTTCGAGTGTGGCGTCCACCCCGGGGTGCGCTTGGCCGCCGGTCATGGCCGTGATGCCGTTGTCGAGGATGACCACCACGAAGTCCGCCCCGTTCCACCGGGCTCCGAGCAGGGGGGTGATGCCGGAATGGAGGAAGGTGGAATCCCCGATCACCGCAACGACAGGGGTCTGTGGCGGCGCGACCGTGGCGACGCCCGCCGCCATGCCGATGCTCGCCCCCATGCAGATACACGCGTGCAGCGCGCTCAAGGGGGGGAGCCCGCCGAGGGTGTAGCAGCCGATGTCCCCGAACACGTTGGCCTTCAGTCTGTTGAGCACGTAAAAGGTCGCGCGGTGGGGGCAGCCTGGGCACAAAGTGGGCGGACGCATGACTCCGGGGATCGGTGTGGGCCTTGGGGCCGGCGCCTCGACCGGGAAGCCGGCCGAGGCGAGGCCATGGGCGACGATCCCGGCGGTGAGCTCCCCCTCTCGGGGGAAGAACCTCTTGCCTCCGAGGATCGGAACGCCCGAGGCGGCGATCTGCAGCTCGAGGTAGGGCTCGAGCTCCTCACAGACCACGGTCTTTGGGTGATCGGCGACGAATCGTGCGATCCGCCGCATCGGGAGGGGGAACACGACACCGAGCTTGAGGACGGGAACGGAATCCCCGACGACCTCCTTCACGTGGGCGTAGCTCACCCCTTCGGTGATGACGCCAAACTCCCCGTGTGCACCTGGATCCTCTCGCACGAGGGGGGAGGTCTCCACGTACTCGGTGAGGGCCGGCAGGCGCTCGGTGAGCGAACGTCGTCTGAGCACGCGGAAGTTCGAGGGGAGCACCACGTTGTTCGCGAAGTCGTTCGTGTAGCCAGTCGGGGCGTGCGGAGACGGGGTCCCGGTGATCACCGGCGTCTCCGCGTGGCAGACGTTCGTGGTGAGGCGCAACACCACGGGGGTCTTGAAGCGTTCCGACACCTCGAACGCCTCCCTGAGGAAGTCGTAGACTTCCTGGCTGTCGGAGGGGGCGAACACGGGGAGGTTCGCGAACAGCCCCATGAACATCCTCGTGTCTTGCTCGTTCTGCGAGCTGTGGGCGCCAGGGTCGTCCCCCACCACGAGCACGAGCCCTCCGTTGAACGTGGAGGCGAAGCTCAGCAGCGGGTCGGCGGCGACGTTCACGCCAACGTGCTTCATCGTGACGATGGCACGGGCACCCGCCATGGAGGCGCCGATCGCCTTCTCCACGGCGGTCTTCTCGTTCGTCTCCCACTGCGCCACGTGGGAGCCCTCGATCTTGACGAGCGTGTCGAGGATCTCGCTACTGGGCGTGCCGGGGTACCCGACGCCGAGGTTGCACCCGAAGGTCGCGGCGGCGAGGGCGCACGCCTGATTCCCGGTGAGCAGCAGTCGGGTGCCCGGTGGCGGTATCTGCAATCGTGATGCCATCTCGTCTCCTTGTGGCAGCCGCACGGAGTGGGCCAGGGGCGACGCGCTAGACGCGCGCCAGGCTCGGCTCTTCGCTTCGGACGATGGGGTGCACCCCTCGACGGGACGCCGAGGCAGCGCACGACAAGATACGCGCCGTGTGCCCTCGATCCACACCTCGCTCGATCCCGCTGGGAGGGGGCCGCCCCTTCAGGGTCGGGACCCTATGCCTGGGCGAACCAGGACGTTACATTGTGACGTCTGGGCCGTTGTGCACCGAGCGAGGTTTCCATGCCGCGCATCGCCATCCTCGACCTGAGCTTTCACTGGCCTCCCACCGGTGGTTCCTGGGTGGACATCGCCTCCGTGGCGCGTGAACTCGGACGCGCCGGGGCCGAGGTGAGGTTGTTCGTGCCAAGGCTCGATACGGGAGGACTCCGCCGTGGGTTTCTCGCGCACGAACCGCCCGTGGCGGTCGAGACGGTGCGCCTTTCGCTGCGAGACTTCACCTTGCTCGCACTCCCCAAGAGGCTCGCGAGGGTGGTGGAGGGGTGGGAGCCCGACTACGTGGTGGTGAGCAACACGTTCGCCATGGCGCCGTGGCTCATCCACGCCTTGGGCGAGACGAGATTGGTGCTGCGGATCTACGGGTACGAGATGCTGTGCCCCTACTACATGTCGCTGTGGCCCAGAGGACGCATCAGCCAGTGGGCCACCGTGAACCCCCGGGCTGAGGTGTGCGAGAAGAACTTCCTCTCTTCGCCTCTCTGGTGCTCTCTCTGTGCGATCCGCGGCATGGGAAGGGAGCTGTTGCCCCGGTGGATGAACCCGTTCAGCCACGAGTACGTGGCGAGTGCGGGGTTCCTCCCCTTCTACCATCGTGCGGTGCGGCGGGCCCTCGATCGCGCCTACGCCATCCTCGTGTCGAACGAGTTCACCGCCGGTTTGCTCAAGCCCTGGTCCACCAAGGTGAGGGTGGTGCCAGGGGGCGTGGACACGCACCGGTTCCGGCCCGACGACCACAGGAGGGGCATCCCGGTGGTGCTGATGGCGGGTCGGGTCGACGATCCGCGCAAGGGCTACGCGGTCTTCCGGGAGATGGTGCACAGGCTCGTGGAGCGAGGGGTCAGGTTCCACGCGAGGGTCACCGACCCGCGCTACGACGGGAACAGCCCTCACATCGAGAGCCTTGGGTGGGTCTCCTACGACCGGATGCCCCAGGTGTTGGCTGGTGCCTCCGTCGTGGTCGTGCCGACCATGTGGCCCGAGCCCTTCGGCTTGGTGACCCTCGAGGCGATGGCCTGCGGCGTGCCGGTCGTCGCCCACCGCATCGGAGGCCTCTCCCACCTCGTGAAGGACGGAGAGACAGGGTTCCTCGTCGATCCCGGGGACGTGGCGACCCTTGCGGATCGGGTCGGGAGGCTGCTCACTGACCAGGCCCTCTGGGAACGCTGTGCCGATGCGTCACGGCGGGGAGCGGAAGCCTTCTCCTGGGAGCGGATCGTCCAGGGACACTACCGCGGCCTGTTCGGCCTGGAGACGAGAGGTTCGTCGTGAAGGTTCTCCTTGGCAATGCACCGTGGTATCGAGAAGGGTACTACGGCGTGCGCGCAGGGTCGCGCTGGCCCCACTTCGAGCGGAACGACGCCCGGTACTACCCATACCCGTTCTTCATGGGCTACGCCGCGAGCCTCCTCGAGCGCGAGGGGTTCGCCGTGCGGCTCCTCGACGGCGTGGTGGAGAAGATGACCGAGGATGCGTTCCTCGCGAGGATCGTGACGGAGAACCCGGATCTGGTCTTCCTCGAGGTGTCGACGCCGAGTTGGGAGGTCGATGAACGGGTCGTCCGTCGCATCCGTGAGGCGCACGTCGATGCCCCGATCGTGCTGGGTGGGATCCACGCGTTCATGTTCGACCGGTCATTCTTCGTCGCCCACCCCGAGGTCATGGCGACGATCAGGGGGGAGTACGAGCTCGCCTTGCTCGATATCGCCGTACGCCTGCGGGAGGGACGAGACGTGGGCGGCATCCCTGGCGTCGTGTGGCGCAGGGGGGAGGACGTCGTCGTGGAGGGGGAACGCCCGCTCCTCGCGGACTTGGACGTCCTGCCCTGGCCGCACAGGAGCCAGCTTCCGATGGAGCGCTACATCGACGGTCTCCTTGAACTGCCCCAACCCTGCCTCCAGATGTGGGCGAGCAGGGGGTGCCCCTTCCGGTGCACGTTCTGCGCGTGGCCCCAGATCATGTACCGCCCGGGGACCTACCGGGCCCGCTCGCCCGAGGCCGTGGTGGAGGAGATGGTTGCGGAGGCACGAGGCAAGGGGTTCGCCTCGGTGTACTTCGACGATGACGTGTTCAACGTGGGCGACCGGAGGATGCGGCGGTTCGTGGAGCTCTTGCGTCGGGTGGGGTGGGAGTTGCCGTGGGGCATGATGGCCCGCGCAGACACCTGCGGCGAGGCGATCTACGAAGAGCTGCGAAGCGTGGGGTTGGTCGTGGCGAAGTTCGGGGTGGAGTCGGCGGACCAGGCGATCGTCCACCGGTGTGGCAAACACCTCGACCTCGCGAGGGTGCGCGGGGCCGTGGCCGCGTGCAAGGCGGCGGGGATCCGCACCCACCTCACCTTCATGTTCGGGCTCCCGGGAGAGACCGCCGAGACCGCACGCCGAACCATCGACCTTGCCCTTGAGCTCGCGCCCGACACCGTCCAGTTTTCGCTGGCGACCCCTTTCCCTGGCTCGGCGTTCTACGACGAGCTGGAGCGCGGCGGATACCTTGTGTCGACCGACTGGTCCCTCTACGACGGCTACTCCCGCTCCGTGGTCCGCACCGACGCCCTCGACTCCTCTGAGCTGGAGGAGATCCTGAGGGTGGCCTACGAGGAGTGGGAGCGGCGGGGGAGGAGGGCCGGGCCCTCCCGCTGGCTTCGACGTGCCCGGTCGTTGGTGCGACGCCTGAGGGTACCCTGAGAGGAGGAACGATGCGCAACGTGGTCACCGGGGGAGCCGGATTCATCGGCACCAACCTCGCGGCAGAGCTGCTCGCGCGCGGCGAAGAGGTGGTGTGCCTCGACGACCTCAGCCGCAGGGGCACCGAGCACAACCTCGCGTGGCTGCGAGGGCTTGGGCATGAGGGGTTCACCTTCGTGCGCGGAGACATCCGCGACCGGGCCCTCGTCGCACAGGCGCTCCGGGGAGCGGACGCCGTGTTCCACCTCGCGGCGCAGGTGGCGGTCACCTCGAGCATCGCCGACCCACGGACGGACTTCGAGGTGAACGCGCTGGGCACCCTCAACGTGCTCGAGGCGGCTCGCGCGCTCGATCCGCCGCCAGTGGTCGTGTTTACCTCGACGAACAAGGTCTACGGAGGGCTGGAGCACCTCCACGTGGAGGAACGGCCCGACCGGTACGTGCTCCCGCAGCTGCCCGCGGGGATCGACGAGCAGGCCCCGCTCGACTTTCACAGCCCGTACGGGTGCTCGAAGGGCTGTGCCGACCAATACGTGCGCGACTACGCCCGCGTCTTCGGGATCCCATCGGTGGTGTTCCGCATGTCCTGCATCTACGGTCCGCACCAGTACGGGAACGAGGACCAGGGATGGGTCATGCATTTCGTTGCTTCCTGCCTGAGGCACCGCCCGATCACGATCTACGGCGATGGCAAACAGGTCCGCGACATCCTCCACGTGGGGGACCTGGTCAAGGCACTCCTGTGCGCGCGGGACGTGGCACGCCGCTTTCCCGGCCTCGTGCTCAACATCGGAGGAGGTCCCGCGAACGCGATCCCCATCCACTCGGTGCTCGAGATGGCGCGCGCGAGGGGGACGCCCCCCGTTTCGATCGACTACGGCCCTTGGCGGGCCGGTGATCAGAAGGTCTACGTGAGCTGCATCGCGAAGGCCGCCGAGACGCTCGGATGGCGCCCCTCGATCGGGGTGGAGGAGGGGGTTGAGTCCATCTTCCGCTGGGCGAGCCACCACCTCGACGAGTTCCCATGATCCTCCTCGTGCTCCCCCTCCTCCTAGTCACCCCGTCGGTGGAGGAGGAAATCTCCCGCCTCGTGCGCATCGGCGGGGTCCACGTGGAGGACGACTGCGGACACGTGCTCGCGTCGTTGCGCAGCGACGAGACGTTCATCCCTGCCTCGGTCATGAAGCTCGCCACGGCAGCGGCCGCCCTCACGAGCTTGGGCCCGGAGCGCAGGATCACCACCGACTTCGTCTACGACCCGGCCTCTTCCACCCTCTGCGTCATCGGTGGGGGAGATCCGTTCCTCGTGAGCGAGTCGTTACGTCGGGCCGCCGATTCCCTCTCCGCGTGGGGCATCGGCCCCATCCGGGTGCTCCGGGCTGACTGCGGCCGCTTCCTGCAGCCCCTCGAGGTGGACGGACGGGGCGTGAGCCTCAATCCGTACGACGCGGCCGTATCCCCCCTCGCCGTGAACTTCAACACGGTCGTGGTCACGGTGGGTCCGGACGGAACGGTCGGTCCCGGCGAGCCACAGACGCCCCTCACCCCCATGGCCCGCAAGATGGCCAAGGGCCTTCGTCAGGGCACCCATCGGCTCCCCATCAGGGACGGGGTCGTCGCAGCCCCCACCTACGCACTGGAGCTCACCCGGGAGCTGTGGCGAGAACGAGGGTTGGACGTGGGGGACTCGATCTCGTTGGGACCGTGTGACGCCTCGGGGGGCATCGTGTACCGGCATCCCAGTCTCCAGACCGTGGCCGGGACCGTCGCGGCCATGCTCGAGTTCTCGAACAACGTCATCGCCAACCTCCTCCTGCTCGTGATGGCCTCGAGCCGATTCGAGAGGCCCGTCACTATGGCGGACGCCGCGGAGGTCCTCCGGGCCTTCCTCGAGGAGGAGCTCTCGATCCAGGGGGCGAGCGTGGTGGAAGGGTCGGGGCTCTCTCGCGCCAACAGGCTCACCCCTCGCCAGGTCGTCGCGCTCCTTCACCACCTGCGCGCACGGGGGCACGACGATCTCCTCCCCTTGTATGGGACCGTACGCGCGAAGACAGGGACCCTGAGCGGGGTCTCGTGCCTCGCCGGCTACCTGAGCCTGCGCGACGGGCGCGTGGCGAGCTTCGCGATACTCCTCGAGGGCCAGGCCGGGGCCAGGGACCGCGTGCTACGGGTCCTGAAGAACCGCCTCGGAGCGGTGGGGTAGGATGTCGAGCATGCCGAGGGCCTCGGCATCGCGCGTGGCGGACGCAGCCTGAAGCCCCCGGAAAAGGTCGAGGAACCGGATCTGCGAGGCAAGGAGCGTATCCTCGGGCTCCTTCGCGGTGACCATCCAGCGTCCGCCGAGCACGGAGCGTGTGCCGTCTTTGACCCACGCGATGGGCTCGACCCGAGGGCCTCGTGCGTGCGCCGCGAGTGACTGGCCGAGGTAGTCAGGCGTGTAGTGGAGGTCGAGGGTGAGGGCCACCGTGGGGGCTACGTCGAACACCGAGAGCGGCAGGTCCTTCGGGGGGGCGCCGCCTCGCACGCCGCGCACCCTGAACAGCGGGCCTTCCCCGGCCTCGGGGGACTCAGGGAGGTAGACCGCCAGGAGGGCGGAGCCCCTGGGGGCTTCGTCCACCATCCTGTCGAGGCGCGACCAGAATCGCACGAGGGTCTTCGCCCCCGGAGGTCCGGCGGGGAGGGAGGTGAGGGAGAGATGCACCGCGGCGAACCGAGGCGCACGGGTCGTCGCGGCCCACACGATGAGGTCTTCGAGCATCCTCTGCATCCCCTCTGCCGTCGGGGGGTGCGACCGTGCCATACCCGCACAGGCCGCCAGGTGCGCGATGACCGACTGGAGCCCCTCCTCGTGGGCGCTGAACACTGCGGTCGACCAGCCCTCGCGACGGGCCAGGGTGAGGAGGGTCCCCTGTCCCCTGAGCGCTCCGGAAGGGCCGTAGCTCCAGGGCGCGAGGAATCCCTCATGCACGGCGGCCATCAGGTCCGCGACGCGGTCCGAGTGCGGGATCAACCGATGGCTCTGGCCATCTCCCACGAGCAAGCCCGCGGAGTAGTGGGCAGGCCCATCGACCGTCGCCACGATCACCAGGGGTGGCCCTTTCGCGCAGGCGACGCACAGTGCGAGGAGACACCCGAATACCTTCGACACCGTCTCACTCCTTGACAGGCGGATCGCGCGAATGTAAGAGCCCACCCCACACGGAACAACCGGGTTCTCCCCCCTTGCGGGCCAAGGCTCCATGCGACGACGGTTCCTCCTCTGCGCCCTCTGGTTCCTCGCCTGCCACGCGAAGCCAGAGTCCGATCGCGTCGTGTTTCGCGATGGGATGGACGCTCCCTCCGAATGGCGCCTCAAGGGGTGCACGATCGAGGGCGGGGTCATGGTGCTCTCGCGCAGTGCCTCTGGCCTTCCCGCAATCGCCATGCGCCCCATCCCCCCACTGCCTGCGCGGGGCTCGCTCATCCTCGAGGTGCGCGTGCGCGGGCCCGGTGCCGACGATGGCCTCCACGTCGACCTCTGGGGAGAGGATTGGGACGACCCCTGTGAGGAGATAGCCGTGCCGGCGAGCGATCTCGGGGCAGGATTCACCTCGGTGACCGGGATCGTGCCGTCCAGCTCCCCCGACCGAGGGGGTTGGCTGCGTCTCGTCACCTCATCGACTCAGCCGATCGAGGTCGACATGGTGGACCTCCTGTACACACCGCGCGAGACGTGGAGAGGCGTCGCCTCACCCCACTGCCTGCGAGCGCATGGGGGGTCGTCCCGGTGGTGAGCGTCCGGCCGCGGCCTGAGGGGAACGTGCCGCCCGCCCGCGCACGCCCAATCGACGCGGTGGTGTTCGACCTCGATGGGACCCTGCTCGACACCCTGGAGGACATCGCCCTTGCCGCGAACCGCGTGCTAACTGCCCGCGGGTTCTCCCCCCACGAGGTGGGAACCTACCGCCGTTTCGTGGGAGACGGCGTGAGGGCGCTCTTCGCCCGGGCGCTGCCTGATGCCTTCCGGGACGAGGCCACCATCGACTCGTGCGTGCGCGCCTTCCGCGAAGACTATGGCCGCAGCTTCGCCATCCACACCCGGCCCTACCCAGGGGTGTCGGAGATGCTCGACGGGCTGGCCGCGTGGGGGGTCAAGCTCGCGATCCTATCGAACAAGCCCGAGGACCTCACGCGGTTGTGCGTGGAAGGTTTCTTGCCCCGGTGGCGATTCGACGCAGTCGTCGGTCAGAAGGAGGGGATTGCCCCCAAGCCGGATCCCACCGCAGCCTTGGGCATCGCGCGCACGCTCCGAGTCGAGCCGCCTCGGGTGCTGTTCGTCGGCGACAGCCCGGTCGACGTGGTCACGGCGCGGAGGGCGGGGATGGTGCCCGGCGCCGCACTGTGGGGTTTCCGGTCTCGCGCCGAACTGGAGGAGGCCCTCCCGGCCTTCCTCCTCGCGACCCCCCTCGACGTCCTCCACCACGTCAGGCACGCAGCGGATCGTCCCAGCTGATCGCCCGGGAGGCGTCCTCCCTGTCTCCACGCGGGGGATGACCGAGGCTGCCCCGTCCTCGGCGTGCCTCGCCAGGCGCGTGTGCCTCGGATGGGCCGCATCGCCGCTGAGGCTTCTCAGGGCTCCTGGTAGAACAAGAGGTGCACGATCTTCCAAGACCCGTCTCGGTCGCGCACGAGGGTAAACACGTCGATGCCGGTGGAGGTCCTCCCGTGCCCGGTGAGCTCCCAGCGGACCCTCGCGACCGCGGCGACCGAGTCCTCGAACGCCTCAACCGAGGTCATGCGCTCGGGGAACCTAGGCGTGCCTCCCCGCTGCATCCTGACGAAGTCGTCCGGTCCCACCTCCCACAGGACCCATCCTTTGGCGGTGGCCACGATGCAGGCCTTGTCGTGGAAGAGGGCCCGATACCCCGCCATGTCCCCCGCAGACCAGGTGGCGAAGTACGACTCGAGGAACCTATGAAGTGACGGCGAGGGCGCGCGAGAGGTCGCGCGGCAGGAGCACAGGAGCAGGCCTGCGATGAGGAGGGCGACAGCCGTCTTGCGCGCGAGGTCGCAGGCGGAGCCGAGCCTCCCAGACTCAGACACTGAGGAACCCGACCGTGAGGTACCGGAAGAGCAACGTACGGATCGCGAGGTCCACCGGCGCATTCCATGAGGCCAGGGGATTGAACCGATCCGTCACGACGGGCCCGAAGGACACTTCCCATGGGAGGAGGATCGCACCTCCCCCCGTGGCCTTGTCTCCCTGGGTCTCCCTCGCCAAGGCGGCCAAGTCCCTCTCCTCGAGGGGAGCGTCGGATGCGAGGATCACGAGGTTGCCCGTCGGCTCGTGTCCCTCCTGGTGGGGGACGAACCACACCGCGGTGTGGGCGAACACGCTCCGGAGGGTGCGGATCACCGCGTCGGGCACCTTACGGAGGTCGCCCTCGACGAACCCCACGAGGTTCATCGCCACGAACCCATGGGGGAGGAGCCGACGGTAGGTGAGGAGTGCTTCCCTCGTGAGCAGATGCTCCGGCAGGGCCTCTGACGAGAAGACGTCGAGGAGGATGGCACCATAGGGACCTCGAGCCGTGGCGCAGAACCTCCTCGCGTCCTCCACGTGGACCGTGCCCGGCGTGGGCCTGTAGCCAAAGAAGCGTGTTGCCGCGCGCACGACCGCCCTGTCGATGTCAACCCCCTCCACGGTGAACCCTGCGCGGGTGAGGAGGGTGGGGAGGGTCCCGGGTCCAAGGCCCAAGACGAGCACGGGGAGCGACGGATCCGCGTAGGCCCGACACGCCGCGGCCATCACGTGGATGTAGCGCGCGGTGGGCAGGCCCGTCTTGAGATCGATCTCGCCCTGGAAGCTGCCGTTCACCATGAGGTAGCGTATGCCTCCGGCGTCCACCACCCTCAGTTGGCCGTAGAGGGTCTCCTCGCGGTGCACGACCCGCATCCCGTGCACCAGAGCCGGGGGCCTGAGCGTCGCCGAGAAGACCCCGCCGAGGATCACGATGATCGAGGCGAGGACGCCTCGACCAGACGAGGCCGCGAGCCAGACCACGAGGCTGTGGACGGCGAGGAACACCCCAAGGAGGGCCACGAGGGTGTCAAGGGGGAGGGAGGGGATGAGGACGAACCCAGCCAAGAGCGTGCCACACACACTCCCCACGGAGGAGGCCGCCGCGAGCTTCCCCGCCGAACCACCCACGGAGGAGAGGCTCCTAGCGTGGAGGCGAACCGCAAGCGGAGAGATCGCGCCCAGGCACGCGATGGGCGGGAGGAACAGCAGGATCGCGCTCAGGAGGGAGCCTCCTCGGACCCCCAAGGGCGCACCGAGTCGGAGGACGGGCCCACGGAAGAGAGGGATCAGGCACGTGAGGGCGCCGGAGGCCGAGAGGGTGCCGAAAAGGACCGCAGGCTTGGGCCACCGATCCGCCACACGACCACCGATCCAGTACCCGAGGGACAAAGCGAGCAACGCCGTGGCGATGAGCGATGCCCACACGTAGAGGCTCACCCCGTAGACCGGGCCGATCACCCTCGACCCCAACAACTCCAAGACCATCACCGCCATCCCGGCGACGAACGCGGTGACCATCAAGAGAGCCGGGCTCATGACAGCCACGGGAACTGCCGTCCCCTCCGTCGAGGGGATCCTCCGGCGCTCCTCCCGAGCCTTCCGTGACATGCGCTAGCGCCGCACCACGACCGACCCCCTCGCGGAGGCGGTCTCGTCCGCGTGGTGGAGGGTCATGGACACGAGGTAAACACCGTTGGCCACGCGATGCCCCTCTTCGTCCAAGAGATCCCAGAGGACCCCCACGCGACCCGGACGGGGCACCGAGGCCTCGAGGACGCGGATGAGTCGGCCAGAGGGTGTGTAGACCGAGGCGGTGAAGAGGCCCGGAAGCGAAACCCGAGCCGAGAGGACCGTGGGTCCAGAGGCAGGACTCGGGAACCCTGCCACGTCAAAGATCGTCAGGGTCGAGGCCTTTCGGTAGGCGAGGGAGGCCTCGGCGTGGAGACCGGCACGGTCGGTGGCGCGCGCCACCAGCGTGTGCACCCCAGGACCGCCGGGGGGTGGGAAGGTCATCCTCACGCCCGGGCGGCCGGCAACGGTGTCGGGCACGGTGTCCCCGGCGTCCACAGGCTCACCGTCGAGGAGGATCGCTACCCCCGCGATGCCGCTCTCGCTGTCCCAGGCCCTCACCACGACCGTGTCCTCCAGGCCCACGTATTCGCCCGGGCGGAACCCCAGCCAGGCCATCGCGACCTCCACGGTCGGAGGTGTGGTGTCCGGGAGGACCGTGATGAGCCGCACCGCAGTGTTGTTCGTGCGGTCCCACTCGTCGAGTGATGCGGCCGGATCGATCGCCGCGGTCACGAGGTGGACCCCAGGGGACCTCCCCGACGGCCACCACATCACGACGGAGGCGTTCGCCCTCGGGGGGATCTCGGGCACGTTCGCGGAGTCGACCACCACGCCGCCCGCCTCAGGCAACCCATCGAAGAGCACCGCGACCGCGGGGGGGGAACCCTCGTCACCCACGTTGTGCACGGTGAGGGACAGCGCGCATGGCTCCCACGTCACGAAGGGCGCCGAGGGATCCACCCGCTGGAGGTCCGTCTCGGCGATAGCCAGGTCCCACGGGCGGGCGACCCAAAACGTGAGCGAGTGGTCGTTGTTGCCCTCGCAGGCTTCCTCAACCTCGTCCGCCGTATCGAGGACGAGTCGACCTCTCGCCTGCCCGGTGGCGTCGGGGCGAAGGAGCCAGGTGAGGGGCCACTCCCGCTGCCCGCTGAGACCAGGAACGATCTGCTCCTGCGTCCAAGGGTCCTCGAGGCGCACTAGGAATCGGCCACACGGTTCCGTGCCACGGTTGCGCACGATGCTGGTGAGCACGACGTCGCGGCCGGCGAAAGGTTGGGGCGCAAGGCTCCAGCCCGCCAACGCGAGGTCGACGCCCCACACCGTGGTGACCGCGAACGAGGCCGTGTTGTTCGTCCGGTCTGCGTCGGGGACGAGGGAATCAGGGTCGAGCACGAAGGAGAACTCGAGGGTGGCTGGCTCGTCCCCCGTCGGCCACAGCACGAGGACGGCCGTCGTCTCCGCCGGCTGGATCGAGGGAACGTCGACGAACTCGGTCCACTCACCCAGCCGGGTGCACGCGAGGCGCAGGGGACCGGTGGGCCCCGCGCCTGCGTTGTCGATCGTGACCGTCATGCCGAATGGATCCCCCAAGGGCGGGGTGAGGCACTCGGCACTGACCCCGAGGAGGCGAGGATCGGCCATGCCGAGGATGGTGAGGACCCTGCTCGTCTCGTTGTCGTCGCGGCGCACCTCCGCGAGGAGTCCATCGGGGTCGAGCACGGCCGTGAGGAGGGCAGCTCCGGGGGTGAGAGGGGCTCGGAGGCTCCATCGCACCCACGCGCTGTCCCCAGGCAGGAGCTCCCCCACCGAAGCCCACGCGGAGTCAGCTCCCTGGATCCACGCGACGGCGCGGGTCTGGTCCGTGGCGAGCACCCCGTCGTTCACCGCGATCGCCCACGCGTCCAGCATCTCCCCGGCAACCGGGGAGACGGGGTTCGTGGAGGGAGGACCGGCCCACCGGAGGTTTCCGAGCACCGCAGCGGCGGAGGTTGCGGCGTTGTTCGTCTCGTCGGCCTCAAAGAGGAGTCCCTCAGGATCGACCTCGAGCGTGAAGGTCGATACGCCGGGGACCGCCTGCCACACGGCATGGACGTCCGTGCCCTCGCCGGGCAACAGCCAGGGGACCTGTCCCTCCTCAAGGACCCGAGGCGGCGCCTCGTTCTCCGACACCTTACAGCGGTAGGTTACCTCGCCGGATGGCCCGGAGCCCACGTTGACGATGCGGGACCTCACCACCGCCTCGGACCCCGGCGGTGGCAGTACAGGCGTGAGGCTGATGCCGGAGGGGTCGACCGCGAGGTCGGGGATGGTCGTATACGAGACGGCCCACGAAGCCAGACGAGGGGTCAGGTCCCGAGGCCCGGAGAACAGGACCTGCAGGCGGATCCGTGGGGCGTTCACCCACGCGAGGGAGGTCGGCGACCCGAGAGACGTCGTGCCCGCAAGGTCCCACGACCCACCAGGGGAGGGGACGAGAATCCGGATGAGGGCATCCGTGCCCTGAGGGGTCGACCCGCTGCTCGCCAGCCACGTCCACTTCGAGGCGGGGCCGATCGGGTCGGAGAGGGCCCAGCCGGAGTCTGGGTAGAACGCAGGGAACGCGTACACCTCGTAGACCCTCGATCCCTCGTACACCGGGCCGAACGGGTAGCACCGGCCGTACCGGTAGCGGATGTACCGGACGGGGATCGGGTCGGGCTTCTCGTAGGCGATGTAGCTGGGGATCCAGGGGCCGTACCCTGAATCCGTGTAGTCGGGCGTATGACCCCAGTCCTCAAAGGAGATCCCGTCGATCGAACTCTCGATCCCGAAGTAGGACCACACGGATCGTTTGGTGAGGGCTTGCCCCTCATGGGCGCTCGCGAGGCGCTTCACCATGCGCGTCTGCCCAAGGTCGATGAGGGCCCATTGGTCTTCGTCCTGGCGGAGGAAGTAGAATGCGCCCCCCCAATCCGTGTTGATCACCGTGCCGCCGATGAGGTTCTCCGGGGCGCACGCCTGAGGGTTGTACGACGACACCGAGACCACGGATGCCCCCTCGGCCAGGAGCGCGAAGTCTCGGCTGCTTGCCGACCCCGCGAGCCCCAGCCCCTGGGCAGTGGCCTCGCACCGGACGCGGGTGAGGGCCGAGAACTGGGAAGGGTGACTCTGTGCCCACCCGGAGTCAGGTGGTGCCACCGTGAACCAGCGCGGCGACGACCACGCACCTCCCGCCATGCGTACGCGCCAGGCGAAGGTCCCCTGGCCTGGCGCCTGCCACGTCCACGACACCCTCTGTCCCTCGGGCGGCAGGGGGGGAGACTCGGCGATCACCGTGCCCCCGAAGGTGTCGGAGGTGGCGACCTGGAACGAGTGCGCGCCGTCCCCGGCTCGCCCCGCGATCATCACCACCCGCCGATCGGCCAGCATCGCATCCGTGGCCGGAACCAGGGGCGTCGGCCGTGCCTCGAGCAGGCCGAGGGAGACGGTGAGGGTATTGTCGGCCCGATCCGACTCGGGCACCGCAGCGGCGGGATCCACCACGATCCTGAGGGTCTCCACCCCAGGGGTCTCCTGGGCCTTCCACCGAAACACGAGCCGACTCACGAGCGAATCGGGGGTGAAGGTCGACGAGGAGACCGCATCACCACCACGCTCCACCGTGACGAGGACCGGGTCGCCCCACGCGAGACCCTCGTTCACCACGGACACCACCATGGTGACGCTGTCGCCACAGGCGGGTTGGGCGGGAACGAAGGTCACCGAACCTTGCTCGACATGCAGGTCGGGCTGGGTGGGCAGCACCAAGGTGAGGAGGGGGTCGCCGAGGAGGTTGTATACCCACGCCATCACCGAGTCGCTCACGGTAGGGGCGGGCAAGGAGGAGAGCTTGGCGGCGTAGGCGAGCGGGCCAAGGCGCGATTCCCCCAACCTGAACACTTGGGTGAAGATGGCCCAGGCATATCGGAACCCCTCCCAGAGGAACGAGGTACCCGAACTCCCGAAGAACCCGATGGCCCCATGGGAGGGGCTCTCGAGCCGGAGGAATCGCTCGGCGAACACCGTGTCGCGGGGGTCCGCGAAGTCACCGGTGAAGCACGTGGGACTCAGGACGAACGGCATCCGTGCGCCGTTTACCAAGAGAGAGGCGTCTGAGTTGTCCAGCATGTAGTCCCATGTACCCGTGGAACCGTGGCCAAAGAAGTTGACGATAACACACCCGGAATCGATCGCAGCGCGGATCGAAGAGTTGAAGAAACCTGGCCAGTAGTCTTGAACGTTCTTGGAAATAACACTTGAAGTGCCAAGGATTGGAGGCTGCTTGACGAGAACATTGGTGATTGCACTCACCCACATACCGAAGAGTGAGAAGTCGGCTGGGGTGGCCCCTCCGGTGATGAAGAGACACCGCTTGCGCCACAGGTCGGGGGAGGGAGACTCGAGGTAGAGTCGCGCCTTGGCCAAGGCCGTGATAGCCTGGGCCCCGTTCATCGAGGGGATGCGGCCGAGGTAGACGTCGGGGAAGAACGAGGTGTCGTTGAGGGAGGCATAGAAGTTGTCGGAGGCCGGGTTCCCGAAGCTCGGGACGACGTTGGCGCTCTTGCCCGGCCCGAGGTAGCCGTGGTAGTCCCACGTGCCGTCGCCAAGGAGCAGGACGAACTGGGGTGGCTCGAGCCAGTTCGCGAAGGCCCACCGAAGGAACCAGCGCAGCGCGTGGGGATCCGGGAGGCCGAAGCTGAACTCGTTCCACACCTCGTTCACGTGCACAATCTGGGCGCTGCTCGCGTCTCCGCGCTCGAGGTGCAGGTCGCGGAACCCGACCGCCGCCTCGAGTTCGTCCGCACCGTACACGACGACGTACTGTCCCCGTCTGGTGGGATCGGCGAGAGGGGGGCGTGGGAGCACAGGCTGCGGGGCCTCGGCGAGGTCGCTGGCCCCCTTCCACGCGGGGCGGGGCACCACGAGCATGCGGGAAGAATCCGCGAAGGCGTGATTGAAGCGGATCGTCCCCGCCCCGTCCGCGGTGGAGGGGAACCCCACGAGCCTGATGCCAGGTGCCTCGAACACGTCGATCTGTTCCCCCGGCGGGAGGCCGGAGATGAGGTACTCGTGGGAGCCATCGCCGCTGGGGGCGAAGATGGTCTGCCCAGAGGAGGCCACGTACACCCTCGGGTACAGCACGGCGAAGTAGTCGAGCTGGATCGCGGAGGTAGGGACACCCGTGGAGAGGATCTTCAACTCGTTCTGGCCACTCCTCAGTGCGACCTCGTCGCCTTCGACGATCTGGGCCCCGTACCCTCCCCAGACGGTGCTCGCCGCCGCGGTGCCGTTCACGAGGAGGGTGAGGGCGTGATCGAACACCACCGTCGTGTCGTCCGAGATGGCGAGGAACCGCGCCCTGAGGATGCCCCGGGGACCTTGAGGGGCGAGGTCCGTGAGGGTGAAGGTCTTCGTGAGCTCGCCGGGGAAGAACGGACCTCCCCAGTACCACTCGTCGTCGATAGCTCCGCGGTGCCCGCTGATGGAGGGGAACGTGTCCTGCTCGTGGTGGGAAGGCCACCACCCGTATGCGGCGGGGGTCTGGCCCCGGGGAGGGGCGGGGACCTCGTGGATGCGGGGAGGATCCTCGCGGTCCCACACGAGGTAGTAGGTCTTGATGCGCGTGTACTTACCTTCCTTGGGAGCCCACCTCCCCTGCGGATCGGGTCTCCAGGTGCCGTGCGCGTAGAACTCGATCCAGTCTCCTGGTCCCCAGGTGCCTGTCTGGCTCACGACGGTGATGGGGACGAGCTCTCCCCCGCTCCAGAGGGAGAAGCGCCGGGGGTCGAGGGGTTCCGCAGACGGGAGGGCTGCGGCGAGATCCTCGTAGGTGAGCCGGTAGAGGCCTTCGTGCACGATGGCGAGGCGTACGCTCGGCGCGGGGACCGGTTCGGGGGGATCGGGAACCTGTGTCGTCTCTGTCCATCCCTGCGCGGCGTCCCAGTTCACGACCAGGGCTTTGAGGAGGGGGTCGAACGCGCGATCGGGGACCCTCTCGGGGCTTCGGGCCCCCCGCAGCCTGAGGGAGACCGCCACGGCCTCGGGGACGCCGGGGAACCCGTCGGGGGTCCACGCCCCGAGCTTGACGCGGGCGGGCACGACGCGGTGGTGCCGAAGGAGCCCCACCGGGCCGAGCACCACGCTCGGGTACGGGGGCGCTTCCGTAAGCCAGGGGGCAGGCCGCACCTGCCCACGCGGGGTGACCGTCACCCGTTCGATCTCGGCGTGGGGGGGCAGCCCCCCCCCACCCCCCCCCCCGCCGGCGTCCCGGGATTGCCCCCGCTCCCGGGGAA
>FWPV01000895.1_pt1 | contig 88582 bp, 82 predicted proteins | sample 2228371 | NCBI WGS metagenome assembly FWPV01 (sample SAMEA103939776, study PRJEB20133) | metagenome
TCTCCGAGACCAAGCTGTGGCCCGTGCTGCTGCAGGTGCTGGGCCTGCCCGAGCTGGCCACCGACGAGCGCTTTGCCACCCTGGAAGGCCGCCGCGCACACGCCCAGGCCCTCACCGCGCTCTTTGACCCCGTGTTCCTGCGCCGCGATGCCGCCGAGTGGCAGCGCCTGTTCGAGGCCGCTGGCGGCTTCACGGTCTCGGTGGTGGCGCGCCTGGCCGATGTGCCCCACGACGTGCAGGCGGTGCACGCCGGCGCCTTCGTCGAGGCCGACGGCATGGGCGGCACCCAGCGCACCGTGGACAGCCCGTTTCGCCTCGATGGCGTCACCAAGGTGCGCCCACGCGGCGCGCCCGCGCTGGGCCAGCACAGCCGCGACGTGTTGCGCGGCCATGGCTTCACCGACGCCGAGGTCGATGCCCTGGTGCAGCAAGGCGTGGTGAAGGAAGGCCAGCGCTGAGGGCGGTGGGCCTGCCGCCGCCGGCTCACAGCCGGTTCATGTCCCACACCACCCGGCCCAGGCGGCGCCAGCGCCAGCCATAGGCCGCCGCCAGCACCACCGCCAGGCCCGCGGCCAGCCAGCCAAAGGCCGCGTTCACCGACCCCCATTGCGCCAGCGCACCGGCCACGAGCTGGGCCAGGGGCATCACGCCGTTGAAGGCCAGCAGCAGCAGCGCGATCAGGCCGCCGCGCGCGGCGGGTGGCACGCGCCGGTGCAAGGTGGCGTTGGTGCCGGTGCCCACGAAGGACGTGCAAAAGCCCAGCAGCGCGAAGCCGGCCAGGGTGGTGGCCACGTGCGCACTGACGGCCAGCAGCGCCAGCGCCAGCACCGCCAGCCAGGGCACGGCCATGAGGCCCCGGCGCAGGCTGGCCTCTACGTGGCGCGATGACAGCAGCACCGCCGCCACCAGCGCCCCCACGCCGCTGGCCCCGAAGAACCAGCCGGTCCAGGCGCTGGCCGAACCGTAGACGCGATCGGCCAGCACCGGCACCAGGGTCTGGTAGGCCCCGGCGCAAAAGGCCACGCAGGCGGTCATGGGCAGAAACAGGCGACCGAAACCGTCTTGCCACACAAAGCGCAAGGCCGCGCCCAGGCCGCCGCCTTGCGCTGGCGTGGGCGCCTGCAGCACGGGCGACGGGCGGGGCAGGCGCCACACGTTGCGCCACATCACCGCCGTGCCCAGGGCGGCGAGCACAAAGCCCGCGCCAGGCCCCAGGGGCTCGAACATCAGCCCGGCCAGGGCCGGCCCCAGGGTGCGGGCCAGCAGGAACACCACGGTGTTCAGGGCGATGGCACTGGCCAGGCGGGCGCTGTCGTGGGTGAGGCTCATCAGCAGCATCTGGCGCGAAGGCACCTCCATGCCGCCCAGCACGCCGCGCACCAGGGCAGCGCCCAGCAGCACCGGCAGCGTCAGCAGGCCCAGCGCGTGGCCCAGGGTCAGGCCCACGGCCACCGCCATGGCGGCCGCCAGCACCGCCAGCGACAGGCGCCGCGCGTTGTCCACGCGCAAGCGGCCCGAGAGCAGCGGCGTGACCACCAGCGAGGGCAGGTAGATCAGGAAGTTCAGCGCCCCCAGCATCGCGGGCGACTGGGTCAGGCGCCAGACCAGCAGGTTCAGCGTGATGTCCAGCACCCAACTGCCCAGCAGCGAGGCCGCCTGCGCGCTGAGGTAGCGGCGCATGCGCGGCTCGGCCAGTGCGGGGAACGCGCGCCCGAGGGAAAGCCGGCTGGCCATCGGCGCCGCGTCTCAGGCTTCGCCCAGCGCCAGCCAGAGCTTGCCCACGCTGTGGCGCGTGTGCAGCGCCTGCAGGGCAGCGGGGGCGTCGGCAAAGGCATGGGCACGGCCGGGCAGCAGGGGCAAGTGGCCCTGGGCGTGGGCTTGCATCACTTCTTGCGTGAGGCGCTGGGCCAGGGGCAGGTCGCGCTGGCGCACCTCACCCCACAGCACGCCGTGGGCGGTGGCGTTGTGCAGCAGCAGGCGGTTGGCCGGCAAGGCGGTGAGCGTGCCGCTGGCAAAGCCCACAACGAGGTAGCGCGCGCGGTAGGCCAGGCAGCGCAGGCTTTGCACGCCCACCTCGCCGCCCACCGGGTCGAACACCACGTCCACGCCCTGAGGGGCCAGGCGCTTGACCTGGTCCACCCAGTCGGCCTGGCGGTAGTCGATGGCGTGCTCGGCGCCCAGGGCCTGCACGGCCGCCACTTTCTCGGGGCCACCGGCGGTGGCGATCACTCGCGCGCCCAGCCAGCGCGCCAGCGACACGGCGGCACTGCCCACGCCACCGGCGGCGGCGTGCACCAGCACGGTCTCGCCGGGCTGCAGGCGCGCCACTTCGCGCAGGGCGTAGAGCGAGGTGGGAAAGTTGCTGCGCAGGGCCAGCGCCGCGCCGGCCGGCAAGCCCGGTGCCAAGGCCACGGCGTGGCGGGCCGGCACCAGGGCGTACTCGGCCATGCCACCTTGCTGGCACGAACTGGCGATGCGCGTGCCCACGGGCAGCGAACCCTCTGCACCGCCCGGCCCGGCCACGATGCTGCCCACCACCTCGGAGCCCGGGGTGAAGGGCAGCGGCGGCTTGATCTGGTAGCGCCCGCGCACCAGCAGCGTGTCGCCAAAGGCCAGGCCGCTGGCCTCGACGCGAATGAGGTATTGATCAGGGCCGGGTTCGGGGCGGGCCACCTCGCGCAGGGCCAGGGTGGGCGGCTCGGTGAGGGCCTCGACCCGCCAGGCCCGCATGGTGGCGCCGGTCATCAGGCGGCGATCTGGGCGCGGCCGTTGTTGAGCACCACCACGTCGCGCTCTTTCACGCGCACGCGGAACGCCAGCTCGCCCTCGGCCAGGCGCCAGGCCTCCACCACCAGGGTCTCGCCCGGGTACACGGGCGAGGTCAGGCGCGCCCGGATGCTGCGCAGCCGCGCGGGCTCGTGGTCGGCGAACAGTTGCACCAGGGCGCGCGCGGCGTTGCCCCAGGTGGCCAGGCCGTGCAGGATGGGCCGGGGAAAGCCGGCCTTGGCGGCCACGGCCGGGTCGGCGTGCAGGGGGTTGGTGTCGCCGCTGAGGCGGTAGATGAGCGCGGCCTCGGGGCGGGTGGGCACTTCCAGCACGGCGTCGGGTGCGGTGTCGGGCACGGCGGGCAGGGCCGGGGCCGGGGCATCGCCGCCGCTGCCGCCCGAGAAGCCGCCATCGCCGCGCAGGAACAGCACCTGCTCGGCGGTGGCCAGCAGGGCGCCGCTGTCGGCGTGGGTGAGGGTTTTTTCCACGTGCATCACGGCGCCCTTGCCTTCGCCCTTGTCCACGATGCGGGTGACGCGGCTCTCGCCGATGACGGTGCCCGCGGTGGGCAGCGGCTGGTGAATGGTGACGCCCTGCTCGCCGTGCACCAGCTTCAGAAAGTCGATGCCCAGCTCGGTGCGCTCGCGCATCCACGCGCCGGGCGAGGCCAACACAGCGGCCATGGTGGGCAACACCACCAGGTCTTTTTCGTAGACGTAGCACAGTTGCTGCGCGTCCATCGGGTCGCTGCCCAGGCCCAGGCCCAGGGCGTAGAGCATGGTGTCGCGGGTGGTGTAGGTATGGCGCACGGGGCCCGAGCGCCAGGCCTTGGTTTGGTCGAAATCGATCATGGGGTGGTCTTGGTTTGGGTGGGAAGGGCGGGCCAGCGGAACTGGGCCGGTTCGCGGGCGGCGAAGCGGCGCACCGATTCGCGCGCGTACTCGCTGCCGCCGGCCACGGCCTGGGCGGTGGCCTCCATGTCGAGCATGGTGTTCAGGTCGGTCTGCAGCGAGGCTTGCAGGGCTTGTTTGGACAGGCTCATGGCGGTGGCCGAGGCGCCCTCGAAACTGTGGGCGATCTCCAGCGCGCGCGGCAGCAGGGCCTCGGGCGGGTGCACCTCCAGCGCCAGGTCCATGCGCAGGGCCTCTTGTGCGCCGAATTCGCGGGCGGAGTAGATGAGCTCTTTGGCGCGCTGCAGGCCCACCACGCGGGGCAGGGTGTACCAGGCGCCCACGTCGGGCACCAGACCAATGCGGTGGAACACCATGGCCAGGCGCACCCGGTCGCTCACCAACACCAGGTCGGCCCACAGCGCCAGGCTCAGGCCGGCGCCAAAGGCCACGCCGTCCACCGCGGCCACCACGGGCTTGTCCAGCCCGGCCATGGCGGTGGCGAGGTCTCGGTAGCGGGCCATGCCGGCACGGCGCTGCTCGGGGCTGCGGCTGCCGCCATTGCCGCTGCTGGCCATGGCCTTCACGTCGCCACCGGCGCAGAAATCGCCGCCCGCGCCAGTGAGCACCAGGGCGCGCACGGTGTCGTCGTCGCGCAGGGCGCGCAGGTGCGCCACCAGGGCGTCGGTGGTGGCCGGGTTCAGCGCGTTCTTGGCCTGCGGGCGGTTCAGGGTGATGAGGGCCACGCCGCCCTGGCGATCCAGCACAACGGTGTCGCTCATGCGGCCTCCTGGGCAGACACGGAGATGGGCACGCCGCCTTGCATCACGTCGCAGAACTCGGTCATGCCCAGGGCGGCGTGGCCCTCGCAGGTGTACTCGCTCATGCTCTCGGTGATGCGGGTGTAGCGGGTGGGGTCGGCGCTGCCTTTGCGCTGGTGGCGCAGCGGCACGGTGGCCAGCACGCGGCCTTGCAGCGTGTACTCGCGCTGCGCCGTCTTGACCCAGGCGCTGAAGCGGCGCGGGTACCAGCTGTCGTCGTACTCGGCGTCGATGCGGCCGTCGAGCACCGGCTCGTACACGCCGCCGCGCAGCACGTTGCCGCTGATGCGGTTGGGCCCGCCCTCGGGGTTGCCCTTGATGGACAGCAGCACACCGAAGTCGCGGCTGAAGGCCACGGGCAGCCACTTGTACCAATAGAAGCTGTGCCAGTGGCGCGGGCCCCACGACTTGTCGCGGTAGCCGGTGCCCTGGGTCATGTCAAAGCGCTGCCCGTCCACGGTGATGTGCCCACTCACCGCCATGTGCTGCTCGGTGTGGCCACGGTAGACGGCGTGCTCGGGGTCCAGCTCGATGGGCTGGCCATTCAGATCGACGATTTCGCCGCCGTGCATGGGCGACACCCCCTCGAACACCAGCGCCAGCGAGGCCGGGCGCTTGGGGTAGGCCTTGAAGGCGGCGCTGGGGTTGGCCATGGCGTGCGGGTCGGTCATGAGCAGCAGCTCGCCGTCATACGTCACGCGCAGGCGTTTGAAGGGCTCCAGCACCTCGAAGCGCATGCCGCCGGCGGCCATCTCGGCGTTGCCGCTGATGGCCGGGCGCGCGAACATGAAGCCCACGCGCCCGTCGGGCAGGTAGACGCAGCAGGTCATCTCGGCATGGCCCTCGTGGGGCCGGTTGCCAATGCGCATCCACGCCCCCACGCCGCTGGCGGTGTCGAAGGCGTTGAAGTACATGCTCTCGTTGTAGTTGGACACGGCCTCGGGCGTGTGCGTGTACTCGTCTTGCGGGTCCAGCCGCAGGCGGGTGTTGGGGGGCATGTACATGGGCTGTCTCCTGCTGTGTGTGGTCGAAACGTGGCGCGATCAGGCCATGGCCCGCTCGGCCTGCGCCCAGCCGGCCTCGGCGGTGAGGGCCACGCGGGCGGCCACGTCGCGGGCGCGGCGGTTGGCGGCGTTGCCGTCCAGCGCGCGGCGGGCCACGCCCTGCTGGATGGCGGCCAGGCGGAACATGTTGAACGCCATGTAGAACGCCCAGTGATCGCGAATGAGGTTGACGTCTCGCCCGCTGTGTTGCGCGTACAGGGCCACGTAGGCGCCTTCGTCGGGAATGCCCAGTGGCGCCAGGTCAACCCCGGCCAGGGTGCGGTGCGTGCCCAGGGCCAGGTGCCAGGTCATGCAGTGGTAGGCAAAGTCCACCAGCGGGTCGCCCAGGGTGGAGAGTTCCCAGTCGAGCACGGCCACGATGCGCGGCTCGGTGGGGTGCCACACCACGTTGTCCAGCCGGTAGTCGCCGTGCACCAGGGTGGTGGTGTCTTGCGGCGGCACGCGCTCGCCCAGCCAGGCGATCAGGTTTTCCATGGCCGGAATGGGCGTGGTCTCGCTGGCGCGGTACTGGCGCGTCCAGCGCTCAAGCTGGCGCTGCACGTAGCTGCCTTCGCGCCCGAAGTCGCCCAGGCCGCAGGCGCGGTGGTCAACGGCGTGCAGGCGGGCCATCACGCGGTTGAGTTCGGTGTAGTGCGCGCCGCGCTGCGCGGGCGACATGCCCGGCAGGGTCTGGTCGCCCAGGATGCGGCCTTCCACGAAGTCCATCACGTAGAAGGCGCTGCCCAGCACCTCGGGGTCTTCGCACAGCAGGCGCACACGCGGCACCGGCACCTCGGTGCCGGCCAGCGCCTGCATGGCGCGGAACTCGCGCTCAATGGCGTGGGCCGAGGGCAACAGCGGCCCCGAGGGCTTTCGCCGCAGCACGTAGCGGCTGGCGCCGGCATCGACGATGTAGGTGGGGTTGGACTGCCCGCCCTCGATGCGCCGCACCTGCAGGTCGCCGGTGAAGGGTTCGATGCAGGTGCGGATGACGTCGGCCAGCCGGCCGGTGTCCAGGTCGCTGCTCAGGTCGTGCTGGGCGCTGGCCGTCATGGCGCGATCAGAGGCTGATGTGGAAGCCGCCGTTCACGCCCAGGTGCTGGCCGGTGATGTAGCTGGCGCCGTCCGACAGCAGGAAGCACACCGCCTTCACCGCCTCGTCGGGGGTGGACCAGCGGCCCATGGGAATTTGCGCCAGCATGCCGTCGCGGAATTTCTCGCCGCGCACCACTTCCGTCATGGGCGTTTCCACCACGCCGAAGCACACCGAGTTGGCGCGGATGTTGTGGCGGCCCCACTCGCGGGCGATGGTCATGCTCATGGCCAGCATGCCGGCCTTGGCGGCGGCGTAGTTGATCTGGCCAATCGAGCCCTTGCGCCCGGCGTCCGACGAAATGTTCACGATGGAGCCACCGCTCTTGTCGCCGCCCTTCACGCGCTCGACCATGTGCTGGCCCACGGCGCGCGTCCAGTAGAACGAGCCGGTGAGGTGCACGTCGATCACGTCCTGCCACTGCTGGTCGGTCATCTTCTCGATCATGGCGGGGCGAATGATGCCGGCGTTGTTCACCAGGCCGTGCACCGCGCCGAACTTCGCCACGGCCTCAGCCACGGCGCGGTTGGCCAGGGCCGGGTCGGCCACGCTGCCCTGCACCGCCAGCACGCGGTCGGCCGGCTGGGCCGCCGCCACGGCGTTCAGGGTCTCGGCGTTCAGGTCCACCGCCACGGCGTTGCCGCCCAGGCCGATGACGGTTTCCACCAGTGCCTTGCCAATGCCTTGGCCCGCGCCAGTGACGACGATGGTGCGGCCTTCGAGGGAAACGATGGGGGTCATGAATAGCTCCTTGTTTGATGGTTGAACCAATGATATTCTACGGTTCGAACACCCGTCAACTGGAGAAGACATGACGATCAAGGGCAAGGCCTGCATCGCAGGCGCATACGAACACCCCACCCGCAAGGCACCAGACAAAACCGTGGCCCAGCTGCACGCCGAATGCGCGCGCGGCGCGCTGCAAGACGCCGGCCTCACCCTGGCCGACGTGGACGGCTACTTCTGCGCCGGCGACGCGCCCGGCCTGGGCGCCAACAGCATGGCCGACTACCTGGGCCTCACGCGCCTGCGCCACATTGACAACACCGACACCGGCGGTTCGGCCTACCTCATTCACGTGGCGCACGCCGCGCAAGCCATTGCCGCCGGCAAGTGCGACGTGGCCCTGATCACCCTGGCCGGGCGCCCGCGCACCGAAGGCGCCAGCGGCGTGGGCGTGGGCCAGCGCCTGGTCACGCCTTCCACCCCCGACGTGCCCTGGGAAATGCCCTACTCGCCCGTCACGGTGAACATGTACGCGCTGGCCGCGGCCCGCCACATGCACGAGTTCGGCACCACGGCCGAGCAACTGGCCTGGATCAAGGTGGCCGCCGCCGCCCACGCCCAGCACAACCCCCACGCCATGCTGCGCGACGCGGTGACCGTGCAAGACGTGCTGAATTCCCCGCTGATCGCCGACCCCCTGCACAAGCTCGACTGCTGCGTGGTGAGCGACGGCGGTGGCGCCCTGGTGGTGGTGCGCCCCGAAATTGCGCGCCAGCTCAAGCGCCCGGTGGTGAAGGTGCTGGGCGGGGCCGAGACCATCAAAGGCCAGCTCGGCGGCCAGGTCGACCTCACCTGGTCGGGCGCGGCCGTCACCGGCCCGGCGGCCTTTGCCGAGGCCGGCGTGAAGCCGTCTGACATTCAGTACGCGTCCATCTACGACAGCTTCACCATCACCGTGCTGATGCAGCTCGAAGACCTGGGCTTCTGCAAGAAGGGCGAAGGCGGCAAGTTCGTGGCCGACGGCAACCTGATCTCGGGCGTGGGCAAGCTGCCCTTCAACACCGACGGCGGCGGCCTGTGCAACAACCACCCCGCCAACCGCGGCGGCATCACCAAGGTGATCGAGGCCGTGCGCCAGTTGCGCGGCGAGGCGCACCCCCAGGTGCAAGTGCCCAACTGCCACCTCGCCCTGGCCCAGGGCACCGGCGGCCTGCTCGGCTCGCGCCACGGCAGCGCCACCCTCATCATGGAACGGGAATAAGACATGAGCACCCCCTACGTTGACCGCCCCCTGAGCGCCCCCCTGGTGGACGCCGCCACCGAAGCCTTCTGGGCCGCCACCCGCGAAGGTCGCCTGACCAGCCGGCGCTGCCAGCACTGCGGCAAGCTGCACTGGTACCCGCGCCCCATCTGCCCCTTCTGCCAGGGCGACACCGAGTGGGAAACCCTCAGTGGCCAGGGCAGCATCTACAGCGTGAGCGTCACCCGCCGCGCCGGCCCGCAGGTGTACGCCATCGCCTACGTCACGCTGGACGAAGGCATCACCGTGCTCACCAACATCGTCGATTGCGACCTGGACACGGTGCACATCGGCCAGCGCGTGAAGGTGGTGTTCAAGCCCACTGATGACGGGCAGATGGTGCCCATGTTCACCCCCGCCTGAGGAGAGCGCCATGGACACCCTGAGCTTCGAGGTGGTGAACCGGGTGGGCTGGATCCGCCTGGCCCGCCCGGAAAAACACAACCCCTTTGACGCCGAGCTGCGCGCCGACCTCATGGCCGTGCTGGAGCAGGTGCGCCAAGACCCCGAGATCCGCGTGCTGGTGCTGGCGGGCACGCCCGGCGCCTTCTGCGCCGGCGGCAACCTGCAGGTGCTGCACGAGCACCTCGACTCGGGCCCGCACTACTGGCAGCAGCGCATCAAGACCGGCCTGCGCTTCATTCAAGACATGCTCAACCTCGGCCGCCCTGTCATCGCCGCGGTGGACGGCCCCGCCATGGGCGCGGGCTTTGCCCTGGCGCTGTGCGCCGACATGGTGGTGGCCACGCCGCGCGCGCGCTTTTGCATGGCCTACCTGCGCCTGGGCCTGGTGCCTGACCTGGGCGCGCTCTACCTGCTGCCGCGCGCCGTGGGCCTGCAGCGCGCCAAAGAGCTGATGTTTTCCACCCGCGACATCGACGCCGAAGAGGCCCGCCAGTTGGGCCTGGTGATGGAGGTGCACGAGAGCGAGGCGCTGGAAGAGCGCGTGCGCCAGATCGCCGAGAGCCTCACCCACGCCGCGCCCACCGCGCTGGCGCTGACCAAGGCCGCGCTCAACGCCTCGCTCGACGCCGACCAGCAGACCCTGTTCACGCTGGAGGCCGCCAGCCAGGCCGCCGCCTTTGCCGCGCCCGAGCCGCGCGTGGCCATTGAGGCCATGCTGGCCAAGAAGGCCCCGCCCTTCCGGGGCTTTCCGAAGGCGCGGACATGAGCACGCTCAAGGGAAAGACCCTGTTCATCACCGGCGCCAGCCGGGGCATTGGCCTGGCCATTGCCCTGCGCGCGGCGCGCGATGGCGCCAACATCGCCATCGCCGCCAAGTCAGCCGAGCCACACCCCAAGCTGCCCGGCACCATCTACACGGCGGCCGAGGCCATCGAGGCCGCGGGCGGCCAGGCCCTGCCGCTGGTGGTGGACATCCGCCACGAAGACCAGGTGCTGGCCGCGGTGGAACAGACCGTGGCGCGCTTTGGCGGCATCGACATTTGCGTGAACAACGCCAGCGCCATCAGCAAGACCGGCACCCTGGCCACCGACATGAAGCGCTTTGACCTGCTGCACGGCATCAACGCGCGCGGCACCTACCTGGTCTCGCGCGCCTGCCTGCCGCACCTGCTGCAGGCCGAGAACCCGCACGTGCTCATGCTCTCGCCGCCGCTGAACATGGAAGAACGCTGGTTCGCGCCCAACGTGGCCTACACCATGGCCAAGTTCGGCATGAGCATGTGCGTGCTGGGCATGGCCGGCGAGTTCCGCGACCGCGTGGCCTTCAATGCGCTGTGGCCGCGCACCTTCATCGGCACGGCGGCGGTGCAGAACATCCTGGGCGGCGAGGCCACCATGAAGCGCACCCGCCGCCCCGAGATCATGGGCGACGCGGCCCACGCCATCCTCACGCGCGACCGCTCCTTCAGCGGCCACTTCTGCATCGACGAGCAGGTGCTGCACGAGCAGGGCGTGTCAGACCTCTCCGTCTACAGCGACTGTCCCGAGAGCGACCTGATCCCCGATTCCTTCATCTGAAGCGAACGGGGTGAGAGAAAGAAAAAGGCCCCGCCTGCCAGGCGGGGCCTTTTTGCATCAGAGCTTGATGCGGCCCGAGGCCACCAGCTTGCGCGTGCTGGCCAGTTGTTCCTTCAGGAACTCGCTGGTGCGCGCCCCGTCCCAGCCCACCGCGTCAAAGCCCAGCTCGGACAGCTTGGCCTTCACCTCGGGCAGCAGCACGATGCGGTTGATCTCGCGCGTGAGCAGTTGCACCACGGCCGGCGGCGTCTTGGCCGGCGCGAACAGGGCGCCCCAGCCGGGCATGTCCACCTCGGGGTAACCCAGCTCGGCGAAGGTGGGCACGTCGGGGTAGCTGGGCGAGCGCTCTTTCGTGGCCACCGCCAGCGCGCGAATGCGCCCCGGGTAGCGGCGCGCGCCGCCCACCGAGGTGAACGAGGCCTGCACCTGCCCGGCCAGCACGTCCAGCAGCGCCGGCGTCTCGCCCTTGTAGGGCACGTGCACCGTGTTGATGCCGGCCGCCATGTTGAACAGCTCACCCACGAAGTGCCCGCCGCTGCCCGGCCCGTAAGAGGCGTAAGACAACTGGCCCGGGCGCGTCTTGGCGATGGCCACGTAGTGCTTCAGCGTGGAGGCCGCCAGTGACTCGCTGATGCCCAGCGCAATCGGCGTGAGCGCCAGCATGCTCACCGGCACGAAGTCCTCCACCTTGTAGGGCACCTTCTCCAGCAGCACCGTGTTGCTCAGGAAGGCGCTGTAACCCACCATCAGCGTGTGCCCATCGGCCGGGGCCTGCGCCACCGCCGCGGCCGCGATGGAACCGCTGGCGCCGGGGCGCGACTCCACCACGCAAGGCTGGCCCAGGCGCTCGGTGAGCTTCTGGCCGATGAGCCGCATCATGGTGTCGTGCCCACCCCCGGCGGCGGTGGGAATGACGATGCGAATGGGCGCCGTGGGGTAGGCCGGCGTGGCGGCGGGCGCGGTCTGCGCGTGGGCCGTGGTGGCCGCGCCACCCAGCGTGGCCAGGCCAGCGGCCAGGGCTTGTCGGCGATTGAGGGTCATGCTTGTCTCCTGTTGTAAATAATTGGTTGAACCTTATAAAACAGACGAGGCAATGTCAAGACTTGTATGGACGGATGGCCTAGGGATTGCCCTGGCTCTTGTGCATTGACACCCAATTTGGTCCTTCCTATCATTGGCTGAACCATTAATACACGGAGACCAGATGCTGCCTTTCCACCCAGTAGGCCGTCGTGCCGCGATGGCCTTGGTGGCCGCCTGTGCCATGACCCTGCCCGCCCAGGCCCAAACCCAGGCCTGGCCCGACCGACCGCTGCGCCTCGTGGTGCCCTTCGCCCCGGGCGGCGTGTCCGACGTGGCCGCGCGCCTGGTGGCCAACGACCTGAGCCGCGCCCTGGGCCAGAGCGTGGTGGTGGACAACAAGCCCGGCGCACAGGGCGTGGTGGGCTCCATGCTGGTGAAACAGGCCCCGCCCGACGGCCACACCCTGGTGCTCATGTCCTCGTCGGTGGCCTGCGTCAACCCCTACCTGCGCAAGAACTTCCCGCTCAACGCCCTCACCGATTTCGCCCCCGTGGGCATGATCGGCAGCGCCCCGCTCATGATGCTGGTGCCCCCTTCGCTGGGGGTGCGCACGGTGTCCGAGTTCCTGGCCCACGCCAAGGCCAACCCCGGCAAGATCAACTACGCCACGCCCGGCATTGGCGGCTCGGCCCACCTGTACAGCGAGGTGTTCAACGCCCAGCTCGGCCTGGGCATGGTGCACGTGCCCTACCAGGGCGGCGCGCCGGCCATTCAGGCCCTGCACACGGGCGAGGCCGGCATGACGATGGCCGACATGTCTTTCGTGGAATCGCAGGTGAACTCGGGCAAGCTCTTGGCCCTGGCCGTGGCGGGTGATCGCCGCTGGCCGCGCCTGCCCCAGGTGCCCACCTTCGCCGAGGCCGGCCACCCCATGAGCCTGGTGGGCTGGGTGGGCCTGATGGCACCGGCCGGCACACCGCCCGCGGTGCTGGAGCGGCTGAACACCGAACTGAAAAAGACCACCGCCAACACCGCCCACCAGGACACGCTGCTGCGCCTGGGCGTGCTGGCCGGCACCGGCAGCACCGCCGACATGACCCGCGCCCTGCGCGAGGGCTGCCCGCCCTGGGGCGAGGCCGTTCGCAAAGCGGGCATCCAGCCCGAGTGAAGCCCCAAAGGACCCGCCATGAGCCAACGCCTGCGCCGCCTGGCCTCGCGCTTCGTCAACACCTGGGCGGCTTCGTTCGCCTTTCTCGTGGCTTGCCCTGGCGCCATCGCGGCCGACGCAATCTCCCCGCTTTCCTTCAGCACCACTTCGGCCCAGGCCGACGCTCACACACCCCATGGGACCTCTTCACGGAATCAAGATCATTGAAATGGCCGGGCTCGCCCCCGGCCCGTTTGCGGCCATGATGCTGGCCGACATGGGCGCACAGGTGCTGTGCATCGAGCGCCCTGCCCCGCCCGGCCAGGCCCCGGTGAAGCCGGCGGCCAACATCCTGTTTCGCAACCGGCGCTCGATTGCGCTGGACCTGAAAAAACCCGAGGCGGTGGAGGCGCTGCGCCAGCTCATCGACGGGGCCGATGCGCTCATCGAAGGCTTTCGCCCTGGCGTGATGGAGCGCCTGGGCCTGGGCCCCGACACCTGCCTGGCCCGCAACCCGCGCCTGGTCTATGGCCGCATGACCGGCTGGGGCCAGAGCGGCCCCATGGCCCAGGCCGCGGGCCACGACGCCAACTACATCGCCCTGGCCGGCGCCCTGCACCCGCTGGGCGCGGCCGACGCCCCACCGCCCCTGCCGCTGAACCTGGTGGGCGACTTTGGCGGTGGCGGCATGTACCTGGCCTTTGGCATCGTCTGCGCGCTGCTGGAGGCCCGCCAGTCGGGCAAGGGGCAGGTGGTGGACGCCGCCATGGTGGACGGCACCGCCTCGCTCACCACCTACCTGCACGCCAACCGCGCCAAGGGCCGCTGGCGTGATGCGCGCGGGCAAAACGTGCTGGACGGCGCCGCGCCCTGGTACCACGTGTACGAAACGGCCGACGGCCAGTACGTCACCGTGGCCGCGGCCGAGCCGCAGTTCTACGCCGAGCTGTTGCGCCGCCTGGGCCTGGACGGTGAAGACCTGCCGGCCCAGCACGACCGCGCCGGCTGGCCGCGCCTGCAGGCGCGTTTCGCCGAGGTGTTTCGCGGCCGCACGCGCGCCGAGTGGTGTGAGGCGATGGAAGGCAGCGACGCGTGTTTTGCACCCGTGCTGTCGCTCGCCGAAGCACCCGAGCACCCGCACCTGAAGGCGCGCGGCACCTTCGTCACGGTGGACGGCGTGGTGCAACCCGCGCCCGCGCCGCGCTTCAGCCGCACGCCAGCGGACGAGCCCAAGGCTTGGGTGCCCCCCGGCGCCGACGATGCCGCCGCCCTGGCCGATTGGGGCCTGGGCGCGCCTGAGCTGCAGCGCCTGCAAGCGGCCGGCGCCTTCGGCGCGGCCTGACACTGCCTGACACCGCCTGGGGCCACGCCCCGGGGGCCGCCTCAGGTGGCCCCCAGCACCTTCCACACCGAGGCCACGGCCATCACCGGTCGGTCGCCCACGCACAGGGTGCCATCGGTGAACACCACCGACGGCGACACCTGCCGCACCTCGGGCCGGAACTCGGCCCAGGCGCCCGCGGGCACATCGCCCAGGCGGCGCACCTGCATGCTCAGCGTCACGCAGCGCCCTTGCGAGGCCAGCGACGAGGCGCGGCCGGTGAACACGTCGGCCACGAACAGGGCCATGCCGTCGTGCAGCAGCGGCGCGTGCGCGCACAGGCGCGTGGGGTCGGCCTGGAACAGGCATGCCTTGAAGCCACTGGCCAGCGTGCGCTCGTGGGCCAGGCCAATGTGGCGGGCAAACGGCTCGCGCCACACGGCCACGTCCCAACCCACCAGCGAAGGCGCTGGCGCTGGGGGCACCGGTTCGTCAGCCCCGGCCGGCACGATGCGGTACACCGCCGCCGCCGTGGCCAGGCACTCATCGCTTGTGCGCAATTCGATGGTGAGAAACACCATGGTGCGCGTCACGCGCGTGGGCCGCACCTCGGCCTGCACCCGGGCGCCGCCCAACGCGGCGCTGATGAACTGCACGTCCAGCGACAGCATCTCGGCCAGGGCACCGGCCTGCGAACGCGCCGCGGCGTCCAGCGCGGTGGCCTCGGCGGCGGCGCTGATCAGCGTCATCACCATGCCGCCGTGCAGGCGGCCGCCGATGTTGAGGTGGTGCGGCGCCAAGTCCAGCGCCAGGGCGTTCGGTGTCACGCGCTCCAGCGGCCCGGTGTGCGCCAGGAACCCCATGGCGTCGGTCGTGGTGTTCATGGCCGCTCCCTCTGGGTGCCCAGCACGCCCTGGTCGATGAGGGCCTGAATGGCCTCGTCGCCCAGCCCCAGCACCTGGCGCAGCACCTCGTCGGTGTGCTGGCCCAGCGTGGGCGCGGCCTGCGGGTCGGCCACGGGGGTGCGGCTCAGGCGGTAGGGCGGTGCCAGGTTGGGCACCTGCCCTGCCGTGGGGTGGGGAATGGCGCTGAGCAGGCCGCGCTCGCGCACGTCGTCGCTGGTGAGCGCTTCGCCGGCCAAGCGCACCGCGCCCACCGGCACGCCGGCCGCGCGCATCACGCGCAGCCAGTGCTCGCGCGGCTGGGCGGCAATGGCCTCTTGCAAGGCCTGGCGCAGGGCGTCGCGGTGGCGCGCGCGCTGGCGCGGCTCGGCGTACTCGCCCTCGGCCAGGTCGGGGCGGTTTAGCACGTCGCGCACCAGGCGCTGGTAGCTGCGCTCGTTGGCGCAGCACAGGTACAGGGGCGAGGTGGCCGTGGCGAACATGCCGATGGCCACCACCACCGGGCTGGAGTTGCCCACGCGCGGCGGCTCCTGGCCAGTGACGAGATAGGTCATGGGCCGGTAGCCCGCCATCTGCGCGGCCTGGTCGAGCATGGCCACTTCCACCAGTTGGCCCAGGCCGTCGCGCTGGCGCGCCAGCAGCGCGGCCTGCACGGCGTTGGCGGCCATCATGCCGGTGGTGATGTCGATGATGGGCGAGCCCACCACCACCGGGTCGGCCCCGGGGTGGCCGTTGAGCGCCATCAACCCGCTCTCGGCCTGGGCGATGGGATCGAAGCCCACACGCTGCGCCAGTTCGCCCTCGCGCCCGGCGGCGGAAATCGAGCAGTAGATGAGGCGCGGGTGGCGCTTGGAGACGGTCTCGAAATCCAGCCCCAGGCGCTGCATCACGCCGGCCGAGAAGTTCTCCACCAGCACGTCGGCGCGCTCGATCAGCTCCCAGGCCAAGGCCCGGCCGGCCTCGCTGTAGAGGTCAATCGTGAGGCCCTTTTTGTTGCGGTTGGTCCAGAGGTAGCCCAGCGATTCGCCGCCCAGGTCTGGCGGCTTGTGCGAGCGAAAGTCGTCGCCGCCATGGGGCTTTTCGATCTTCCACACCTCGGCACCAAAGTCGGCCAGGATCTGGGTGCAATACGGGCCCGACAGAAAGTGGCTGAAGTCCACCACGCGCACACCGGCCAGTGGCAAGGGCGCATCGGCCGGGCGCAGGCGCGGCGGGGGCAAAGAGGCAATGGGCGGTGCGCTCATGGCTGCTGGGTCCATTTGGGGTTGTTGATGGCCAGCGCGTCGCCCAGCGTGGCTTGCAGGTGGGCCGCCAGGCCCGGGGTGTCCAGGGCCAGGCTGCCGTCGTCGAGCTGGCGCACCAGCGCGTCGTTGAGCGCGGGCAGCGCCTCGGTGGACTGCAACAGCTCGCGCAGGCGCGCCCATTCGGCCGCCTCCAGCGCGGCGCCCTGCTCGGCCTGGCGCTGCACGATGCGCAGCACGTTCACGCACACGCGGGTGTGGAAGCGGTGGTAGCCGTCCAGCGTGGGCAGCAGCTCGTGTTCGAGGTGGTCGGCCGTGGCCTGCACCAGCCGAGCCATGTCGGGCACGAAGACAGTCATGCGGCCTCCTGAATCAGTTGCATGAAGTCCCACAAGGGCTCTTCCAGGCGGCGGCCCACGGCGCTGAGTTCCACGCTGGCCGGGCGCCCGTCGGGCCGGGTGGCCGAGCCTCGGCGCGCGCAGGCAATGGCCCACTTGAGGTTGGAGAAGGCTTCCCAGAAGCGCACGCGCGCACGGTCCACCGGCTGGCCGCTGGCGGCTTCGTAAGCGGCGTACAGGTGTTCGCGATCACCAAAGCCGCCCACCTCGCCCGCGCCGCCGAAGCGCCACGAGCGCATGCACAGCACGCCCAGGTCTTGCATGGGGTCGCCGATGCGGGCGATCTCCCAGTCGAGCACGCAGCGCACGCCCTCGGGCCCGACGATCAGGTTGCCGGTGCGGAAGTCGGCGTGCACCAGGGCCGGGGCCCAGTCGGTGGGCAGGTGCTCGCGCACCCAGCGCTGCGCGAACGAGAGCGCCGGGTGGCGCACGCCGCAGGCGGCCAGCAGGTCTGAGTACACCGCCAGCTCATCGGCTGGCGAGAGGGTTTGCAGGAACGAGAGGCCTTGCAGCGGCAAGCGGTGGATGGTGGCCAGGATCTGCCCGCACTGGGCGGCCATCACGGCCCGCGCGCTGGCGAACGCGTCGTCGCGCACCAGCTTCTTGCCCAGCGTCTCGCCAGGCACGGCCTCGGTCACGTAGCCCTCGCCCAGGCCATCGGCCTCGGTCAGCACCAGGCGCACCACCGGCGCGGGCGCGCCGCCAGCGCGGGCCACGCGCATCACGGCGGCGTCTTCGGCGGCGGTGAGCTTGGGCACGCGCCCACGTGGCCCGGTGAGCGCGGGCGTTTGCTGCAGGATCAGCGCCCGGGTGGTGTCGCCACTCACCCAGTCAAAGGCCCAGGTGGTTTTGGTGGCCCCGCCGGTGAGGCGCCTCAGCCCCTGCACCTCGCCTTGCACCACGCCATCGCCTTGGCGCGAGAGCACGGCCTGCAGGGCCGCGGCCACGGCCTCGGGGTCGCGCGCGGTGGCCATCAGATCTTGCGGCCGGTGGCTTGCCAGAACGGATCGCGCAGGCGGCGCTTGAAAATCTTGCCGCTGTCTTCGCGCGGCAGGCTGGCGTGAAAGTCCACCCGCTTGGGCACCTTGTACTTGGCCAGGCGCGCTTCGAGGTAGGCCTTGATGTCTTGCGCCGTGAGCTGGGCACCGGGCATCAGCTCCACCGCCGCGGCCAGCGATTCGCCAAAGTCTTCGTCGGGAATGCCGAACACCGCGCAGTCCTGCACGCCGGGGCACTGGGTGAGCACCATCTCGATCTCGGCCGGGTAGATGTTGGTGCCACCGGAAATCACCATGTCCGAGCGGCGGTCGCACAGGTAGAGGCGACCGTTCTTCAGGTAGCCCACGTCGCCCACGCTGATGAGGCCGTCGCGCTCGACGCTCTTTCGCTTCTCGGGGTTGTTGAGGTAGGTGAAGTCGGCGTAGGCCGGCACGCGCATGTAGATCTCGCCGGGCTCGCCATCGGGCGCGGGCTGGCCGTCTTCGCCATAGAAGGCGATGCGCGTGCCCGGCGTGGGCACGCCCACCGAGCCCGGGTGCTCCAGCCAGTCTTGCGGGGTGGCCAGGGTGGCGGTGCCCACTTCGGTGCCGCCGTAGGTCTCATAGACCACCGGCCCCCACCAGGCCATCAGCTCTTGCTTCACCTCGCGCGGGCACGGCGCACCGGTGTGGGTGACCCACTTGAGCGAGGACACGTCATAACGCTCGCGCACCTCACGCGGCAGCTTGAGGATGCGCACGAACATGGTGGGCACCATCACCGCGTTGGTGATGCGGTGCTTCTCGATGAGCGCCAGCGTTTCCTCGGGGTCGAACTTGGACTGCATCACCAGCACCTCGGCCAGCCCGAAGGCCTGGCGGCCGTAGGCGTTGGGCGAGGCGTGGTACAGCGGCCCGGTGACCAGGGCGCGCACGCCCTGCTCCACGCCGTACACGCGCTTGATGAGGTCGGCGTACACCTGGCTTTGCTCGGGCGAGGCCGGGTCGCGCTTCACGCCCTTGGGGTGGCCGGTGGTGCCCGAGGTGTAGATCATGGTGGCGCGGCTGCGCTTGGGCGGCTCGGCCCAGGGCTCGAAACCATCGGCCCACTGCGGCCAGGCCACATCGCCCGGCGCCACCTGGCAGGCGGCGTCGGCAATGCCGTAGCGCTGTTGCACCTCGGGCGGGGTGGGCACCACCAGCAACTCGATGCCGGCCGGGATCTGGTCGCGCAGCGGCGCCAGCAAGTCGGCGTGGGCCACCAGCACCTTGGGGCGCGAGTCGTTCAGGATGTAGACGGCCTCATCCGTCTTGCCGTGCCAGTTCAGCGGCACGGCGTAGGCGCCAATGGCGCCCGCGGCCTGCAGCACCTCGAAGAAGGCGAAGTCGTTGCGCAGCAGCAAGGCCACGGTGTCGCCCTCGCCAATGCCCATGCGCGAGAAGCCGGTGGCCGCGCGCAGGCCGCGCTGCACCAGTTCATCGCGCGGCAGGCCGCGTTCGTCCAAGTAAATCATGGCGGTGCTCATGCTCTTGTCTCTCTCTTTCTGTGTGTCGGGTGCCAGGGCACGGCCTCAGGCGGCGGTGCCTTGCGTCAGCAGCGCGGCCAGGCGGGCGGCGTGGGCATCGCCGTCGCCCAGCAACTGGTCCAGCACGTGAATGCGGCGCAGGTAATGGCCCACAGCGTATTCCTCGGTCATGCCAATGCCACCGTGCAATTGAATCGCGTGCTGCGCGAGTTGCCGCGCGTGGCGGGCCACCGACAGCTTGGCGCGGTGCAGGTCGAGGTGGGCGCCTTCGCTGCCCGGGTCGTCCACCGCCACCGCAGCGGTGATGGCCATGCTCTTGGCCAGCTCCAGGCTCACCAGCATTTCGGCGGCGCGGTGGCGCAGGGCCTGGTTCTGGCCGATCAGGCGGCCGAACTGCTGGCGGGTGTTGAGGTAGTCCACCGCCAGGCGATAGGCCGCGCGCATGGCGCCGGTCATGTCGGCGCAGATGGCGGCCACGCCCATGGCCAGCGTGCCGTCGATGGCGGCCAGGGCGCGCGCCGAATCGGCGGCATCGCCCAGGGCCTGGGCACGGGCACCGGATAGCGTGAGTTCACCGGCCATGCTGTCGTCCACCAAGGGGTAGGCGCGCACTTGCACGCCCGGGGCCTTGGCGTCCACCAGGAACAGGGCGCAGCCTTCGCGCTGGGCGGCCTCGCCGCTCAGGCGGGCGCTCACCACGAAGCGGTCGGCCAGGGGCGCGCCCAGCACCAGCGACTTGGCGCCGCTCAGCACCCAGGCATCGCCCTCGCGGCGGGCGGTGGCCTGCACCCACCAGGGCGCGTGGCGGCCAGCGGCCTCGTCGTGCGCCCAGGCCAGGCGGCAAGCGCCCTCGGTCACGGCGGGCAGGCACTCGGCGCGCTGCGCCTCGCTGCCGGCCAGGCGCACGGCGGTGGCGGCCAGCACCAGGGGCAGGTAGGGCTCCAGCGAGAGGGCCGCGCCGAGTTCTTGCATCACCGGCAGCAGGTCTTCGGCGCGGGCACCAAAACCACCATCGGCCTCGGCCACGGGCAGGCCCATCAGGCCCAGCTCGGCGAGCTGCGCCCAGGTCTGGGGGCAATGGCCTTCGGGGCTGATGGCCAGGGCGCGGCGGCGCTCGAAGCCGTAACGGTCGGCCAGCAGGCGGGCCAGGCTGTCGCGCAGTGCGCTTTGTTCGTCGTTCAATTCGAATTGCATGGGGCGTCGTCCTCAACCCAGGATGAACTTGGACAAGATGTCCTTCTGCACCTCGCTGGTGCCGCCATAAATGCTGGCCGCGCGCGAGTAGAAATAGCGCGGCGTGAGCGGGCCGTGCGCGGTGTCGTCGCTGTCGCGGCGCTCCAGCCCCGAGGGGCCGGCAGTGCGGGCCAGCAGCGCGTTGACGTCTTGCTGCAGCTCCACGCCCTTGAGCTTGAGCACCGAGGCGAAGGCCGGCAGTTCCTGCTGCGCCGAGGGCGTGAGCAGGAAGCGCCAGTTGGTCACCTCCAGTGCGCGAATCTCGGCGTCCAGCGTGGCCAGTTCGGCCTGCAGCTTGGGGTCGTCGATCAGGCGGCCGGCGCCTTGCGGCGTGCGCTCGGCCACGGTGCGCGCATGGTCCAGGCGCTCGCGGCACAGGCCCACGTTGGCGATGCCGGTGCGCTCGTTGCCCAGCAAGAACTTGGCGCAGTCCCAGCCCTTGTTTTCCTGGCCCACCAGGTTGGCCACGGGCACGCGCACCTCGTCGAAGAACACCTCGTTGAGGTGGTGCTCGCCGTCGATCGAGGTGATGGGGCGGATGGTGATGCCGGGCGATTTCAGGTCGATCAGCAGGAAGGAAATGCCCTCTTGCTTGCGCGCCTCGGGGTCGGTGCGCACCAGGGCGAAGGTCCAGTCGGCCCAGTGGGCGGTGGTGGTCCAGATCTTCTGACCGGTGACGATGTAGTGGTCGCCCTCGCGCCGCGCGGCGGTGCGCAGCGAAGCCAGGTCAGAGCCCGAGCCCGGCTCGGAGAAGCCCTGGCAGAACCAGAGGTCAAGGCTGGCGAGCTTGGGCAGGAAGTGCTCGCACTGCTGCGGCGTGCCGAACTTCATGAGCACCGGCCCCAGCATGGTGATGTTGAACACCTGCGGCAGGGGCGCGGGCGCGCGGTAAAGCTCGTCCATCAGGATCAGGCGCTCGGCCTGCCCCAGCTCGGCCCCGCCGAAGCGGCGCGGCCAGTGCGGCGCGGCCCAGCCCCGCTCGTTGAGGATGCGCTGCCAGCGCACCGTGTCTTCCTTGCGCGGCGGGTGGCCGGCGCGCAGGCGATCGCGAATGTCTTGCGGCAGCCGCTCTTGAATGAAAGCCCGCACCTCGGCCCGAAAGGCCTGTTGCTCGGCGGTGAGTTGGAGGTCCATCGAATGTCCTGTTGTCTGGGGTTGACGCTTGTTCCAGTCCGGTCGCATTATTATGGTTCAACCAATAAAAACTGACAACCCAAATCTGGCACGCCAAGGTCCGTCCGTCACGAAGGTGACCCTGTATTACGATCGCCCAAAAGAGGTTCATCCAATGCCAAGCAAATCCCCGGCGACCACCGCCACCCGCGCCAGTGCCGCCAGCAAAGCCCCCACGCCAACCGCGCGGGGCCCGGTGTTCCAGCCCGTTCGCACGCGCCGCGCCTTTGAGGTGGTGTGCGACCAGATTCGCCAGCAGATCGCCCGTGGCGACCTGCGCCCCGGCGAGCGCCTGCCCGGCGAGAAAGAGCTGGCCGAGCAGTTCGACATCAGCCGCATCGCCGTGCGCGAGGCGCTGCGCAGCCTGGAGGCCGCCGCCGTGGTGGAGGCCCGCACCGGCCTGAACGGCGGCTTCTTCATTCGCGACAGCAACAGCGCCGGCCTCACGCAAAGCGTGCAAGACATGGTCTCACTGGGCCAGGTCTCCATCTCGGACGTGACCGAGGCCCGGGTGGAACTGATGGGCGTGGCCATTCGCCTGGCCTGCGCCCGCGCCACCGAAGAAGAGCTGGACGCCATCGAGGCCGACATTGACCACCACACCGAGCTGTTCCGCGAGCGCGGTGGCTCGCGCAACACCAAGTCGGTGATCGAGTTCTACCGCCTCATCGCGCGGGCCACGCACAACAACGTGATCTTGATGATGGTGGACGCGCTGTCGGAGATCATCCGCGAGCTGCTGGCCCACATCGACCCGCAGCCCCGGCAAGACATCATGCTGGTGCGCCGCCAGGTGCTGGCGCTGCTGCGCGCGCGAGACCCCGAAGGCGCCAGCGCCGCCATGGCCCTGCACCTGCGCAAGGTGAGCGAGTACCTGGAGAGCGAAAGCCAGAAGAAGACAGCAGCCAAGGCCACGGCGAAAGCCAAGGCGACCGCCAAGGCCAAGGCCCGCGCCTGAAGCGGGCTCAGGCCCTCAGCGCATCCCCTGCATCGCGCGCGTGCCGCGCGATGCGCCAGCCCTCCACCATGGCCGGGCCCAGGGTGGTGCCGGGGCCAGGGTAGCGGCCCTGCATCACCGAAGCAGCGTCGTTGCCGCAGGCGTACAGACCGGGCAGCGGCAGCCCGGCCGCATCGAGCACGCGGCCGTGCACATCGGTCACCAGCCCCGCGCTGGACGCGGCATCGCCCGGCCACACCGTGAGCGCGCAGAACGGCCCCGCCTCGATGGGCGCGAGGCAGGGGTTGGGCGCGTGCGCCGGGTCGCCATTGAAGCGGTCGAACACCGAGGCGCCTTTGCCGAAGTCGGGGTCTTCGCCGCGCCGCGCGCCTTCGTTGTAGCGGGCCACGGTGGCGGGCAAGGCACCGGCCGGCAGGCCCAGGGCCTGCGCCAGCGCGTCCAGCGTGGGCGCCTGCACCAGATAGCCGCGCGCCAGCCAGGGCCGCAGGTCGGTGGTGCCGGGGGGAATGGCACCCAGGCCGTAGCGCCGCACAAACGCGGCCTCGCACACCAAGTGGGCCGGCACCGCGCCGGCGCGCACCATGCCTTCGACGAAGTGGTGGTACGAGGCGGCCTCGTCCACGAAGCGCTGGCCTTGCGCGTTCACCGCGATCAGGCCGGGCTTGGCGCGGTCCAGAAAGAGGTGCGGGAACAGGCCGGTGCTGCCGTCGGCACGGGGCACGCGCGACACCGGTTGCCAGAAGAAATTGCCTGGGTGCTGCTCGATGGCCGCGCCCAGTTCGCGCGCGCTGGCCACGCCGTCGCCGCGCACGCTGGGCGGTGCCAGCGGGTGCACCGGGGTGCCGGTGGGGTCAAGCTCGCGGCGCAAGGCCGCGTGGTGGCCCACGCCACCGGTGGCCAGCACCACGCCCACGCGGGCGCGCAGGGTGTGCTCGCCATCGCCGGCCGTGAAGCGCGCGCCCACCACCCTGCCCTGCTCTTGATCCAGCCCGGTCAGGCGCCAGCCAAAACGAATGTCCACGCCCGCTTGCCTCAGGCTGTGAAAAAGCCGCGCCACCAGGGCGTTGCCCATCACCAGCCGCGTGCCGCGCGGGTAGCGCAGGCGGTCTGCGGCGTAACGCAACACCAGCCGCGCCGAGTGCGAGAAGTGCCGCCACGAGCGGTAGCGGTTGAGCAGGGCCGTGATGTCGGCCTTGCCCACCATCATGCCGCCCAGCACCATGAACTCGGGCAGCGGCGGGCGCACGCGAACGAAGTCGCGCCCGAGCAGGCGGCCATCAAACGGCAGGGGCGACACGGCCCGCCCGCTCACCGCCGCGCCGGGCAGTTGCGGCAGGTAGTCGGGGTGCATGCCCGAGCTGGCAAAGGCCACGGCGCTGCGGGCCTGCAGGTCGCCCAGCGCCTGCGCGGCCGTGGCGAAGTAGGCCTCGCGCCGGCCGCGCGCGTCCAGCGGGCCGATCAGGGCGTGCAGGTACTGCCGCGCGGCGTCCACCGTGTCGCCATGGCCGGCGGCCTCGCCCTGCGGGTTGCCTGGCACCCACAGGGTGCCGGCCGAGGTGGCGGTGGTGCCACCCACTTGCTCGCTGGCCTCGCACAGCACCACGCGCAGGCCATCGAGCGCGGCCACCAGGGCGGCGGTCATGCCACCGGCCCCGGCGCCCACCACGATCAGGTCGGGCTGGCTGGCGTGGCCCTGGCTCATGCCAGCGTCCAGTGCAGCAGGCTGTAGGGCAGGTTGGCCTGGGGGTGGTGCTCAACCACGCCGCGCACTTCGTCGCCGATCTGCACCGGCTGCATTGGGTCGCCCAGCAGGTTGCCCACCATGCGCACCAGGCCGGCGTGCGGCAGCTCCACCAGCACGGCCAGGTAGGGGCCGTGGTTCTTCAGGCTGGCGTGCGCGGGGTGCCAGACGCGTTCCCAGCTGTAGATGCGGCCCTTGGGTTCCACCTCAACCCACTCGGGGTCGAAGGCGTGGCAGCGGTGGCAGATCCACTCAGGGCCGAACTGCCAGGTGCCGCAGTGGGCGCAGCGTTGCACCAGCAGCTTGCCTTCGCGCAGGCCGGCCCAGTACGGGGCCGACAGGCCATCGGGCTCGGGCACCGGAATGGGCAGGCCTTCGGGCAGGTAGGAAGTGGTCGAGGGAGTGGTGGTGGGAGCGCTCACAGCACGGCCTCCGATCCGAACATGAGGTTGCTGGCGGGCGCCACCATGGGGCCGCCCACCACCAGGGCCACGTCGTGGCGCGGGGCCTGGCTGGTGGAGGTGCCGCGCACCTGGCGCACCGCCTCTAGCACCAGCTCGAAGCCGTGCATGTAGCACTCGGCCAGGTTGCCGCCGCTGGTGTTCAGCGGCAGGCGGCCCTTGGGCGCGGTGAGGTTCTCCAGCGTGAGGAAGTCGTTGGCCTCTTCGGGCTTGAAGAAGCCGTGCTCGGCCAGGGCCATGACCACGCCGCCGGTGAAGTTTTCGTAGCTCTGCACCACGCCCACATCGGCCGGGGTGACGCGGGCCATGTCGTACAGGTCGCGCGCCACGGTGCCGAAGTTGGCCGAGGCGTACTCGGCCGAGTTGTGCGGGTGGGCCGCGAAGCGGTAGCCCGCGCCCGAGGCGGCGCCCAGCAGGTAGACCGGCTTGTTGGGGAAATCGCGCGCGCGTTCGGCGTCCACCAGCACCAGGGCGGCGGCGCCGTCGTTTTCCATGCAGCAGTCAAACAGGTGGAAGGGCTCGGCAATCCAGCGCGACTCGTCGTAGCGGGCCTCGTCCAGCGGGCGGCCGTGCATCACCGCGCGCGGGTTGGCCTGGGCGTGGTGGTACGAGGCCAGCGCAATGGCGCGCAGCGCCTCTTGCCGCACGCCGTGCTCGTGCATGTAGCGCTGCACCCGCATGGCAAAGCGCTGCGGCGGCGAGAGCACGCCGTAGGGCATGAGGTAGGCCTTCTCACCCGAGGCCGTGTTCACGCCCGTGGTCTGGCCGAAGCGGCCGTACTGGCCCTGGGCCAGCGAGCGGAACACCACCACGCAGTCGGCCTGCCCGGTGGCGATGGCCGCCGCGCCGTTGGCCACGGCCGCGCAGCAGCCCCCGCCGCCACCGCCCCATTGCATGGTGGCGGTGCGCAGGCGCGGCAGGCCCAGCGCGGCGGCCAGGCGGGTGGCCTCGCTGCGGTCGTCGCTGTACGAGGCGAAGCCGTCGATCTGGCGCGGGTCGAGCCCGGCATCGGCGCAGGCGGCCAGGATGGCCTTGAGCGCGAGCTTGAACTCGGCGTCGGGCGACTGGCCGTGCTTGTAGTAAGGGGTCTCGCCAATGCCGACCACGGCCACGCGGCCGCGCAGGGTGCGCTCGCCGCTCATGGGGTGATGCCCGCCTTGCGGATCACCTCGCCCCAGTGCTTCATCTCACCAGCGATGCGCTGCTCCATCTCTTTCGGGGTGCTGCTGCGGGCTTCGATGCGGCGCTCGGTGAAGAGCTTTTGCACCTCGGGGCGCGCCACCGAGGCCACCACCGCGTCGTGCACCTTGTTGAGGATGTCGGCCGGCAGCCCCTTGGGGCCAAGCATGCCGAACCAGGCGGTGCTGGCGAAGCCGGGCACCTCGTCGGCGATGGCGGGCAGGCCCGGCACCACGGGCGTGGGCGCGGGCGTGGCCACGGCCAGGTAGCGCACCTTGCCCGAGGCCAGCATGGACGCGCCGTCCAGCCCGGTGACGAAGGCCGCGTGCAACTGCCCGCTGGCGAAGGCGGTGAGCATGGGCGCGCCGCCGTTGTAGGGAATGTGCAGCAGCTTCAGGCCGGCCTTGTCGTTGAAGTGCTCGCCCGTGAGGTGCGACAGCGAGCCATTGCCCACCGAGCCGTAGTTGAGCTTGTCGCCCTCGCGCCGGGCGTAGGCCAGGAACTCCTTGAGCGTCTTGGCCGGGCTGTCCACCGGCACGGCCAGGATCATGGGCGTGAGCGCCACGGTGGAGATGGGCGCCAGGTCGGCCACCGGGTCGTACGGCACCTTGCGCAAGAGCGAGACCACGGCGTTGGGGCCGGTGTTGCCGAAGACCAGGGTGTAGCCGTCGGGCGCGGCCTTGGCCACGATGTCGGTGCCGATGGTGCCGCCCGCGCCCGCGCGGTTGTCGATCACCACCGGCTGGCCCAGCAGCTCAGACAGCGGTTGCTGAATGGCCCGCGCGAGCTGGTCGGTGGAGCCACCGGCCGGGTACGGCACCACCACGCGAATGGGGCGCGAGGGGTAGGCCTGGGCATGCGCCGTGAGGGCCGGCGCGGCCAGCAGGGCCGCGGTGGCGCCCGCGAACTGGCGGCGGTTGAGGTGGTGTCGGCTCATGGTGTCTCCTTCTGTGGGTGGCGGTGGGATGGGCGTTGTCTTCTTGTGCGGAATCGGGCCGGGGCTCAGGGCACGTAGCCAAAGCCCTGGCCGAGCTTGGCCTTCATGACCTCGGCACCGGCCTGCTTCCAGTCACCCCCGGCGGGGATGGTGATGGAGATGGCGCGCCACAGGAACTGGTCGGGGTCGGTGGCCGAGACCGGGCGCTGGCCATCGGCCGCGAGGCGTTTGAGCGAATCGAGCAGCAGGCGGCGGGTGCGCACGATGCCGGTGTCGGTGGTGCCCAGGTGCTCCTGGCTGCGGTCGTAAATGGCCGCCACGCCCGACTGGCAGGCCGCGTCTTGCACCCACAGGCCCGGCAGGCCGGCGTTGTACTTCTTGGCCAGTTCGGCGCTGAACTGGTAGGCGTTGCCGCGGTTGTAGACGCTCCAGTAGGTGTGGTACGGGTCGGTGCAGGGGCGCTTCTCGAACGAGTCTTCGGACGAGTGGCCGGTCTGCCGACCGGCGTGGCCTTCCTTGAACACCTTGCGGGTCTTTTCGTAGAAGGGCTGGTCGGGGTGGTACGAGAACATCAGGCACAGGGTGTGCTCGTCGTCGATCGGCACCCAGGCGTGGCCGCTGAGTTCGGGGTACTGGCTCTGCGGGGGCACCAGCGTCCAGAAGGGCATCATGTACTGGTTGACGCGGATGTAATTGGCGTCGTCGCCCACCTGGCGGCGCGAGGCGATGCTGACGCCGGCCTCGTGCACCGAACACTCAAACGTGGGCGCCAGGTCTTGCGCCTGCTTCCACTGGTTGATGATGCCGCTGTTGTCGGCGCGGCCATGCAGGATGGCGGCGTGGGCCGAGTCGATCTCGCCCTCCAGCGCCTGCAGCCAGTTGCACTCTTGCACGCGCACCGACAGGGCCACCTGCTCCTCGGGCACCATGTTCCATTCCACCGAGGGCAGCGGCGGGGCCTGCTCGGGCTCGGGGCCCATGTAGGTCCAGAGCACGCCGTTGCGCTCGCGCACCGGGTACGACTTGATGCGCATGGCCGCCGGCATGCGCGAGTTGGCCGGTTCGGCCGGCATCTCCAGGCAGCGGCCCTCCACCGAGAACTTCCAGCCGTGGTACACGCAGCGCAGGCCGCCGTCTTCGTTGCGGCCGAACACCATGGGCGCGCCACGGTGCGGGCAGGCGTGGTCGACCAGGCCCACGCGGCCTTCGTTGTCGCGGAAGGCCACCAGGTCTTCGCCCAGCAGGCGCACGCGGTAGGGCTGGCCATCGGCCGGCACGTCCTTGGCCAGCAGGAAGGGAATCCAGTACAGGCGCATGAGCTGGCCCATTTCGGTGCCCGGGCCCACGCGCACCAGGCGCTCGTTGTCTTCGCGACTCAGCATGTTTTCATCTCCATATTGGTAGTACCATTGATAAATCGTACCACCAGCCAGATGCAACAGCAATCCCGGTTGTCACCTGTCCGTCACCCAGCCCCCAACGCATCCCATCGCGCACCCGAACCGCCATGAACCCGCAAACCCTGATCCTTCGCCAGATTCGCCTGGAAGCCGATGGCACGGCTTCGTTTGACCTGCACGCCCGCGACGGCGGCGAGCTGCCGCCCTTCACGGCCGGGGCGCACATCGACGTGCAGGTGCCCAACGGCCCCCGGCGCAGCTACTCGCTGGTGGGCTCGCCCACGCGGCGCGAGCGCTACCGCATCGCCATCAAGCACGCGCCCGACAGCAGGGGCGGCTCGCGCTGGTTCCACGAGGTGGCGCGCGTGGGCATGGCGCTGGAAGTGCACGGCCCGCGCAACCAGTTCGAGCTGGTGGAAAACGCGCCCTTCACCGTGCTGGTGGCCGGTGGCATTGGCATCACGCCGCTGCTGCCCATGGCCGAGCGCCTGAACGCGCTGGGCCGCCCCTGGGTGCTGCACTACACCGCCCGCCTGGGGCGCGAGATGGCCTTTGTGCGCGAGCTCACGGCGCTGCAGGCCGCAGGCCTTGGCCAGGTGCACCTGTGCCGCACCGGCGAAGGCGACGCCCGGCTGGACCTGCCCGCCATCGTGGCCCAGGCCCCGCAGGGCAGCCACTTCTATGTGTGCGGGCCCAATGGCCTGATCGACGCGGTGATCGACGCCACCGCCGCGCTGCCGCCCGAGCAGGTGCACCACGAACGCTTCGCCGCCACGCAGGCCGCGGCCATTGGCGGCGGTTACGAAATCGAGCTGGCCCGCAGCGGGCGGCGCCTGCCGGTGGTGGCCGGCCAGTCCATGCTGGACACCTTGCTGGACGCCGGGGTGGACGTGCCCTTCTCTTGCACACAAGGCATTTGCGGCAGCTGCCGCATCGAGGTGCTGGACGGCCTGCCCGACCACCGCGACGAATGCCTCAGCGACGACGAGCGCCAGGGCAACCGCTGCGTGATCGCCTGCTGCTCGGGCTCGCGCAGCGCGGTGCTGACCTTGGACCTCTAAAGCCTGTTCGTCGCCCGGCCGCCGCCGGGCGCCAGGCTCAGCCCTGCTGCCAGCGCGCCAGCAGGTCGGCCACCGCCACGGCGGCCTTGGGCGCCGGGCCCTGGATGCGCGCTGGCGTGCGCGACAGGCGCGGCGCGGGCGCGGTGTGCACCACACCGTCCACCGGCACGAAGGCACCACGCGCCTGCAGGTGCGGGTGCTGCGCGGCCTCGCTCAGCGGCAGCACGGGCGAGAAGCAGGCGTCGGTGCCTTCCAGCAGTTCACACCACTGGGCGCGGGTGCGGGTGCGGAAGATGCCAGCGAAGGCCTCGGCCATCTCGGGCCAGCGGGCGCGGTCGTTCTGGGCCTGGCGCAGGTGCTCGGGCAGGCCCACCTTCTCGCACAGCAGTTCAAAGAACTTGGGCTCGATCGGCCCCAGCGACACAAAGCCGCCATCGGCCGTTTCATACACGCGGTAATACGGCGCGCCGCCATCGAGCATGTTGCTGCCGCGCTGCTCGGTGTGCGTGCCGCGCAGGGCCTGCACCTGGAACAGGCTCATGAGCGAAACCACGCCGTCGCAGATGGCGGCGTCCACCACCTGGCCACGGCCGCTGCGCTTGGCCTCGATCACGGCCGAGAGAATGCCCACCACCAGGTACAGGCTGCCACCGCCGTAGTCGCCCACCAGGTTCAGCGGCGGCACCGGCGCGCGCCCGGCCTCGCCAATGGCGGCCAGGGCGCCAGCGATCGAGATGTAGTTGATGTCGTGCCCGGCGGCCTGGGCCAGCGGGCCGTCTTGGCCCCAGCCGGTCATGCGGCCGTACACCAGGCGCGGGTTGCGCTCGGCCACCGCGTCGGGCCCAAGGCCCAGGCGCTCCATCACGCCGGGGCGAAAGCCCTCTACCAGCACGTCGGCCTGGGCCAGCAGGTCCATCACCTGCGCCACGTCGGCGGGGTTCTTCAGGTCCAGCAACACGGTCTGGCGGCCGCGGCCGATGATGTCTTTGGGGTCGCCCAGGCGCGCGCCGGGCCGGTCCACCCGGATCACCTCGGCGCCCAGGTCAGACAGCAACATGCAGGCGAACGGCCCCGGGCCGATGCCGGCGAATTCAATGACACGGATGCCGGCCAGGGGGCCGGTGGCAGACGAGGTGTTGCTCATGGGAATGGCTTTCTTCAAGGAGAGGAATCAGTGGGCGAACCGGCTGGCCGAGCCGCCCAGAATGAGGCCCACCAGCACCAGGCTGATGGCGGCAAAACCCAGGTTGGCCTTCATGCTCACGGTGAGCAGCGGCAGGCCCGAGAAGCGGCTGGCGGTGAGGCTCACCACCGAGAAAGGCGTGGTCACCACGGCCAGGCCCAGCCCGGCCAGCACTGCCAGCACGTGCGCCGTGGGCGGCAGGCCAACGGCCATGGCCGGAAAGGCAGCAGCCACGACGATGCCCGACAAAATGGGGTGCACCGAGGTGCACGAGAGCATCACCACCGCCGCCGCCAGGAACAGGCAGGCCAGCATGGGGTACGGCGCCAGGGCATGCGCCAGGGGCTGCGTCCACGCCACCGGAATGGCCGCCGCGATCACCGTGCCCGCGCAGCCCGAGGCCATGAGCATGCGCACCTCGCCAGCCAGCGATTGAAAGCCCCGAAAGTCTTGCAGCACCTGCGCCGAGGCGTCGCGCCAGGGGCGGCGCTGGGGCCCCAGGTACACCGTGATCGCCACGGCCGCGATGGGCGCCATCGTCACGATGAGCGCCGCGATCGGCACCCGCGCCCAGGCGCTCAGGGCCACGGCGCCGCACAGAAACACCAGCATGCCCAGCGCCACCGGCCAGGCCAGCCGCGCCAGCGCGCCCCACTGCACCGGCTCGCCAGCGGCGGCCTCGCCGCGGCGGCGCGAGAGGCGATCCAGCGCATAGCCCAGCAGCAGGCTGGTCAGGGCCAGCAGCACCGCGTAGGGGAAGATGGCCGCCCAGCTCAGGCCCGGGCTCAAGGCCAGCAGGATGCTGATGTTGCTGTACATCGGGCTCCACAGATTGGCCGCCGCGTAGCCCCGCGAAATGCCCTGGAAGCACTCGCGCCGGGCCTCAAGGTCGGTGTCGGGCAACTGCGACGCGGCCTCCATCAGCATGCTGATGCCCGCAAAGCCCAGGAAGCCGCCAAACACCTGGCTGGCAATGGGCAGGGTGACGCGGCGCTGGCGGGGCGGCACGGCCAGCAGGCGGCGAACCACCTCGCGCAAGAGCTGCATGCGCTGCGCCGCGCGCGACAGCAGCGACACCGACAGCAAGATGGCCGAGATCAGCCCCCCGATGCGAATGCCCTTCTCCAGCGCCAGCCAAGGGTCTGGCCCCCAAGGCAGCAGGGCCAAGGTGGCCAGCACCAAGGCCCACACCGTGCGGCGCAAGCCCACCGACATGGGCGACCGCGCGCCCAGCATGAACACGCCACCGGCCGCCGCGATGGCCCATGGCCCCAGGTGGCTGGGCCACACCATGTCCAGCACGGTGAACACCACCACCAGGGCCTGCCCCAGCAGCACCAGGCGAGAACGGGCGGTCACCATGGAAAGTGGTCAATTGCTTTGCCAACACGCATCGGGCAAATATACAATGTTTTGGCTCAACCATTGATGCATTGATGACAGCACCACCGGGTGGCCTGCCCCATCATCCAGGCATCCCCACTGACCGAACCTGCCCCATGCGAGAACGCCTGCACACCCGCTCCATCGAGTTCAACGGCTACCGCCGAGACGATGGCCTCTGGGACATCGAAGCCGAGCTGCGCGACCTGCGCCACTACGACACCCTCACCCCCGGCAAAGGCCTGCTGCCCGCCGGCCAGCCGGTGCACCACATGGCCATCACCCTCACCCTGAACGACGAGTTCGTGGTGCAGGACGTCTCGGCCAAGATGCTGTCCACCCCCTTTGGCATGTGCATGGAAATCCAGGACAGCCTCAAGCCTCTGGTGGGCGCGCGCATCGGCTACGGCTGGCGCAAGGCCATCAGCGAGCGCATCGGCGGCGTGCAAAGCTGCACCCACCTGCGCGAGCTGCTGGTGAACATGGCCACCGCCGCCTTGCAGACCATCCCCATCTGGCACGTGCAGCAGCGCAAGAAACAAGGCCTGCCGCCCAGCGACGAGCGCCCGCACTACCTGGGCCAATGCCACTCGTGGCGCCTGGACGGCCCGGTGGTGCTGCAGCACCACCCCCGCTTCCACCAACCCCAAACCACCCCACCCCAACAGGAGACCCCATGAGCCAGATCGAAGAGCGCCAGCCGCGCGGCATGTACTTTGAAGATTTCGAGATCGGCAAGACCATCGTCACCTCGCGCCGCACCGTCACCCTCACCGACATCGTCAACTTCGCCTGCCTCTCGGGCGACCACAACGCGCCCCACATCGACCACGAGTTCTGCAAAACCCAGCCCTACGGCGAGCCCATCGCCCACGGCCCGCTGGTGCTGGCCATCGTGGGCGGCCTGCAATGCCTCAGCGGCATCAACGACGGCACCATCATCGCCATGACCGGCCTGGACAACTGGCGCATGCACCTGCCCGTGAAGTCAGGCGACACCATCCACGCCCTCATCACCCCGGTGGAGAAAAAGCTCACCAGCAGCGGCACCAAAGGCATCGTCACCTGCGAACGCATCGTGAAAAACCAGCGCGGCGAAATGGTGCACTCGATGACCATCTCCAACATGTACAAGTGCCGGCCGGTGGCGGTGGCGGGCTGATTTCAAGCGCGGGGAATCACCCCGCTCTGGTGTTGTCCAAGCAAAAAGCCCGGTGGATTCCACCGGGCTTTTTGCTTGGAGCGCCGATCCATTCAGACCGGCGCCGTGGCCGATCAGGCCAGGTCCATCTGCTTGGCCAGGATGTTGCGCTGAATCTCGTTGGTGCCGCCGCCAATGGGGCCCACGCGCGAGTCGCGGAAGAACATCTGCATGTCGTACTCGTTCGAGTAGCCGGCGCCACCCATGATCTGCATGCCGATGTCGGCGCACTTGAAGTTGTTTTCCGAGGCCACGACCTTGGCGATGGAGGCTTCGGTCACGGCGGGCAGGCCGGCGTCGAGCACGTCGGCGGTGCGGTAGACCATCTGGCGCGCGGTCTCCGACAGGATGAGCATGTCGGCCAGCTTGTGCTGGATGACCTGGAAGTCGGTGATGGGCTTGCCGAACTGCACGCGCTGCTTGGCGTAGTCGCGGGCGTACTCGGTGATCTTGAAGCAGTGGCCGGCCGAGATGGCGGCCAGGCCCAGGCGCTCCAGGCCCAGGCAGCTCATGATGTTTTTCCAGGCACGGCCTTCGCCGCCGAACAGGTTGGTGGCGGGCACGCGCACGTTCTCGAAGAAGATTTCGTTGGCGTGCGTGGTGCGCCGGCCCAGCATGGACAGCGGGCGGATGGTCACGCCCGGGGCCTTGGCGTCCACCAGCAGGGTGCTGATGCCCTGGTGGCGGCTGCCTTCGCGGTCGGTGCGGGTGATGACCACCAGGTAGTCGGCCACGTGGGCGCAGGTGATCCACACCTTGTTGCCGTTGAGCACGTACTCGTCGCCCTGGCGCTCGGCGAAGGTCTTGATGCCGGCCACGTCAGAGCCGGTGCCGGGCTCGGACATGCCCAGGGCCAGCTTGGCCTTGCCGGCAATGATCTTGGGCACCAGTTCTTTTTGCAGCTCGGGCGTGCCGAACTTGGCGATGTGCATGCCGGCGTACACGGCCGAGGTGGTGATGGCCTGGGCAATGCCGGTGTAGTAGTAGCCCAGCGTTTCCAGGAACACGGCGATGTCGCGGTACGAGCCGCCCATGCCGCCCAGTGCCTCGGGGTAGAACAGGCCGATGTAGCCGGCGTCGGCCAGGGCTTCATAGGCCTCGTGCGGGAACTCGCGGTTCTCGTCCATCTTGCGGACTTTTTCCCACGGCAGGTGGCGGTTGAGCAGGTCCAGCACGCCTTCGCGCATCATGCGCTGGTCTTCGGTCAGGCCGACGGTGTTGATGAGGGACATGAGAGGGTCTCCAGGGTGGGGAAGAAAAACAAAAAGAGGTCAGTCGGCCGGGCGCGCCGCGAACAAAGGCCCGTCGCGGTACTGCAGCACCACCATCTCGACGGGCTGGCCCACGGCCAGCGGGCGGTCGTCTCGCTCAACCAGGCGGCACGCCAGGCGGATGCCGTTGTCCAGGTCAACGATGCCGCAGGCGTAAGGCGACTCGGCCGCGAACACGGCGGGCGCGGCGTGGATGCGCGTCCACGAGTACAAGGTGCCGCGCGGGCTCAGCTCGGTCCACTCGATCTCGGTGGACCAGCAGTGCGGGCACACCGGCTTGGGCGGAAAGGTCTGCTTGCCGCAGGCCTTGCAGCAGCTGGTCTGCCAGCGGCCCTGGCCCAGGGCCGACCAGAAGGTCTGCGTGAAGTCGGACAGGCGCGGGGGGTAGGCGCGATCGGCGTCGATCGCCACGGTGGCGAGGGTCATGGCTTGGCCTCCAGCACGTGAATGAGGGCGGCGTTGTAGTTGCCCAGCTCGCCCGTGGCGATGCCGAAGCGGGCGTTGGCCACCTGGCGCTCGCCAGCGCGGCCGCGCAACTGCTCGGCCAGCTCGACGTAGTTGTAGAGCGAGGTGACGTAGGCCGGGTGGCCACGCGAGGTGAGGCCGCCCGAGGTGGAGATGGGAATGCGCCCGCCCAGGCGGGTCTCGCCTTCAAAGGCGGCGCGCGCACCCTGGCCGCGCGGCACCAGGCCCAGGGCCTCGCTCACCAGCACCTCCACGATGGTGCAGGGCGCGTACAGCTCGGCCACGTCGATGTCGGCCGGCGACAGGCCCGCTTGCTCGTAGGCGGTGGCGGCGGCCTGGCGGGCCGAGGTGAAGGCGATCATGTCGTTGGGCACGTCGCTGATCTGGTGCGTGCCGTCGTGGCAGAAGCCACGGCCGCGCACCAGCACGTAGGGGCGGCCCAGTTCCTTGGCCACGTCTTCGCTGGCCAGCACCAGGCAGGCCGCGCCGTCGCCGCGCGGGGGCACGTCGTACAGGCCCAGCGGCTCCACGATGGGGCGCTGGCCCACCACCTCTTCCAGGGTGATGGGTTTGCGGTACTGCGCCAGCGGGTTGAGGCTGGCGTGGTGGCGGTTCTTCACCGCCACCGAGCCGAGCTGCTCGCGGGTGGCGCCGTGCTCGTGCATGTAGCGCATGGCGTCCATGGCGTACCAGGCAATGGGCGTGAAGCCGGCGGAGGTGTGGAAGTCCACGTCGCCGGTGGTGCGCATGCTGCTCATCATGTGCTCGGCCGCCGAGACCGCGCTTTCCATGTTGATGCCCAGGGCCAGCGACACGTTGGAGCGGCCCAGCATGATGTCGTTGCAGGCCTGGTCAAAGGCCAGCGCGGCGGTCATGCCGTTGCCCATCACCTCCATCACGTTGCCGCGGCACGAGAGCCGCAACTGCCCCATGAGGAAGGTGTGGAAGTACTTCTGGCGCGTGTAGGGGCGCGGCAGCGTGAACACCAGGCTCTGGATGTCCTGCTTGTCCACGCCGGCGTCGCGCACCGCCTCGACCACGAGGCGGGTCATGATTTCGTGTTCCAGCGTCTGCAGCGCGGCGTCGTCGGCCGTCTGGTGACGGCCCACGGGAATGGCGCTGGCGCCGATGATGGCGACGTTGCGGCTCATCTCTTGGGCTCCCGGCTCAGGCGGTGGTGGGCGCCACGGCGCCGAAGGCGCCCGCGTCGCGCAGGGCCTGGATGCGCTCGGCATCAAAGCCCAGCACCTCGTGCAGGATCGCGTCGGTGTCGGCGCCCACGGCCGGCGCGGCCACCGAGGCCTTGGCCGGCGTGCGGTTCAGGCGCAGGGGCGTGGCGATGTTGGGAATCCAGCCCTTCACCGGGTGTTCGATGCGGTTCACCAGGCCGCGCGAGCGCGCCTCGTCAGACGCCAGGGCCTGCGCCAGGGTGCGCACCTGGCCGCTGGGCACGCCGGCGGCGCGCAGCTTGGGCTGCCAGTGGCTCCAGGGGTGCTTGCCGAATTCCTCTTCCATCACCTTGAACAGGAAGTCGCGCTGCTCCAGCCGATTGGCGCGCTTGGACAGCACCGGGTCGTGCGCAATGTCGGGGCGATCGAGCACCTGCTCGAACAGGCGCACGAAGATGCCATCGTTGCCGCAGTTGATGTAGAAGGGCATGTCCTGGCACTGGAACACGCCCGAGGGGCAGGTGTCGGGGCTGGTGTTGCCGTTGCGCTTGGGCTCGTAACCCGTGGTGAGGTGCTGCATGGCGGCAAAGCCGGTCATGAGGATGGCCGTGTCGAACAGCGCCACCTCCAGGAACTGGCCCAGGCCGTCGCGCTGGCGGGCCATCAGCGCCAGCAAGATGGCGTTGGTGGCGCACATGGCGGTGCTGATGTCCATGATGGCCGAGCCGGTGCGAACGCCCTGGCGGTCGGCGTAGCCATTCATTGAAATAAAGCCGCTCTCGGCCTGGGCGATCGGGTCAAAGCCCAGGCGGTCGGCGTAGGGGCCGCTGCGGCCATAGGCCGATACCGAGCAATACACCAGGCGCGGGTTGATCTGGCGGCAGGTCTCGTAGTCCAGCCCGAAGCGCTCCATCACCCCGGTGGAGAAGTTTTCCACCAGCACATCGGCGTCGGCGATCAGGGCCTTGGCCACCTCAAGGCCCTGGGGCGATTTCATGTCCAGCCCGATGCTGCGCTTGTTGCGGTTGGTCCAGAGGTAAGGCGCGCCCTGGGCCGGCAGTTCGGGGTCGGCCGGCGGGTAGTAGCGGAAATCGTCGCCCTTGCCGGGGGCCTCTACCTTGATGACGTCGGCGCCAAAGTCAGCCAGCGTCATGGTGGCCAGGGGGCCAGCCACGAAGTGGGTGAAGTCAATGACGCGGATGCCATCGAGCACCCCTGGGCCTTTGGCGGCGGGTGCGTCCTGCGCGGGCAGTGCGTTGATGCGGGCTTGATCGAACACGGTTGTCCCCGATTCATGGTTTATTGGTCTGACCATTATACCTTTGACAAACATGTCACCAGCGCCACCCGACGTGCTTGCACATGCGTGCCTCGGGGTTGCCTGCCGGTGATCACCGTTGCCACAAGGCAATTGGTCTTTTTGGCCCCATTTTTCAATGGTTGGACCATAGTTTACGCACAAGGACAAACCCAGGTCAACCGTGGAAATTGCTTACCCCGCCGCCCGCGCTTGGCGAGGGTCGGCCAGCGCTCAGAACAGCTCGCCCTGCCCCGCCAGGGCGGCGGGCCGGAACCGGTCGGTGCGCACCGGGGCCCGCGTGCGCTCGTAGCCCAGCCGGTCGCACGCCTTGGTGAAGCGCTGGCGCAGCAGGTCGGCCCAGATGCCCTGGCCCTTCATGCGCTGGGCAAAGTCGGCGCTGTAGTCGCGCCCGCCGCGCATGTCTTGAATGCGGGCCATCACGCGCTCGGCACGGTCGGGGCAGTGCTGCTGCAACCACTGCCGAAACAGCGGGCTCAGTTCCCAGGGAAGGCGCAGCACCTGGTAGAAAGCGCGGCGCGCGCCGGCCTCGTGCGCGGCGGCCAGCACCTGTTCCATGTCTTCGTTCAGAAAAGGAATCTGCGGCGACACGCTCACCCCCACCGGAATACCGGCCTCGGCCAGCGTGCGCAGGGTGCGCAGGCGCCGGTGCGGCGCGGCGGCGCGCGGCTCCAGCGCGCGGGCCAGTGCCGGGTCAAGCGTGGTGATGGTGAGGTACACCGCCACCAGCCCTTGCGCGGCCATGGGCGCCAGCAGGTCGATGTCGCGCTCCACCCCGCTGCCCTTGGTGACGATGGCCAACGGGTGGCCGGCGTCGTGCAGCACCTGCAGCACCTCGCGCGTGAGGCGCAGCTCGCGCTCGATGGGCTGGTAGGCGTCGGTCACCGTGCCCAGGGCCAGGCCATCGGGTTGGTAGCCGGGGCGTTGCAGCTCGCGCGCCAGGCAGGCGGCCAGGCCGCGCTTGGCGATCAGGCGGGTCTCGAAATCGAGCCCCGGCGAGAGGCCCAGGTAGCTGTGCGAAGGCCGGGCGTAGCAGTACACGCAGCCGTGCTCGCACCCCCGGTAGGGGTTCAGGCCGTAACGAAAGCCGATGTCGGGTGAGTCGTTTTCGGTCAGGGCGCTGCGCGCGTCTTCCCATGTCACCTGCGTGGCCGGCGGGGCGTGATCGCCATCGGCCTGCGCCTGCTCGGCCAGGGTGCTCCAGCCGTCGTCAAAAGCGGCGCGGTCGGTCGATTCGAAGCGGTGCGGCACCGCGAAGGACACCCCGCGTCCCTTGAGCCGCCGCAGCGGCAAGCGTGCTTCCATGCCCACTCCAATACTGTACGAGTGCACAGTATTGTGAGGCCAAACTCAGCGCACCAGCAAGGCCCGGAAGTCGTTCACGTTGGTGTGGGTGGGGCCGGTCACCACCAGGTCGCCCAGGGCCGAGAAGTAGCCGTAGGCGTCGTTTCGGTCCAAGTGATCGCTCACCTTCAGGCCTTGCGCGGCGGCGCGCGCCAGGGTGTCGGGCGCCACGAAGGCGCCGGCGTTGTCCTCCACGCCGTCAATGCCGTCGGTGTCGGCCGCCAGCGCCCACACGCCGGCCTGCCCGCCCAGGGCCTGGGCCAGGCCCAGGCAGAACTCACCCGCCCGCCCGCCCCGGCCCTTGGGCTGGCCCTCGGCGCGCGGGCGCACGGTCACGGTGGTCTCGCCGCCGCTCAAGATGGCGCACGGCGTCTGAAAGGCGCTGCGCCCCAGGGCGGTGGATCGGGCCATGGCGCCCAGCACCTTGCCCACCTCGCGAGACTCGCCCTCGATCTCGTCGCTCAGGATGTAGGCGTTCAGGCCCATGGCGCGGGCCGCCTCGGCCGCGGCCTGCAGGCTTTGCTGCGGCGTGGCGATGAGGTGCACCGCGTGGCCGGCAAAGCGCGCGTCACCCGGCTTGGGCGTCTCCAGCGCGCCGCTGATCAGGGCCTGGTGCACCGCCTCGGGCACGGCAATGCCATAGCGGTGCAGGATGGCCAATGCATCGGCGCAGGTGCTGGCATCCGCCACGGTGGGGCCGCTGGCGATCACGCTCACGTCATCGCCCGGCACGTCGCTGATGGTGAGGGTGACCACCCGCGCCGGCGCGCAGGCCGCCGCCAGCCGCCCACCCTTGATGCGAGACAGGTGCTTGCGCACGGTGTTCATCTCGCCAATGTGCGCGCCGCTCTCCAGCAATTGCCGGTTGATGCGCTGCTTGTCGGCCAGGGTGAGGCCCTCGGCCGGCAAGGTGAGCAGGGCCGAGCCCCCGCCTGAGATGAGGCACAGCACCAAATCGTCTGCCGTGAGGCCCTGCACCAGGCCCAGGATGCGCTGGGCCGCGGCCAGCCCGGCCTCGTCGGGCACGGGGTGGGCCGCCTCCACCACCTCAATGCGCTCAGGCAGGCCCGCCGGGCGCGGTGGCGTGTGGCCGTAGCGCGTGACCACCAGGCCAGACAAGGGCGCATCGGCTGGCCACAAGGCCTCCACCGCCTGCGCCATGGCGCCACCGGCCTTGCCCGCGCCGATCACCACGGTGCGGCCTTTGGGCGGCGGCGGCAGGTGCGCGGCGGTGTTGTGCAGCGGCAAGGCGCGGCGCACGGCCGCGTCATACAACTGGCGCAGCAACTGGCGCGGATCGTCTGGTGCGTGATGGGGCGGTGCCAAATGGGATTGCATGCAAGCATTCTCGCAAAGGCCTGCGGGCCAAGCCGCCCCGGAAACCGGGGGTTTCCCTCAGGGCGCGGGCGGCGCGCCGGTGGCCGGCCAGCGCAGCGGGCGCTCTTCAAATTCGGTGTTCAGCACCACGGTGCTGATGGTGCGCGCCACGCCAGGAATGGCCTTGATGGCGTAGAGCACGTCCTCCAGCGCCCGGGCATGGGTGGTGCGAATCTTGGCCAGAAAGTCGTATTCGCCGGCCACGCTGTGCAGCTCCAGCACCTCGGGCAACTCGCGCAGGCGCGGCGCCACCTCGCGGCAGTGCACCCCACCGTCGTTGCGAATGGCCACAAAGGCGGTGAAGTGCAGGCCCAGGCGGGCCGGGTCCACGCGCAACGAGAAGCGCTCGATCACGCCGCGCTCCACCATCTTCTTCACCCGCTCGTGCACGGCGGCAGTGGACAAACCCACCTCTGAGGCCACATCGGCGTAAGAACGTCGGCTGTCGGCACTGAGCGCCGTCAAAATTCCGGCGTCCACCTCGTCGAGCTGAATATTTGCTTGCATGGCGTCTCAAGACCGATGAAAATTCGGCACCTGTAAATTTCTCTGGAAAATATCTTACAGAGGCTTCGAGATGCCAGCCAATTTCAACCCCACCAGCGGCCACACCACCCAAAGCCGCCTGGTTGCCGCCCTGCTCACGGTCTACATCGTCTGGGGCACCACCTACTTCGCCCTGGGCCTGGCCATGCAGACCCTGCCCCCTCTGCTGATGAACGGCACGCGCTTTGTGGCGGCCGGCGGCCTGATGCTGGCCTGGGCGCGCTGGCAAGGCCTGCCCTGGCCCACCCGGGCGCAGTGGGCATCGAGCGCGCTGATCGGCGGCCTCATGGTGTTCGCCGCCATGGGCCTGGTGCTGGCGGCGCAGCGCCTGGGCATTGGCTCGGGGCTGATGGCCACCGTGGTCACCACCATGCCCATGTGGCTGGCGCTGTGGACGCGCTGGGGCGGCGAGCCCGTGCCCTGGACGAGCTGGCTGGGCCTGGCACTGGGCGCCCTGGGCGCCTTGCTGCTGGCGCTGGAGGGCGATTTCTCCACCACCCTGGTCGGCACGCTGTGCGCCTTCGGCGCGCCCCTGGCCTGGAGCCTGGGCTCGTACGCCTCGCGCAAGCTCAGCCTGCCTTCGCCGGCCATGGCTTCGGGCGCGCAATGGCTGCTGGGCGGCGCACTGAGCCTGCTGGCCAGCGCCTGGCTGGAGCCGCAGGCCCGCACGTTCACCTTCGCCCAGGTGTCGTGGGTGTCGGCCCTGGCCTGGCTGTACCTGGTGGTGCTGGGCACCCTGGTCACGCTCAACGCCTACCTGTGGCTGCTGCAGAACAGCAGCGCGGCGCTGGCCGGCAGCTATTCCTTCGTGAACCCGGTGGTGGCCCTGGCCGTGGGCGTGGCCCTGGGTGGCGAGGCGCTCACCGGCTGGGTGTTCGCCGCCCTGCCCCTGATCGGCCTGGCCCTGGCCTGCATTCTTTACGGCCCCACGATGGTGGCGCTGTGGCGCGAGCGCTTCGCTGGCGCACCGCGCAGCACCGCCCACTGAATCTGCCGGGTCTGGCGCTCAGGCCCGCAACACGCCCAGCAGCCAGGCCTGCAGATCGGCCACTTCCTCGGGGCACACCGTGTGGCCCATGGGGTAGCTGTGCCAGGCCACGCCGTGGCCCATGGCCTGCAGCGCATCGCGCGTGGCCAGGCCACGCTCAGGCGCCACGATGTCGTCTTCGCTGCCGTGGGCCAGGAAGATGGGCACGTCGCGGTTGGCGGGGCTGGCCTCGGCCGGCAGCGTGGCGGCCAGTGGCAGGTAGCCTGAAAGGCCCGCCAGCCCGGCCAGGCGCTGCGGGGCGCGCAGGCCCGCCATCAACGTCATGGCGCAGCCTTGCGAAAAGCCCATGAGCACCACCCGGTGGGCCGGCATGCCGCGCGCCACCTCGCGGTCAATGAGTTGCTGCACCCAGTCGGCCGCCTCGCGCAGGCCGGCCTCGTCTTCCGCGCGCGCACCGGCAGGGTCACCGTCGGTGGGCGGGAAGATGTCGTACCAGGCCGGCATGGGGTAGCCGCCGTTGATCGTCACGGGCCGAATGGGCGCGTTGGGGAACACGTAGCGCACCGGGCCAACGGGCGACAGGTCCAGCTCGCGCGCCAGCGGCACGAAGTCGCTGCCGTCGGCACCCAGGCCATGCAACACGATCAGAGTGGCCACGGGCTGGGCATCGGCCCCGCCGGTCTGGCCTTCGAGGCATTCAAGGGGAAGTTCGTTCATGCCGCGCAGCATAGCGGCCCCGGCCAATGGGGCTGGGCGCAGCGGGTTAGAGTGTCGGGCTGAACCCTCACCCGTATTCCCTCGCCCACACCGCACCGGAGACCTGCCCTATGTCCCTCGTCGCCCCCGAGTTGCTGGCGCTGCAGCGCCTGTACCACTGGGAGACCACCACGCCCGACCGCGTCGCCCTCACCCAGCCGATGGACGGCGGGCAGGTGCGCGAGTTCACCTGGCGCGAGGTGGCCGACGGGGCGCGCCGCATGGCCGCTTTCCTGCAAGACCAGGGCTGGGAGCCCGGCTCGCGCGTGGCCATCCTGTCCAAGAACTGCGCCTGGTGGATGATGAGCGACCTGGCCATCTGGATGGCCGGCTACGTGTCGGTGCCGCTCTACCCCACGCTGGCGCCCGAGACGGTGCACCAGATCCTCACCCACAGCGAGGCCCGCGCCTGCTTCGTGGGCAAGCTCGACACCTGGGACACCATGCGCCCCGGCGTGCCCACCGATTTGCTGTGCATCGCCTACCCGGTGTCGCCGGCCGACGCGCAGGCGCAGTTCCCCGGCTGGGACGCGCTTTGCGCCCAGCAAGCCCCCATGCCCGGCCAGCCGGTGCGCGACGCCGACGAGCTCTGCACCCTGATCTACACCTCGGGCACCACCGGCCTGCCCAAGGGCGTGATGCACAGCTTCGGCAACTTCGCCTGGGGCATCGACAAAGGCCTGGCGCGCGTGCCCATCACCGGCGAGGACCGCCTGCTGTCTTACCTGCCCCTGGCCCACGTGGTGGAGCGCATGCTGGTGGAACACGCCTGGCTGCGCACCTCGTCGCACGTGTACTTCGCCGAGACGCTGGACACCTTTGCGCAAGACATGCAGCGCGCCCGGCCCACGGTGTTCTTCTCGGTGCCGCGCCTGTGGGTGAAGTTTCAGCAGGGCGTGCACCAGAAGCTGCCCGAGCAGCGCCTGAGCCTGCTGCTTCGCCTGCCCATCGTGGGCGCACTAGTGCGCCGAAAGATCCTGGCCGCACTCGGCCTGGACCACTGCCGCTTCGCCGCCGGCGGTGCCGCGCCCATGCCCCAGGCCCTGCTGGCCTGGTACGAGCGCCTGGGCCTGCACATCCAGGAGGGCTACGGCATGACCGAGAACCTCGCCATTTCGCACATGACACTCATCGGCGAAGACCAGCGCGGCACCGTGGGCCCCACCTACCCCGGCGTGGAACAGCGCATCAACCCCGACGATGGCGAGGTGCAGGTGCGCAGCCCGGCCGTGATGCTGGGCTACTTCAAAGACCCGCTGCGCAGCCAGGAGGCCTTCACCGAAGACGGCTGGCTGCGCACCGGCGACAAGGGCACCATCGACGCGCGCGGCTGCCTGCGCATCACCGGCCGGGTGAAAGACCTGTTCAAGACCGGCAAAGGCAAGTACGTGGCGCCCGCCCCCATCGAAGACAAGCTGGCCATGCACCCCGCGGTGGAGGCCTGCTGCGTGGCCGGCGCCGGCCTGGGCCAGCCACTGGGCATCGTGATGCTGGCAGCCGACGCCGTGGCCCAGGCCCAAGACCCCGCCACGCGCCAGGCCCTGGCGCAATCGCTCAACGCACACCGCCAAGCCATCAACGAACACCTTGACCCGCACGAACAACTGCAGGCCCTGGTGCTGGTGAGCACGCCCTGGACGGTGGACAACGACATGATCACGCCCACGCTGAAGGTCAAGCGCAACCGCATCGACGAGGTCTATGGCCCGCGCTTCGAGGCCTGGGAGAGCGGGCGCCAGCCCATCGTCTGGGCCGACCACTGACCACCACTCGCACCATTCGACCGCACCCCATGCACATCCTGCTCACCGGCGCGGCCGGCTTCATCGGCCTGCACACCGCCCAACGCCTGCTCGACCGCGGCGACACCGTCACCGGCATCGACAACCTCAACACCTACTACGACCCCGCGCTCAAGCAGGCGCGGCTGGCCCTGCTGAACGGCCATCCCCGCTTCCACTTCCAGGCGCTGGACGTGGCCGACCGCGCCGGCATGGAGCGCCTCTTCGCCGGCCAGCGCTTCGACGCGGTGATTCACCTGGCCGCCCAGGCCGGCGTGCGCTACTCCATCACCCACCCCCACGCCTACCTGGAGAGCAACCTCACCGGCTTCGGCCATGTGCTCGAAGGCTGCCGAGCGCAAGGCGTGGGGCACCTGGTGTACGCGTCCAGCTCCAGCGTGTACGGCGGCAACACCAAGATGCCCTTCGCCGAGACCGACGCGGTGGACCACCCGGTGAGCCTGTACGCCGCCACCAAAAAGGCCAACGAGCTGATGGCCCACACCTACAGCCACCTCTACCGCCTGCCCACCACCGGCCTGCGCTTCTTCACGGTCTACGGCCCCTGGGGCCGGCCCGACATGGCCTATTTCTCGTTCACCAAGGCCGTGCTCGAAGGCCGCCCCATCGACGTGTTCAACCACGGCGACATGAAGCGCGACTTCACCTACATCGACGACATCGTCGAAGGCGTGGTGCGCGTGCTGGACAAACCCGCCACGCCCGAGGCGGCTGGCGCCGCGCCCTACCGGGTGTTCAACATCGGCAACCACGACCCGGTGCCCCTGCTCGATTTCATTGGCTGCATCGAACAAGCCACCGGTCGCAGCGCCACCAAGAACCTGCTGCCCATGCAGCCGGGTGACGTGCCCGCCACCTACGCCAGCACCGAGGCCCTGCGCGATTGGGTGGGCTTCGCGCCCAGCACACCGCTGGCCGAGGGCATCGAGCGCTTCGTGCGCTGGTACCGCGAGTACCACCGCGTCTGAGGCCGCGCCCGCGCCGCGCGGGCCTTTACAGCGGCAAGCGCTCGATCACGCCAGGCACCGCGCGCTCAATCAGCTTGAGCACCACCTCGAAACCCTCTTGCGGGCCGTAGTACGGGTCGGGCACCTCGCCCGCCTCGTCCTGACCGGCGTAGGCCAGGAACAGGTGCAATTTGTGCTGGTGCGCCGGCGGGCAGCGATCGCGCAGGCGCGCCAGGTTGTGCCGGTCCATCGCCAGGATCAGGTCAAAGCGCTCGAAGTCGGCATCGGCGATGCGGCGCGAACGCTCGCGCAGTATTTGCGGGTAGCCGCGCTCGCTGGTCAATTGCACCGCCCGTCGATCGGCCCGCTCGCCTGCGTGCGCACCGTGGGTGCCGGCCGAGTCCACCTCCACACGGGACTGAAGGCCCCGGCGCTCCAATTCGCCATGCAGCACGCTGGCGGCCATGGGAGAGCGGCAGATATTGCCCAGACAGACGACAAGCACACGAAACATACAAACCCGAATCAGAAGACATCAAGACGCACAAAAAACAAAGCCCGCCAGGAGGCGGGCTCTGGTGCGGCACAGGGGCCCGCTCAGATGCGGTAGCTGTCCAGGCTTTCACCCTTGGCCAGCACGGCGCGCACCCACTCCGGCTTGCGACCCGGGCCACCCGCCCAAAGTTCACCATTGGGGCCACGGTATTTGGCGGCAGCGGCCGACTTGGATTTGCCCACTTTCTTACCGCCGGCTGCGGTGCCCAGATCGGCCACGGTGATTCCGTATTGCTTCATCTTGGCCTTGATGTCGGCGATCACAGAAGCCAACTCGTCTTTGCGGGCCTGTTCGGCTTGCGCCATCAGGGCCTGGGCCTGCGCCATCAGTTCGGAATACGTTGCCATGCTACTTTGCTCCTTTGCGGTTCCAATGTGACATCCATTCCAAGGCATCGGCGGATGTTGGCCGCGATTCTATTGCATTCGCCGGCCTATTCGACCCATTTTTTCAGTTCGGGCGGCAATTCGGCCATCAATTCCATCGTCTGCGCACTGGCCGGGTGCTGCAATCGCAGGCGCCAGGCGTGCAGAAACATGCGCTTGAGGCCCTGGCGGGCCAATTCCCGGTTCAAATCGAAATCGCCGTATTTGTCGTCACCCACAATGGGGTGACCGGCGCTGGCCAGGTGCACGCGAATCTGGTGCGTGCGGCCGGTCTTGATGGTCACCTCCAGCAGGCTCATTTCCTGTCCCAATGCGTGATCGGGCGGCAGGTGACGTGCCACCTTCACCAGCGAAATGGCCTTCTGGCCATCGGGGTCATCTCGTGTGGTCACGCGAACCCGGCGCTCACCGTCGGGCAACAAAAATTTGTGCAGGGGCTGGTCCAGCACCTTGAGTTTGTCGGGCCAACGACCTTTCACCAGCGCCAGATAAGTCTTGCCGGTCTCGCGTTCGCGAAACTGGTCTTGCAGTGCCTTCAGGGCACTGCGCTTTTTGGCCACCAGCAGCAATCCGCTGGTTTCCCGGTCGAGCCGGTGCACCAATTCGAGCAATCGCGCCTCGGGCCGCGCCCGGCGCAACTGCTCAATCACGCCAAAACTCACGCCGCTGCCACCATGCACCGCCACACCGGCGGGTTTGTCGATAGCCAAAAAGAATTCATCCTCAAACACCACCGGAAACTCGCGGGCCGGTGCCGGGGCAGCGGCCTTTTGTTCGGCTCGCTCCGACAGGCGAATAGGGGGAATTCGCAACACATCGCCGGGCTGTACCCGGTCATCGGCATTGACCCGCCCTTTGTTGCGGCGGACCTCGCCCGATCGAATGATTCGGTAAATGTGCGTTTTGGGCACGCCCTTGAGCATGCGCATGAGGAAATTGTCCAGGCGCTGACCGGCCGATTCTTCATCGACGGTGAGGTGCTGAACGCTGGGAACGGGGCTTGACACGGCCATGCAACGGGGCCACCACGCCGACGGGGACGTGTCTATAATGCGTGACGCCCATCGTGTGCTGTAAGTGATTGATTTGGCTTGAGTTTAAGGCAGGCCGCACACGCAGTGACCAAGTGCCTTGCAGTGGCCGGTCGACCGATGGACGTGGTTGCCACCCGCAGCACCCTGGACCAGTGTCCGTTCCCTGAGGCATTCAAGAGCGAATCCAGGCACGACACCGGTCAGGCGGAAGCCGCGGGCGAATCCGCAGAAGAATCGCGAACCCGAAACGGAATACCCCCAATGCTCAGCCACCCGGTGTGGCTGGGCCAGGACGAAGTGAACCACCCGAGAAGACGGCCAGATCCATGTCACTGACAGCCATCGAACCGCTCCCGATCACCCAACTCCGCGCGCCTACGCCCTGACCTGGCGGTTCGACGCGGCACCTCGGTGCCCGCCTGGTCGAACATCCCCCGAACCGACGGTCAACGGCTCTCCGGCAATTCCTCCCCTCGTTCGCGTTTTCCGGCGCGGCTTCTTGGCGAAGTCGGCGCCGCAGGCATGCCCAAATGCCCGCGCGCCTTGTGTGCTGGAACGAAGGAAAACGCAACATGAAACGCATGCTGATCAACGCCACGCAGGCCGAAGAGCGCCGCCTGGCGATCGTGGACGGGCAGAAACTGCTCGACTACGAAATCGAGATCGAGGGGCGCGAACAGCGCAAGGGCAACATCTACAAGGCGGTGGTCACCCGCGTGGAGCCTTCGCTGGAGGCCTGCTTCGTCGACTACGGCGAAGACCGCCACGGCTTCCTGCCGTTCAAGGAAATTTCCCGCCAGTACTTCCAGGGCAACGTCTCGCCGTCGCAGGCGCGCATCAACGACGTGATCAAGGAAGGCCAGGAACTGCTGGTTCAAGTGGAGAAGGAAGAGCGCGGCAACAAAGGCGCCGCGCTGACCACTTTCGTTAGCCTCGCCGGCCGCTACGTGGTGCTGATGCCCAACAACCCGCGAGGCGGTGGCGTGAGCCGCCGCATCGAAGGCGAAGACCGCGCCGAGCTCAAGGCCGCGCTCGACCAGCTCGAGTACCCCAATGGCATGAGCATCATCGCCCGCACCGCCGGCATTGGCCGCGATGCCAGCGAACTGCAATGGGACCTGAACTACCTGCTCAAGCTCTGGACCGCCATTGACGGCGCTGCCCAGGGCGGCAAGGGCGCTTTCCTGATTTACCAGGAATCGAGCCTGGTGATCCGCGCCATCCGCGACTACTTCAACAGCGACATCGGTGAGATCCTGATCGACACCGACGACATCTACGAACAGGCCCACCAGTTCATGAGCCACGTGATGCCCGAGCACGGGCACCGCGTGAAGCGCTACCGCGACGACGCGCCGCTGTTCAGCCGCTTCCAGATCGAGCACCAGATCGAGACGGCCTACAGCCGCATCGTCAGCCTGCCCAGCGGCGGCGCCATCGTGATCGACCAGACCGAAGCCCTGGTGGCCGTTGACGTGAACTCGGCGCGTGCCATCAAGGGCGGCGACATCGAGGAAACCGCCACCCGCACCAACCTGGAAGCCGCCGATGAAGTGGCTCGCCAGGCCCGCCTGCGCGACCTCGGTGGCCTGATCGTGATCGACTTCATCGACATGGAAGAGTCGAAGAACCGACGCGAGGTGGAAAACCGCCTGCGCGACGCGCTGCGCCAGGACCGCGCCCGCGTGCAGTTCGGCTCGATCAGCAAGTTCGGCCTGCTGGAAATGAGCCGCCAGCGCCTCAAGCCCACGCTGAGCGAAGGCTCGTCCATCCCCTGCCCGCGCTGCGGCGGCTCCGGCCACATCCGCGACACCGAATCGTCTGCCCTGCAGATCCTGCGCGTGATCCAGGAAGAGTCGCTCAAAGACAGCACCGCCGCCGTGCTGGTGCAAGTGCCGGTGGAAGTCGCCAGCTTCCTGCTCAACGAGAAGCGCACCGAGATCACCAAGATCGAACTCAAGCAGCGCATCAGCGTGCTGCTGGTGCCCAACAAGTCGCTCGACACGCCCAACTACAAGCTGGAGCGCATGAAGCACGATGACCCGCGCCTGGACAACCTGGACGCCAGCTACAAACTGGCCGACGAGGTGGAAGACGTGGCCAGCTTCACCCGCCGCAGCCAGGAACGCACCAACAAGCAAGAGCCGGTGATCAAGGGCGTGCTGCCCGATCGTCCGCCCGTGCCCGCGCCGAAGGCCGAGGCACCCGCTGAAGCCACCGCGCCAATCGCCGCACCCAAGGCAGCCCCTGTGGCGGCTGCGGCTGCGCCTGCCCAGCGCGGCTTCTTCGGCTGGCTCAAGAGCCTGTTCGCCGCCAGCCCGGCAGAGCCCACTCCCGCCCCGGCACCGGCCACCCCTGCCCCTGCGGCCAAGGAAGAGCGCGGCGAAGGTCGCCGTGGCGGCCGCGGTGGTCGTGGCGGTGACCGCCAAGGCCGCGCAGAAGGTCGCACCGAAGGCCGTGGCGAAGGTCGCGGCGAAGGCCAGCGTGGCCGCCAAGGCGAAGCCCGCTCGGTCGAAGGCCGTGCTGAGGGTCAGCGCCCGGACAGCCGCCGTGGCGAGCAGCGCGGCGAGGCCCGGGCTGAAGGCCAGCGTGGCGAACGCGCTGAGCGCGGTGAGCGGGGCGAACGAGGCAATGGCCGCCGCGATAACCGCCGTGACAACGCCCCGGCACAGACCGAGGTCCTCACGCCCGAGCTGAACGCCCCCGCGGAGACCCCCGCCACCGAGGCCGTTGAAGCCGCCGAAGGCCAGCGCCGGGAACGCCGAGGCCGTGGCGAAGGCCGCCGCCGCCAAGAGGCGCCCGAGGCCGCCAAGCCCGAAACCACCGACCTGCCGCCCGCTCAGGCCGACGCCACTGGCAGCGATGAGACCAGCGCACCCGCAGAGGGCGATGCAGCACCCCGCGCGCCGCGCGAGCGCCGCAGCCGCGACCGCTATGGCCGTGACCGCCGCGAGCGCGCCCCGCGCGCCGAAGGCGCCACCGAAGGCGAAGCCGCCAGCACCCCCGAGGTGAGCAGCGAGGCCACCGACACGCGCGAGGAAGCCCCCACGCGCAGTTACTTCACCATGGCCAGCGCCGCGCCCGTGGAAGCACCTGCTGCCGCCCCGGTGGCACCCGTCGCCTCGCCCATCGCGCCGACCATCACGGCAGAGCCCGCCGTCGCCCAGCCTGTGGCGCCAGCGCCAGCGCCAGCGCCAGCACCGGCACCGGCCGCGGTGGCGCCTGCAGCGCCCGTGGTGTCCGCCGGCCTGCCGAAGGTGCAGCCCTACACTTTGCCCGTGGATGCCCTGGCCGATGTGGCCCGCGCCTGCGGCCTGGAATGGGTGAACTCCGACGCCGCCAAGGTGGCACAGGCCCAAGCCGCCATTGCCGCCGAACCCAAGCCGGTGCACGTGCCGCGTGAGCCCAAGCCGCCCGTGTTGATCGACGAAGGCCCGCTGGTGCTGGTCGAGACCCGCAAAGACCTGCGCAGCGTCACCCTGCCTTTTGAGGCCTGACGCCCCAAAGCCCCCGGGCCGGCAACGGCTCGGCGGTTGACGCAGCAAGAGCCACCGCCAAGCGGTGGCTTTTTTTTGGCCTGACCGGGCGTGGCTCGCGACAAGCCGTTCCGGCCAGTGGGCCACCGCCACTGACGGGTGGACAGCGCCCGCCTCGTCGCCGGGACAGCACGACGCATGACCCAGCCAGATGAAGCGCAGGATCGGCTAGGCCCACCAAGCCCTTGGTGGCCAAGCCCATGGTCGAGCGGAAAGGGCCGACGGGCCCAAGGCAGAGCCTCGGCTCAGTCGAGCTGGGCTGCCGTGCGCCAGGCGGCCTGGGCAGCGGCGGTGTCGCCGCGTTCCTCGGCCAGCAAGGCCAGGGATCGCCAGGTGCGGCGCAGCAGCATCGGATCGTGCAGGCCGTGACGAGCCTGCCCCAGCAACTGCGCAGCCTTGCCCCACAACTGGCGATGCATGCAAGCCTGCCCCGCCAGGTACTGCAGGCAGGCGTTTTGAGGCGCCAGGCGCTGCAACTGCTCCAGACGCGCCAGACCAGCCCCGTCCAGGCCAGCCAGGCAAGGCTCGTACACCCGCACGAACTGAAGCTGCTGCGAGGCGGTCAAGCCATTGAAGCCTGTCCACAGCGGCTCAACACAGCCGCGCACCCATTGGCGCGCTTCCTCAACCGCCGATTCATCAGCGCCGGCCGAGACTTGGCGCTGGGCCTGCGCCGCGGCCACCAGCACGATGTCGGGCATGGCCCGTTCTGAGGCATCCAGGGCACGCCACACCGCCGTCAGTTGGCTGAGGTCTTGCGCCTCGCGCAGGGCATCCATCGCCAGGCCTCGAACAATGCTGCGCGACGCCTCGGGCGAGAAGGCACGGTGCTTGGCCAGCAGACGGGCCGTCTCCAGTGCCTCTTGGGTAGCGTCCCCCAGGCCGGCCACCCGCAGCTTCAGGCGCAGGGCCTGAATTCGGCGCGCCATGCCCTGGGGCAAGTCGGCCAGGCGGTTGCGCGCGGTCTCAACGTCACGGTCTTCCACCGCCCAATGCACGGCCCGCAGCATCACGCCCTCAGCGGCCTCCGGGGCCTTGCGCGCCAACTCGGGGGCTAGGGCCAGTTGAAGATGGCGATCGCGGCGCTCGCGGTTCTGCAGCGACTGCGCGCTTTCGGCAAGCATCAGGTGGGCCAGCAACTGCAGCTGTTCGCGCCGGGGCCAGGTGGCGGTGCCTTGCAATTGGTCCAGCGCGTTTTGCGCGGCCGCCTGCGCGCGCACGAAGCGGCCAGCGAGCTGGTGGGAGAGTGCGTCCATGACGAAGCCCACCGCCGCCCGCTCCACCTGCTGCTGACGCCAGCGCTGGGCTTGCACCGGCAACTCACGCAGCACCGACAGGGCCCGCATGGCCGCGTACAGCACCACGAAACAGCCCAGCAGGGCGAACAGGAAAAAGTTGAACGAGACGTCGTAGCGGTACGGCGGCCAGAACAAGGTCACCGTTGACGAGTTGTTGCCCATGAGCAGGGCCAGGGCCACCGCCAGGCAAGCCAGGGCGAGCAGCCAGAACACACTGCGCATGGCGCCTGTTTGCCGGCTGCGCATCAACGCCCCCCTGCGGCGGCGGCCAGGGCCGCCAGGGTTTCGTCGGGCGTGGGCATGGGGCTGTCCACCAAATCTCGCTTGAGGCGCAGCATGGCCGCGCGCGCCCCGGCCACCGAGCTGGCCTTGGGGTCAAAGTAGCGCTCCAGCGCGGAGTCCACCGCCACCAGATCGGCCTGCGCAATGCGCAATTGGCGGGCCAGCACGCCCAAGCGGGCGTTCAGCAGCTTGAGCTTGAGGTTCTCGCGCAGGAAAAAGGTTTGTTCGGGCGCCAGCAGCACGGCCTCGGGGCGGTCGATGCGGCTCACCCGCACGAGATCGCGCCCGCTGTGCACCACTTCGCTGGCAATGCGCTGCCACCACGTCTTCACCTTGGCCCAGGCACCAGCACCGGCGGGATCGGCATCGGGCATCGCCTCGGCCACTGGCGCAGCCGCGCCGGGCGCCGGCTGCGCCGCCACGGCCTGCGGCCCGACCTGGTTGAGCGTGGGCCACAGGTCCACCTGACGGGCCAGCTCATCGAGCTGCGCGGCCAGCGCCGGGATGTCGGCCAGGGACGCGCCACGGATGCGCTCGATGTCGCGCGCGATGGCGCGTTGCACCGGGTTCAGGCGGGGCTGCGCGGCACGGCCGATGCGCTGATCGGCCGCCTGCAGGGCGGAAATAAGGGGCTGAACACTGCCCGTGACCTGGGCTTGCTGCGCGGCCAGGCGGATGGCCGACTCCAGGTCTTGCACCAGGTTGTCATCGCGCGAGCGCGACACCGAGAGCATCAACTCTTCCAACTGGCTGCGCTGCAAGGACACCTCGGAGAGCTTCACCTCGGCCACCGACAGGCGCGCCTGCAACTCTTGCACCTGGGCCTCGGCCTGCGCGGCCACGGTCCGTGCCTCGGTCGCGGTGCTGGACGAATCAAGCGAGCGACGGGCCAGCTCTTCCTGAGCCGCCGAGAGGCGTTGCCACAGCAGGCCCCCCAGTGCCAGGGCCAGGGCGGCCAGCAGCAGGCCCACCACGCCAAGAACCGCGCCGGCGCGGCTGGGCGGGCGCGGGGCTGGGGGCGGTGCCACGGGCGAATCCGGGGTGTCGGGGGTCAATTTGTCCACGTGGTCGATTCTAGAGTGCGCAATACATCGTCCAACGCCGGTCGGGTGTCCACCACACGGCCAAACCCGAGGCCCTGGGCTGCCTGACCGATGCGTGGATGGGTGACCAGCGCGGCGCAGCGGGACCAGTCCACCGTCGCGCCGAGCGGCGCCAGCGCCGCCAGCGATTCGGAGCTGCTGAACAACCACACCGCGCCTTGTTGCGCGGCTTCTCGCCAAGGGGCTTGGGGAGAGCCGTCCAGCGAGCAAACGCGGCGCTCGTAGGCCACACAGGCGCTCACTTCCGCGCCGGCGGACTGGCACTGGCGCATCAACCACTCTCGACCGCTGCCGGGGAGCTCGCCGGGCTGAGCGCCGGCGGAGCGGCCTCGCACGATCAACAAGCGGCGACCGGGTCCCATCTGCGCCGCGACAACCGGCCACAGGTGCTCGGAGTCAAACTGGGCCGCGGCGGGCGACGGGCTGTCAATGCGATCGGGTGCGATGCCGCCACGCGTCAGCGCCTGCGCCAAGGCCTTGGCCGTGCCAGGACCTGGGGCCCAGAAGCGGGTGTGGGCGTCCACCGGTGGAGTGCCGAGGCGACCATCCCCAAAAAAATGGTGCACGGCCGCGCCGCTGACGAACATCAGCGCATCAAAGCGCCACCAGCCAGCGCGGGCCTGGGCCAGGGCTTCGCGCTCGGCAGGATCGGCGGGCGGCGCCACGGCCAGCAAAGGCAAGGCAAGCGCCGACCACCCCCGCTCGCGCAGCGCGGTCACCCAGGCATCGGCCTCGGGCTGCGGGCGGGTGACGACCACGCTGGGCCGGCCCGGTCGGGGCACGGCCGGTGTGCTCACGCGGTGGGGCCGCCGGCCCCGGCGGCCATCAGCGCCTCGGCCACGGTCTGGCCCAGGGCTTCGGCCTCGGCCAGCGACTGCACCCGCGCGGCGGCTTCACGCTGAATGAGCGGCTTCTGGCCGTCGGGGTCGCCCCAGGCGCCTCGCAAGTGCAGGGCTCCCTCGGCGTTCCAGTCGGCGTAGGCGGCCAGGGGCACCGAGCAACTGCCCCCCAAGGCGCGCGACACCTGGCGCTCGGCCGCCACGCGCCACCAAGTGGGCTGGTGCACCAGAGGGGCCAGGGCGTCGATCAGGTCTTGCCGGTCGGCGCGAATCTCAATGCCCAGGGCGCCCTGGCCTGCGGCGGGCAGGGAAGCCTCGGGCTCGAAGATGGCGCGCACTCGCTCGCCCAGGCCCAGGCGCTTGAGGCCGGCGGCGGCCAGCACGATGGCGTGGTAACCGCCCTCATCGAGCTTGCGCAGGCGGGTGTCAAGGTTGCCGCGCAGGGGCTCGATGCGCACGTCAGTGCGGCCCAGGGCGTCAAGCGAGGCGCGCAGCAACACGCTGCGGCGCAGGCTGGAGGTGCCCACCACCGCATTGGGCGGCAGGTCGGCCAAGCCGGCGCAGTGGGGCGACACCCAGGCGTCGCGCGGGTCTTCGCGCTCCATCACGCAGGCCAGCGCAAAGCCGGGCGGCAGTTCCATGGGCACGTCTTTGAGGGAGTGCACCGCGATGTCGGCCCGGCCGTCTTCCAGCGCCAGTTCCAGCTCTTTCACAAACAGTCCTTTGCCCCCCACCTTGGACAGGCTGCGGTCCAGGATCTGGTCGCCCAGGGTGGTCATGCCCAGCAAGGTCACCCGGTGCCCCAGCGCTTCCAGGCGGGCCTTCACGTGCTCTGCCTGCCAGAGGGCCAGGCGGCTTTCACGGGTGGCGATGGTGATGGACAGGGGCGTGTTGGAGCTCATGAATGACAAGGAATTTCGGGGCGCGGACTCGGCCGGCCACCAGGGCCGGCCCACCGGCGGCGACGCTGCACAAGGCAAGCGGTCAAGCGGCCCGGAGGCCAGGCAGGAGGGGGTCGGGCGATGCTAGCATGCGCGCCACTCCCCACCACCCCAAGCCTTCGCCATGAGCCGATCCGCCACGCGCCGCGCCAGCCAAGACCACCGACTCGACAAAGACCGGCCCTTGATCGAAGACATCCGCCTGCTCGGCCGCATCCTGGGCGACGTGATCCGCGAACAAGAGGGCGACGCCGGCTTTGAGCTGATCGAGCGCATCCGCCAGTTGTCGGTGGCCTTTCGCCGCGACAAGGACGCCCAGGCCGACAAGGCCCTGAAGAAGCTGCTAAAGGGCCTGAGCGCCGACCAGACGGTCAGCGTGATTCGCGCCTTCACTTACTTCAGTCACCTGGCCAACCTGGCCGAAGACCGGCACCACATTCGCCGCCGCGCGGTGCACGAGCGCGCCGGCGAGCGCCAGCAGGGCAGCCTGGCGGTGAGCCTGGAGCGCCTGCGCCAAGCGGGCATTTCGCCCCGCGAGGTGGCGCACACGCTGGCGCAAGCACACCTGTCGCCGGTGCTCACCGCTCACCCCACCGAGGTGCAGCGCAAAAGCATTCTGGACGCCGAACGGGCCATTGCGCGGCTGCTGACCCAGCGCGACCAGGCCAGCCCGCTGGAGCAAGCCGACATTGAGGTGGAGTTGCGCGCCCGCGTCACCCAGCTCTGGCAGACCCGCCTGCTGCGCTTCACCAAGCTCACCGTGGCCGACGAGATCGAAAACTCGCTGAGCTATTACGAAACCACCTTCCTGCAGCAGATTCCGCGCTTGTATCGCGAGCTGGAAACCGGCCTGGGTGAACCGGTGGCGCCCTTCCTGCGCATGGGCCAATGGATCGGTGGGGACCGCGACGGCAACCCTAATGTGACGGCCGACACCCTGACCCTGGCGCTCAAGCGCCAGGCCGAAATGGCGCTGCGCCACCTGCTCACCGAGGTGCACCTGCTGGGCGGCGAGCTGTCGATCTCGGCCCGGCGCGCGCAAGTGAGCCCGGCCATGCAAGCCCTGGCCGAGCGCTCGCCTGACACGAATGAGCACCGCCAGGACGAGCCCTACCGGCGCGCGCTCACCGGCATTTACGCCCGCCTGGCCGCCACGCTGCAGACCCTCACGGGCACCGAAGCCGCGCGCCACGCCGTGGCCCCGCAAGACCCTTACGCCAGCAGCGCCGACTTTCTGGCCGATCTGCGCACCATCGAGGCCTCGCTGCGCGAGCACCACGGCCAGGCGCTGGTCTCGATGCGCCTGCAGCCGCTGATCCGGGCGGTGGAGGTGTTTGGCTTTCACCTGGCCACCATTGACCTGCGCCAAAGCTCAGACCAGCACGAACTGGCCGTGGCCGAGCTGTTCGCCACCGCCCGCATCGAGCCGCGTTACAGCGAGCTGGACGAGAGCGCCAAGCGCGCCCTGCTGCTGCAGGCGCTGAACGACGCCCGCCCGCTGCGCGTGCTTGAGGCGCCCTACTCGGCCCACACCTTGAGCGAGCTGCGCATCTTCGAGACCGCCCGCTGGGGCCGCGAGCGCTTCGGCGCGCAAGCCATTCGCCACGCCATCATCAGCCACACCGAAACCGTGAGCGACCTGCTGGAGGTGCTGCTGCTGCAGAAAGAGGCTGGCCTGATGCACGGGCTGCTGGGCGAGGACGCGCGGGCCGACCTGATCGTGGTGCCGCTGTTCGAAACCATCGACGACCTGCGCAACGCCGCCACCATCCTGGGCGACTACTACGCCCTGCCCGGCGTGCGGGCCATGGTGCAGCGGGGCCAGGGCCTGGGCTATCACGAGCAGGACGTGATGCTGGGCTACTCCGACAGCAACAAGGACGGTGGCATCTTCACCAGCAACTGGGAGCTGTACCGCGCCGAAATGGCCCTGGTGGCCCTGTTCGACCGCCTCAACCAGGGCGAAGACGTGCCCATTCGCCTGCGCATGTTCCACGGCCGTGGCGGCACCGTGGGCCGAGGCGGCGGCCCGAGCTACCAGGCCATCCTGGCGCAGCCCCCGGGCACGGTGCGCGGCCAGATTCGCCTGACCGAGCAGGGCGAGGTGATCGGCTCGAAGTACGCCAACCCGGAAATCGGCCGCCGCAACCTGGAAACGCTGGTGGCGGCCACGCTGGAGGCCACGCTGCTGCAGCCCACGCGAGAGGCCTCGCCGGTGTTCCTGAAGGCGGCCGATGAACTGTCGCGCCACAGCATGGCGACCTACCGCCGGCTGGTGTACGAAACCCCGCGCTTTGCCGACTATTTCTTCTCGGCCACGCCCATTCGCGAAATCGCCGAACTCAACATCGGCTCGCGCCCGGCCTCTCGCAAGGCCACCCAGCGCATCGAAGACCTGCGCGCCATTCCCTGGGGCTTCAGCTGGGGGCAGTGCCGCCTGACCCTGCCGGGCTGGTATGGCTTCGGGTCGGCGGTAGAGGCCTTCGTGGCCGGCGACGAGAAACGGGCGGCGCTGCTCAAGCGCATGTTCCGCCAGTGGCCTTTCTTTGCCACGCTGCTGTCCAACATGGACATGGTGCTGGCCAAGAGCGACCTGGCCCTGGCCTCGCTCTACGCCGAGCTGGTGGACGACCGCAAGCTGCGCCGGCAGGTGTTTGGCGCGATTGAGGCCGAGTGGCACCGCACGGTACAGGCCCTGGCCCTGGTCACCGGCAATGAAGACCGCCTGGCGGGCAACACCGCCCTGCAGCGCTCGATCCGACACCGTTTCCCCTACATCGACCCGCTGCACCACCTGCAGGTGGAACTGATCCGCCGTTGGCGCTCGGGCGACCCGGCCGCCCCGGACAGCGAGCGGCTCAAGCGCGGCATTCACCTGGCCATCAACGGCATCGCCGCCGGCCTGCGCAACACCGGCTGACAACCGCCAGATACGGTACCCGGCTCGGCACAGGAAAAAAGCCCGCGTCCTACAATGGGCCGGTGAACATCCTGACCAACGCCGACCTGCACTGCCACTCCGTCGTCTCAGACGGCACGCTCACGCCGGAGGCCCTGGCGCAACGCGCCAAGGCCAATGGCGTGGAGCTTTGGTCGCTCACCGACCACGACGAAATGGGCGGCCAGCACCGGGCGATGGCCGCGGCCAAGGCAGAAGGCCTGCGTTACCTCACGGGGGCCGAGATATCGGTGTCCTTCGCCGGCCAGACGGTGCACATCGTCGGCCTGGGCATGGACCCCGACGACCAGGCCCTGGCCGACGGCCTGCGCGCCACGCGTGGCGGGCGCGAGCAACGGGCGCGCGAAATGGCCGATGACCTGGCGCGCGTGGGCATTCAGGGCGCCTTCGAGGGCGCACTGAAATACGTGGGCAACCCTGACCTCATCTCGCGCTCGCACTTTGCGCGCTACCTGGTGGAGATTGGCGCCTGCAAAGACATTCCCGAGGTGTTTCGCAAGTACCTCACCGAAGGCAAGCCTGGGTTCATTCCGCACCGCTGGGCGTCTCTGGGTGACGCGGTGCGCTGGATCACCGGCGCCGGTGGCGTGGCGGTGGTGGCCCACCCGGGGCGATACCCCTTCTCGGCCACCGAGGAATACGCGCTGTTCACCGAGTTCAAGCAACACGGCGGGCAAGGCGTGGAGGTGGTGACCGGCGCCCACAACGCCTCGGACGTGATCAAGTACACCGCGCTGTGCCAGGAACTGGGCCTGGTGGCCTCGCGCGGCAGCGATTTCCACAGCCCGGATGAGAGCCACACCGACCTGGGCCGCCTGCCCAACCTGCCCGGACAACTCACCCCCGTGTGGGAGCTGCTGAGCGGGCGCATTCACTGATGACCGCCGGCCAGCCGACCTCGCGCACCAGCACCCTGGTCGGCATCGGGGCGATCGTCACGGCCACGGCGTGTTTTGCCATGCTGGACACCACGGTGAAGGTGGTGGGCGCCGCGATTCCGGTCCTCATGGCGCTGTGGTTCCGCTACGCCATTCAGGCCGTGCTGGTGACGGCGGTGATGCTGCCGCTCAAGGGTCGCTCGCTGCTGCGCACGGCCCACCCCCGCTACCAGTTGCTGCGCGGCTGCCTGTTGCTGGCGGTGAGCGTGTTGTCCTTCACCAGCGTGCAGCTCATGCCGGTGGGCGAGTTCACCGCCATCGTCATGATCACGCCGCTGGCCGTCACGCTGCTGGCCGTGCTGTGGCTGGGCGAGCGCATTGAGCCCCGACGCTGGCTGTTGGTGTTCGGCGGTTTTGCGGGTGCGCTGATGGTGGTGCGCCCCGGCGGCGGCGTGGTGGGCTGGGCCAGCCTGCTGCCCTTGCTGATGGTGTTCATCTACGCCTGGTTCCAGATTCTCACCAGCCGCCTCACGCAAACCGAAGACCCCTGGACCGTGCACTTCTACACCGGCTGGGTGGGGGCGCTGGGCGCCTCAGCCGTGCTGCCCTATGCTTGGACAACCATCCCCGACATCGCCACCTTCCTGCAACTGATGTTCATTGGCCTGATGGGCGCCATCGGCCATTTCCTGCTGATCCTGGCCTACGCCCGCGCGCCGGCCTCCACGCTCACGCCCTATCTCTACGGGCAGATCGCGTTTGCCATGCTGTGCGGCTGGGTGGTGTTCGGTCACGTGCCGGGCACGCTGGAGCTGGCCGGCATCGCCCTGATCGTGGGCTGCGGGGCCAGCGCCAGTGTCTGGGCCTCGCGCGAACGCCACCTGCCCGTTGACCCACCCGAAGCCTGAGGCAAGCCCCATGTCCCAACTGTTCACGCTGCACCCCCAGAACCCGCAAGTGCGCCTGCTCAAGCAGGCGGTGCAACTGCTCAAAGGCGGCGGCGTGCTGGCGGTGCCCACCGATTCGAGCTACGCCCTGGTGTGCCAGATCGACGACAAGGCCGCGGCGGACCGCCTGCGCCGCATCCGCCAGGTGGACGACAAGCACCACCTCACGCTGCTGTGCCGCGACCTGAGCGAACTCTCCAGCTACGCCCGGGTGGACAACCGCCAGTACCGCCTGCTCAAGCTGGCCACGCCCGGGCCGTACACCTTCATCCTGGAGGCCAGCAAAGAAGTGCCCCGGCGGGTGAGCCACCCCTCGCGCAAGACCATCGGCCTGCGCGTGCCAGAGCACCGGGTGTTGCAAGCCCTGCTGGAAGAACTGGGCGGGCCATTGCTGGCCACCACCCTCATCCTGCCCGACGGCGAGGCGCTGAACGATGCCGAGGACATCCGCGCCCGGCTTGAGAATGAACTGGCGGGCATTGTGGACGCGGGCGCCTGCGCGCTGGAGCCGACCACCGTGATCGACCTCACCCCCATGGGCACCGGAGGCGAGCCCGATGTGCTGCGCGAGGGACGTGGCGCCCTGGCGCCATTGGGCCTCTGATTCCTTGCCTCACCGACAATACGCGTTTGCCCGCTCACGCCCATGGACCTTGCCCAGATCATCCAGACCGTCACGCTGTACGCCATTCCCGTGCTGCTCGCCATCACCCTGCACGAGGCGGCGCACGGTTACGTGGCCAAGCACTACGGTGACCCCACGGCCTACCTGCTCGGGCGCGTGACGCTCAACCCGGCCAAGCACATCGACCCGCTGGGCACCATCGCCATGCCCTTGCTGCTGTACTTCGCCACGGCAGGCAACTTTCTGTTTGGCTATGCCAAGCCGGTGCCGGTGAACTTCGGCCGCCTTCGCAACCCCAAGCGCGACATGATCTGGGTGGCCCTGGCCGGGCCAGGCGCCAACTTCGTGCAAGCGGTGGCCTGGACGCTGGGCCTGTACCTGCTGCTGGCACTTGGCGTGGACGAGCGCTTCTGGCTGGACATGTGCCGCGCCGGTGTCAGCGTGAACCTGGTGATGTTCGCCTTCAACCTGTTTCCGCTGCCCCCGCTGGACGGGGGCCGCATTCTGGTCGGCCTGCTGCCCTGGCGCCAGGCCTCCTGGCTCGCCCGCGTGGAGCCTTGGGGCTTTTTCATCGTCATGGCGCTGGTCATCTCCGGCATCGTCGGCGCCCTGTGGCTGCGGCCCCTGATGGGCCTGACCGGCGCCCTGATTGACCTGTTGCTCACCCCCCTGCGTTTGCTGCTTTTCTGATTTCTCCCGCCATGAAACCTGTGCGCGTCCTCACCGGCATCACCACCTCCGGCACCCCCCACCTGGGCAACTACGTGGGCGCCATCCGCCCCACCGTGCGGGCCAGCCGCCTCGCGGGAGTGGAGAGCTTTTACTTCCTGGCCGACTACCACGCCCTCATCAAGACGGGCGACCCGGCGCGGGTGCAGCGCTCCACGCTGGAGATCGCCGCGACCTGGCTGGCCTGCGGCCTTGACCCGGAGAAGGTCACCTTCTACCGCCAGTCGGACATCCCCGAGATTCCCGAGCTGATGTGGATGCTCACCTGCATCACCGGCAAAGGCCTGCTCAACCGCGCCCACGCCTACAAGGCCGCCGTGGACAAGAACGCCGCCGCGGGCGTGGACGCCGACGACGGCGTCACCGCCGGCCTGTTCATGTACCCGGTGCTGATGGCCGCCGACATCCTGATGTTCAACGCCCACCAGGTGCCGGTGGGTCGTGACCAGATTCAGCACATCGAGATGGCGCGCGACATGGCGTCGAGCTTCAACCACCTCTACGGCGAGCACTTCACGCTGCCCGAGGCCGCCATCGAAGAGCACGTGGCCACCCTGCCCGGCCTGGACGGCCGCAAGATGAGCAAGAGCTACGACAACACCATTCCCCTGTTCGTGCCGCGCGAGCAGTTGCGCAAGCTCATCATGGGCATCGTCACCGACTCGCGCGCGCCGGGCGAGCCCAAGACCACCGAGGGCTCGGCCCTGTTCCAGCTTTACCAAGCCTTCGCCAGCACCGAGGAAACGCAGGCCCTGGCCAAGGCCTACGCCGAGGGCATTGCCTGGGGCGACGCCAAGCAGATGCTGTTCGAGCGCCTGGACCGCGAAATTGCCCCCATGCGCGAGGTCTACGACCAGCTCATGAAAGACCCCGGCCACATCGAGAAGACCTTGAAAGCCGGGGCGGAGAAAGCGCGCGCCATCGCCACCCCATTCACCACGCGCCTGCGCCACGCCGTCGGACTGCGCCCGCTGAACCTGGGTGCCGAGGCGAAGGCCGCGATCAAGCCGCAAAAGAGCGCGCTGCCCAGCTTCAAGCAGTACCGTGAGGCCGATGGCCAGTTCCACTTCAAGGTGCTCGACGCCAAGGGAAAACTGCTGGTGCAGAGCCTGGGTTATGCCCAGCCGCGCGAGGCGGCACAGGACATGGCCCGCCTGCAAAAGGAGGGGCTGGTCGCTCTGGAGGCCCTGCGCGGGCAACTTTCCTTGCACGCCAGCGAGGACGAGATCGCCGCTGCACTGGACGCGTGGCAACTGGGCCAGCAGTGAATAAGCGAAAATAGATGGTTCGCGATCAAATCGAACACGATTGACGCCAAACTCCGCACGGAAAGCGCCCCTTTTGTCGGCCTTTGCTTATCGCCAAGACGCCACAATGGGGCTATCCTGCTAGTTCGCAACCTTTAATACCAGCGCGTTCAGACATGAGTATTTTTGTTATTGACGATCACCCGCTCATGCGCGAGGCCGTGGTCATGCTGCTTCGCAGGCTCCGAGCCTCGACGCAAGTCGTGGAACTCGAACGCCTGGCCTCGGTGAGCAAAGCCATTGCCGAACACGGTGAGCCCGAGCTGGTTTGCCTCGACCTCAAGCTGCCGGACACCAACGGTGTGTCGGGTGTGCGCGAAATCCGGCAGATGCTGCCCGACACCTCGCTCATCGTGCTGTCGGCATCGCCCGCCTCCGACTACGAAGACCTGGCGCGCGAAGCCGGCGCCGATGCCTACGTGGAGAAATCGGCCGGTGCCGCGCAAATCGCCAAGGTGTTGCGCGAGTTCCTGGCCGACGAGGTCGAAGACGAAAACGCCCCCACCATTCCCGAGAAGCTGTCCAAGCGCCAGAAGCAATTGCTGGTGATGCTGGACCGCGGCCTGTCCAATCGCGACATTGCCGAGCGCCTGCAGATCAGCGAACACACGGTGAAGGTGCACCTGTGGCGCCTGTTCCGCCGTCTCAATGTGAAGAGCCGTTCCCAGGCCAGCCACCTGGCGCGCACCGCCGGTCTGCTCGAGCCCTGATCGCCGTTTATCAAGAAGCCGTTTGCGCCGCGTCAGTCACAGGCTGGCGCTCATCGGCGTTGGGCTCTTGCTGGGTGAAGGCGGGCAGCATCACCCGGAACACACTGCCCCGGTTGGCCTCGGAGTTCAGCGACAGCTGATAGCCCATGAGCGAGGTCAGCTTGGACACGATGGTCAGGCCCAGGCCCAGGCTGTCCTCGGTGCCCTGGTGCTGCGACACCCGGAAAAACTCTTGAAAGATGGCCTGCTGGTGCTCACGGGCGATGCCAACGCCTGTGTCCCACACCTCCAGCACCAGCATGTCGTCGCGCCGGCGCAACCCCACCAGCACACCGCCGCGCTGGGTGTGGCGCAAGGCGTTGGACACCAGGTTGCCCAGAATGCGGCGCAGCACCACCGGGTCTGACCAGATCACCGTGTGCTTGGCGTGGGTGCGAAAACGAAGCGACTTGGCCTGCGCCACTGGCTCGAACTGAAGGCGAAGGTCGCGAAACACCTCCACCACGTCCACGTGCTGCAGCCGCACCTTGTAGTTGCCGGCGTCGATTCGCGTGAGGTCGAACAGCGAATCGAACAGCTCGTTGATGGCGCGGGTGGACTGCAAGATGCGCGGCGCGATGTCGCGGGCCATTTCTGGCTCGGTGGCCAGCCAGTCGGCATAGAGGCTCAGGGCGTGCACCGGCTGGCGCAGGTCGTGCGCGGCAGAGGCCAGAAACCGGTTCTTGGTGGCCACCGCCCGCAGCGAAGCACGGGTCTGCAGGGTGAGGGAGTCGATCAGCTCCTGGTTGGAGAACTGCAACTCGAAGCTGGAGTGGTGCACATGGTTGAGGCGGTTGCCGGCCAGGCGCATGAGGAACCAGAACACCAGCGTCAAGGCCTCCAGGATCAGCGTGGCCTGCACGGCACCCGGGTTGTCGAGATGGCCCGATGCGGCCACCAGAAGGCCGGCCATCACGGCCACCGTCAATGAGTTGGCGTAAGCGCGATAGACCGGCAGGTAGGCGCTGAACGCCGTGAGGTTGAGCAAGGCCTGCCCCAGGATGACCAGCGCGCACACGAACTGCGTCAGCAGGCTGGCCTGCAGGTAAACGAGGCTGACGGAACCTCCCCACAACAGGGCCGCGGCACCCCAGGTCCATTGGTAGCGGCGCAGAAAGGCCACGCGCTGCGGCCCTTCCACGCTGTCGAACTGCAGGCGGTACAGGCCGATGAGGCGGTACCGGTACACCAGCATGAAGACCATGAACAACACCCAGACCGACAACACGATGCCGTTCACGTCGCCGGCCATGAGGTAGACCAGCACCGGCAACGTCAGGGCCCCGGCCAGCAGCGAAGGACCGAGGTTGTCCATCATGACGCCGATCAACTGGGAGTTCACCCAGTGCTCGCGCACTTCAGGCGATGCGGGCATGTGCTGGTAGGTAGCGGGCTGGGTGTCGACAAGCATGGGATGGTTCGATGCTCTGGGCGGTCATTGTCGCATCGGCTTGTTACGAATGTTTATCGGCGGTGACACCGCCGAAGCGCGTTTCTGAAGATGCTAGAATCCTGGGCTTCGACACGGAGAGATGGCAGAGTGGTCGAATGCACCGGATTCGAAATCCGGCGTACAGTTTTTGCTGTACCGAGGGTTCGAATCCCTCTCTCTCCGCCACCGAACACGAAGCCCCTGCAGCGCAGGGGCTTTTTTGTTGGCCGAACGGCCTGCACACGGCGACGCTGCTGCATTCAGCGCACCAGCCAGAGGGCACCTTCTTCAAGGGCAATCACGTCACAGTTGCCGGGCTCGGCCGGGCCGCCTCGGTCGATCACGAGGAAGTCGGTGGGGGCATCGAGCGCCAGCAGCGGGTGGTGCCAGGTGCCCCGCGCGTAGTTGACGCCCTGGCCGGCTTGCGCCAGAAAACAGCGGATGGCCTGTGGGTCTGGCGCGGCTCCCGGGGGGGCCACCACCACCAGAAACGGCACCGGCGCCAGCGCCACGAAGGCCTGGCTGCCCAGCGGGTGGCGCTCCATCGTGGCAACCGACAGAGGAAAGGCGCGGGGCTTCGCCCGGAAAAGGCTGACGAGGGTGCGCCCACCTTCGGCGGCTGTGTCGATGTGGGCGAGGTCGTGGTAACGCTCGGCGAAGCCGTCGTTGATGGTGAAGTGCTGCGCGGTGTCGCTGGCTTCGATCACGTCGCCAAAGGGGCGGAAGGCCTCGGCCGTGAGCGGCTCGATCGGCAGGGTGTGGCGCGGCTGGGGCATGCCGTGCTCAGCAGTCGATGTCGTGCAGATCGGGCGTGGCCCCCCTGCCCTTGCCGCCGGCGCGCTTGGCGCGCTGCGTGCGCTTGCTGAAGGCCAGGCCCATGGCCAGCGTCTGGGCCAGGCACAGGGCCGAGGTGAGCGAGCGAAAGCCCAGCAGCTCGGCGTCGTTGACCTCAAGCACCAGGTCGGCGTCTTTGGCCACGGGGCTGAGAAAGGCGTTGGTGATGGCCAGGCGCTTGGCGCCCTGCGCGCGCACCTGCTCGCACACGGCCAGCGTGTCGCTCGCGTAGGGCGGGAAGCTGACGGCGATGAGCAGGTCTTGCTCGTTGGCGCCGAAGGCCTGCTCGGCGATGGCGCCGCCCAGGCCGTTGAGTTGCACGGCGGGCTGGCCGACGCGGTTGAGCGCATAGGTGAGGTAGGCCGCCACGGCATAGGAGCGGCGCAGGCCGACCACGTAGACCATGCGCGCGCTCTGGATGAGGGCGATGGCCTGCTTCAGGGGCAGCGCGGCGGCGTCGTCGGCCAGGTGCTCCAGCGAGACGATGTTGGCCTGGCTGAAGGCCTGCAGCACCTCGGCGGGATCGGCGGGGTTGTCCAGCGCCTGCTCGCCGCCGTAGTGGCGGATGCGCTCGCGAAAGGTGGGTTTCACGGCGTCTTGCAGCGGCGCGATGAAGAGGCGCTGCAGGTCGGAATAGCCGTCGAAGCCGAGGGCCTTGGCCATGCGCACAAAGGCGGACGGCGCCATGCCGGCGGCGGCGGCCACGCTGGCGATGGAGTTAAGCGCCACGTCGTTGGGGTGCTCCAGCGCGTGGCGGGCGGCGTCGCGCATGCGCGGCGTGAGGCGCTCGCTCTCGCGCGCGATCAGCTCGCGCAGCTCGTCGAGGTTGGTGGGTTTGGGGGCCTTCTTGTTCGCCTTGGTCACCATGTCCGCGGGGTCTGTGGAGTGAGGGAATGGCCCGCGCTCAGAAAGCGCGAACCTCGCCGCGTGGCACAAAGCGTCCCAGGCCTTCGCGGCCGTGCCATTGCTGGCCGTCCACGATCAACTGGCCGCGCAGGAACACCTTCTCGACGCGCCCCTGCAATGTACGGCCTTCGAGTAGGGTGTAGTCGCAGTTGCTGTGCAGCTCGCTGGCGCGAATGGTCTGAGAGGCCGCGGGGTTGAAGAGCACCACGTCGGCGTCGCTGCCCACGGCGATGGTGCCCTTGCGGGGGAACAGGCCGAAGAGCTTGGCCGGCGTGGTGGAGGTGAGCTCGACGAAGCGGTTGAGCGAGAGCTTGCCGCGCATCACGCCGATGTCGAACAGGCTCACCAGCCGGGTCTCGATGCCGGGCGCACCGTTGGGAATGAGCGAGAAGTCGTCCTGGCCGCGCATCTTCTGCAACTGGTAGCCCAGGTGGCCTTCTTTCATGCAGAAGGGGCAGTGGTCGGTGGCGATCACTTGCAGGTCGTCGTAGCGCAGGGCGCGCCACAGGTGCTGCTGGTCGTCGGGCTTGCGCAGCGGCGGTGTCATGACGTACTTGGCGGTGGCGAAGTCGTCGTTGTTGTAGACCGAGTCGTCGAACAGCAGGTAGTGGGGGCAGGTCTCGGCGAACACGGGAATGCCTTCGTCGCGCGCGGCGACGATGTGCTTGAGCGCCTGGTTGCTGGAGACGTGCACGAAGTAGATGGGGGCCTCGGCCAGTTCGGCCAGGCGAATGCCGCGGTGGGTGGCCTCGCCTTCCATGATGGCGGGGCGGGTGAGCGCGTGGTAGCGCGGCGAGGTGTGGCCGGCCGCGAGGGCTTCCTTGATGAGCAGGTCGATCACGGTGCCGTTCTCGGCGTGCAGCGCCACCATGCCGCCCTCGGCACCCACCTGGCGCAGCATGCGGAAGATGGCGGCGTCGTCGGCCATCATCACGCCCGGGTAGGCCATGAACATCTTGAAGCTGGTCACGCCTTCGTGGCGCATGGCGTGGCGCACGTCTTGCAGCACCTGGTCGTCCACGCGGGTGACGATCACGTGCAGGCTGTAGTCCACGTTCACCTGCGGGTCGGCGCTGCGCCGGGCGCGCTCGATGGCGCCCAGAGGCGAATCGACGGCGGTCTGCAGGGCGAAATCGACCACGGTGGTGGTGCCGCCAAAGGCGGCGGCCTTGGTGCCGCTGGCGAAGGTGTCGCAGGTGATGGTGGGGCCGATCACGTTTTCCATGTGCACGTGGGTGTCCACGCCACCGGGCAGCACGTACAGGCCGCTGGCGTCCACCACGGCCACGTCGGGCCCCACGGCGATGTGCTGGCCGATGGCGTCGATGACCCCGTCGCGCATCAGCACATCAGCCACGTAGTCGTCGGTGGCGGTGATGACGCGACCACCCCGGATCAGCACCGGGCTGCCGTGGGCCAGGCTGGCCTTGGCGGAAGTGGCCACGGCGGCCACGCTGGGCGGGCGCGGGTGGCCGTGGGCCGCGTCGGTGCAGGCCGGGTCAACGCAGGCGTAGGGGCGGGGTGTCATGCGGCCTCTCCGGTGGCGGGCGCGGCGTTCACTGGATCACCTCGTCCAGGTGCTGGATGAGGCGGTCGATCTCGTCGAGCGTGTTGTAGTGGGCAATCGACACGCGCACCACCCCGCCCTGCGCTTGCAGGCCCAGGGCCTCGATCAGGCGCTTGGCGTAGAAATCGCCGAAGCGGATGCCGATGCCGTACTGGTCCACGTGGCGCACGATGGCCTCGGACGACTGCTGACCCGCCACGAAGGAGATGGTGGGCACGCGCTGGCCGTTGGTGGCGCTGTCGTGGCCGATCACGCGCACCGAGGGTTTGCTGCGCAGGTAGGCCAGCAGGCGCTCGGCGAGCAGGTTTTCGTGGGCCTCGAAGGCATCGAAGGCGGCCTGCATTTTCTGGCGCTCGGTGCCGGTGGCGCCCAGGGTATTGCCCACGTGCACCAGGTAGTCGCTGATGCCGATGCAGCCGTAAGACAGCTCGTAGTTCACGTTGCCGGGCTGCAGCTTGTAGGGCACCACCTCGGGGCCAATGAAGTAGTGGTTGAGGCTGGGCAGGCCCAGCAAGAGGTCGCGCTTGAGCCACAGCACGGCGTAGTGCGGCCCGAAGACCTTGTAGAAGCTGAACACGTAGGCGTCGGCGCCGCTGGCCTGCACGTCCACCAGGCGGTGGGGGGCGTAGGCCACGGCGTCCACGCACAGGCGAGCGCCCACCGCGTGCGCGCGCTGCGCCACCTCGGCCACCGGGTTCACCGTGCCCAGGATGTTGGAGGCGTGGGTCATGGCCACCCAGGTGGTGCGGGGCGAGAGCAGGCGATCGAGATCGGCCAAATCAAGCGACAGCGTCTGCGGGTTCACTTCCCACACCTTCACCACCGCGCCGGCCTGGCGCAGGCGCATCCAGCAGCCGATGTTGGCCTCGTGGTCGGTGTTGGTGACCACGATCTCGTCGCCGGGTTTCACGCCGGGCAACAGCGCCTGGGTGAACAGGAACATGAGCGAAGTGGTGGCGCCGCCCATCACCACCTCGTCGTCGGCCGGGGCGTTGATGAGCTGGGCCACCGAGCGGCGCGCGGCCAGCACGCGCTCGCCGGCCGCCTGGCTCTGGGCGTAGCTGGCGCCGAGCTGCACGCTGCTGGTGAGCAGGTAGTCGCTCACGCGGTCGGCCACGCGCTTGAGCACCTGCGAGCCGCCAGCGTTGTCCAGGTAGACACAGCCGTCTTGCAGGGCGGGAAATTCGGCGCGGACGAGGTCAAGGTTGAGGGCGGTGAGAGACATGGGCATTCGGGGTTCAGTGGGCAAGAATGGCCTGCAGAAAGGCCTGGGTGCGGGGCTCGCGAGGGGTATCGAAGAACACCTCGGGCGGGGCCTCTTCGACGACGCTGCCCGCCTCCATGAAGATCACGCGGTCGGCCACGCGGCGGGCAAAGCCCATCTCGTGCGTGACCACCACCATCGTCACGCCGCTGCGCGCGAGGTCTTGCATCACGTCCAGCACCTCGCCCACCATCTCGGGGTCGAGGGCCGAGGTGGGCTCGTCGAACAGCAGCACCTTGGGCTCCATGGCCATGGCGCGGGCGATGGCCACGCGCTGCTGCTGGCCGCCCGAGAGCTGGCCGGGAAACTTGTGGGCGTGCTCGGCCAGGCCCACCCGCGTGAGCAGGGCGCGGGCGCGGTCTTCGGCGTCTTTCCTGGGCAGGCCGCGCACGCGCAGCGGGCCCAGCGCCACGTTGGCCAGCACGCTGAGGTGGGGGAAGAGGTTGAAGCTCTGGAACACCATGCCCACCTCGGCCCGCACCTTGGCAAGGCCACGGCCGCGCACCACCTTTTCGCCGTCCACCGTCACCTCGCCCTGCTGGTAGTCCTCCAGCAGGTTGAGACAGCGGATGAGGGTGGACTTGCCCGAGCCGGAAGGCCCGAGCACCACCACCACCTCGCCAAGCGCGATGTCGAGGTCAATGCCCTTGAGGGCCTCGAAGTTGCCGTAGGACTTGCGCAAGCCCCGGATCTGGATCAGTGCGGCCATGGTTGAGAAGAAGGGCAATGGCACATCAGCGCTGGCTGGCGCGATGCCGGGTTTCAAAGTAGCCGACCAGCCGCACCAGCGGCAGCAGCAGCAAGAGGTAGAGCACGGCCGCGCCAATGAGCGGCGTGGGGTTGGCGGCCAAGGCCTGCGCCTGCGTGGCCTGCTTGAGCAGGTCGGGCATGGCCACCACCGAGGCGAGCGCGGTGTCCTTGAGCACGTTGATGCAGTTGCTGGTGAGCGGCGGCACGACGATGCGAAACGCCTGCGGCAGGATCACGTCGCGCATGCTGCTGAAGAAGCCCAGGCCGATGGCGTCGGCCGCCTCGAACTGGCCTTTGGGAATGGCCTCGATGCCGGCGCGAAAGATCTCGGCCGTGTAGGCGCACGACACCATGGAGAGCGCCAGCGCGGCGGCGCTGAAGGAACTCAGGCGCACGCCCACGAAGGGCAGCGCGTAGTACACCAGCACCAGCAGCACCAGCAGCGGGATGGAGCGGAACACATCGGTGTAAATGCGCGCCAGCACCCGCAGCGGTGCCGGCCCGTACAGGCGCAGCAGCGCCAGCAACAGGCCGGACACCAGCCCCGCCACGATGCTGACAACCCCCAGCACGACCGTGACCCCCAGGCCTTCCAGCAGTAGCGGCAGGGCCTGCAGAAAGACGGGCCAGTTGAAAAAGGTGGTGATCAGGTCCATGGGCGTGGGGCTGGGGTCTCAGGTGGAAGCGGGGGGTGTCAGAGCTTGGGCACGTCCATCACCTTCACGGTGGATGAGGTCTCGGGCGGGGTGCTGCCAAACCACTTCTTGTGGATCGAGGCCAGGTAGCCCTCTTTCTTGAGCGTGGTCAGGATGTCGTTGACCTTGGCCGCGTCGGGGAAGGTCTTGGCGAACATGAAGGAATAGCGCTCGGCCGTGGGGATGCGCGCGGCGATGCGGTACTGCGGCTTGTCCTTGATGTAGTACTCCAGGGCCGGGATGTCGCTGATGTAGCCGTCGATGCGGCCGGAGGCCAGGTCAAGCATGGCGGGGGCCAGGCCTTCGTAGCGGCTGATCTTGGCGATCTTGAGCTTGGCGGTGTTCTCGGTGGCGTAGATGTCGCCGGTGGAGGCGGTGTCAACGCCCACGGTCTTGCCCGCCAGGTCGTCGAGCTTGTTGATCTTGGCGGCCTTCGTCACGGTCAAGGCCTGGTCGCTGTCGTAATAGGGCTGGGCGAAGGCCAGGGTCTCCAGGCGCTTGGGCGTGATGGTGATGGAGGAGATGGCGATCTGGATGCGGTTGGACTGCACGGCCGGGAACAGGCCGTTGAAGGGAATGTTCTCGATCTGCACCGTCTTGCCGGCGCGCTTGGCCACTTCGTTGACCAGGTCGATCTCGAAGCCGACGAACTTGCCCGAGGCGTCCTGGAACTCCCAGGGCACGTTGCCGATGTTGGCGCCAACCACCCAGTCGGCGGCCCAGGTGGGCGTGGCGGCGGCGGCCACCGAGGCGAAGGCAAACGCAAGCCTTGCGGCCAGTGATTTCAGTTTCATGGTGAGTGACTCCAGTGGGAAAAGTGGGGGAACTTGAAAGAGAACCTGGCCTTTTTGGGTGGCGCCGGTGGCGTGCCGTGCGTGCCTGACACGCGGGTCACACGATAGCAAAATGAAACGATTAAATCAACAATTGAATCGAATGATTTTTTTATTCCAATGTGGTGCGCAGGCGCCGCCACGGTGCGTTGGCACGCCCCCAAATGGGGAACTCAAGTGAGCGACGAAAAGGCGACGGCCTGGCGCAGGTGGGCCAGCCGCTCGGCACTGGGCATCGGCGCGGCCTGCGCCGCCTGTGGCAAGGCGCGGGCCCAGCGCGCGGCGGCCATGACGCTGTCGATCAGGGGCACGGGCACCTGGGCCTGCAACTGCGCGGCCACGCCCGCCAGCCCTGCCCCACCCACGATGACCGAGTTCACCCCCCAGCGCTGCTGCGCCGTGCGGCAGGCCTGGGCCAGCAGCGCACGCGCGCCCACCGGGTCGGCTGCCAGTTGCGCGCCAGTGGGGGCCACGGTGTGCACGCCGGCCAAGCGATCGCCCAGCCCCAGCGACGTGGCCAGGCGCTGCAGCATGGGCCCCCAGCGCTCGCCGCCGGTGACCACCGCGAACGGCCCCAGCCGCGCGGCCTCGTGAAAGGCCGCCTCGGCCAGGCCGCTCACCGGCACCGGGCTGCACTCGCGCAGGGCCAGCAGGCCCGGGTCGCCAAAGCAGGCGATCAACACGGCGTGCGGCGCGGGCGCCGGGCTTTGCAGCGCGTGCAGCCAGGCGTCCAGCACGGCATGGCCGGCCACCGCGCAGCCCACCTCGTCGCTGAGGTAGGGCGAGCCAAAGCGCGCCGTCACCGCCCGCACCGCCAGCGCGGGCGCCAGCGCCGGGGCCAGGTGCCGCACCACCAGGTCGGTGACCGAGGCCGAGGTGTTGGGGTTGATGACGAGCAGTTCGGGGGTCATGCGGGGGCAGTCGACAAGGTGTGGAGAAAGGCCGCGAGCGAGCGCCGGATGAGGTCGGGGGCAATGCCCTGGGTGATGAAGACCAGGCGCGAGCGCCGCTCGCCTGGCGGCCAGGCCGGCAGGTGCTCAGGCGGGTGCATCAGGTGCTGCACGCCGTGCACCACCACCGGCCGCTCGGCGCCTTGCACATGGAGCAGGCCCTTGACCCGCAGCACCCGCTGCCCGTGGGTGTGCAGCAGCAGGCTGAGCCAGACGCCGAACACCGTCCAGTCCACCCCGTGCTCCAGCTCCAGCGTGAAAGAAGCGACGCCGCCGGGGGTGCCTGCCGCTGGTTGCACCAGGGAGCGGTGAACGCCCAGCGGGCCGCGCTCGGGCACCGCGTGCCGCGCGCCAGCGCTGCCTTCGCCTCCCTCATCGCCGAGCAGGGCACCGGCCGCCAGGGCCTGGCCACCCGACTCGTGCACCACGGCCAAGGCATTCAGGCAGGCCAGCCGCTCGCGCAGGGCCTGCACCGCCTCGGGGGCCGCCAGGTCGGTCTTGGTGACGATGAGCCGGTCGGCCACGGCCACCTGCTTGGCGGCCTCGGGAAAGCGCGCCAGCGTGTCGGTGGCGTTGACCGCGTCCACCGTGGTGATGACGCTGCCCACGCGAAAGTGGTGGCGAATGACGCGCTCGTGCATCAGGGTGGACAGCACGGGCGTGGGGTCGGCCAGGCCGGTGGTCTCGATCACCAGGCGCCGAAAGGCGGGCACGGTGCCGGCGTCGCGCTGCGCGTGCAGCGAGCGCATGGCCTCGGCCAGGTCACCGCGCACGGTGCAGCAAATGCAGCCCGAGGGCAGCAGCACCACCTCGCCTTGCACGGCTTCGATGAGGTGGTGGTCCACCCCCACCTCGCCGAACTCGTTGACCAGCACCGCGCAGTCGGCGAACTCGGGGCTCTTGAGCAGGTGGTTGAGCAGCGTGGTCTTGCCCGAGCCCAGAAAGCCGGTGAGCAGGTGCACCGGAATCGGCTCGTTCATGGCCCCGTTCATGGGGCCGCCCCGCCCTGCCCCGCGGGCGCGCCGAGCAACGCCCACAGGGCCGGGTCCAGCGGGTCAATGGCCAGACCGCTCATGGCCTGCGCCGTGACCCACACCTCGGGCAGGCTGTTGAGCACCTCGCGCTTGCCGGTGGGGCTGCTGAGCACCAGGGCCGAGCCTTGCCAGTCGTCCAGGCGCAGGCGTTGCGGGTGCAACAGCGCGTTGCACACGCGCACCTGGTGCTGGCGCTCGGCGCGCCGGGTGGGCGCGGCGTCCAGCCGCCCGGCGGCCTGGCTCCAGTGGGCGGGCCCGCCCAGGGTTCCACACAGGCCACACATGGCGACTCGACCCGGGTGGCCTCAGGCCTGGCGCGGGCAGCGCCGGGCGAAGTCGTCGGCCATTTCGTCCATGGTGACGAAGCGCACGCCGGGGTGGCGGCTCATGTGGGCGAACAGGCGCTCCAGCATCAGCAGCACCTGCGGGCGGCCGGCCACGTCGGGGTGGATGGTGATGGGGAAGACCGCGTAGTCGTGCTCGCGGTAGACCCAGTCGAACTGGTCGCGCCACATCTCTTCCAGGTGGCGCGGGTTCACGAAGCCGTGGCTGTTGGGCGACTTCTTGATGAACATCATCGGCGGCAGGTCGTCGAGGTACCAGTTGGCGGGAATCTCGATCAGGTCGGTCTCCACGCCGCGCACCAGCGGCTTCATCCAGGTCTCGGGCTTGTTGGCGTAGTTGATGTTGGTCCACTGGTCGCCCACGCGCACGTAGTAGGGCTGGAAGTCGTGGTGCATGAGCGAGTGGTCGTACTTGATGCCCTTCTTCAGCAGCAGCTCGTTGGTCACGCGCGAGAACTCCCACCACGGCGCCACGTAGCCCGTGGGCCGCTTGCCCGAGAGCTGGGTGACGAGTTCGATGCACTTGTCCAGCACCTCTTCTTCCTGGGCCGGGGTCATGGCGATCGGGTTCTCGTGGGTGTAGCCGTGAATGCCGATCTCGTGTCCGGCGTCGGCCACGGCCTGCATCTGGCGCGGGAAGGTCTCGATGGAATGGCCCGGAATGAACCAGGTGGTCTTGATGCCGAAGCGCTCGAAGAGCGTGAGCAATCGGGGGGTGCCGACCTCGCCCGAGAACAGGCCGCGCGAGATGTCGTCGGGCGAGTCTTCGCCACCGTAAGAGCCGATCCAGCCGGCCACGGCGTCAACGTCGACGCCAAAGCCGCAAAGTATTTCTTTTGCCATGTTTTCTCCTGTGTTCGAGTGATCGCGGGTGCCTCAGGCTGGGCGGCCCTTGGCCTGGCGGCGGCGGAAGAAATGGGCCAGGGCCAGGGCCAGCGCCATCACCACCAGTGAGACAAAGGTGGTGACCGTGCCCAGCGCGTAGATGGCGGGCGTGGTGACGGTGGTGGTGAGGCCCTGCAGCTCCAGCGGCAGGGTGTTCACGTCGCCAATGGCCTGCGAGGTGCGGGCGATTTCGTCCCAGCTCAGGGTGAAGCCGAACATGCCCACGCCCACCACCGAGGGCGCGATCAGCGGCAGCACCACGTGGCGAAAGCCTTGCCAGGGCGTGGCCCCCAGGTCACGCGCCGCCTCTTCGTAGCTGGGGTTGAAGCGGTTGAAGATGGCGAACATGATGAGCAGGCCAAAGGGCAGCGTCCAGGTGAGGTGGGCGCCCAGGGCCGACGAGTACAGGCCCAGCGTGGTGGTGAAGGTTTCTTGCTGCGCGGTCATGCCCAGGGCCTCGAAGGCCCACTTCAGCCCGGTGTCGAGCAGCCGGAACTCCAGGCCAATGCCCAGCGACACGATGATGGACGGCATGATCAGGCTGGCCACCACCAAGAAGAACAGCGCGTGGCCGCCCTTCAGCCGCTTGCGAAAGGCCAGCCCGGCCAGCACCGACAGCACCACGGTGAGCGCCATCACCGCCAGGCCCAGGCCCAGCGAGCGCTTGAGCGCAGCGCCGATGTCCACCACGCCCAGGCCCTCGGCGAGCTGGCGGAACCAGTGCAGCGAGAAGCCGCGAATCGGGAAGGTCAGCCCGCCTTCCGGGCCCTGAAAACTCAGCACCACGATCACCAGCATGGGGCCGTAGAGGAAGGCCACGAAGGCCGCGAAGAACAGCGCAAGGAACCAGAAGCTGGCGGGGCGTTTGTCGCGGGTCATGGCTCAAAGCTCCTTGCGCACATCGACCAGGCGCGTGAGCGCCCAGATGATCATGAGCACCAGCGCCAGCAGGATCACGGCGTTGGCGGCGGCCAAGGGGAACTGCAGGTACGAGGTCTGCACCTGAATGATCTTGCCCACCGAGGCGATCTGCTGCCCGCCCATCACGCCGATGGTGACGAAGTCGCCCATGACGATGGTGATGACGAAGATCGAGCCCACGATGATGCCGGTGCGCGAGAGCGGCACGATCACGTTCCACAGGGTTTGCCAGGCCGAGGCGCCGCTGTCGCTGGCGGCCTCCAGCAGGCTGCGGTCGATGCGCATCATCGAGTTGAAGATGGGCACGATCATGAACATGGTGTAGAGGTGCACGAAGGCCAGCACCACCGAGAAGTCGGAGAACAGCAACCACTCGACGGGCTGCTCCACCAGGCCCAGCCCCATCAGGCTCTGGTTCACCAGGCCGTTGCGCCCCAGCAGCGGCACCCACGAGATCATGCGGATCACGTTGGACGTCCAGAAGGGCACGGTGCACAGCACGAACAGCAGCGTCTGCACGGTGCTGGAGCGCACGTGAAAGGCCAGGAAGTACGAGACCGTGAAGCCCACCACCAGCGTGATCAGCCACACCAGCAGGCTGAACTTGAAGGTGGAGAGGTAGGTCTTGAAGGTGGTGCACAGCTCTTGCGTGTTGCCACAGCCTTCAAAGATGGAGACGTAGTTCTTGGCCGTGAAGGCCGGCAGCAACTCGTACTCGTTGAAGTCCCAGAAGCTCACCATGCCGATGAGCGCCAGGGGCAGCAGAAAGAACAGCACGAACACCGCCGTCAGGGGCAGCGCCTGCCACCAGGCGGCCAGGGCCCGGCCCGGGCTGCCGGATGACGATGCGTGCGCAGAGACGGCGGGGGTGCTCATGGCGGGCTCAGCTCAGGTGCGCGCTCAGGCGGCGACGAACTCGTTCCACTTCTGCACCATGTACGTGTTCTCGTCCATGAGCGCGTTCCAGCACGAGATGGCGCCCATGCGCTGCTCGTAAGAGCCACCGTCGCGCACGCCACCGGCCTTGTGCAGCAGCTCGCCGTTGGGGCTCTTGATGTCTTTCTCGGCGGGCTTGCCTTCCATCCAGTAGGCCCACTCGTAGGGCTCCATCTTGGCCTTGGCGGTCTCCAGCACGGCGCTGTAGTAGCCCTGGCGGTTCAGGTAGGCGCCGGCCCAGCCGTCGAGGAACCAGTTGATGAACTCGTAGGCGCCGTCGAGCTTGCGGCCGGAAAGCGTGCTGGGCAGACCGAAGCCAGCGGCCCAGGCGCGGTAACCCTCTTTCAGCGGCTGGAAGGTGCAGGCAATGCCCTTGGAGCGCACGGCCGTGACGGCGGGCGACCACATCGACTGAATGACCACCTCGCCCGAGGCCATGAGGTTGACCGACTCGTTGAAGTCTTTCCAGAGGCTGCGGAACTGGCCGGCCTTCTTGGCCTCGATCAGGGTCTTGATCGTGAGGTCGATCTCCTTCTTGGTCATGTTGCCCTTGTCGGGGTACTTGTAGAGGCCCATGGCTTCCACCACCATGGCCGCGTCCATGATGCCGATGGAGGGAATGTTCAGGATGGAGGCCTTGCCCTTGAACTCGGGGTTGAGCAGCTCGGCCCAGCTGCTGATGGGGCGCTTGATCAGGTCGGGCCGGATGCCCAGCGTGTCGGCGTTGTAGACCGTGGGGATGAGCGACATGTACTGCGTGGGCGAGGTCGCGAACTTCTTGGACTTCTCACCTTCGAGGTACATCACCTTCTTCGGCGCGGTGCCCTGGTCGCCCACCTTCTTGCCGCCGATCTCGCCCTTGGTGAACAGCGGGGTGATCTTGTCGGCGTTCTTGATGCGCTTGGTGTCGATGCCCTTGAGGTTGCCGGTGGGCACGATCTTCTTGAGCGAGAAGTACTCGGAATCCAGCAGGTCAAAGCTGTTGGGCGCGGTCACGGCGCGCTTGGCCACCTCGTCGGTGGTGACGGCCACGTACTGGATCTCGATGCCGGTGTCGGCCTTGAACTTCTCGGCGATGGCCTTGTCCTGGTTCACCGCCGTGCCCAGGTAGCGCAGCACGATTTTTTCCTGCGCGTGAACGGCCGGAAACATGCCCGCCGCCAGAATGCCGGCCGTTCCCTTGAGCAGGGTGCGGCGCTGAACGTGGCCGCTGGCGGCGTCGGTGTCGTGGGAAGCCTGGTCTGACATGGTGAAGTCCTCTTGCGTGGTGGGGTGGAAACAGGGGTCGTGAAAACAGGAAGGCGGGTTCAGGCGGCCAAGGGGTGCGCGGCTTCGGGCGCCCAGGCCAGTTGCACCTCGTCGCCCACCGCGAAGGGCTGGGCGGCGAAGCTGGCCTCGGGCACCATCACCGAGATCTCGGCCGTGGTGTGGGCGGACACGGGCGCGCCGGCGCTGTGCAGGCCCAGCAGCACATAGGTGCCCTGGTACTCCACGTCGGACACCACGGCGCGGCGGTTGGTGGCGGCCTCGGCCTGCGCCCGGACCAGGGGCAGCACCTGGATCTGGTCGGTGCGCACGCCCACCTTGCCGGCGGGCGTCTGCAGCACGTTGTGGCCGCCCATGAAACGGGCCACGAACTCGCTGACCGGGCGGTTGTAGACCGCGTGGGGCGAGCCCACCTGCTCGATCAGGCCGTGGTTCATCACCACCATGGTGTCGGCCAGGGCCATGGCCTCTTCTTGCGAGTGCGTCACGTGCACGAAGGTCAGGCCCAGCTCTTTCTGCCAGCGGCGCAGCTCGGCCCGCATCTGGATGCGCAGGAAGGGATCAAGCGCCGACAGCGGCTCATCCAGCAGCAGCACCCGAGGCTGGGTGATGAGGGCACGCGCCAGGGCCACGCGCTGCTGCTGGCCGCCCGAGAGCTCGGCCGGCTTGCGCTGCGCCAGGTGCCCCATGGCCACGCGCTCCAGCAGCTCGGCCGCGCGGGCCTGGCGCTGCGCCTTGTCCACGCCTTTCATCTTCAGGCTGAAGGCCACGTTGTCCAGCGCGCTGAGGTGGGGAAACAGCGCGAAGCTCTGGAACATCATGGCCGTGCCACGCTCTGCTGCCGGCAGGTCGGTGATGTTGCGGTTGTCCAGCAAGATGTCACCGCTGGTGGCCGACTCGTGCCCCGCAATCATGCGCAGCGTGGTGCTCTTGCCGCAGCCCGAGGGGCCCAGCAGGCAGCAGTAGCTGCCGCGCTCGATGCGCAGGTTGATGCTGTTCACCGCCGGGCTGCCACCGCCATAGTGCTTGGTGAGCGCGACCAGTTCGATCGTGGAACCAGAGGGAGTGTCTTGGGCCGTCATGCCACCCTCAGTGCAAAGACCGTGCCACGCCTTAGGCGCTTGTCCGGGGTCAGGTCTGGTGCGAACCGCCTTGCGCCGTCCCCAAAGAAGTGCCGCCACCGGATGCCCCGCACCAGAATGGAAAAAAAATTCCCCAGGCGACCCGTTTGAATCGTTTGATTCAAACGCGGGCCGAACTGGGGAAGGCCAGTGGGCGACAGGGAGGCGCTACGCCACGGCCGGTGCCACCTGCTCGCCCAGGTAGGCCTGGGCCAGCGCCCCGTCGGCCGCGATCTGCGCCGCCGTGCCCTGGGCCACGATGTGCCCGCCCTCGATCACGTAAGCGCGGTCCGCCAGGGCCAGGGCCAGGCCGGCCATCTGGTCCACCAGCAGCAGCGTCATGCCCTCCTGGCGCAATTGGTCGAGCGCGGCGAACAGCTCGGCGATCACCTTGGGCGCCAGGCCGAGCGAAGGCTCGTCCAGCAACAAGATGCGCGGGCGCGACATCAGCGCGCGGGCGATGGCCAGCATCTGCTGCTCGCCGCCAGACAAGAGCCCCGCGCGCTGGTGCAGGCGCTCGCGCAGGCGCGGGAAGCGCTGCAACTGCGCCTCCACCCGGGCATCGCGATCGGCCGGGTGCAGGAACGCGCCCAGGCGAATGTTGTCCAGCACGCTCAGTTCGGGGAACACCTGGCGCCCCTCGGGCACCAGCACCAGGCCGCGCGCCACCACCTGCTCGGCCCCCAGATTCTTGAGCTCGGTGCCCTCCAGGTGAATGCCGCCTTGCACCGGCCGGTGCAGCCCGGCCAGGGCCTTCATCAGGGTGGACTTGCCCGCGCCGTTGGCGCCCAGCAGGGCCACGGCCTCGCCCTGGCGCACCTGCAGGTCAATGCCGTGCAGCACCGGCTCGGCGCCATAGCCGGCCACCAGCGCGCCCACGCCCAGCATCTCGGGGCGGGCGCTGTTGTCGCTGTTGTCGCTGGCTTCGCTGGTGCGTGGCCCGGCCTCGCCCTGCAGCGACTCACCCAGGTAGGCCTGCTGCACGGCCGGGTCGGCCTGCACCTGGGCGGGCGTGCCCACGGCCAGGCGCACGCCCGCGTCCAGCACCACCACCTGGTCGCTGATGCCCATGACCAGGGCCATGTCGTGCTCCACCAGCAGCACCGTCACGCCCGCATCGGCAATGCGGCGCAGCAGCGCGCCCAGGCGCTCTTTGTCTTCGCGCGAGAGGCCGGCGGCGGGTTCGTCCAGCAGCAGGGCCTCGGGGTCGCTGGCCAGGCCGCGCGCGATCTCCACCAGGCGCCGGTCCACGTGCGGCAGATCGGCGGCGGGCGTGTCCGGGTGCCCGGTGTAGCCGCACCAGGCCAGCAGCTCGCGGGCCAGGGCGGTGTGCTCGGCGGCGTGGCGCCGGGCCGCGCCCAGCAGCGGGCCCAGGCGGCCCCGGTGCATGGCCAGCACCACGTTGTCTTGCACGCTGAGGCTGCCAAAGAGTTGCGAGGTCTGGTAGCTGCGGGCCACGCCACGCCGTGCGATGTGCAGGGCGCTCAGGCCAGTCAGTCGATCACTGCCCAGCGTGAAGCCACCGGCCGTGGGCTGGTAGAAGCCGCCCAGCATGTTGAGCGCGGTGGACTTGCCCGCGCCGTTGGGGCCGATCAGGCTGGTGACGGCGGCAGCGGGCGCGCTGAAGTGCAGGTCGGCCACGGCGCGCACGCCACCAAACTGCATGGTCAGGCCCTGGGCGGCCAGGGGCAGGCGCGTGCGCCGGGGCAGGCCGAAGGCGGTGCCCGCATCGGCCGTGGTCGGTGCCGGGGCGGCGGGTGCCAGGCGCGAACGCAGCGCGGTTTTCAGGCGCCGCACCAGGCCGGCCACGCCATCGGGCGCGGCCCACAGCACCACCAGCAGCAACACGCCGAAGAAGAGCAGGCGGTATTCCTCCATGCCGGCCAGCAGCTCGGGCAGCAGGCCCACGATCACCGCGCCCACCAGCGGCCCCGCCACCGAGCCGGCGCCCCCCAGCACCACCACCAGCACGAACAGAATCGATTGCACAAAACCGAAGGTGTGCGGCGTGACGAAGCCCGACAGCGGCGCGAACACCGCGCCCGCGGCGGCCGCGCACAGCGCCGACAAGGCAAAGGCCACGGTCTTGATGGCCAGCGGGTTCAGGCCGATCGATTCGGACGCGGTCTCGGCGTCGCGCACGGCGCGCATGGCCGCGCCCCAGGTGCCGCGCGCCAGCCAGGCATAGGCCGCCAGGGCCAGGCCAGCCGCGCCGATGGCCAGCAAGGCCATGGCCCGCTCGCCTTGCGCCACCCCGCCGAGGGCCGGGCCGGCAATGCCCATGATGCCGTTCTGCCCACCCGTGAGCGCGCCCGCCTCCACCAGGCTGTGCTCGACGATAAAGCCGAAGGCGATGGTGATCATGGCCAGGTACGGCCCCTTCACCCGCAGCGCGGGCAGGGCCAGCAGCGCCCCGGCGGCCGCGCCAACCAGGGCGGCCAGCGGCCAGGCCAGCCAGAAGCTCAAGCCCAGCTTGGTCGTGAGGATGGCCACGGTGTAGGCGCCCATCGCATAGAAGCCCACGTGGCCAAACGACATCTGGCCGGTCAGCCCGATCAGCACGTTCAGGCCCGCGCCCACCAGGGCCAGCAGGGCCACGTTGGCCAGCACGAACACCCAATAGCCATTGAGCGTGAGGGCCAGGATGGCGCCCAGCGCCAGCACGGCCACCATGACCCCGATCTGCAGCGGGGTGCCCAGGCCCAGCACGGCGGCGGGGCGATGAGAAACAGTCAAGGGGCTCATACCTTCTTCACCTCCGCGCGGCCGAAGAGACCGTTGGGCCGCCAGGCCAGCGCCGCGATCACCAGCGCGAAGGTCACGATCTGGGTGTAGCCCGAGCCCAGGGTGGCGGTGATGGTGGCCTCCACCAGACCAAAAATGAGGCCGGCGATCATCACGCCCCAGGCGCTGGTGATGCCGCCCAGAATGGCCACGGCAAAGGCCTTCAGGCCAAACAGCGTGCCCATGTCGGAGTGCACGTTCATCAGCGGCGCGATCAGCACGCCCGCGATGCCCGCGAACAGGGCCGAGAGCGCAAACGCCAGGCCCACGGCACGCCGGATGGGAATGCCCATCAGGCGCGCGGCGGCGCGGTTCTGCACCACGGCCAGCATGGCCGTGCCCCAGCGCGTGCGGCGCGACAGGTAGTGCAGCAGCGCCGCCAGCACCAGGCCCACCACCGGAATGACAAGCTGCAGCGGGTACACCCCCAGGCCAAGCCCGCCCACTTCCAGCGGCGCCTGCGCCAGCGGCGACGGCAGGCTGCGCGGCTCTTTGCCGTAGGTGGCCATCACCAGGTTGTCCAGCACGATGCCCAGCGCCACCGTGGCCATGAGCCAGGCATCAGAGCCGCGGTTCACAAAGGGGCGCACCGCCAGCCACTCCACCAGCAGGCCGTAGCAGGCGCACAGGGCCAGGGCCAGCAGCACGGCCGCGTAGCCGGGCCAGCCCAGGGTCTGGGCGAAGGTGTAGGTGAGCACGGCGCCGAGCATCATGGAGCTGCCCTGGGCGAAGTTGACCGTGCCGCTGACGGCATAGGTCACGTAAAAGCCCAGGGCCATCAGCCCGTACATGCTGCCCAGGCCAAGGCCGCTGACCAGCGCGGATAAAACCAACATGGTTCGTCCTCTTCAAGGGAGAAGTCGGCCAGCCCCGGGGCCGCAAGGCCCGGGCTGGCGCAGGGGTGCAGGCCACAGGGCTACAGGGCTTCAGTTCAGGCCCACGGGCACGATGCGGTTGTCGATGAACTGCGCCCACACGTAGTCGTTGGCCTGCACGGCGTCGTGCACCTCGGGCGTGAAGGGCTTGGTGTAGGTCTTGATGAGACCCTCGAACTTGTCGATCTTGTAGAAGCCCTGGCGGATGTCGTCGCCCTTGGTGGAACCTGCGGCCTGAATGGCCAGCGCGGTGAGGTGCATGGCGTCATAGGCGTTGGCCACGCCCACGGCCGGGGAGATGTCGCCCGGGCCCTTCACGTTGGGGTACTTGGCCACCATGGCCTTGATCACGCGCTCACCCACCGGCGACTGCTTGCCGAAGAAGCTGTATGTCTGCACGAAGTGCACGTCTTTGGCCATGGCGCCGGCCAGCTCAGTGAAGCGGCCACCGGCCGGGCCCCAGTGCGACACGATGGGTACCTTCCAGCCCATGCGCTCCAGCGACTTCACCACCTGGGCCGAGGGGCCGACGTTGCCCACCATGAACAGCGTGTCGGCGCCCGCGGCCTTCAGGCGCGAGAGCTGGGGCACCATGTCCACGTCATTGGCCTCGAACTTTTCCACGCCGGCCGGGGTGACGCCCTTGGCCGCCATGGCCGCCTTCAGGCCCTTCTCGTTGCTCTCGCCCCAGGGGTTGTTCACCAGGATCAGGCCGGGCTTGGCGGTCTTGAAGGTCTTCTGGGCGTAGGCCAGCATGCCCACGTCCACGATCTCGTCCACGGCCGACACGCGGAACGCAAAGTTCGGCTTGGCGCCGTTCTGGGTGATGCCGGTGCCCGCGGCCCACGGCCCCATGAAAGGCACCTTTTCCTGGTTCATCAACGGCACGATGGCCATGGACACCGGCGTGTCCAGGCCGCCGAAGACCACGGCCACCTTCTCGCGATAGACCAGCTCACGCGCGGCCACCACGCCCTTGGCGGGGTTGGCCTCGTCGTCGCGGCGCACCAGCTCCAGCTTGCGCCCGCCCAGCAGGCCGCCCTTGGCGTTGATCTCGTCAATGGCCACTTGCATGCCGCGCGTGATGGCCTCGCCGGCCAGGGCCGACTGCCCCGACAGCGCGGTGACCAGGCCGATCTTGATGGGTTCGTTGGCCAGCGCGGGGGTGGCAGCGGCCAGGGCCAGGCCAGCGGCCAAGAGGTGGCGACGGCCAAGAGAAAACGGGGAACGGGTCATGGCAGAACTCCTGAGTTGGGAAAAGGGGCGGGTGGGCCCGCGCTCCCGTTCTGCCTTGCAAGTGGCGTGCCAGTGTCGCCACGATGGCCACTTTATTGGCAACACACAGATATTAAGATTGTTGACAATTTGGCATATCTTTTGCGAACACACCAAACACACGCCCAGGGCGTGCCCGCCTGGTGCATCGGGCACCAAAGCGGGGAACCCAAGAAGGAAATCACCATGTCGAGCCCCCACATGAGCCCCGCCCAGATCGTGGACGACTACCTGCGCCTGCTCATGATTCCCGACCCCGCCGCCGCCAGCCGCTACGTCGCGCCTGACCTGCGCATCCGCTTCACCGGCGGGCGCGCCATGGGCGCACCAGCCGAGTGCGCCGCCTTCAACGCCACGCGCTACCGCTGGGTGAAGAAGCGCATCGACGCCACCGAAACCGTGGCGGGCGGCACCCCCGAGCACACCGTGGTCTACAGCCTGGGCACCCTCTACGGCGAGTGGCCCGACGGCACGCCCTTCGAGGGCAACCGCTACGTCGACCGCTACGTGGTGCGCCACGGCCAGATCACCCAGATGGACGTGTGGAACGACAGCGCCGAGTGGCTGCTGGCGCGCGCCGGCCTCGCCACCCTGTAAGGACAAGCCCATGCCCGCGCTCTACACCGGCCTGCTGCCCGACCACGGGCGCTTTGCCTACCGCCCCATCACCCGCCGGCCGCACTACGAGTGGCCCAATGGCGCGCGGCTGGCCGTCTACCTGGCGCTCAACCTGGAGCACTTCGCCTTTGGTGAAGGCCTGGGCGCCATGATCGGCCCCGCCTCGCCCCAGCCCGACGTGCTCAACCACGCCTGGCGCGAGTACGGCAACCGCGTGGGCGCCTGGCGCTGCCTTGAGCTGTTCGACCAACTCGGCCTGCCCTCGGCCGCGCTGGTGAACACCGCCCTCTACGACCACTGCCCCGAACTCGTGGCCGCCTGCGTGGCCCGGGGCGACGAAATCGTGGGCCACGGCCACAGCAACGCCGAGCGCCAGGGCGTGCTCGACGAGGCCAGCGAGCGCGAGCTGCTGCAACTCTGCCGCGATCGCGTGCGCCAGCACAGCGGCCGCGAGCCCAAGGGCTGGCTCTCGCCCTGGATCAGCGAGAGCCGACTCACGCCCGACCTGCTGACCGAAACCGGCTACCGCTACACCCTGAACTGGTGCCACGACGACCAGCCCACCCGCCTGGCCACGCGCGACGGCCAGGGCCTGTGGGCCATTCCCTACCCGCAAGAGCTCAACGACATTCCCATGATCGTGGGCCGGCAGCTCGACGGCAAAGACTTCGCGCAAATGATCGTGGACCACTTTGACGAGATGCGGGAACAGTCGCGCCAGCAGCCCCTGGTGTTGGGCATCGCCCTGCACCCCTACCTGGTGGGCCAGCCCTACCGCCTGCGCCACCTGCGCCGCGCGCTGCAGCACCTGGTGGCCGCGCGCGACAGCGGCGAGGTGTGGTTCACCACCCCCGGCGCCATCTGCCAGCACATGGACCAACTCGCCACCCAACGCCCCGAGATCACCGCATGAACGCCCCCCAGCCCCTCACCGAACCCGTCTGCCAACCATTCCCCATCACCGACACCGTTGGCGCCTGGGTGCCGCACGGCCGCTTCACCCTGGCCGGCCAGCCCGGCGGGCCGCTGGCCGGCCTGCGCTTCGCCGCCAAAGACCTGTTCGACGTGGCCGGCCACCCCACTGGCGCCGGCAACCCCAGCTGGCTGGCCACCCACCCCGTGCCCACCGCGCACAGCCCGGTGGTGGCCCAGTTGCTGCAAGCGGGCGCCACCCTCATGGGCAAGGTCATCACCGACGAACTGGCCTACAGCCTGCACGGCGACAACGCCCACTACGGCACACCGCTGAACAGCCGCTACCCCGGTCGCGTCACCGGCGGCTCGTCCAGCGGCTCGGCGGCGGCCGTGGCCGCTGGCCTGGTGGACTTCGCCCTGGGCACCGACACCGGCGGCTCCACCCGCGTGCCCGCCAGCTACTGCGGCCTGTGGGGCCTGCGCACCACCCACGGCCTGCTCAGCGGCGAGGGCCTGGTGCCCTTGCACCCCCGCTTCGACACCCCCACCTGGCTGGCCAGCGATGGCGCGGTGTTCGAGCGCGTGGGCCAGGTGCTGCTGCCCGCCAGCCGCTGGCGCGCCACCCGACTGCTGCTGCCGCTTGACGCCTGGGCCCTGGCCGATGAGCTGTTCGCCGAGCCCCTGGCGCGCGCACGCGACGCCCTGGCCGCCCTGCTCGATGCCCCCCCGCAAGACCTCACCATCGCCGGCGACGAAGGCCTGGGCGCCTGGCGCCAGACCTACGCCACCGCTGGCGCCTTCGAGGGCTGGCAGGTGCACGGCCCATGGATCACCCAGGCCCAGCCCGTCTTCGCCCCCGCCATCGCCGCGCGCTGGCAGGCCGCCAGCCAGGTCACGGCCGAGGCCGCCGCTGCCGCGCGCGCCGCCCAGGCCCGCATCAGCGAGCACGTGCGCGGCCTGCTGGGCGACAACGGCCTGATCCTGCTGCCCTCGGCCGCCAGCCTGGCGCCCCTTCGCGACGCCGACCCCGCCAGCGTGGACGCCATCCGCCTGCGCACCATGGCCATCACCTGCATCGCCGGCCTCAGCGGTCTGCCGCAGGTGAGCCTGCCGGTGCGCACGGCGGGCGGCGATACTTTGGGCTTGTCGTTGCTGGGCCCCGCCGGCAGCGACCTGGCCCTGATCGGACTCGCCCGCCGCCTGCATGCCCAAATCGCCTGACCCCCGCCCCACCACCCGCGCCAAACGCCCCGCGCGCGCCACGCCGCCCCGGCGCCAGCCCAGCGCCGCGCCGCCGGTGAACAGCCCGTCGACCGACGACAGCGCCGACGTCGAAACCCGCCTTTACCGCGCGGTGTTCGACAGCGTGATGGGCCAGCGCCTCAAGCCCGGCACCAAGCTGCCCGAGGCGCCGCTGTGCGAGCTGTTCGGCGTGAGCCGCTCGGTGGTGCGCAAGGTGCTGCAGAAGCTCGCGCACGACCACATCGTGCAACTGCGGCCCAACCGGGGCGCCATCGTGGCCGTGCCCACGCGCGAAGAAACGCGCCAGATCTTCGAAGCGCGGCGCGCGCTGGAAGCCGCCATCGTGCGCCTGGTGGCCGAGCGCGCCACCGCCCGCGACCTCAAGGGCCTGCGCGAGCAATTGCGCGCCGAACACGAGGCCATGCACCGCTTCGACCAGCCCGCCTGGGCGCGCCTGGCCAGCGCCTACCACCTGCGCCTGGCCGAACTCTCGGGCAACCCCATCCTGCAGCGCTACCTGCAAGAAATCGTCTCGCGCTGCTCGCTCATCGTGGCCGTGCACCAGCCACCGGGCAACGCATCCTGCGAACACGACGAGCACGAACGCATCGTGGACTGCATCGCCCGCGGCGACGCCGAGGGCGCGGTGCAACTCATGGACCAGCACCTGCGCGAACTGGAAGAACACCTGATGCTGGGCTCACCCGACGACGAGCGGAACCTCGCCAAGCTACTGGGCCTGGGCTGAGGCCGGCGGGGCCTGCGAGGTACCCTCACATCCCCAACGTATTCGAAGGGCGGGGCCTGTGAGGTGCCCTCACATCCCCAACGCATTCGAAGGGCGGGGCCTGCGAGGTGCCCCTCACATCCCCGCGTAGTTCGGCCCGCCGCCGCCCTCGGGCGTGACCCACACGATGTTCTGCGTGGGGTCTTTGATGTCGCAGGTCTTGCAGTGCACGCAGTTCTGCGCGTTGATCACCAGCTGGTCCGCGCCGTCTTTGTTGACGAACTCGTACACGCCGGCCGGGCAGTAGCGGCTCTCGGGCCCGGCGTACTTGGCCAGGTTGATCTGCACCGGCACCGCCGCGTTCTTCAGCGTCAGGTGCGCCGGCTGGTTCTCCTCGTGGTTGGTGTTCGACATGAACACGCTGGAGAGCCGGTCGAAGGTGAGCTTGCCATCGGGCTTGGGGTAGCTGATCTGCGGCATCTCGGCCGCCGGGCGCAGCTTGGTGTGGTCTTTCACCGTGTTGTGGATCGTCCAGGGCGGCACGCTCACGCCCACCTTGGGCAGGAACCAGTGCTCCACACCGGTCATGAGCTTGCCCACCAGCGGGCTCTTCTTGAACCAGTTCTTGAAGTTGCGGTAGGTCCACAGCTCTTCATGCAGCCAGCTGGCCTTGAAGCCGGCCTCGAAGGCGCTGAGTTCGTCGCCCTGGCGCCCAGCCTGCACGGCCTCGAAGGCCGCCTCGGCGCACAGCATGCCGCTCTTGATGGCCGCGTGGCTGCCCTTGATGCGCGCGGCGTTCAGGAAGCCGGCGTCGCAACCCACCAGCGCACCACCCGGGAACACGGTCTTGGGCAGGGCCTGCGGCGTGCCGTTGTTCAGTGCGCGCGCGCCATAGCCCAGGCGCTTGCCGCCCTCGATGTGCGCCTTGATGGCCGGGTGGGTCTTCCAGCGCTGCATTTCCTCGAACGGGCTCAGCCAGGGGTTCTGGTAGTCCAGGCCAATCACGTAGCCCAGGGTGACCTTGTTGCCCTCCAGGTGGTACAGGAAGCCGCCACCAAAGGTGTCGTCGCCCAGCGGCCAGCCGGCGGTGTGCACCACCAGGCCGGGCTTGGCCTTCTCGGCCGGAATCTCCCACAGCTCTTTGATGCCGATGGCGAAGGTCTGCGCGTCCTTGCCGGCGTCAAGCTGG
>FWPV01000897.1_pt1 | contig 88481 bp, 83 predicted proteins | sample 2228371 | NCBI WGS metagenome assembly FWPV01 (sample SAMEA103939776, study PRJEB20133) | metagenome
GGGGCGCGTCCGAGGGACTTGTATATCGCTTTTGGGTCACTTCTGAGCAGATTCGGTATAATACCAACTCTGCGCGTGAGCGGCGCTAAACGCGCCCCTTACTTGCCGCGCCAGGGGGCGCGTACGAGGGACTTGTATATCGCTTTGGGTCACTTCTGAGCGGATTCGGTATTATACCAACCCTGCGCGTGAGCGGCGCTAAACGCGCCCCTCACTTGCCGTGCCAGGGGGCGCGTCCGAGGGACTTGTATATCGCTTTTGGGTCACTTCTGACCAGATTTGATATAACCACCCCTGCACCCCAGGCCGTTGGTAGACCGGCGTATTGGCCCTTGGCTTCTTGCTTTCGGCCTTTAGCTTTCAGCTTTCGGCATTTACTCCACCGCCAGCGGTACCAAAGCCCCCTTGTGAACATCCACCAGCCCATAGTCGGTCAGGCGAAGCTCGGGAATCACCGCCAGGCCCAGAAACGAGAGTACCATGTAGGGGTCGGGCAGGGTGACGCCCAGTTGCCGGGCGGCGGCCTCGAGGGCCTGTAGCCTGGCATTGACCTGCTCCAGGGGCTCGTCGGTAATCAGGCCCGCAATGGGCAGGGCCAGCTCGGCCAGCACCTCGCCATCGGCCACTGCAATCATCCCCCCACCCAGGGCCTCGAGCCTTCTGGCAGCGGTCAGAATATCGGCATCCGAGACCCCCACGGCCATCAGGTTGTGGTGGTCGTGGCCCACCGTGCAGGCCAGTGCGCCCTGTTTCAGGCCGAAGGCTGTTACCAGACCTTTGCCAATCTGGCCATTTTTTCCGTGGCGCTCGAGGCAGATGAGCTTGGCCAGGTCGCGCTCGGGGTCGGCCACCACCTCGCCATCGCGGAGGGTGGGCTCGAGGTGCGCCTCGGCAGTCAGCACCTGATGCGGGATGGCCCGTACCACTCGAGCCTTACCGGAAAAAGCCGGTATCCGCAGATCGGCTGGCCGTAGCTGGGGTAGTTTGACCGTGTGAGCCACGGCTACCCCGACCCTGGTTTGGGGCAGTTCCACCCGGAGCCGCCCCTGCTCCGCTACCAGGCGGCCCCGCTGGTACACCCGGCTTGCGGCAAAGGTCTCCAGATCTTCCAGGATGACCAGGTCGGCCTGAAAGCCCGGTGCAACGGCACCCCGGCGTGAAAGGCGATAATGGCGGGCCACATTCCAGCTTCCGGCCCGGATAGCGTAGATGGGGTCGGCCCCCAGGGCAATCGCCTTGCGCACCAGGAAGTCCACCCCGCCCTCGAGCAGCAGGTCGGAGGGCAGGCGGTCGTCGGTTACCAGGCCGATGCGGTCGGCGTACTGCGGTTTGATGAGCGGGTGCAGGGCCTCGAGGTTGCGGGTGGTCGAGCCTTCGCGCACCATCAAAAAGCAGCCTGCCTCGAGCTTGGCCCGCCCCTCTTCTAGGGTAGTGCTCTCATGGTCGGAGGCAATCCCGGTAGCCAGGTAGCCTTGCAGGGGCCGCCCGGTCAGGGTGGGGGCGTGGCCCTCGGGCGACTTGCGAAAGCGCTCGGCCAGCAGCACCTTGCTCAGTTCGTTCGCATCGGCGGCCAGAATGGCCGGAAAGCTCATCAGTTCGGCCACCCCCACCACCCTGGGGTGGGCCAGGAGGTGCTCGATCTCGGCCAGGCCCAGCGTGGCCCCGCTGGTTTCCAAGGGTGTGGAAGGCACCGAGGACGGCACCGTAATCCAGACCTCCAGCGGCAGTCCCTCGCTGGCCTCCATCAGCCACTCGATACCCGCTACCCCCGCCACGTTGCCAATCTCGTGCGGGTCGGTGACCACCCCGGTCACGCCCCGAGGCACCACGCCGCGGGCGTACTCGGCAGGCGAGACGAGGGAGCTCTCGAGGTGCACGTGCCCATCTATCAGCCCCGGAGCCACCACCCGACCCTCTAAATCCAGCACCTCCAGGGCCTCGGCCCCGGCATATTCCGGGCCTACCGCCGCCACCAGGGGCCCGGCCAGCAGAATGTGGGTGGGCTTTAGCTCGAGGCTAAACACATCGGCCAGCCGCACGTTCTTCAAAAGCACACTGCCCGGACGGCGGCCCATTGCGGCGTCCACTGCGTACTGGAGGTCGGATAGCGTGATGCTCATGTTCTGTGCATCCTAACGGGCAGCCCTCTGCCATCGCAAGCTGGGGTTACACAGATAGGCCCCTATTCAGCTTTCGGCCTTGGGCTTTGGGCATTCGTGGGGTGATTAAAAAAAACAGGGGGCCAGTCAACCCGCCCCCCGGTTGCCAGGGCAAGCCTACTTCGGCTCGTCGGCCACCTGACCCACCACGCCAGGAGCCACCCACTGCATCTCGTTGAGTTCCTTGACGGTCATCCGGCGCCCCGCCGGTACGCGCAGCACCCCGTTGCGGTCGCGGATGGGGCCGGTGAAGGGATCCCATTTGGGGCTGGCGCTCTGGATGTCTTTGTAGAGCTCCATCACCCGGTCGTACACACTGACCCGCTTGCCGTTCACGGTCATGGTGGCCCGCTTCAGGGCCGCCTCAAACTTGGGGTTGATGGGCATGCCCACCTGCGCGCCCAGCATCACGGCTTTTTCGCGGGCCAGCCACCAGTAGTCCACATTTTGAAGGTTCTTGGAGGTGTAGGTACCGTTCTGCACTTTTTTCAGGATGTCAATGTAGATGACGCTCCAGTCTACGAGTTGGCCCGAGACCACGTAATCTGGTGCGAAGCGGTACATGGAATTGTAGTGGCTAAAGCTGGGAATCTTGCGGCGGGCTGCGGTCTGAATAACGCTGGCGGTATCTTCAGTGAAGGCCAGGATGTCATTGCCTTCGGCCATCAGGGCCTCGGCGGCCTCGCGGGCCTTGACGGGGTCAAACCAGGCGTTGATCCATTTCACGTTGACGGTTGCACGCGGGTTCACCGCCCGCACCCCCAGGGCAAAGGCCGAGATATGGCGCTTGAGTTCGGGGATCGGGAAGGCCCCCACATAGCCCACCTTGCCGCTCTTGGTCAGGGCACCCGCCATCAGGCCGTTCAGGTAGTAAATCTGATAGAAATCGGCCATGTAGGTGAGCATGTTGGGGGCCCGCTTGAAGCCGGAGGCATGGGCGAAGATGACCTCGGGGTATTTCTTGGCGGCCTCGAGGGTCTGATCCATGAAGTCGAAGGAGGTGGTGAAGATCACGTTACAACCCCCCGAAACCAGCCGGTCTATGGTAGCCAGGGTGTCGGCAGGCTTGACCGACTCCACATACTGCGTGGTGAGGCCCGGAATGGCCTTCTCGGCGGCCCGGCGGGCCTCGTCGTGGGCGAAGGTCCAGCCCACATCGCCAATCGGGCCCACGTAGATGAAGCAGGCTTTGAGATTGGCCTGTTGTGCCATACCGAAACCGAGACCCAAAGCCGCTACGATGCCCACAAACCAACTCTTTCTCATGCAACCCCTCCAATTACCCAACCCAACATGCCCTTGTTGGGTATTCGGGCCGAAGCAAGTATCTCAGCGTTCGCCCCGCTGATATGGTCTGCCCAGCGCTTCAGGGGCGTTGCCTTGCTGCCCACGCAGCCCTGACAAAGCCAGCACAAGTATAACCAGAAGGTAAGGCAGGCTAGCAAATACCTCGGATGGAATCCCGCTCTGGCCCTGGAGCCTGAACTGCAGGTAATAGAGCAGGCCAAAAAAGATCGCCCCAAAGATAGCCCTCAGCGGGCTCCAGCCCACGAAAATCACCAGCGCTACCGCAATCCAGCCCAGCCCGGCGGTCATGCCATCGGTCCAGGAAGGGCGGTAGACCAGGGATAAATAGGCCCCCGCCAGCCCCGCCAGCGCACCTCCAGCAGCCACCGCCGCATAGCGCACCGCCAGTACATTGATGCCCAGCAGGTCGGCGGCAGCAGGGTTTTCCCCCACCGAGCGGAGCGATAGGCCCAGTTTGGTCGCGTAAAACATGAATGCCAGGAGCACCGCCAGCACCATTGCCCCCAGTGTGAAGGGCCACTCGGGCGGCTGGTTGAACAGGGGCTGCCCCTCGAAGCGCTTGCCGAGCAAGCCCGCCGCTCCCAAACCCAGCATGGTGAGGGCCAGGCCCGAGACGAACTGATTGGCCCGCAAGGTGATGGTGACGAACCCATGCACTAAAGCCGCCAGTGCGCCGGCCAGCATGGCCGCCAGCACGGCCAGCCAGAGGTTGCCATCCCCCATGCCACTGCCAAAGGCCACCGCAAAACCAGCCAAGGCTCCCAGGGCCATCATCCCCTCCACCCCCAGGTTCACCACCCCGGCGCGTTCGTTCAGAATGGCGCCCAGGCAGGCCAGCAGCAAGGGCGTGCCGAAGGAGAGGGCTCGAGCGAGGGCGTTCAGAATTTCTTCCATATCGGTGTCTCAGGTCAAAGAAGGTGGGCTTGCCTTATCGACGCCAGCGAACTCGATTACGCACAAAAACTTCCGAGGCAATCAAGCACATCAGCATCACTCCGCTAAAAACATCTACGATGCGAAAGGGCATGTTGAGGCTCACCTTAAGCAGGTCGCCCCCCGCCAGAATCAGGCCCATCAAGGGAGCGGTCAAGAGTACCAGCGCCGGATTGCCCCTGGCCAGCCAGGCCACGATAATAGCGGTAAAGCCATAGCCCGAGGAGAGCTGTACCGGCTCGATCAGGCGGTGATGAATGCCGGCAATTTCGCCCACCCCAGCCAGCCCTGCCGCCCCACCGGTGATCAGGGCAACCCAGAGGATGACCTTGACTTCAGGAATGCCTACATAGCGGGCCGCGCCTGGATTCTCGCCCACCACGCGCATCTGGAAACCAAGGGTGGTGCGGGTGAGCATCAACTGCAAGAGCAGGGCTAGCAGAACCCCCAGCAGCAAGGTGGGCCAGTGGACGTTGGTGCCGGGGAGCACCGCAAGCTGCTGGTACTCGGCGAACCGGTCTGAGTAGATGTAGCCACGGGCATCCCTGCCCTTCCAGGGGCCATTGATCAAAAAAATGACCAGCGACTGCGCGACATAGTTGAGCATCAGGGTGGTGAGGATTTCATTGACACTCAGACGGCTTTTGAGCCAACCTGCGATCAAGCACCACAGCGCACCACCCAGGGCTCCAGCCAACACCATCCCGAGTAGGCTGAGCCAAGGAGGCAGGGGCACAAACAGGGCCACACCCGCAGCAAACACCGCTCCTATCAGCAGTTGACCTTCGGCTCCAATGTTAAAGAACTGGGTGCGAAAAGCCAGGGTGAGGCCCACCCCAATGAGGAGCAAGGGAATGCTGCGGCGCAAAATTTCCTGCCAGCCCTTGGCATCCAGCAGGGTACCTGAGAGCATGATGCGGTAGGCCTCGAGGGGGTTCAGACCATAGACCGCAAAGAGCCCTCCGACCAGGGCAAAGGCCACCCCCAGAGCGGCCAGCGTGACCCACAGCACACGGTAGCGGGAGGGGTTGGCGAGGGGCTCGAGGCTCACGTCCCACCCCCGGTCATCAGAAGACCAATCGCTTCGCGGGAGATTTTGCCTACGGCAAAGGGGCCTTGGAGCATGCCGTGGTAGAGCACCGCAATCTGGTCAGAAAGGGAGAGCAACTCTTCCAGGTCTTCCGAGACCAGGAACACCCCCGCTCCCTGGTAGGTTTTCTCGAGCAACACCCGATGCACCTGCTCGGTAGCCCCGATGTCGAGGCCGTAGGTAGGGTGCACGGCTAGGATCAACCGGGGTTGTCCGGCCAGTTCACGAGCCAGAATCACTTTCTGAATGTTACCCCCCGAAAGTAGCCTTGAAGGAGTGTGAATGCTGGGGGTAGCAACGGCATATTCCTTTACCCTGGCTTCGGCATTGGCAGCATAGGCTGCTGGATTGGATAAAAACCCTCTGGCGAAGGGGGCTTGATGGAAGGTGCGCAGGGCCAGGTTTTCGGCCACGCTCATGCTGGGCACAGTACCCATGTGGATACGGTCTTCGGGGATGTGAGCCACCCCCTGAGCAAACAACAGCGCCGGGTTGGCGACGAGGGGCTGCCCCCCCAGGTGCACGGTACCACTCTCCATCTTTCGCAAACCTGCCAGTACCTCTACCAGCTCACTCTGGCCATTACCCGCGACCCCGGCAATCCCCAGAATTTCCCCCGAGCGCAGCTCAAAGCTCACCCCCCGCAGCGCTGGAAGGTTTCGGCTGGACTTAACCTGCAAGTCTTTTACGCGCAGCAATACCTCACCGGTATGTGGAGCGCCCCGCTTGCGCTCAAAGCTCACACTGCGCCCCACCATCATCTCGGCCAGTTTGGCTTTGCTGGCCTCGAGCGCAGGCAGGCTGCCCACTACCTTCCCCCGGCGCAGCACCGTACAGCGGTCAGCGATGGTTAACACCTCCTCGAGCTTGTGCGAGATAAAGATGAGCGATTTGCCCGCCGAGCGCAGCTCCCGCATTACCCTCAAAAGTGCCTCGGCTTCCTGCGGGGTAAGTACACTGGTGGGCTCGTCGAGGATGAGCACCTTGGCCCCCCGAAGCAAGGCCCGCACAATCTCGACCCGTTGCTTTTCGCCCGGCGAAAGCTGATGAACGTGGGCTTTAGGGTCAATGTGCAGACCATATCCTTGGGCAATTCGCTCGATCAGGGGCACGATGCGCTGAGCCGGCAACAAGGGGGTTCCGATGCCCAGGGCCAGGTTTTCTGCAACCGTGTGGCGACCCACCAGCATAGGGTGCTGGGGCACCAGACCAATGCCCAGCTTGAGCGCATCCAGCGGCGAGGTAATCTTGACCGGACGGCCTTCTATGAAAATCTCGCCTTCGTCGGGGCGATACAGGCCATAAAGAATCGAAATCAGGGTAGACTTGCCTGCCCCATTCTCGCCCAACAGCGCCAGCACCTCGCCGGGGTAGACCTCGAGGCTCACGCCATCGTTGGCCACCACTCCCGGAAAGTGCTTGGTGATGTTTTGCAACCGCAATAGGGGTTCGCCCATTGCGGAAAATCATATCGCAAAGCCCACACGTCACAGGATGGCTCAGGTGTGTTCGGCATCGGAGGGCGACCAGGCAAATGTGGGCACCGGGGGTTAAACGTTACCTTAACCCCAAATGACCCAACCCTTTGCTATCCTCTAGCTAAATTGAATGCAGTAAACGGCAGAAGCCTGTTCTCTATCTGACCCGGAAATCGTCACACCATGCTGCAAATTGAGCTACTGGGTTCTCCCCAATTGCGCTGCGAGGGTCAGGAGCTGCATCTGCCCCGCAAAGCAGTTGCATTGCTGGCCTTCCTGGCCCTCGAGGGCCGCCAGCCCCGGAACCGGTTGGTTGATTTGCTGTGGGGAGGTTGTGAAGAGAGCAGAGGACAGCACAATCTACGGCAGACGCTGTATCGGGTGAGCAACAGCCCCTTGGGGGCCTACATCCTGGCCGGACGCGAACAGCTCGAGCTGGTGCAGTTTGAGCTGGACGTACAGCGCTTTCGGGAACAGGTCGAGGCGCAACACTGGCCCGAGGCGCTGGCAACCTACAAAGGTGAGTTTTTGCAAGGCTTGGAGCTGGAGGAAGAAACCTACCGCAGCTGGCTCCAACGCTGGCGCGAGCGGCTGGAGCGGCTTTGGGCGATGGCCCTCGAGGGTCAGGCTAAACAGCTCGAGGCCGACGGGAAAGTCCAGCTTGCCCTGGAGCTCTACCTCGAGCTGATTCGCCACGACGAGCTCCAGGAACATTTCCACCGCGAGGCCATGCGGCTCTACGCGGCGCTGGGGCAGACCGAGGGGGCACTCAATCAGTACAAACTGCTTTGTAAAGTTTTGCAGCGGGAGTTGGCCCTGGAACCACTACCCGAAACCCAGGCCCTGGCCGAGCAAATCCGCCAGCGCAAGACGACCCCTCGGGTGTGGCCTCAAGCCCCTAGCAGCCCAACCTTCAACCCACCGCTGGTAGGGCGAGCAGCAGCCCTCGAGCAGCTCGAGGCGGCCTGGCAGAGCCAAAATATCCTGCTCATCGCTGGCCCAGCAGGGGTGGGCAAGAGCCGTCTGGCAAAAGAATTGCTGGCCGATAAGGGACTCTACATTACCCTCTCGGGACAACCCGGCGACGGGCCGACCCCCTATGCCTCCATGACCCGTTGGGTGCGCCAGGCCCTGAGCACGAAACCCGACCTGGAGCTGAAAAGCTGGATACGCCTCGAGGCTTCCCGTCTGGTTCCCGAGTTGTGGGACACCCCTCCACTGCCACTCGACGAAAGTACCCAGGTGCGGTTCTTCTCTGCGCTGGTGGAATTATTGATAGAGGCCCATGGCAGCACCACCTTTCTCAGCGAGGACGAGCACTACAGCGACCCCTGGAGCCTCCAGGCACTGGCGGTGGGGCTGGAGCAGCGCTGGGCGTCGGCCCGGCTGGTCATCACGGTTCGTCTCGAAGAGGTAGCGCCCGAAGTAGCCCGTCGCTATCAAGACTGGCGGAACTGCCGGAGAGCAGCCTGGCTCGAGCTAGAACCTCTGGGCGAGCTCGAGGTGGCCGAACTTATCGCCCACCTCTCGGGGCGGCCAGCGCGGCTGTTTCCACAGCGGGTCTACCGGGCCACCTCGGGCAACCCGCTCTTTGTGCTACAGACCCTTCAGAGCCTCTTCGAGTCCGGTGAGTTGCGCCTGGGGGAGGGCGGCGTCTGGGAGACCCCCTACGACGAGTCCACCCACGACTACACCGAGCTACGCATTGCTGCCAGCGTCCGCCAGACCATTCTGGGCCGCCTCGAGCGCCAGGGCGCAGCGGTACGGCGCAGCCTGGAGGTAGCGGCTCTGATTACCGAGGCCACCTTCGATTCGAAAACCCTGGCCGAGGCCACCGCGCTCTCGGCCTGGGAGGTTTCCGAGGCGCTCGAGCGAGCCAGTCAAGCCCGCCTAATCGAGGCGGTTCCCCAAGGCTACCGTTTTAGCCACGACCTGATTGCCCGCGCCATTGCCGAGGCCCTCAAGCCTGACCGCAAGCGACTCATCTCGGCTCACCTGGCCCAGCACTACACCAAGCAGGCCGAACATCCGGCCAAGGTGGCAGGCTATTTTCAGGCCGCAGGACAGCCCGAGCAGGCCATCCAGTGGTGGCTCCAGGCTGCCCAGCAAGCTCATAGCGTGCGGGCCTTCCGCGAAGCCGATGCTTACTATCGGCTGGCCCTGGAAGCCATGCCACCCGAGCACCCCCAGCGTTTTGAGGCGCTGGCCGCACGCTTCTATCTCTGTCGCCAGGTCGGGATTGCCGACCTGAAACAGCAGCTCGAGCTGCTCGGGGTCTTGCAGCACGAGGCCCAGACCCCCCTCCAACACTCCCATGTGTGGTTCTACCGTGGGATGGTGCTCGACGACCAGCAAGACCTGGTCGGAGCAATGGAGGCCAGTCGCAGGGCCTACGAGTTTGCCCTCGAGGTCTCTGCCTTTGAAGCCTTCTACCCTCTAGTCTTTGTCACCCACTACCAGCGCGACCTGGGGTTGTTGGAAGAGGCCCATCAGTACGGACTAGACGCGCTGAAGCTGGCACAAAGCCTCTCCCCCTACCACCAGATTGAGGCCCAGCTTTGCCATAGCCTGACCCTGATGCTCCAGGAACGGCCTACCGAGGCCCTGGACTGGATCGGGGAAGCCGAGCGTCTGATGCAAGCACACGCCCCGGCCCCCTCGAGCTTCTGGCTGCTGCAAGAACGCATTGGGATCGTGCGGGCACGGGTACACCTGAGCCAGGGTCGCTACGCCGAAGCCATTTGCGAGACAGAAGACATCCTCCAGAAAGCCCGGCAGGGTGGGGTGCAACGCCAGGAGCTGGTAGCCCTATTGGTGCGAGCCGAAGCCTGGCTGGGGTTGGGCCAGACTGCCGGGGCCACCCTGGATTTGGAGCGGGCCCAGGAGCTCTCAGAAAACCTCCAGTGGGGTGCCTCCGAGGTCAAGCAGCTTTACGCCGAGCTCGAGCTAGCCCTACACAACCCCAAAGCCGCCCTTCGTCAGGCCAAACTGGCTCTCGAGGCTGCGGGGAAACATCGGGTTAACCAGATAAATGCCCTCTACAGCCGCAGCGGGGCCTGGTTGGCTTTGGACGAGCAGGCCAGGGCCAGGGCCGACCTCGAGCAAGCCCTTACCCTGCACGGCGGTACCGTGCGTTTCCGCAGCGTCAGCGAGCAAGCCCTCCGGGCCCGACTGGCAATGACGGTTGAGTGACGCAGCCCTTGCTACGCTCGGCTCGGTGATGGAACCGAAGCCCCCAAAACCCCTCGACCTGGTACTGCACCTCGAGCCTTCTGCACCCCAGCAGCCCTGGCGGGCGGTCTTGCTCGACCCCGAGACCCATGAAGAGCAGGTTTTCAATAGCCCACTGGAGCTATTGCAGTACCTGGAGCAGCTCTGCCGGGACTCGGGCGGGCGGGTTTTTGGGATTCGCTAACCCCATCGCCAAGGGAGCAACCCATGAAACAAACCCTTGGACGGCTCGCCCTTCTGGCCCTGGTGCTCGCCACCCTGGTGGCCTGCGGAGGTGGGGGCGGCGGCAACGCAGGCATCTGGGACAACAGCCGGTGGGATCAGGCCAACTGGCAGTAGGAGGGCGTATGCGCGGGAAAAACCTTTTCTTTTTCGCATTGGGTGCTGGCATCGTGGCCTCGGGCATCTGGGCCCTGAGCGTGGGGTCGCTCACCAGCTTCAGCGCGGGTACGCCTATCAAGGCCAGCGAGGTCAACGACAACTTCACCATCCTGCGGAATGCCATAGTGGCCCTCGAGGGCCGACCCTCACTCAGCTTTGGGGCAAACCTGACCGGCAGTAATGCCAGCACTGCGGGCTTCACGATCCGCAATGAGGCCGCTAGCGGCACCGCCCTTCGGGGAGAGGGAGCCGGAGGCTTGAATGTGGGTGTCTGGGGTGTGGTAGCCGACAGCGGATGGGGAGTAGTTGGCTCCTCGAACGGTGGGGGCTTGGGGGTAGAGGGCAGGGCCATCGGCGGTGTAGCCCTTTCTGCCGTTGCCCCCGCAGGAATTGCCCTGCAGATTAATGGCCCCATCCGGGTTACAGGCACAAAACCCGCCTTCGTACACACTGCCGAGGCTGCCAACATCAACGCCAGCCGCACCACCCTGGACAACCCCATGATCAACGGCGACCCCAACGCCATTCTGACCGTGACCCCCGTCAGCAACGATACCGACCCCATTATCAATTCACCCATTGGGGTTTCCTACGATACTGGCGCGGGCCGCTGGCGCATTTTCCGGGCCGACGGGAGCAACATGCCTGCCGGGGCCAAATTCAACGTGCTGGTCATCAAGCAGCTCTGATGGAGGTGAAGGCATGAAAAAAGCCTGGATACTCGGGTTCTTGCTCCTGCTTTCGTGTGCCTGGGCTCAGCAGTTTAGTGTGGGGGGCGGGCTGAGCTTCAACGCCGGGAGCGGGGGCTCCTCGGCGCAGGGTAACGTTCAGTTCACGGTTCGCAATCTGGTACAGGCCGCCGCGGTTTCCGTACATCTGCGGGCGGTGGCCGATGCCGCCCTGAGCAGCAGCTTTGCCGCCACCCTCAGCGCGGGGCCGCTGGCGAGCCTTAACCTGGACCCGCTACAAATCTATGCGGGCCCCAGCGTGGGCTTCTTGTTCTCGAGCGGGGGCGTGACCGGCCCCATCTTCGCCCTGGCGGCGGGCCTCGAGCTCCCTACCGGCAACGTGTACACCTTCCTGGAAGGGGTTTTCACCTTCAACGGCCCCAGCGCCGGTTTTGGCGTGCGGGGTGGGGTCAACGTGCGTTTGTGAGGTACTGGTATGCCTAACAAAAATCTCTTTTTTCTGGCGCTGGGGTTTGGTCTGTCCACCCTGGGCCTGTGGGCCCTGGCTGGGGTTTCGCTGCCACACACCTTCACCGCAGGAAGTCCCATCCGCGCTGCCGAGGTCAATGCCAACTTTGCCGTCCTGAACAACGCCCTGCCCGGTGTAGCCCAGTCCGCTGCTTCCGATGCTGTGGCCATCACCAACACCACCCCTGCTGTAGCCAGCGTGACCATCAACGTACCGGGACCAGGGTATGTAAAAGTAAGCGCCACCGCTCAGCTCAACGTGGAATACACCGGCACCTCGAGCGCGCAGTTCACCCTGGGACTTTCCAGCACTTCGGATACCCTCCGCCCCGACCAGGACAAGCGTCTCAGTCTACCCTCTGGACTACCAGCATGGACCTACATCTACATCCTGAGCGCCGAGAGGGTGTTTCCGGTAGACAGTGCGGGTTCCAAAACCTTCTATCTCATTGCCGAGGAAAACAGCGGCATACAGGGAACCGTCTCGAAGCGTACCCTAACCGCAACCTTCATGACCGGCATGGGAACGGTGCAAAACCCGTAAGCAAATGTCAATAGTCAGTGGTCTACAGTCCGTTATCAGCGGCCAATCAATAGTTTTTGGTCTGTGGTTACGGGTTTGAACTACTGACGAAGGCAACAGGCGATAGACTTTACGAGAGGTAACTCATGAACAGCAGAATTTTGGCCTGGATAGTGGTAGGCGTACTGGGCGTGGTACTGGCCCAGGCGGTGCAGCGGCAGCTCAACCTGGTGATTAACGGACAGGCCCAGAGCAGTAAGGCCATTGTGGTGGGAGGGCAGACCTACGTGCCAGTGAGCGCCCTGCGGGCCCTGGGCGTTACGGCTTCGGTCTCGGGCAATACCGTGAGCCTGAGCGGTTCGCCTGCAGGTGGGGCCGACCAGCGGGCCAGCCTCGAGGGCTGCCTGAACGAGTGGCTTTTTAACGGCATCTGGCGGGCGCGGGCCACCAAGGTCGAGCAGGCCGATTTGAACGGCCTCAAGGCGTGGGCGGTCACCCTGGAAGTCCGCAACGCCACCACCAAAACGCTGGAAGCATGGAACGCCGGCTTCAAAGACCTAACGAGCCTCACCCTGGCCTTCGCCGACGGCGCTACCGTGAGCATCGACTCGGGCGCACTTGGACGCGATTACAACGACAAAATCTACAACGCAGTCGTTCCCCAGGGCGCTGCCGTCACGGCCCAGCTCAACTTCCCGCAAAACCGCACCGATGCCCCCACCAAGCTCCTGATCGAGATGGATACCACCCGCATTGGCCCCAAATACAGCCTGGCCTTTGCCACCCCTAACCCGAGCCTCCGCTTCAAGCTGGATTGCGCCAGGTAGGGCGCTCTTCACAAAATTCGAGCCATACGGAACCACCAACTCCAGGCACATGACCAACCTTCAACAACGCAAAAAATGGGCGTAGGCGACAGGAGGTAGGTTGTGGTTTTCAAACGCCGGTCCCCTGACCCCTAACCCCGGTTCCCTACTTCATCCCCATAACAGGCGAGGTGTTCAGACAAAGATGGCATCACTGGTTGGCTTTCGGCGCGGCTGTAACGTTCGGCAATGAGCTCTGTACCTCTCCCCTGGCCCCTAGCAACAAGGGCAACAACTGGCCTGCGGTGGCAATGGCAATGGCCTCTGGGGCCTTGCTCCGGGTAAGGGGCAGGCCAATAGGGCAGGTGATGCGGGCCAGGTCGGCCTGAGACAAACCCTGCTGCAAGAGCTTGTGCTGAAAGTTGCGCCACTTGACCGCCGAGCCAATCAGGCCGATAAAGCCCAGATCAGCCCGGCGCAGGGCGGCCTCGAGCACGAACAGATCCTCGGCGTGGTCGTGGGTCATGACCACCAGGTGCGCCCCCGCAGGCAGGTCGTTCACGATGCTGTCCAGGATGGGGACCTGAAACACCCGCAGGCGGGCCTGGTTCGGGTAGAGGGGGTTCAGGCGCTCCTCGGCAACCATTTCGGCCCTCGAGTCCACCAGCCAGAGTTCGATGGGAAGTAGGGAAAGCACCCTGGCCAGGGCCAGCCCCACATGCCCCACCCCAAAAATGGCAACCGCAGGACGGGCCGGAGTTACCGCCTCCAGCAAGACCTGCACCTCACCCCCGCAGCACTGCACCCCGTGTTCGGCAGGTGCGTTCTCGGTGAGGCGCAGGGTGTGGATTTGCGGGGTTGGGCCCCCGCCCCCTAGCAGCTTTCGCGCCAGGGCAATGGCGGTGGCCTCGAGGTTCCCCCCGCCAATGCTTCCGTATGAGCCCTCTGCCGTCACCAGCATTTTGGCTCCGGCCTCGCGGGGCGCGTGGCCTCGCACCGAGAGCAGCGTGACCAGCACCAGCGGCACTTTTTGCTCAGTCAGACGGGCGAGATGCTCAAACCACTGCATGCCAAATCCCCTAAAGCTGTAAGGCAAACCAGAGGAAAAAACCGGCCATCCCGAGCAAGAAAAGGCCCATCAAGAGGCGCTCGAGGTTCCGCACCCAGAGGGGCGAGCGGGGCTCTTTTATGCCCAGACGCCGGTTGAGCCAGGGGATGCCCTGCCGCCAGTAGTCCCCCTGAAACAAAAACGATAGCCCCAAAAGGGCTGCACCCAGGGCCATTAGCAGGATGAGGGTTTTCATGGTCTTACCAGAGGGTTTGAATGGGAAACTGGGCCAACGCCCGGTCGTTGGTCAACAGGGGTAAGTCCTCGAGATGGGCCTGGGCTGCCAGCAAACGGTCAAAGGGGTTCCGATGGGCCGTCTCCCAGAGGCCCGCTTTCATGGCATGGGCGCGGCTCACCCCGAGTTCTACGGCCTGCAGACCATTTACTGCCTTCTCGTAACCTTGCACCACCGACTGAGCGTGGGAAAGGCGGCCAAGCCGGTACTTGGTGGCGATTTCCAGAGCGCTCACACTGCTAAGCACGATTTCGGTTTCGGGATCTTGCAGAAGTTTGCGGGCCTTTCGAGAGAGTTTCTCGGGCTCGAGTACCGCCCACAAGAACGCATGGGTGTCCAGCAAAACCCTCATTCCCAGGCCCTCAGTTCTTCCTCCGGCAATGCTTCGAAGAAGCGCTCGTCCACCGTCCCCTTCATGAACCCGAGCCGACGCTTTTTGGGCTTCTCTAACGGCATGAGCCGGGCGTAGGGTTGGCCATTTTTGGCCAGGATAATCTCCTCACCCGCACGCACCCGCTCGAGCAGGCTCGAGAGGTGGGTCTTGGCTTCGTGCACGTTGACTACCTTGGCCATTGGCTTAGTTTAGTCCAGTAAACCAAGTGGTTCAATCCCCCGAAACCAGGGTCTGCTCCCGTACCTTCTCGATGGCCCAGTAGACTGCCTCGGGCGTGGCAGGCGAGGCCAGTTCCACAATGCCCCCCCTTCCAAAAGCCGCCACCGCATCGCGCAGGGCCTCCCGCACCGAGATGGCCAGCATCAAGGGGGGCTCCCCTACCGCCTTGGAGCCATACACCACCCCCGGCTCGGTAGCCCTGGGCAGAAGCCGCACGTTGAACACCTCGGGCAGCTCGGAGAAGCTGGGCAGCTTGTAGGTGCTGGCCGAGCGGGTGGCCACCTGGCCCCTGGCGTCCCAGCGCAGGTCTTCCAGGGTGAGCCAGCCCATACCCTGGATAAAGCCCCCCTCCACCTGGCCCAGATCCACCAGCGGGGAGAGCGAGTCGCCCACGTCGTGCAGAATGTCCACCCGTCTGAGTCGGTACTGCCCGGTAAAGCCGTCCACCTCTACCTCGCTCACCGCCGCCCCAAAGGCGAAGTAGTGAAAAGGCTTGCCCCACATGCGGGTTTTGTCCCAGTGGAGCCCCGGCGTGCGGTAGAAACCATCGGCGAATAGCTGCACCCGCTGGGCGTAGGCGGCCCGCACCACCTCAGCGAAGCCAACGCGCTCCTCGGGCTTCCAGATGCTCCAGACCTGGCCGTCCTCGAACACCACATCGGCAGGGTGAACGCCCAACTTCTGGGCCGCCACCCCGGCCAGCCGGGCTTTGATTTTCTCACAGGCATCCCGCACGGCCCCGCCGTTCAGGTCGGCCCCGGTGGAGGCCGCCGTAGCCGAGGTGTTGGGCACCTTGTCGGTGCGGGTGGGCATCAGGCGGATGGACTCCAGCGGCACCCCCAGGGTCTGGGCGGCAATCTGCTGAATCTTGGTGAAAAGCCCCTGGCCCATCTCGGTACCGCCGTGGTTGACCTGCACGGAGCCATCCTGGTAGACCAGCACGAGTGCTCCGGCCTGGTTGAAGGCGGTCAGGTTGAAGGAGATGCCAAACTTGACCGGGGTGATGGCCAGCCCCCGCTTGCGGTGGGGGTTCTGGTCGTTGTAGCGGGCGACCTCGAGGCGCCGTCGCTCGAAGTCGGCGCTGGCTTTGAGCTCGTCCCAGATGAGCCGGATGCGCTCCACGTCCTTCACCACCTGGCCGTAGTGGGTTTCAGCCTGTGGCTCGTGGCTAGTGGCTTGTTGATACGTTGTTTCCACTGGCCACAAGCCACCTCCCAATGGCTTTACTCCATAAAAGTTCCGCTCCCGCACCACCTCCGGCGGCAGGCCCAGGCTGCGTGCGACCCGATCCATCACCTCTTCAATAAAAACCATGCCCTGCGGCCCGCCGAAGCCCCGGAAGGCCGTCTGGGAGGTCTTGTGGGTCTTGCAGACCCGGCCTTTCACGTCCATGTGGGGGATGTAATAGGCGTTGTCGGCGTGGCAGACCGCCCTGGCCAGCACCGGCTCGCTCAGGTCCTGCGACCAGCCGCCGTCGGAATAGAGTTCCATCTGGAGGGCGTGCAGGAGGCCGTCTTCAGAGAAGCCCACCTTCCAGCGGGCATAAAAGGGGTGGCGCTTACCGGTGAGGGTGATGTCCTGAAGCCGGTTGAGCCGCACCCGCACCGGGCGGCGAGTCAGGTAGGCCCCCAGGGCAGCCACCGCCGCGTAGGGGTTGGCCTGGACTTCCTTGCCGCCAAAGCCCCCGCCCATGCGCACGCACTGCACCGTCACCTGATTGCGCGGCAGGCCCAGCACCTGCGCCACGATCTCCTGGGTCTCGGAGGGGTGCTGGGTGGAGGCATGCACCAGCAGGTGCTCGGTCTCGTCGAGCACGGCCAAAGAGGCGTGGGTCTCGAGGTAGAAGTGTTCCTGCCCGCCGAGCTCGAGCTCGCCCTCCAGCACCCGCGCCGATTCCCGCAGTCCGCGTTCTACATCGCCACGCTTTGCATGCAACGTAGCGCCCTGAAAACTCCCCTGGGCAATGGCCTCCCGGAGACTCAGAATGGCGGGCAGCGGCTCGTAGTCCACCATCACCTGAGCAGCCCCCAGCCGGGCGGCCTCCTCGGTTTCGGCCAGCACCCAACAAACCGCCTGACCGTAGTACATCACCTCGGCGGGAAACAGGGGCTCGTCCTGCTTGAGGCCCGAGTCGTTGAGGCCCGGCACATCCGAGGCGGTAAGCACCCGCACCACCCCCGGCACCGCATACGCGGGTGCGGTGTCCAGCCGCACGATGCGGGCGTGGGCATGGGGGGCCTGCACCGGCCAGGCGTGTAGGGCGTTGGGGTAGCGCGGCAGCAGGTCGTCGGTGTAGAGCGCCCGCCCCGTCACGTGCTCGCGGGCCGACTCGTGGGGAATGGCCCTGCCCACCACCTTCATACGGGCACCTCCTGGGTCTCGGTGTAGAACTTCCAGAGCAGGTTGCCCAGCATGGCAGTTCGGTAGGCCGCACTCCCCCGGTGGTCGTCAATCGGTTTGAACTCCGCTTTGAGAACCTGTACGGCTTTGCGGAGGCTGGACTCGTCCCAGCGCTGGCCCAGCAAAACCGCCTCGGTCTGGTAGGCCCGTACCGGCGTGGCCGCCACGCCCCCCAGGCCAATCCGGATAGCCCCCACGACGCCATTACTTGTGCGCCGCAGCGCAATCCCCATGGCCACGGTCGAGATGTCGTCCATGGGGCGCTTGGAGACCTTGTAAAAGCGCGACTCTGGCAAGAGTGGCAGGGGAATCCGCACCGCCTTGATCAGCTCCCCCGGCTGCAAGACGGTCTGCCGGTACCCGGTAAAGAAGTGTTCCAGCTCCACCACCCGCTCGCCCTCCGCGCTCACCAGCACCACCGAGGCCCCCAGGGCCAGCAATACCGGCGGCGAGTCGCCGATGGGCGAGGCCGTGCCCAGGTTGCCCCCCAGGGTCGCGCGGTTGCGAATCAGCCTCGAGGCAAATAGCGGAAACCACTCCGCCAGCAGCGGAATGCGCCCCTGTAGCCAGCGCTCGGCCTCGGACAGGGTGACCCCTGCGCCTATCTCGACATATTCGTCCGTCCAGGAGAGGGTCTGAAGCTCGGGGATGTGGCCCAGGTCTATCTGCACCGGGGCCCGGGCAAAGCGCTGGTTAACCTCCACCACCCAGTCGGTACCGCCGGCGACCAGCTTGGCGGAGGGGTGCTGGGCTTGAATCTGGAAAAGTTCGTTAAGCGAGACCGGGCGGTAAAAGCGTTGCGGTTGGGGGGCTTTAGGGCTGTACTCCAGCGATTCCACCACTTGCGCAGGCTGCGCGAGCCGCTGGGCCAGGGGGTCTTGCGGAGCAGGTTGCCCCAGTGAATAAGCGGCGTCTTGGATGGGTCGGTAGCCGGTGCAACGGCAGAGGTTGCCCGAGAGGGCCTCGAGGTCGAACTGCTCACGACCCTTTCGGTAATACTCCGCCGCCATGCTCACCACAAAACCCGGCGTGCAGTAGCCGCACTGCGAACCCCCCTGGAGCATGGCTTCCTGTACCGGGTGGAGCGCCTTCCCTTGGGCCAGCCCCTCCACCGTCCAGACCTCCTGACCCGCCAGGCTCGGAAGCAGCAGCAAACAACCATTGACGGCCTCGAGGCGGGAACCCGAGCCATCGGGCCGCACCAGCAACACCGCACAGGCCCCACACTCCCCCTCAGCGCAGCCCTCCTTGCTGCCCGTCAGGCCCTGTTGGCGCAGCCAGGAGAGCACGGTGGTATGCGGGTCTACCCCTGCAACCTGCACCTTCCGCCCATTCAACCAAAAGTTGATTCCATCCACCCAAGCCCTCCTGGACTTCACTTACCTATGGTTGTTTATTGTACAACCCACACCCAGAACAGAAGTGTGGGCGTTCAGGCCCTTACGGGCACAATCGTAGAGGGTTGGACGGATACCAGATTTGGTTTTGTCGCCGAACGGCAGCGCCTACGACCCAAGGATCATCGAATCCAACAACGAATACCCGTGTCATTCCGAGGAGGCGTTAGCCGACGAGGAATCTGGTACGGCGCAAGGCTCGTGATTGTTGGGGATGGTAACGCATCAGATTCCTCGCTACGCTCGGAATGACACTTTTGACTGGATTTTTGTGCCCTTCGCACCACCGTTCTGGGAGCATAATTTTCTAGCACAGCCTGGATTCATCTCTAGACCTAATACGGGCGCAACATAACCCGACTGTAGAGAGACGCTTTGTTCGCCGACCGCTAACGACTGCTTATCCAGACCACTCAGTCGCCCAGCGTCAGCGGGTCTTCCTTGGCGCTGCCTTTATCCTCGGCCAGCGAGAGCTTGGCCAGGGTGAGCGCCAGCACGTAGGTGCCTCGGGCAATGTCCTCGGGCGAGGCATACTCGTCCGGGCGGTGGCTAACCCCTTCCCGGCAGGGAATGAAGAGCATGGCGGTAGGCGCGATGCGGGCCATGAACAAAGAGTCGTGGTAGGCCCGGCTGACCATCAGTTTGAATTTCACCCCGGCGTCACCACAGGCGGCTACCAGCGCTCTCAGCACTTCCGAGCCCGATTTGGCGGGAGGGTCTATGTTGATGATCTCCACACTGTACTTGATTTCCCGGCGGGTGCAGACCTGCTCGACCCCCTGAATGATGTTGCGAATCACCTGGTCGCGGCGGGATTGTTCCACATCGCGCACGTCAATCTCGAGCTTGACCCGGCTGGGTACGCTGTTCACCGCGTTGGGATAGACCTCGCAGAAGCCGGTGGTGGCTACGGTGTTGATGCTGCCGCTGTTCTTAGCAAAGGCTTCCACCCCCAGGATAATCTCGGCGGCGGCGCAAAGGGCATCGTGGCGATCCGGCATCAGCATGGCCCCGGCATGACCGCCCACCCCCTCGAGCCCCACCCGTAACGAAGCGGGGGCCGCAATCGCCGTGACGATGCCCAGAGGTACCTGTTCTTGCTCGAGTACGGGCCCCTGCTCGATGTGCAACTCCACAAAAGCCGAGTAGTAGCCCTCCGGGAGCTGCACCTCCTCGAGCCGGCCCATATAACCGGCCTCCCAGCGCACCTCCTCCAGGGTGCGCCCCTCGGCGTCTTTGAGCAGGCGCAGCGAGTCGGGGTTCAAGACCCCGGCCAGCGCCCGGCTTCCCAGGCAGCCAATGCCGAAGCGGGTGGGCTCTTCGGCAGTAAAAATCAGAAGCTCGATGGAGCGGTGCGGCTTGAAACCACTGCGCTGCAAGGCGCGGATGGCTTCCAGACCCCCCAGCACCCCCACCGTGCCGTCGTACATGCCAGCGTAGGGAATGGCGTCGAAATGCGAACCCGTACCCACCGCAGGCAGCTCGGGCGCAGAGCCCTCCCAGCGAGCAAAAATATTGCCGAGGCCATCCTCCCGCACCCTAAGGCCGGCCTCTTCACACAGGCTCTTAAGGTAGGCCCTGGCCTCGAGGTCGGGCTTGGTGAAAAGAATGCGGGTAATGGCTGGCTTGGGGGTATCGGAAAACCCCGCCAGTGTGTCCAGTTCGCGGATAATTCGTTCTTTATCTACCAGCGGTCTTACAATCATGGGTTGCTCCAGGAAAAAACGCCAAACACGACGATAGTTTATGCCGCACCCTACCCGCTTTGCAAAAAAGGCTCAGAGATTACAGTTTCCGAGCCCCGGCCCACCCGCCGCTTCAGGATAAGAGCTCGAGCGAGTGCCGGTTCACGTCCTTGTAGATAAGGTACTTGCTGGGGGTTTTGCCCAGCGCACCAAACCACTGCGGGCAGTACGAAGCCATCCAGATCACGTCCCCGGCCTGTACGGTGTACCAGGCGTCGCTCAGGCGGTACACCCCGCCGCCCTGCAAGAACAGTAGACCGTGCTCCATCACGTGCGTCTCCACCAAAGACAGGTGCGCTCCGGGGGCGAAGGTCATGGTGTTCACGGCCATGTCGAAGGAAAAGTTATCAGGCAGCAACAGCCGAACCTGGAGCGCTTCATCGCCCATCAGGGGGCTGCTGGGGATATCCGGCTCGTGGCCCAGCACCACCCTCGGCACCTCGGCCCCCGCCAGGGCCTGGTAGGGTTTGTCAAAAATCACCATTCGGCTGAGCGATTGCGCAACAAAGCGGTGCGGCATGTTGGCCGGCAGGTAGGCGTAGTGATGGGGCCGGAGTGGGTGCCTGGTTCCCTCGACCTCGAGGGTAAGCTCGCCCTCCAGCACGTAGGCAAAGCGCTGGATGTCCAGCAGGGTCATTTCTCCGGCGCCCCCTGGCTGCATTTCTACCGTGTACATCTTGAAACGGGCCCCCAGCTCAGGGGCAATGTGCACGATGCAGGCCGTGTTCGTCCAGCCCGGAAGGGGGGCGCGAACAAAGGTATCGGGGGTCAGCAGGGCATGGTCGGGGGTTACGCGGGTACGGGTAAATCCGGTCAGGCTCATGGTTTCCTCGTTTGTAAGCGAACCTCGCTTGGTCTGGCTATTGTACCGTTCAGATACACGGGCTTGCCCCGGAGCCAGGTGCTCTCCACGCGCCCCCGGAAGGTCTGGCCCAGGTAGGGCGAGAGGGGGTGCCGGTAGCGCAGGTCGGAAGGGGTGAGGGTATGGCTCTCCAGGGGGTTGACCAGCACAAAATCAGCATCCGCGCCCACCGCAAGCCGTCCCTTGTGGGGCAGGCCAAAGCGCTCGGCGGGCTGGTGAGCCAGAAGCGCGGCTATCCGCTCCAGAGGCAACCCCCGCCGATAGAACCCCTCCTCGAGCATGACCGCCAGCGTGGACTGCACCCCGGCAATCCCACCCCACAGGGCGAAAAAGTCTGCGCCCTCTTTCATCTCGGGCGGGCTGGGGGAGTGGTCAGAGCCGACGATGTCCACCGCGCCCTTTTGCAGCTCGGCCCAAAGCCGGTCTTGCTCGGGCTTGCTCCGTAGCGGCGGGGCGCACTTCCCCACCGCCCCCAGACGCTCCAGATCCTCTTCGGTAAAGGCCAGGTAGTGCGGGCAGGTCTCGAGGCTCACGTCCACGCCCCGGGCCCTTGCTTCGGCGGCCAGCGCCACCCCGACCCCCGAGCTGATGTGCACAATATGCAGCTTGCAGCCGGTTTCCTGGGCCAGCACAAGGGCCCGCCCGATGGCCTCGAGCTCGGTAAACACCGGACGCGAGGCCACATACTCGCGCCAGGTCTGGCCCCTGGCCCGCATTTTGGGGGTGAGGTAAGCGGTAAGCGACTCCGACTCGGCGTGTACCGCCACCGGCAGACCCAGCCGGGCCGCCGTGCGCATCCCCTCGTAAAGGGTGCCGTCGTCGCAGGCGGCAAACTCCGGCAGGCCCGAGTTGCACATGAAAGCCTTGAAGCCGATCACCCCCCGCTCGGCCAGCTCGGGCAGGCGCTCCAGATTGCGGGGGGTGAGGCCCCCCCAGAGGGCAAAGTCGGTATATGAACTAGCCCGCAAGGCCGAAAGCTTCTGGTCGAAGGCGGCGCTATCCAGCGTGCAGGGCAGCGAGTTGAGGGGCATATCGAAAAAGAGCGTGCCGCCCCCCACCGCAAAAGCAGCGCTGCCGGTCTCGATGCCCTCCCAGTGGGCCTGCCCCGGCTCGTTGAAGTGCACATGCACATCCACCAGGCCGGGAAAGACATACCGGCCCTGGGCCGAGACTTCCTGCCGGGCAGGCTTGGCTATTTCCGGGCCTATCTGGACAATCTGCCCGTCCAGCACCCCCAGGTCAGCTTGCTGAAGGCCCGCCGGGGTCACCAGGTTTCCGCCGCGCACAATCAGATCCAACATGCTCACTCCGTCAATCCAGGGTTTGAGGCTTGGGGTTCACCTGCCTGATCAAAATGGGCCATCAGCCATTGTACGCAAAAAATTCAGCCCCACCCGCACGGCTGCCTCCACATCCTCCGGCCAGACCGACTCCTCGGGATGGTGCGAAAGGCCGCCGGGGCTGCGCAGGAAGAGCATGGTGGAGGGGCACAGCGAGGCCATAATCATGGCATCGTGCCCCGCGCCCGAAACCAGATGATGCACCGGGTAGCCCTCGGCTTCCACCGCCTGCGCCAGACGCTCGTTCAGGGAGGGGTCGCAGGGCACGGCGGGTTGTTCGTAGCGGGTCTGGTAGAAAAGCTCGAGGCCCCGGCGATGTGCCACCTGCTGGGCCCGGGTGATGAGGTTAGCCACCGCCAGGCTACGCACCTCGTCGTAGGCGTGGCGCACGTCCAGGCTCATTTGCACTTCCCCCGGAATCACGTTGGCGGCTCCTGGCAGGGCGGCAATCATGCCCACTGTGGCCACCAGGCCGGGCTCTGCACGGGCTTCGCGTTCCACCAGGGTCATCCACTCGGCGGCCCCGGCCAGGGCATCGCGGCGCAGGGGCATGGGGGTAGTACCGGCATGGCCCGCCTTTCCGCGAAAGGCCACCTCGAGCCGGCTCTGGCCCACAATGGCCTCCACAATGCCCAGCGGATACCCCTGGGCTTCCAGCACCGGCCCCTGCTCGATGTGAAACTCCAGATACCCTTTCACCTGGGCCGGGTTGTAGGCGGTCTCGGGAATCTGGGCGGGCTCGAGGCCAAAGGCCCGGATGGCCGCCTCCACGGTCTGCCCCTCGGCATCCCGGAGCTTCAAAAATTCGGCCTCAAACTGGCCCGCCACCGCCTTGCTCCCCAGAAAAGGCACCCCGTAGCGCACCCCCTCTTCCTCCGAAAAGGCGATCACCTCGAGGGCAAAAGGTAGCCGCTGACCCTCCAGGCCCTTCACCAGGGCCAGCGCCAGCATGACCCCCAGGGGGCCATCGTATTGACCGGCGTCGCGCACCGTGTCCACGTGCGAGCCCATCAGAAAGAGCGGAGCGTCCGGGGTCTGGCCGGGGTAGTGCCCAATCAGGTTCCCCACGGCGTCTATTCGCACCGTCATGCCCAGCTCGAGCATCCAGCCCGCCAGGGCCTGGTGTACCGCCCGCATGGGGGGCGATAAAAACGTTCGGGTCAGACGGCCCGCTTCCTCCGAGTAGTGCGCAAGCTGCTGACAGCGTTCGATGGCTTCGTGGGCGAGTTGGCGAGGGTTCATCGGGAGGATTGTACCCTTAGGCCGGCTCAGCTCCCGCGGTAGGTGCTGTAGCCATACGGCGAAAGCAGCAGGGGCACATGGTAGTGGCCTTTGGCATCGGCAATACCGAAGCGGATCACCACTTCATCCAGAAAGGGGGGGTCGGGAAGGGTCACCCCCTGGGCCTTGAAGTAGGCCGCCACATGGAAAACCAGCTCGTAAAGGCCCACCGGAAGGGTTTCGCCCGAGAGCAGAGGGGCATCGGTTCGGCCATCGGCGTTGGTGCTGGCGGCGGTCACGAAGGTGCGATCGCCTGCTGGGCCCAGGCGGTAGAGCTCGAGGTCGAGCCCCGCCGCCGGCCTGCCGTGCGCGGTGTCGAGGACGTGGGTCGAGAGTCGGGCCATACAGCTATCCTACGGCCCTTTAGCCCCCTGGGCCACCCAGCCCCCCAGCTTGGCCCGTTGCTCGGCGGTCATGGGCGGAACCCCCGGCACCACCAGGGGCATGTACTGGGTGTCCACCGAGACCTGCTTGATTTTCTGGGCATAGCCCACAATTTGCTCGGGGGTGTCCAGCATCACCCCCCCCGGCGCCGAGGCGAAGCCTGGCTGGGTGGGCCGGGCTGCGTGGCACATCTGGCAGTGCGCCTGGATAATGGCCTGCACCTCGGCGAAGGCCACCGGCGGTTGGGCTAGAGCTTCGGCGCTGGAGCGCGGCGCGGTCAGGTAGAAAGCCCCCAGCAACAGGGCCGCCGCCAGCACCAGCAGATAGGGCATGGCTCCGCCTTCCAGCAGGGTCTTGTGGTGCTCTTTCTCGGTGATGTTGATGAAGTGCCGCACCGCCACCCCGGCCACAAAAAGCAGAATCAGTATCAGCCACTGAGCCCCCCCACTGTAGGTCATGGGGAAGTGGTGGGCAATCATGGTAAAGAGCACCGGCAGGGTGAGGTAGTTGTTGTGGCGTGAGCGAAACTGCACCCAGTTGACAAACTGAGGGTCCAGGGTCTCGCCGTTTTGTGCGGCCCGCACCAGCTTCTTTTGCGAGGGGATGATTACGAAAAAAACATTGGCCGCCATGATGGTGCCCAGCATGGCCCCAATGTGCATGAAGGTACCGCGCCCACTAAACACCTGCCCCAGCCAGTACGCGGCCCCGGCCACCAGCACCCCCCCCACCAGCAAGAAGAGCGCCGGGCGGTAGAGGAGCTGGGTACTCGAGAGGGCCAGGTAGATGAGCCAGGCCGCCAGCAAACTCCCCACCGCCAGCGCAATGGCGGCCCCGTCCGGCAGAGTGCTGCCAGGGGGCAGCAGGATGGCGCGGGGGTCGGCATAGTAAACAATAATCAGGAGCAAGAACCCCGTGACCCAGGTCAAGTAGGCGTCCCATTTGAACCAGTGCAGGTATCTGGGCAACTGTGCGGGCGCGGTCTTGTACTTTTCCAGGTAGTAGATGCCGCCCCCGTGAATGGTCCAGATATTGCCCGAAAGCTCGGCTCGCACCCCCTGGCGCTCCAGGGCATTTTCCAGAAAGATGAAGTAAAAACTAGCCCCAATCCAGGCGATGCCGTAGATGATGTGAAGCCAGCGCACCACCAGGTTGAGCCATTCTCGGGCGTGGGCCTGCCAGCCGTTGGCCAGGGTCAGGTAGAGTCCCAGCGCCAGAACCAGCAGAAGCGCCAGCAGCCAGGGCCATTTGATGATTCGCAAGCGGTCGTGGTCGAGGATATTCATGGTCAGTTTGGATTGAGTCTAGCCTTGACCCAACAAATCGGCAAGCCGGAAATGGGCAATTTTGTAGATTTCAGCCAGGGCCGTTTGCAGCTCTTCTTCGGGGCGGTTATAAAGACGCGCCTCTATTGCTGCAAACACGTCGTGCTTGTCCTTGCCGCGCACCGCCAGAATGAAGGGAAAGCCAAACTGCCGGGTGTACTGCTGGTTCAAGCGCTGAATGTGGTCGTATTCTGCGGCACTCAGACTGTCGAGACCGGCCCCCTTCTGTTCCTGCACAGAGGCTTCGGCCATGCGGGCCCGGCTGCCGAGGTCGGGGTGGGCCCGGATCAGCGCAAGCAGGGCCTCCTGCGGCGCTGTTTCTACACAGCGCACCATAGCCCTGTGCAGTTCGTCCAGGCTCTGCCAGGGACGGCTCTCCCAGGCCTGCGCGGCAATCCAGGGCGAGTGCTCGAACACCCAGCCCACCGCCTCCACAAAGGCTTCCCGGGAAAGCTGGTTGATTTCGGCCAGGGTCATAAGAGGTCTCTCAAACGTCGAGGGTCGCAGGGTCTCGAGCTATCGGCCACCCACGATTTTTGCTTTCGGTCTTCAGCCCTGGGCTTTTTTGGCTCCCCTCAGGCATGCTGGCTGCGGTAGGCCCAGCCCACCAGGCGGCGTTCCAGAATGGCAAAAACTGCGTACAGCACAATACCCATGACGGCAATCACCAGCAGGCCGCCAAACACCAGCGGCACGTTGAACTGCGAGCTAGCCGAGGTCATCATATAGCCGATGCCCTTCTGCGAAGCGGCAATCTCCGAGATGACCGCTCCTACAAAGGCCAGCGTGATGGCCACCTTGAGCGAGGCAAAAAAGTAGGGCATGGAGAAGGGAATCGAGACCCGGGTAAAGGCCTCGAGGCGGCTCGAGCCCAGCACCCGCAGCACCTCGCGCAACTCTGGAGGAACCGCCGCCAGCCCCGTCGCCACATTGACCACAATCGGGAAAAACGAGATCAGAAAAGCGGTCAGGATGGCCGGCACCGTTCCGATGCCAAACCACAGCACCAGCACCGGCACCAAAGCAGCTTTGGGTACGCTATTGAACCCCACCAGGATGGGGTAAAGCGCCAGGTTCAGGGGCTTGGAGGTGCCCACCGCGGCGCCCAGCAGCACCCCAGCCACCACCGCTATAGCAAAGCCCGCCAGGGTCGTCCAGAGGGTCTGCCAGGCATGCCCCATCACCACCCCCCAGACCGGAAGCAAAGCCTGAATGGCCTGCGAAGGGGCCGGCAGCACAAAAGGGGGGATTTTGAAAAGCCGCACCGCCAGCTCCCAAACCACAAAAAGCCCCACCGTTGCCGCCACTGCAATCAGGGTATCTCGGGTACGCGCGTTCACGCCCCCACCCCCCGCAGACCGCTGATCTGGGTGCGCATCCCGCCGATCTGCTCGCGCAGCTCCTTGACGATGTGGGCAAAGTCGTCTTCGTAGGTGAGCTCGAGGGCCCTGGGGCGGGCAAACTCCACCTTGCGCGAGTAGGCAATTTTGCCGGGCCGGGTGCTCATGGTGTAGATGGTATCGGACAGGTAGACGGCCTCGCGCAGGTCGTGGGTCACCAGAATCACGGTGGGCTTGCGGCTCATGTACAGCACCTGCATAGCCTGCCACAGCTCCTCACGGGTAAAGGCATCCAGAGCCGAGAAGGGTTCATCCAGCATCAGGATTTCGGGCTGGTGGATGAGCGCGCGGCACAAACTGGCCCGCTGCTGCATACCCCCCGATAGCTCCCAGACATGGGCACTCTCGAAGCCCGAAAGCCCCACCGAGGCCATCAGCTCGCGGGCGGCTTCGACATAGGGCCTGGGGTTCTGGCGGTACTGCTGCTTGTGCGCCGGCGAGACCTCGAGGGGCAGCAATATATTTTGCAGGATGGTGCGCCAGGGCATCAGGGTGGGGTTCTGAAAGGCCATTCCGATACTGGCAATGGGCCCCTTTACCGTCTGCCCATGCACCGTCGCGCTTCCCTCGCTGGGCAGACGCAGGCCAGAAATGACCCGCAACAGGGTGGATTTTCCGCAGCCCGAAGGCCCAACCAAAGCCACAAACTCGCCCTGGGCAACGGAGAGGTCAACCCCCTGGACTGCCAGGTAACCGTTGTCGTAGCGCAGGCTAACATTGCTGAGCTCAATGAAGGACATGTTTGTACCTTGGCCTAGAGTTTAGCCTGCCAGGAGGCGAAAGGTCAAAAGCCGATCTGCTCTTGCTGGAGAGGTTCAGCGTGCCGGGCCGGTCACCCGCCGGTCGGCAATGGGCGGAAGGAACCGCTCACTCCAAACCTGCTCCACCTTCAAGGTAGTGGGCAGCTCGAAGGCTTTGGCCACCGCGCGGATGTTGCGTTCGACCCGCTCCCGCCGCACCGAACCCAGCCCGAAGGCCCGGCTATCGGCGGTCAGCACGTGGGAGTTGAGGGCCAGCAACAGACGCTCGCGTTCCAGGGCCTCGTTGATAAGCCCATCCCGCCGCTTAACCGCAGCAATGCCCTCGTCGGGGTTGGCAATCACGTCCTTGAAGCCCTTGACCAGAGCCCGCAAAAATGCCGAGACCGCCTGGGGGTTGGCCTGGGCGAAGTCGCGCCGCACCACCACGGCATTGCCATAGAGGTCCTGGGTGTAGTCGCCGTACTTGAAGATGACCATGTCCTCTGGCTTCACCCCCACGTTGCGCAGGTTGAGGAAGGAGGTGAAGTAAAACCCGGTAATGCCGTCGGCCTGACCACGGGCCAGGGTGGGCTCCCGCAGGGGCACATCCACGTTGATAAAGTTGACCTTGCTGGCATCTATCCCCACCGCCTCGGCAAACACCGGGAAGAGCCTGCGGCCCGCATCCCCCGCCGGAGCAGCCAGGGTTTTGCCTGCGAGGTCTGTAGGCCGGGCGATACCTTTGCCCTTAATGGCAAACACCGCCGCCGGGGTGGTGTTATAAACCATGAACACCGCCAGCAGCTGGTTGTTGGGGTTGCGGGTATTGAACTCGATGAGCGAGTTGAAGTCGGCAAAGCCCATGTCGTAGTTGCCCGCGGCAATCTTGCTGATGGCGTCCGCCGAGCCAAAGCCCCGGTCAATGCTGACATTCAGGCCCTCTACGGTGTAGTAGCCCTTGTCCTGGGCCAGCAAGAAAGGCGCGGTGGGGCCCTGAAAGGCAAAGTCGAGGGTGAAGCGCACATTGGTGCGCTGTTGCGCCACCGCCATTCCAAGGAAGATCCATAAAAGAATGAGGACACCTCGAGACCACATACCAAACCTCCTCCGGTGCGGAAACACCTGGGCAGAGTATATGGACGGGCCTTACCGGGTGTCAACGGCAACCCGTGAAGTTATTGGTTAGTTTTCTACGCCTAAAGCAGCTATAAACCAAAATCAATGCAAAGTGTTAGCAGAAATAGGTGCGATTGGCGCGCTTTGTAAGCACAGGTTGCAAACGTGAGCGGTTCAGAGCTCCCGCACCGCCTGCTCCACAACCTCCAGGGTGCGCTCGAGGTCGGTCTGGCTGTGGGCTGCCGAGAAAAACGCAGCCTCGAACTGGCTGGGCGGCCAGTACACCCCTCGTTGCAGCAGGCCGTGAAAGAACTGTTTGAAGCGCTGGGTGTCTGAAGCCACCGCCTGGGCGTAGGTGGAAACCGGCCCTTCTCGAAAAAACACCGTAATCATGGAGCCAACACGGTTGATGGTGGTGGGGAGGCCCGCTCGCGCGAAGATCTGCTCGAGGCCTGCTTGCAAAGCCTGACCGTAGCCCTCGAGGTGAGCGTAGGGGGGGGCTTCAAAGAGTATTTTCAGGGTTGCTATTCCCGCCGCCATGGCCACAGGGTTGCCGCTCAGGGTTCCGGCCTGGTACACCGGGCCCAGTGGGGCCACCTGCTGCATGACTTCGGCCCGACCCCCATAGGCCCCCACCGGCAAACCCCCACCAATAATCTTGCCCCAGCAAATGAGGTCGGGCTTCAGCCCCAAGAGCTCCACCGCACCTCCCTGGGCCAGGCGGAAGCCGGTCATCACCTCGTCGGCAATCAGCAGCGCCCCGTACTGCTGGGTGAGCCGGTGCAGGGCCTCCAGGAAGGCCGGTGTGGGGGCCAGCACCCCCGCGTTGCCCACCACCGGCTCGAAAATCACCGCCGCTATCTGTTCGCCGTGCCGGGCAAACAGGGCCTGGAGGCCTTCGGGGTCGTTGTAGTCGGCTACCAGGGTCAGTTCGGCAAAAGCCTGTGGTACCCCGGCGCTCGAGGGGGCGCTCCTGGCCGTACCCCCGGCCCCGGTCAGCAGCCCCGAGCCTGCCTGCACCAGCAGGCTATCAGCGTGGCCGTGGTAGTTGCCGCGGAATTTGACAATCAGGTCTCGCCTGGTGTAGCCCCGGGCCAGACGCAGGGCGCTCATGGTGGCCTCGGTGCCGCTGCTCACAAAGCGAACCTGTGCCGCAACCGGATAGGCCCGCAAGACCAGCTCGGCCAGCTCAATCTCCCGTTCGGTAGGGGCCCCATAACTCAGACCTTCCTCCAGGGCTTCCCGGATGGCCGCCAACACCTGGGGGTGGTTGTGGCCCAGAATCATGGGCCCCCAGGAACCCACATAGTCGAGGAGCTCGTTGCCGTCGGCATCCCACAGCCGGGCACCCTTTGCCCGGGCCATGAAGCGCGGGGTACCGCCCACCGCCCCAAAGCCGCGCACCGGCGAGTTAACCCCACCGGGCAGGACCTGTCGGGCCCGTGCAAACAACTGCTCTGAACGCATAGCACCCAAGGTTTTCATGCCCGTGACCTTAGCACCCAGAAAGGCAGGGGGCAATCCTCCAAAAGGTTAAGGCCTGGAGCCCAAATGAACATTTAATGCGTTCCAGAGTGTGTTCCGAGGAGACGGCAGGGCGTACTTCTGACACTTTTGTGACACTCTTATCGCGGCATCTGCTATTGATAACCAATTGCAATGTGGGCCCTGGCGCTGATGGGCGTATCCCAACGTAGAGGCGGCACCGAGGCGCTTCAGGCCTGGAGTGCCTGGCTGGAGAGCAAGCCCGCCTGGCCCAAGAATCTCTTGCGCGAGGTGGTACCCATCGCTACCTGCAACCGCGCCGAACTGGTCCTGGCCCTGGCCGACGGGGTGCCGCTCGAGGAGGTTCGCCGCAGCCTGATACCGCCTTCCCTGCCCCGCGGGTATGCTTTTGCCGGCGAGGCCGCCCTCGAGCACCTCTGTCGGGTGGCGGCTTCACTGGACTCCCTCAACCCCGGCGAAGACCAGATTATGCAGCAGGTGCGGGCCGCCTTCGAGGCAGCCAGGCAGGCCGGTACCGTGGGGCCTGTCACCGGGTTTGCCTTTCAGCAAGCCCTGCGAATCGCCAAGCGGGTACGGCGGGAAATTCCCCTGGCACCGGCCCACACCTCACTCTTCAGCCTGGCCCGCCCGGAGCTCGAGGCCCGGCTGCCCCGCCCGGCCCGCGTCGCGGTGGTGGGCACCGGGGAGATGGGCCGCCTGGCCGCACGCAGCCTGGCCACCCTCCAAGGCCTCGAGCTGTGGCTGGTCAACCGCACCGAGACCAAAGCCCAAACACTGGCCCAGGAACTCGGCGCCCGGTTTATGGCACTGGAAACCTTCCTGCAACACCCCCCGGCCCTGGAGGGTCTGGTGACCGCGACCCCGGTGGAACACCTGATTGATCGGGGCTTCCTGCAAAAACAGCCAAACTTGCGGGCTATTGTGGACCTGGGCCTCCCGCCCAACGTGGATGCATCGGCCTTGTATCAGCATCCTGCTGCCTTAATTGACTTCGCCTGGATGCAGCGGCTGGGTGAAATGCGCCGCCGGCGTTTACAAGCCGACCTGGCCCGGGCCGAGCTGGTGGTCCAGGAGGCGCTCGAGCAAGCCCTGGCCGACTGGTCGGAGCGAGTCCTGGGGCCTGCCATTGCCCAGATGCGGGAGACCTACCGCCGCACCCTGCAGCAGACGGTAGGTGAGCTGCTGGAGCCCGAAATGGTCGAACGGCTGGCCCACCGCTTCGCCCATTATCCGGCCAGAGGGCTCAGGGGTCTGGCCCGCCAGCAGGGCGCCGAGGCCGCACGGGTGTTTCTGCTCGAGGCCGGACTGACGCCGCCCGACGATGCCCTGCAGGATCTGGAGCAGAACCCGGAGGTGGCCCATGGTTGAAACCGTTCGCATTGCCACCCGCGGTAGTCATCTGGCCCTCTGGCAGGCCCGGTGGGTGCAAGCCCACCTCGAGCAGCAAGGTGTGCGGGCCGAACTGGTCATCATCGAGACCCAGGGCGACCGCGAGCAGGCTCCCTTCGCTCAGATGCAGGGCCAGGGTTTCTTCACCAAGGCGGTGCAGGAGGCCGTGCTGGAGGGCCGGGCCGACCTGGCCGTACACTCCTACAAAGACCTCCCCGGCGAACCCACCCCCGGCCTGCAAGTGGTCGCCGTCCCTCCCCGTGAAGACCCCCGCGAGCTGCTGCTGGTGCGGCCATCGGGCCTGGATCTGGGTGCGCCCTTGTTACCGCTCCGGCAGGGTGCCCGGGTTGGCAGTAGCGCGGTACGCCGTCAGGCCCAGCTTAAGCACCTCCGTCCCGACCTGGAGCTTCGGGAGCTGCGGGGCAACGTGCCAACCCGCCTCGAGAAGCTCCTTCGGGGCGACTACGAGGCCATTCTGCTGGCCTATGCCGGGGTCCGGAGGCTCGGCCTGAGTCTGGCCGGGCTGCACGCGCAGGTGCTGGAACCAGAAGAGCTTGTGCCCGCCCCCGCGCAGGGCGCGCTGGCCCTGGAGTGCCGGACGCAGCACCCAGAGCTCCAGGCACTGCTGCAAACCCTCGACGACCCCACCGCACACGCCACCGTGGCGGCGGAGCGGGGCCTGATGCGTCGGCTGGCGGGCGGTTGCCAGCTGGCGCTGGGGGCTACCGCCCGAATGAGCAGGGAGGGCCTGGAGCTTCTGGCCTGGTACGGCGGCCAAAAGTACATTGCAAGCGGCCAGACCCCCCCCGAAGTGGCCGAGGCAGTCTACCGGCAAATCCTGCACGAACACCCGGGGGTGGCCCCATGATGCGAACCATTGCGCTAACCCAGTCCGAAGGGCGGCTCGAGGGCCTCGAGACCCTCCTGGCCCGGCACGGCCTCGAGGTCTGGCGGGTACCGCTCATCGAGACCCATCCCCTCCAGACAGACCCCACCCCCCTGCTGGACTGCCGTTGGTGGCTTTTTACCAGTGTGGCCGCCGCTCGGGCCGTCGGAGGGCTGGGCCTGGGGCTGGCGGGACGCTCCCTGGGGGCCGTGGGTGAGGCCACCCGACGGGCCCTCGAGGCCCTGGGCGGGCGGGTTGAGCTGGTAGCGCCCCAGGAAACCAGCGAGAGCCTGGCCGAGGCCTTCCTGGCCTTGCGGCCCTTCGGGTTTGTAGGCTTACCGCAGGGCAACCTGGCCCGGCCCACCCTGTTCCGGCGGCTCCAGGAGGCGGGCTACACCGTGCGACCAGTGGTGGTTTACGAGACCCGGCCCCGCCCCTGGCCCGGCCTCCCGGCACCCGACCTGCTGCTCGTGGCCAGCCCCTCCGCCGTATGGGCGCTGCCGAAATCCATCGGGCAGCAAAGCCACTGTCTGGCCCTCGGGCCCACCACCGCCCAGGCGCTGGTAGAGCGGGGTTTTGCTCACACCACCATCGCCCAGCCGAACCCAGAGGCCATTCTGCAAACCATCCAGCAACTGTGAGGCAAGCCATGCTCGATCTGAAGAACCCCGAAACCCTGCCCGTGGATGCACCCCTCCAGATGCCCCGGCGCCCCCGGCGCCTGCGCAGCAGTGCGGCCCTGCGCGAAAGCGTGGCCGAAACCCACCTTCGGCCTGCCGACCTGATTGCGCCCTTCTTTCTGAAGCCTGGCTCGGGCCCCGCCGAGCCCATCGGAACCCTTCCCGGCATTGCTCGCCTTGGCCTGGACGATTTCCTGCGCGAAGCCGAGCGGGCCCTTAACCTGGGGGTACGCTCTTTGCTGCTGTTTGGGGTGCTACCCGAAGCCCACAAAGACCCCCTGGGCCTGAGCGCTGCCGACCCCGAGGGCCCGGTGCCAGGGGCCCTGCGGGCGGCTCGTAAAGCATTTGGCGAGGCGGTTGTGCTCTACACCGATGTGTGCCTCTGCGCCCACACCAGCCACGGCCACTGCGGCGTGCTGAAAGAAACCCCCCGGGGGGTACGGATTGACAACGACGCCTCGCTCCGGGGCCTGGCCGCCATGGCCCTCGTGCATGCCGAAGCCGGCGCCGACTTTGTGGCTCCCTCGGACATGATGGACGGACGGGTGGCATACCTGCGGCAAGCCCTCGACCAGGCCGGGCACACCGAGGTGGGTATTCTCTCCTACGCCATCAAGTACGCCAGCGCTTTCTATGGCCCCTTCCGCGAGGCCGCCCAGAGCGCCCCCAGCTTTGGCGACCGGGCTTCGTACCAGATGGATATTCGCAACAGTCGGGAAGCCCTCCTGGAAGCCACCCTCGACGGGGCGGAGGGCGCCGATTTGCTGATGGTCAAACCGGCCCTGGCCTATCTGGACATTCTGGCCCGGCTTCGGCCCATCACTCATCTGCCGCTGGTAGCCTACAACGTGAGTGGGGAGTACGCCATGCTCAAGGCAGCGGCACAGGCGGGAGCCCTCGAGGAGGCTCGAGCGGTACGGGAAACCCTTACCGCCCTCAAGCGGGCCGGGGCCGACCTGATTGTGAGTTATCACGCCCTGGAGGCCGTGGAAAAGCAATGGCTCTGAAGGAGGTTGGATTTGTGGGTGGGTTCAGGCATTGGAAGGCTCCGCGGCGCTGGGTCTGGTGGGCGTTTGCCCTGGTGGTGGGCTTCTTGATTGCGCAGGTGGTCTGGTGGGTGATTTTCCAGCGTCAGTACATCCAGCAGAACATCGAGTATGCCGAGACGGCCTGGCTTCAGGAAGCCGCCCTGGTGCAGCAACTGTGGTCGGCCACCCAGCCTTCACGCCGCGAGGCGCTCCTGGCCGAGCTGAAAACCGCCTTCCCGCATCTGGAAGTCGAGGGCGAGACGGTGTTCGTGAACCCCGAGCGGCTGGCCCTGTACCGCGCCGAGCAGATGCGCCACCTGCGGATGTTCGCCTTCGAGGGTCCATTCTTCTTGCTGGTGATGCTAGGGGGGCTATGGATCATTGCCCACAGCCTGCGGAGTGAGCAGGAGTTCAAGCGCCGTCAGCAGAACTTTTTGATGGCAGCCACCCACGAGTTCCGCACCCCCATCAGCACCCTGCGCCTCCTGCTGCAAACCCTGCAGATGCGCGAACTGCCCAGGGAAAAAACCCAGACCTACCTGGCCCACATGGGCCACGAGATTGACCGCCTCGAGGATCTCTCCGAGCGCCTGCTGGCAACCTCGAGGCTGGCCCAGGGGCTGGGGCCGGTGCGAAGCAGCCCCCAGAACTTTGGCGAAGTGGTAAAGCAGTGCGTGGAGCGACAGCGCAGTGTGCTCGAGGCCCGCGGGGCCAGCCTGTACCTCGAAATCGCCCCACAGCCGCTGCTGGTAGAACTGGACCCCGAGGCGCTGGGGCTGGTGCTTTCGAACCTGCTCGACAACGCCCTGAAGTACAGCCCCCAGAACCCCAAACCCATCTGGGTGCGGGTCAGGGCCGAAGGGCAGGCGGTGCTCGAGGTCGAAGACCGCGGCATCGGCCTCCAGCAAAGCGAGGTCGCGCACGTATTCGAGCCTTTCTACCGGGTTGGCGACGAACAGACTCGCAACACCCGGGGGCTGGGCCTGGGCCTGTACCTGGTGCGCGGCCTGACCGAGCTGATGGGCGGAAGCGTGCGGGCGGAACCCTTGCCGCAGGGCACCCGATTCAGTTTGCGATTCCCCCTGGCCCAGGCAGCCTCGCAGCCTGCTAGCCTGGAGGAGTCTCAGGAAAAAGCGTCCAGACCGGAGGGCCGGCCCGCATGAAAGCACAGGAAAAAGCCCCCCTGGTACTGATTGTCGAGGACGAACCGGCCATGGCCGAGGTGCTGGCCGATAACCTGGGGAGCGAAGGGCTCTGCGTGGAAATTGCCCCCGACGGTGCGAGTGCAGTCCGCCGCTGGCAGGAGAAAAACCCGGACCTGGTGGTGCTCGATGTGATGCTACCAAAGCTGGATGGCCTCGAGGTCTGCCGCCAGATGCGTGCAGCCGGCTACAGCACCCCGGTGCTCTTCCTGTCGGCCAAAGGTCAGCCCGAAGACCGCGTGGAGGGGCTAAGGGTGGGGGGCGACGACTACCTGGGCAAGCCGTTCCACCTGCCGGAGTTTTTGCTGCGGGTCAAAAACCTTCTGCGCCGCCGCGAGGAAACCCGCGCAGCACCTACCTACACCTTTGCCGGCCACCAGATAGACTTCCGCGCCTGGACGGTTCAGCTGCGGGATGGCCGCAAGGAGCTGCTGGGTGAGCGCGAGATGGCCATTCTGCGGCTCTTGATTGAGCGGGCCGGCGAGGTAGTAAGCCGCGACGAGATTCTGGACCGGGTCTGGGGCCAGGAGGTCTTCCCCAGCAGCCGCACCATAGACAATTTTGTGGTGCGCCTGCGCCGGCTTTTCGAGCCCGACCCGCAAAACCCCCAGCACTTCCACACCGTCTGGGGGGTGGGGTACCGCTTCACCCCCGAACCCGAACCCCCCCACTGAGCCCATACACCGCTATAGAGCCCTTGCAATAACCGAGGAGCCATACACCCCACGCGCAGCACTGGAGCCACTGTGAACACCCTACAAACCCCCACCACCACCTCCCTCTTTCTCCGGGCCGCCTGGGGCGAGGATACCCCCCGCGCCCCCATCTGGCTCATGCGGCAAGCCGGGCGCTATCTGCCCGAGTACCTTGCCATCAAGGCCAGGGCCTCTTTTTGGGAGATGGTACGCACCCCGGAACTGGCCGCCGAGATTACCCTGCAACCCCTGCAACGCTTCCCGCTGGACGCAGCCATCCTCTTCAGCGACATCATGACCCCCCTACCTGCCATGGGGGTGGAGATTGCCTTTAGCCCCGGCCCGGTAGTAGCCCAGCCCCTGCGAAGTCTGGCCCAGATAGAAGCATTGCAACTGCCGCCTGGCGAAGAAATCGCCCCCTTCGTGGCCGAGGCCCTAAAGCAGGTGCGCCGGGCCCTGGCTGGCCGCGAGGTAGCCACCATCGGCTTTGCCGGGGCTCCCCTGACCCTGGCCACCTACCTGATCGAGGGGGCGGGCTCCAAGGACTACGAGGTGTTTCGGGCCTTCTTACGTCAAGAACCCTCCGCCGCGCACCGGCTGCTGGAAAAGCTGACCGAGCTCACCCTGCGCTATCTCAAAATGCAGATAGCGGCCGGCGCCCAGGCCATTCAGCTCTTCGACTCCTGGGCCGGGCTGCACGACGCCCGCACCTACCGTACCTTTGGCCTGCCCTATAACCGCGCCGTTCTGGAGGGCCTGGCGGGCCTGGGCGTCCCCAGGCTGTACCTGGCCGTAGGGGCCAGCCACCTCTACCCCACCCTGGCTGAACTGCCCTGCGAGGCCGTCAGCGTGGACTGGCGCGTGCCCTTGAACGAAATTCGCCCGCTCTGGCCGGGCCGCACGCTGCAGGGCAACCTGGACCCCACCACCCTTCTAGCACCCCCCGAGGTGATCACCCGAGAGGCCCGGCAGGTTCTGCGAGCCGGGCGAGGCGGCCCCCACATCTTCAATCTGGGGCATGGGGTCTTGCGGACCACGCCCCCCGAGCACGTCGCCCATCTGGTCGAAGTCGTTCATCAGTACAACCGCCACCAAGAGGAACCCGCATGAGTGAGAAAGAAACCCGTGACTACAAGGAAAAAGAAACCCGGCGCATGGTAGACCTGGACCCCGCCGGCCTGCTGAGCCGCAAGGCCCCTGACCAGGCCAAGCGGCAGTTCATGAACTACGCCTTCTTCAAGCTAAACCCGGAGTTCCGTCGGCAAAGCCGTGAGTTCATCGAAGCCGCCAAGGCCGAGTTTGCCGAGGTGTGCGAGCGCTGGGCGGCCAGGGGCCAGGGCTTTATCCTGCGCTCCTACAGCCTGGTGGGCCTTCGGGCCGATGTGGACTTCATGCTCTGGCGCATCAGCTTCCAGGTGCCCGACTTCCAGGCCATGCAACGGGAGCTGAACCGTACCGCCCTGGCCGGCTACCTGAGCCAGCCTTACTCCTTCCTCTCGATGCAGAAACGCTCCATCTATGTGGATCGCTTCAACCCCGAAGGCGAGGGCGTCCAGCTTCTGCCAGGGCAGGGGCAGTATCTGTTTGTCTACCCGTTCATCAAAACCCGCCCCTGGTACGACCTTTCGCCGCAGGCCCGACAGGGCATGATGGACGAGCACATCTACGTATCGGCCCCCTTCACCGGCGTCACCCTCAACACCTCCTACTCCTACGGCATTGACGACCAGGAGTTTGTGGTGGCTTTCGACTCCAACTACCCCCAGGAGTTTGTAGACCTGGTGCAGCGTTTGCGCTTCACCGAGGCCAGCCAGTACACCCTGCGCGACACCCCAATGTTTACCTGCGTTAAGAAGGAGCTTCGGGAGATATTGGACGATCTGGCCTGATGGCCTCCACCGAAATCTGGACAGCATTGCGCCTGCAACAAAGCCACCTGGAGCCACCCCAAATACGGAGCCCGCAGCTTACCGGCTACTTTTGCCGTTCAACCTGTACCGAGCTTCTGCCTTGACTGACTATCGTTTGTAGACAAACCGAGGATCAAGATGAACGTTCTACTGATGGCCTATGGCACCCCCTACCGTCAAGAAGAGATTTTGCCTTACTACACCGATATCCGCCGTGGGCGGCCCCCCAGCGAAGCGCTGTTGCAAGAGCTGGAGGAGCGCTACCATCTGATTGGCCGCAGCCCCTTGAACGAGATTACCTTTGCCCAGGCGGTGCGCCTCGAGGCTGCCCTGAACGCCACCCTCCCCCTTTACCCCACCCCCCTCAGGGCTTCACCCGGCGCCAGGGTGCGGGGCCCTGCTCGCGTCTACCACGGCACCAAGCACTGGCACCCCTTCATTGCCGAGGCGGTGCGGGCCATGGCCGAGGACGGGGTCAGGCAGGCCGTGGGCATCGTGGCGGCCCCGCACTTTTCGGCCCGCAGCATCGCCGAGTACCGGGAGAAGGTAGAAACTACCCTTTCTGAGCTGGGTCACCCGCTGGAGTTCCGCCTGGTCGAGGAGTACTACGACCACCCCGGCTACCTTCAGGCGGTAGCCAACCGCGTGCTCGAGCAGCTCTGGCGGCTGCGGGAACCAGAGCAGGCGCTCTACCTGTTCACCGCCCACTCCATCCCCGAAAAGGCGGCCCAGGATGGGCGTTACCAGGCTCAGGTACGCGCTACTGCCGAGTTGGTGGCTCGGGCGCTAAATCTCTCGCACTGGGACACCGCCTGGCAGTCGGCGGGCCGCACCCCGGAGCCCTGGATCGGCCCCGATGTCAACGAAAAACTGGAGGAAGCCAGGGCCCAGGGGTTCAGCGAGGTGGTGGTGACCGCGGTAGGGTTTCCTTCGGATCACCTCGAGGTCTTCTACGACCTCGACTACGAAGCGCAAAACACCGCTGCCCGGCTGGGCCTCCGCCTCCTACGCACCCGCAGCCTGAATGCCGACCCCGACTACATCGAGGTGCTGCGCGACCTGGTGCTGCGCGAATGGGCCCGCTTCAGCGCCCCCGCGAGGGGGGTCTGATGGCGCATCTGGTGGTGGTGGGAGGCGGAGCGGCTGGCCTCTCGGCGGCCTACTACGCACGCCAGGCCGCGCCCGACCTGGCCATTACCCTGCTCGAGGCCGACAGCCGCTTAGGCGGGAAAATTCTCACCGTGGCCGAGGGCGGCTTTGTACTGGAAGGCGGGCCCGATGCGGTGGTGCGTTATAAACCCTGGGCGCTCGAGCTGATGCACGAGCTGGGGCTGGAAAGCCGCATCGTGGGCACCACGCCCGCCAAGCCTTCGGCGCTCATCCACAATGGCGAGCAGGCACTGCCGATTCCCCCAGGCTTGCAAATGGTAGTGCCGGGCGACCTGCGAGCGCTGGCGCAGAGCCCGCTCCTGAGCCCTCTGGGTAAGGCTCGAGCCCTCCTCGACCTGATCCTTCCCAGAAGAACAGGGAGCGACGAGGCTTTTGGCGCCTTCATCGAGCGTCGGCTGGGGCGGCAGGTCTGGGAGCGGCTGGTAGCCCCGCTCTCGGGCGGCATTTACGGGGGCGACCCCTACGAGCTTTCAACCCAAGCCGCTTTCCCGCAGCTTGTGGCCCTCGAGCAGCAGCACGGTAGTCTGATCCGGGGAGCCATCGCACAGCGTAAGGCCCGGGGCAGCCGCGAAGCCGGGCAGTTGTTCGCTTCCCTCGAGGGCGGTCTGGGCACGCTGGTGAAAGCGCTGGAGGCCCAGCTGACCGGGGTGAGCCTACGGCTCGGTGTCCGCGTGGTGGGGCTCGAGCGTCAGAGAAACTGGCTGGTTCACACCCCTGAAGGCACACTTCAGGCCGATGCTGTCGTGCTGGCCACCCCCGCGGGGGTTTCGGGAGAGCTGCTAGCAAGCCTGCACCCCGAAGCCGCTCGAGCGCTGCAAGCCATTCCCTACGGCAGTTCGGCCACCGTCAGCCTTGCCTTCGATAAGGCGCAACTGCCGCCTCGGGTCGGCCACGGCATCTTGATGAGCCTGGGCCAGGGCTTCAACGCACGGGGCTTCACCTGGAGCGACCAGAAGTGGACAGGACGGGCCCCCGAGGGCCTTGGTTTGGTGCGGGCCTATTTTTCCGGGGTTGAAGCCAGCCCAGACAAGCTGGTTAAGTTAGCGCTGCACGACCTCGAGCGGCTCTGGGGAAGGTTACCCAAGCCCCTCCAAACCTGGGTGTTCCACTGGCCGCTGGGCCTGCCCCGCTACACCGTGGGGCATCTGGAACGTGTGAGCCGGGCCCTCGAGGCCGAAGCACTGCCGGGCCTCTACCTGGCGGGCGCAGCCTACCGGGGGGTCGGCCTGCCGGAGGTCGTGCGCATGGGTCGGGAAGCTGCCTACAAAGCGGTTCGCTTTCTGAGTGACGTACCCCAGCCTTAAAAACTGGCATGAGCGACTGCATCTCATCCGACCACAGAAATCACAAGAGACATCCTGCGGGTGGCCCATTTTTTGGTCTGGCGCGCCCGGGAGGACTCGAACCCCCGACCTACCGCTTAGAAGGCGGCTGCTCTATCCACTGAGCTACGGGCGCAATGAACCCCATCCTGGGGCAAGCGACAGTTTAGCAAACTTATCGGCATTGCAAAGCGCGCAAAGGCGGTCTACAAAAAAACCGCCCTCGGGCGGTTTATGGAGCGGGAGACGGGATTCGAACCCGCGACATTCAGCTTGGAAGGCTGACGCTCTACCAACTGAGCTACTCCCGCATGGCAGGTTTGGGCCGGTTGGCCGCTCGCGCTTCTGGTCGGGGAGACTGGATTCGAACCAGCGACCCTCTGCTCCCAAAGCAGATGCGCTACCAGACTGCGCTACTCCCCGAGTTGTACGTCTGGCCGGCTTGCCAGAGCGCAACACCAAAGATAGCACGGCAGGGCAAAAACGGTCAAACGCCATATTGACAAGATGCTGAATAATCACTATATTTATTTGTTGCTTGGGCTGTTAGCTCAATTGGCAGAGCAACTGACTCTTAATCAGTGGGTTGCAGGTTCGATTCCTGCACAGCCCACCAAGCAAACCAAGCAGAATTCCAAGGGAACCAGGGCTCTTGACCCTGGTTTTACCTTTTGGGCTTGGTGGCAAGGTTGCTCTTTTCGCTTTGATACCCTGATTAAGCCTGGGGGCGGCAAATAACCCATCGGCCCTCAAACCCAGTGCTACATTTAGGGCAACGTGCGCACTATGGGAATTGCCAATCAAAAGATATTAAAAAACCAAAACCTCCTGAGCCTGCTGGGACTGCTCATCTGGGGCGCGGTTTCGTTTCTTTATTTACCCGATAGCTATCAGGCCTTTAGCTTTCTCTTTCTGATTCCCTGGGTTTGGAAAGACGGGCCCCAGAGCATGCGCTGGGTGGTACCGCTGGTATTTCTCTACACCATCTTGCAACATCTGTACCCCAAACCCAACCTGAGCCTGGATAGTTTGTTGGTTACGATGCTTCCAGGTTTGGTAGCACTGGGTTTTGTGGCCTGGTTGCGTGAGCGGGATCGGCACTCGCAGAAGGAACTCGAGGACTCGTTGCGCTTCATGCATCTGCTCGAGGAAGGCAGCCTGAACATCAGCACCGCCAACGACCCCCTGGAGCTAACCGAAAGCGCCATGACCTCGCTGCACAACCTGAACATCGCCCCACATCTGGCCTTTGTGCGCTTCCGCGAGGGCAAGCCGGTGGTGGTGAGCGCACGCGGGGCCCTCGAGCGCTACCGGGGGCGGCACCTGCCCCAGCAAAAGTTGAGCACCCACGCATCTCTGACCGACACTTTTGTGGTGGGCAACTACCTGGAGGGTATCCCCGAAAGCGCGGGCTGGTCTACGGCGGCAGTTCCAGTCTCGGCCCGGCAGAAGCGCCCCCTGGGGGTGGTGATTCTGGCCAGAGAGGGCAACAAGCCTTTCCAGTCCGACGAAAAGGCCATGGCCAACTCGCTGGCACGGGTGATGGGGGCGCAACTAGGGCAGATGGAAGCCCTCAAGCACCTCGAGGATGCCTACGACGGTACGCTGCGGGCCTTGGGTCTGGCCCTGGAATTCCGCGACCACGAGACCCAGGGACACACCAAGCGGGTCGTAGCCTGGGCCGACCAACTGGCTCAAGACCTGAACCTGGACGCCTCTACACGCAAATTCCTCCGTTGGGGGGCTTATTTGCATGACATCGGCAAACTTTCCATCTCCGACCACATCCTGCGCAAACCTGACAAGCTCGACGCGGAAGAATGGGAAATCATGAAAAGCCACGTGATCAAGGGATGGGAAATGCTATCACGTGTGCCCTTTTTACCCCAGGAGACCCTGGAAGTGGTGCGCTACCATCACGAAAACTGGGATGGCAGCGGCTACCCCGACGGCCTCAAGGGTCAGGACATTCCCATTCTGGCCCGCATCTTTGCGGTAGTGGATACCTTCGACGCGCTCTACAGCCCCCGCCCCTACAAGCGGGCCTGGAAACCTGCGGAAATTATCGAGGAACTGAATCGCTTAAGGGGTAAGAAGCTCGACCCCAAGCTGGTGGACATCTTCATCAAACGCATCACCTCCCCCTCCGGTAAGGAAGCCATGGAGGTTGCCAACCCCAGCAAGGCCAATGTCAAGGCCTAAAGGCTGATAGTCCATGGCTCATAGTCGATAGCCACGCCATACACGACCCTAAGCCCTTTTCAGGTTGTGTGCGCTCCGATTCGTAATTTCGGCAAGATTCTTCGAGCACGAACCCCTTGTTGGGCACTCCCTGAACAGATCACCAGCTTCTGTAGCGGCCTCACGATAAAATAGCTGACCATGCAGCTATTTCCCCCGCTCTACGACACCCCCCTGGCCGAACTCTTTCACACTCGAGTCCCAGCCGGAGAGCCCTGGGCCTGGGTACTGTGCCAGCGCATTCTAGCCGATGAAACCCTGGCCCGGCGCTTGCTCGTCGAACCCCTGAGCCCTGGAATGGCCGACTGGGTCAGCCAGGAGTTGGGGCACCTACGGCGGGAGGTGGAGCGCCTCAAAAAGCAATACCCCTTTTCGGACTTTGGCAATCGAGACCCCAGCGCAGCCGAAAGCGCGGCCTTGAAGGTACTGTTGGAGGGTTCGCCCGCCGCGCTGCAAAACCTTTATCAGACCCACGGTTACGGTATTTATGTCCACCATACGGCTTTCCTGTACAGCCGCCAGATGCACGCCGTCGAGCAGCCCGATCCGGTTCGTTTTGATGACCTGGTGGGCTACGAGCGGCAAATCCGTAGCTTGCGTATAAATGTGGAGCGCTTTCTAGCCGGAAAGCCTGCCGTGCCGGTGCTCCTGTATGGGGCCAGGGGCTCCGGCAAGTCTACCTCGGTCAAAGCCCTGCGGACCCATTACGCACCTCAGGGCTTGCGGCTCGTAGAGGTGCTTTCGGAGGGGCTGGAACAGCTACCCGACCTTCTGGAGGTGCTGGCTCCCTTGCCGTACAAGTTCATTCTGTACCTGGACGACCTGGCCTTTGCCAGCGAGGACGAACGGTTTCACAAACTAAAGGCCCTGCTGGAAGGGGCTGTCTTCGAACGACCTTCCAACGTGCTGGTTGTGGCGACCTCCAACCGCCGCAACCTGGTGACGCAGCACTGGTCGGATCGGCCCGACCCCGATGCCAACGACCCCGCTTCCTGGGACACCCTGCAAGACAAGCTGGCCCTGGCCGACCGCTTTGGGCTGGTGCTCACCTTTCCCCCTTTCGACCAGCAGCTCTACCTGGAAGCCGTGGCCCACATCCTGGGGCAGCAGCTCGACGAGACCACCCGCAAAGCCGCATTGCAGTTTGCCCTCGAGGGTAGAGGCTTTTCTGGCCGCACAGCACGGCATTTTGCCAATCAGCAATAACGCTCAGGGCAAAAACTGAAAGCCCTACGAAAGAGCACGGCCGACATCAAGAAGTACGCTCTATGGGCTGGAAGAGTGCCTGGCGCTTGCGCTCGAGGCCGTCAGGCGCGAGCCTACCGCAATAAGGCGGGGGAGTCGGCAGACTGCGTAAGCCTCGTCTTGCGCTCGAGGGCCGCCCCAATAAAGCCATTGAACGGCGGCGAGACCCGCATGGGGCGGCTGGTGAGTTCGGGGTGGGCCTGCAGGCCGATAAAGAAGGGGTGATGGGGTAGCTCGATGGCTTCTACCAATCCCTCACCCCTCCCCTGCACCCCCGGCGTGACCGCCGAGACCGTCAGACCGTTCTCGATCAGGCGCTGAACATAGGCGGGGTTCACCTCGTAGCGGTGGCGGTGCCGCTCGTAGACCAGTTCCTTGCCATAGAGTTTGAACAGCAGGGTTTCGGGGTGGATGCGCATGGGCCAGTTGCCCAGCCGCATGGTGCCGCCCATGCCTTCAACTTCCAACTGCTCGGGCATCAGGTCTATCACTGGATGGGGGGTGTAGGGGTCGAACTCGGTGCTGTTGGCCCCCTCGAGGCCCAACACGTTTCGGGCATATTCAATCACCGCAATTTGCAACCCCAGGCAAATACCAAAGTAGGGCACCCGGTTCTCGCGGGCATAGCGGGCGGCCAGAATTTTGCCCTCCACCCCCCGGATGCCAAACCCCGGCCCTACCAGCACGCCGTCCACATCGCCCAGGAGTTCGGCGGCCTTGCCCAGGTCGGTGATGTCTTCGGCATTGACCCACTTCACATTCACCCGCGCGTCGTGGGCGATGCCCGCGTGGCGAAAGCCCTCCAGGATGCTCAGGTAGGCGTCGGGCATCTTCACATATTTGCCCACAAAAGCCACCGTTACCTCGTCGGCGGGGTGTTTGAGCTTGCGCACGGCATTCTGCCAGAAGCTCAGGTTGGGCTGGATGGGCTCGAGGCCCAGCTTCTTCTCCACCACCCGGCCCAGGCCCTGCTCTTCCAGCACCAGGGGCATCTCGTAGAGGTACTGCACGGTGGGGCTACTGAAAACCTCGCCCGCGTGCACGTTGGTAAAGAGGGCTACCTTCCTGCGCACATCCTCGGGCACCATCTTTTCCGAACGCAGCACCAAGACATCGGGCTGGATGCCCACCCCACGCAGGGTGGAGACCGAGTGCTGGGTGGGTTTGGTTTTGAACTCCTCGGACGTTGCCAGATAGGGCACCAACGTCAAATGCAGGTACATCAAATCCTGATCGTCCTCGTCGAACTGGAACTGGCGGATGGCTTCCAGGAAGGGCAGGCTCTCGATGTCGCCGACCGTACCGCCTACCTCCACCACCACAATCTCGGCGTTTTGCTCCTGGGCCGTACGGCGGATGCGGTCTTTGATCTCGTCGGTGATGTGCGGGATTACCTGCACGGTCTGGGAGAGGTACTCCCCGCGCCGCTCTTTTTGAATGACCGAGAGATAGACCTGCCCGGTGGTGATGTTGTTGGCGCGGGAGAGGTCTATATCAAGAAAGCGCTCGTAGTGGCCGATGTCCAGGTCGGTCTCGGCGCCGTCGCCGGTGACGAACACTTCGCCGTGTTCGTAGGGCCGCATGGTGCCTGCGTCCACGTTGACGTAGGGGTCAATCTTGATGGCGGTCACGCGGTAACCACGCCCCCGCAGGATGGCTCCCAGGCTCGAGGTTAGAATACCCTTGCCCAAACTGCTGACCACACCGCCCGTGACAAAAACGTATTTCATAACAAACCCCCGTCCTACGCCAGACGCTGTCCAGCGCCTCAAAAGCTCTTTTTCAAACGCTCAACCGGTACGGTGGAGCTGCCTCACTATCACGGGATTTGATCGTACCACGACCTGCCCCCCCTGTGTCCAGCCATGCGAGCACCGTTGGCCGAGTACCTTTGCAAAAAAGTTTGACTTGGTACAATCTTGGTATGGCTGGGGCCATTCAACTCTCCCACCAGGTTGCACCGGGCATTTTTGCCATTCCGGTGCCCATCCCCTACCCCTTCAAGTACGTGAACTGCTACCTGCTGATGCCTGGCCCTGGTTCTTCCGACGGCCCGGTGCTTGTGGACTGCGCCCTGGACACCGCCGAAGCGCGGGCGGGTCTGGAAGCGGCCCTGCACGAGCACGGGCTGGGCTTTGCCGACCTCGAGCGCCTGATAGTCACCCACCACCACCCCGACCACTACGGCCTGGCCGGACGGATAGAAGCCCAGGGCCCCACGGTGTGGATGCTGGACGTTGAACTAAAGCGCGGCCACATCTTCTGGACCGAGCCCGAGCGCATGAACCAGATGGGGCAGGCGCTTTTTCATCAGCACGGCGTTACCGATGAATACCTGGCCGACCTGGGCCAGGAGATGGCCAAAACCCGCAGCCGGGTGCACCCCGCGCAAAACCCCCAGACCTTCCGCGATGGCGAAACCCTCCGGCTGGCAGGTATGCCCTACCGGGTGATCTGGACCCCCGGCCATGCCGACGGCCATGCCATGTTGCTGCGCGAGGCGGATGGGGTGCTGCTGGCCGGGGATCAAATCCTGGAGCGCATCTCCCCCAATATCGGCATCTGGGCCTACTCCTACCCCAACCCCCTGAAGCACTACTTTGAGTCGCTGGAAAAAACCACCGCGCTGGGGGCCTCCCTGGCCTTGCCGGGGCACTACCGGCCTATCCTGGATGTAGCAGGCCGTGCCGCCGAGCTGAAAGCCCATCACCACGAACGGCTGGGCTATCTGTTGGATCTTCTAAAGCCCACTCTGCAGACCTGCTGGCAGGTATCGCTCGAGCTTTTCCCCGGCAACCTCAACCTGGCCCAGCGACGTTTTGCCTGGTCGGAGACCCTGGCACACCTGGAGTATCTGGTGGCCGAAGGAAGGATAAAGAGGCTCGAGCAAGACGGGATCGTTCACTACAGCCGCTAAGTACCTTCCGCCTATGTTTTGGCTACTGGCATGGTCGAAAATCACTCGGGTATTGCGCCCGGAGCATGATTTTCTAGCGCAGCTTGGATTCATCCCTGAATCTCATACGGCGCAACTTAATCCCTTACACAAACGCTCCGCCTCCCCGGCACGGCTCCCCGACTCGACCCTTAGACCCACAAAGGCCATTTATCCCCGCTTTAGGGCGCTAACCTGTGGAACACAGGAGGTCAGCCATGAGCAAGGTCTACAAGAAAGTGGAGCTGGTTGGCAGCAGTGCGGAGAGCCTCGAGGACGCCATCAAGGTCGCGCTGGCACGAGCCCGCAAAACCCTGCGCAATATGGACTGGTTCGAGGTCAAGGAGATTCGCGGCAGCCTGACCGATGGCTACGTGAACACCTACCAGGTGACGCTGCTGGTGGGCTTCCGGCTCGAGGAGGAGTAGAGCGGTTCCCACGAATAGTCGGTAAGGCGGTTTTGTCGTACCGACTACAATACGACGCACACGGTGCGTCGTATTGGTGGGAAATGCGATAGTTCACCAGGCCAGGGCCATGCCATCGGCGCGGGGCTCGGTGGCCGCCAGGAAGGCATCTTTTGGCTTCAGAATGATCTGACCCCGACCAAAAGAGGCCCACTCGCTCTGCAAGACCACCTCGTGGCCGCGCTCCTTGAGACCGAGTACCAGGTGGGCGGGCAGGCTGGGCTCGAGTTCCACCTGCTGGCTGCGCGTCCACTGCCAGCGGGGCGCGTCCAGGGCGGCCTGGGGGTTCATGCCGTAATCTTCCAGGTTTACCACCACCTGCACATGCCCCTGGGGTTGCATGTGCCCCCCCATCACACCAAAAGGCCCCAGGGGCTTGCCATCGCGGGTCAGAAAGCCCGGAATGATGGTGTGAAAGGGCTTCTTGGCGGGGGCGTACTGGTTAGGGTGTCCGTCCTCGAGTACAAAACAGGCCCCCCGGTTTTGCAGCGAGATGCCGGTACCATCCACCACGATACCCGCCCCAAAGCCCATGTAGTTGGACTGAATCAGGGAAACCTGTAGCTCGCCATCGGCAGCGGCCAAATACACCGTGCCCCCTTTGGGCGCACCGGCCTGCACCGGCAAAGCCCGCTCGCCTATTAGCCTGCGGCGCTGGGCCAGGTAGTCTACGGAAAGCAACTCGGCAGGTGAAACGGGCATGAAGCGCGGGTCGGCCACGTACTTCTGCACGTCGGCAAAAGCCAGCTTCATGGCCTCAATCTGGAGGTGAAAGCCTTCTACCGAGTCCCGTGGATACCGCCCCAGCTCAAAGCCCTCCAGGATTTTTAGCGCCATCAGCGCGGCAATGCCCTGCCCGGCAGGGGGTATCTCGTGGACTTCCAGCCCCCGGTAGCGCACCGAAAGGGGCTCCACCCACTCCGAACGGTAAGCAGCCAGGTCGGCCCGGGTAATGTAGCCGCCCGTAGCCGCCGCAAAATCGGCCATCTGGGCGGCCAGCTTGCCCCGGTAAAAACTCTCGGCGCCGGTGCGGGCAATCTCCCGCAGGGTTTCGGCATGGCGCGGGCTGTGCCAGATGTCGCCGGGTCGGGGGGCTTTACCCCCCGGCATGAACACTTCCTTAAACGGCTGGAAACAGGGGTCGTTCAGGGGGCCATAGATGGCCTCGATGCGGGGCCAGGTGCGCCCGGTCTCGGGCGTGACGGCAAAGCCCTCCTCGGCATAGCGAATGGCCGGGGCGAAGAGCTGCTCGAAGGGCAGCCGGCCAAACTTTTCGTGCAGCACCCGCCAGGCCGAAGGTGCGCCGGGCACCGTAACCGGCAGCCAGCCCCGGGTGGGCACCTGCCCACTGCTGGCAAAAGTGGCCAGGTTCAGACCTGCCGGACTCATGCCGTTGGCGTTCAGGCCGTGGAGCTTCTGGCCGTCGTGGACCAGGGCAAAGGCATCGGAGCCGATGCCGTTGGAGGTGGGCTCGAGCACCGTCAGGGCAATGGCCATCGCCACCGCAGCATCCACTGCGTTGCCCCCGGCCAAGAGCATCTCCATACCGGCCAGGGCGGCCTGGGGCTGGCTGGTCGCCACCGCGCCCCGCTTGCCGGCCACCACATTGCGCCGGGAGGGGTAGGGATATTGGTTGAGGTTCATCACGAAAGACCTTTCTAAGTTGCGCCCGTATAAGGTTTAGAGATGAATCCGGACTACGCCAGAAAATCATGCTCCGGGCGCAATACCCGAGTGATTTTCGATCATCCCAGTAGCCAAAACATAGGCGGGAGGTACTTAGATCGCAAGCCGAGTTTGTTAAGCCGCCTCAAAAGCGGGGCGAATGCCTCGAGCAAAAGCGCACCGATTACAAAAGACCGGACTTGGCCCAGGCCAATGCCACAGTACGGGCTTCGTGAGGGATATACCCCCAGGCGTGGTCTGGGCCGCACCACCTACTTCTTCATGCGCGGGTCGAAGGCATCGCGCAGACCGTCCCCAATCAGGTTGAAGGCCAGCACCGCCAGGAAAATGGCCAGACCGGGGAACAGGGCCATGTGGGGTGCCTGGCTGAGGTAGCCTCGAGCATCGTTGAGCATCGAGCCCCACGAAGGGGTGGGCGGCTGTACCCCCAGCCCCAAAAAGGACAGCGTAGCCTCGGCCAGAACGGCTGTGGCGGTGCTCAAACTCACCTGCACAATCAGCGGCCCCAGGATGTTGGGCAGCAGGTGCCGCGCGATAATGCGACCATCACCCCCGCCCAGGGCCACCGCCGCCTGCACGTAGTCACGGGGGCGCTCGGCCAGCACCTGCCCCCGGATGAGGCGGGCGAATACCGGCGTCGTGACCACCCCAATGGCCAGCATGGTGTTTTGCAGACTTGGCCCCAAAACGGCGGCCAGGGCAATGGCCAGCACCAGAAAGGGAAAGGCCAGCATGGCATCGGTCAGACGCATCAGCACATCGTCTATCCACCCGCCGTAAAAGCCTGCCACCAGGCCAATCAGGCCCCCCAGCACCAGCGCAATCAACACCGAGACCAGGCCCGCCGCCAGCGAGACTCGAGCCCCATAGAAAACCCTCGAGAGGATGTCCCGCCCTAGCTGGTCGGTGCCAAACCAGTGCTTGGCCGAGGGACCCTGTTGCAGCGCGCTGAAGTCGGTGGCGGTGGGGCTATAGGGCACCAGGATGGGCGCAAAGGTAGCCCCCAGCACCAGCAGCAGCAAGATGACCACCCCGGCAATAGCCAGGCGGTTGGCTAGAAAGGCTCGGAGGGTGCGGTTGTTCATCTCAGTGATAGCGGATGCGCGGGTCAATGGCCGCGTACAGCAGGTCGGTCAGCACGTTAATCAGAAACACCGCCAGGGCCGAAATCAGTACCACTGCCTGCAAGACCGGAAAGTCGCGGTTGAAAACCGAGTCCACCAGCAAGCGCCCGAAGCCGGGAATCGAAAAGACCTGCTCGGTGACCACAGCCCCGCCCAGCAGGCCACCCAGTTGCAGTCCAATCACGGTCACGACGGGAATGGCCGCGTTGCGCAGGGCGTGCTTGTAAACCACCACCCGGCCTTCCAGACCCTTGGCTCTTGCGGTGCGTACATAATCCTGCGAAAGCACCTCCAGCATGCTGTTACGGGTGAAACGGGCAATCGCACCGGCCAACGCCGTACCCAGGGTGATGGCGGGCATCAACATCAGCAGCAGGTTCTTTTGCAGGTCTACCCAGGGTTCAACGTAGCCCGAAGGGGGAATCCAGGCCAGCCGGATGCTGAACAGGTAGATCAGCAGGATACCCAGGAAAAAGTTAGGAATCGAGATGCCCGACAGGGCCAGCACGGTCACGCTGGCATCGGCAGCGGTGTTTCTTCGCAAGGCGGCCAGCACCCCCGCCGGAATGCCAATCAGGATGGCCACCAGCAACGAGAAAAAGCTGAGCTCGAGGGTGGTGGGGAGTTTTTGCCAGATGATCGGGGCCACTTGTTCGTTGCCCCGAATCGAACGCCCCAAATCGCCCTGCACCAGGCCCCACAACCAGTCGGCGTACTGTACCAGGATGGGCCGGTTGAGCCCCAGCTCCTCTCGTATCTGTGCCACCAGCTCCGGCGTGGCCTCCTCGCCCAGCAGCAACCGCGCAGGGTCACCCGGCAGAACCCGGGTCAGGGCAAACACCATCACCGTGACCAGTAGCAGGGTGGGCAACCCGCCAACCAGGCGCCGCAGGACGAAGAGGAACACCGCGCTTGACTCCTACTGAGCACCCAGGCTCACACCGCGGAAACGCAGGATGCCGTCAGGTATGACCGGAATTCCGCTCAGGCGGCGGCTCAGGCCGATGGTGGTCTGGGGGTGGTAGACGTAGATGTAGGGCAGGTCTTCCTGGATGATTTTGGTGATCTGGCTGTACAGGTCGCGGCGGGCTTCCGGCAAGCGCACGGTGCGGGCCCGGTTCAGCAGGTTGTCCACTCGAGCATTGCAGTAGCCGGAGTAGTTGTTGGCGGCTTTACAGCGCACAAAGTCGTAGATGTTGCCGTCGGGGTCGGGGCGACCACTCCAGCCCACCGCCACGGCCTCGAGCTCCAGCTTGGCCGCCCGGTCGAGCAGGGTGCCAAACTCTACCTGTTCGATGCGAACCTGAATGCCCGCTTCGGCAGCCATGGCCTGGTAGACCTGGGCCAGTTGGGCCAGTACCGGGCCAGGGGCGATGGTCAGGGTGAAGCTAAACCCTTGCGGACGACCCCCTTCGGCCAGTTTCTGCCGGGCCAGAGCCAGGTCGCGCTTAGGGACTGCAATGCCTTTGTCGTAAGCCAGCGTGCCGGGTGGGAAGGGCCCGTTGGAGGGGAGGGCCGTACCCAGGAATACCACCCGGTCTACCACATCGCGGTCAATGGTCGCGGCAAACGCCTGCCGTAGGGCCTTGTTGGTGAAGGGGCCTTTGGTATGGTTGAGCCAGATACCCTGGTAGCCGATACCGGGGAAGTTGTTAACGGTCAGGTTGGGGTTGTTGCGGATGGCCGCCAGGTCTTTGGCAGCTACGGGGGTGATGATGTTCACAGCGCCCGAAAGCAGGTTGGCCACCCGCACATCATCATCGGGGAAGGGGCGATAGACCAGTTGTTCGATGCGGGGGAAGCCCCGCTGCCAGTAGTTTTCGTTGCGGGCCAGCACAATACGGTCTTGCCGGCGACGCTCCACAAACTTGAAGGGGCCGGTGCCGACCGGGTTGTTGCCAAACTCGGCCCCCAGTCTTTGAGCTGCGGTCGGGCTGACCATCATGCCCGAACGGTCGGAAAGAATGGCCAGAAAGGGCGCAAAAGGCTCCTTCAGGGTGACCCGCACGGTGGTGGGGTTGACTACCTGCACGTTGGTGATGAGCGAAAGCTCACCCGAGCGGCGCGAACCCGGTGCGCTGCGGTAGCGGTCAAGGTTGAACTTGACTGCCTCGGCGTTAAAGTCGGTGCCATCGTGGAACTTGACCCCCTGGCGCAGGGTAAAGACATATACCGTTCCGTTTTCCTCCACCCGCCAGCTTGTGGCCAGCATGGGCACGATACGCAGGTTTTCGTCCAGGTCTACCAGTTTGTCGTAAATCTGGTTGTGCACCTGCCGATCTACCAGTGCCGAAGAAAGCAGGGGGTCAAGGTTGGGTGGATCGGCGTCCAACCCCACCGTGACGGTCTGGGCCAGCCCCAGACCCCCCAGGCTCCAAAGAACAACTGCTGCCAACCACTGTTTCATCTGCCTACCTCCTTGGTTTTTGCCGAGCGTTCAACGGTACTCAGGTGTGCCAGCATGGCTTTACGGGCTGCCTCGGGGTCGGAAGCCCGAATGGCCTCGAGGATCTTGCGGTGCTCGGTGAGGGTGGATTGTGGGCGGAAGCGCTTGGCCGTGGCGGTCATGCGGGTCTGGCGCAGCTCCGCCGCCAATAAGACCACAATCTCGCTCAATACGGCGTTCTGGCTCATCTCGGCCAGGGTCTTGTGGAAGTCCAGATCCAGTTCTACAAACCGGTACAGGTCGGCGGTTGCCGATTGCTGCTGGTTGAGCAAATCCTCCAGAAGCAGTATTCCCTGGGTGTCACTCCGCTCTGCTGCGAGTGCAGCCGCTGCCGGCTCCAGAATTCGCCGCACTTCAAACAGCTCGGCGATGAAATCTTCTTCGTGCAGCCTCGAGCGCAGGCGACGGCCAAAACTCTCCGAAGGGTGCGCCACCCGCGTCCCGTCTCCCTGGCGAATATCTACCCAGCCGTGGAGCTCCAGAATTCGCAGGGCCTCCCGCACCGAGGAACGGCTCACACCAAAGCGGCTGGCCAGGTCACGCTCCCCCGGCAGTTGGTCGCCAGGCCGCCATACGCCGTCCTGGAGCAGTTGCTCGAGGTCTTTGGCCAGCTTCTCGGGAATTCGGGCAGGGCGCATCATAAAAGAGTCAACCCCTCTTATTGGTCTGACCACTGAACCAGTAAATGCATGAAGATACAATAAGCTGAAACTTCAGGCTTTATGTAGTAAGCGCTACATTTCAGCTCAAGAAGCTCAAACACGACTGATGGTCCAAACCTCAAAAGCCGTTTACCGGGGCCATTGGAGGAGTCTTTTCAACTTATGATCCCGACCATACCCCGCCGACCCTGATTGATTCTGACAGCCGCTTGTAGTGAACGTCATTTGTCACGTGGCCCGCCCTACATAGCCAAGCCAAACCGGGCTTGTAAAAACTGCTCTTACTCCGGCTCGTCCCACCGCATAGGCCGGATTTGCACACACTTACCGCCCTCCAGCACAAGTTCTGTAGCACAGAACATGGCCCTGCCCGAAGCCGCCTTGAAGGGGGTGGGCCGCTGGGTGATGAAGCGCCCCAGAAAGCTCTCGATCTCGCCGCCAATAATCGAGTGAATGGGGCCGGTCATGCCCACATCACACTGAATGGCGGTTCCGTTGGCCAAAAAGCCCGCATCAGCGGTCTGGACATGGGTGTGCGTACCCAGCAGGGCCGATACCTTGCCACCCAGGTAATGCCCCAGGGCGTATTTCTCGCTGGTAGCCTCGGCGTGTACCTCGAGCAGGGCATAATCGTGCGGCACCTCGGCCAGCAAGGCCTCGGTGGTGCGAAAAGGGTCGTACAGGTTCAGGCCCATGTCTACCTGCCCCATCACCTGCATCACCAGCAGTTGCTCTCCCCCCACTTCCAGTACCCAGTGCCCTTGACCAGGGGTGCCGGGCGGGTAGTTTAGGGCGCGGATGATGGGCTCGGTCTGGATGAGCTCAAACACGTCTTTGTGATCCCAGGCGTGGTTGCCCAGGGTAATCAAATCGGCCCCAGCCTCCCGCAGTTTTCTATAAGCAGGCTTGGACAAACCCTTACCGTGGTGGGCATTTTCTCCATTGACAATAACCAGGTCGTAGTGGGGGCGCAGGTCGGGCAGGTGCATTGCCACCGCCCGCAAGCCAGGGTCGCCGAAAACATCCCCAACAAACAATACGCGCATGAGCCCAGCTTATCGTGCTGACAGCGCTATTGAGGTGTAAAAAATCACACCCACCCAATGCGGGTTCGCATGGACAGCCGATAGTTGAAGGTTTATGGTCAGTTGTTGCCTCGCACCGGGTGACAGACGCTTGGCCTCCGGTGACATGCGCCTGGTGGTTGAGGGGCCTTTATGATTTGATTTGGACGCTGATACCGGGATAGATGGCCTCGAGCTCCCCCCAGAGCCGCTCCGGGCTATCTACCGGCAGCCGACAAGCCCCATGCTGACATAAATAAGCCAGCCCAGGCTGGCGGTTTTGTAAGACCGGCAGCAAATCGGGCGACCCGCAGGCCAGGGTGGTAAGGGGCAAGAACCATCGGCGAATCGGTTCCACGAGCTCCGACGGAGCCACCACCGCCAGCTCGGTGCCCTGGGTCCCCACCAGATGCGCTTGCAGCAAAGCCGGAAAGCCAAAAGCATTGCGAACCAGGCTCTGCGCATAAAACGCCACCGCCGACAGAGCCGCCTGATACCAGTCCGGGCGCTCGTACAGGGCAGCCAGACGAAACAAGAGCTCAGCTGCCGAAGCGCTTCCCGATGGATAAGGCACATCGTAGGCGTCTCGAGCCTTGACCGGCAGGGTCTGATCCAGCGAGTCGCGGAAGCCCCCCTCCGGCTCTTTGAATTGGGTCAGGATGGCCTCGGCAAGCTGTTGAGCCGCCCCAAGCCACTCCATCTCCCCTGTGGCCTCATACAATGCCAGAAGACCCAACCCGTAGTGGGCCTGGTCACTCAGATAGGCTTGGGGCTTGAGCAAACCTTTGCGCCAGGAGTGCCTTAATAATCCGTCCTGGTACATTGCCTTCCACACAAAACCAGCGTTTTTGCGTGCCGCTTCGATATAGCTGGGTTCCCCCAGCAAGCGACCCACCTCGGCCAAAGCCCTCAGCATCAGGCCATTCCAGTCGGCCAGCACTTTGTCATCGGTGAGTGGCCAGACTCGCCGCTTTCGTACTTCGTACAGGCGCTGGCGAACGCTCTCGACCCAGTTTTCGTAAGCTTCTGGCCCCATCCCCAGGTGCTGCATGAGCGCATCGTCGGGGAAGCGGCGCTCGAGGACGTTGGCATGCTCCCAGTTGCCAGCCTCCGAAACCCCAAACAGCAGGATAGCCGCGTCGGCCTCCGGCCCCAGAATTTCGCGGAGTTCGGCCTCCTGCCAGACATAGAACTTGCCCTCCACCCCTTCCGAGTCGGCATCCTGGGCCGACCAGAACCCACCCTCTGGCCCGGTCATCTCACGCAGCACGTAGTCCAGGGTCTCCAATGCAATCCGCCGGTAGCGGCGGCTTTGCGCCTCGTTGGCCTGGCCCAGTACACTCGCTCTAGCGTAGATGAGGGCCAATTGCGCGTTGTCGTAGAGCATCTTCTCGAAATGGGGCACCCGCCAGATGTGGTCTACCGCGTAGCGGTGAAAACCACCCCCTACCTGGTCGTAGAGGCCCCCCTCGGCCATGCGATCCAGGGTCAGCTGGAGGTGCTTCCAGGCGGTCACGTCGCCCAGCCAGGCGTGCGAGAGCAGGTACATGAGGGCCGGCGATTGGGGAAACTTGGGCGCTCCGCCAAACCCCCCATAGGCGGGGTCGAAAGCCCTGGATAGCCCGGCCAGGGCGGTGGTGTGCAGTTCCTCCGGTAGAGCCCCGGCCCGTGGCTTGAGCTGTTCTTGCAGGTGGGTAGTGAGTTGCTCGGCGTTCTCCAGCACTTCTTTTTGTTGGTGCTGCCAGGCCTGGTGCACCCCGGCCAGCACCCGACGGAAGCTAGGAAAGCCCTGGCGGTCTTCTGGGGGCCAGTAAGTTCCACCAAAAAAGGGCCGCAGGTCGGGCATCAGGAACATGCTCATGGGCCAGCCCCCCGAGCCGGTCATGGCTTGCAGGGCCGACATATAGACATGATCCACATCGGGCAGTTCCTCACGGTCTACCTTGATGGGCACAAAGTGCGTGTTGAGAAAGGCCGCGATTTCTGGATCCTCGAAGCTTTCGCGCTCCATCACATGACACCAGTGGCAGGTGGCATACCCTACCGATAGAAAGATGGGCTTGTTTTCGGCCCTGGCTTTGGCAAAAGCTTCTTCGCTCCAGGGATACCAGTCCACTGGGTTATGGGCATGTTGCAGCAAGTAGGGGCTGCTCTCTTGGGCTAAACGGTTTGGCACTCGCCTAGCCTAGCCACCTGGCGCTAAAGTAAAAGTAGTGTGAAGCGCCTGCAACCCACCCCCCAGACCGTTCGCTACCTGAGCCATCGGTTGCTGGCCGGACTGATTGACCTGGCGGTGATGGCCGGGTTGCAGTTTGGCATCGTGGGTTCTGCGAAAGCCCTATTTCCCCCCACCCATCCGGGCCACCATTTTTCCGCGGAGGGCTTGATTCTTTTTGGGGTGTTTTCGCCATTGGCCTGGTTTTTGTATTCGGTGCTGCCCTTAACCCGTTCGGGCTCCACCCTTGGGAAGGAAACTATGGGGATTCGCGTGGTCGGTCAAGGCGGTCAAAACCCTTCGTTGCTGCAAGCTTTCATGCGGGAAAGCGCCGGGCGCTGGTTGAATGCGATGGTGCTCTATCTGGGGCTGCTGTTTGTTCTCTGGGACAAAGACCGGCAGGCTCTGCACGACATGGTGGCGGATACCTTTGTGGTATGGCGAAATCCCCCAGCCTGGTAACACACCCTCCGTAGGAGCATTACCTAAAACGCACTCCCTCGCCTGGCATGTGCATTCAGACGGGACAATATGCCACATGCCCCGGTTTCAGGTTGCCGTCTGGAGCGCCAGCGCTCGAGCAAGCTCACCTTTTGGCCCTATACCGATTGCTACACTGGTAAGCCGTGAGCGACAGCAACACCAAGACCCGTACCCAGACCAAACCGGCCACCCGCACGCCGAATTTGTACAAGGTCTTGTTGCTCAACGACGACTACACCCCCATGGACTTTGTGGTATACGTTTTGATGCGGTTTTTCAAGAAGAGCGAGGCGGAGGCCACCCGCATCATGCTCCAGGTACACCATGCGGGGGTGGGCGTCGCGGGCGTCTACCCCTTTGAGATTGCCGAGACCAAGGTCAATCAGGTGATGGATGCTGCCAGCGCCGAGGGGCATCCGCTACAGTGCATCCTGGAGCCGGAGTAACAGCACCAATGGATTGGCTTCTACTGGCCAATACCTGGTGTTCTATAGTCAATGGCCCATAGCCGATGACGAAAGGCTGCCAGTTTCTTCAGCCCCTCTGACGATGGGCTAGAAATACGTGTGGTTGTATTTTGGCCCTTGACGCTTGACACCCGATAGCGGATTGGCCTGTGAGCTGGAGCTTGCAACCTTATCCATCGCTTTTGCCGCGGTCACACTTGATGCTAGCTTTTCAGTATCTAAGGTGCAATCGGCACAAATCGTCTCGCCCTGCCACATTAGCGTTGTAATTATGTATCTAGCCCCTCATGCGAACCGCTGGTACAGGTTGGCTTTCTGGCTGGCCGTGTTGACCATTGCTTACAACCTCCTCGAGGGGCTGATTTCGGTCTGGTTTGGCCTGGCCGACGAGTCGCTTACCCTCTTTGGCTTTGGCCTGGACAGCTTTATCGAGATGATCTCGGGTATGGGCATTCTGGCCATGGTGCTGCGCATCTGGCGGCACCCCGGAGCCCCCAAGGGCCGCTTCGAGAAAACCGCCCTGCAAATCACCGGCACCGGCTTCTACGGGCTGGTGGTAATTCTCTCGCTGATGGCCATTTACAACCTCGCCACCCAGCACAAGCCCGAAACCACCCTGGCGGGGGTGATCATCGCCATTATCTCCATCTCGCTGATGTGGGCGCTCATCCACTACAAAACCCAGGCCGGTGTGGCTCTGGGCTCGGAGGCCATCCTGGCCGATGCCCAGTGCGCTCGAGTCTGCATGTACATGTCGGGGCTATTGCTGGCTTCCAGCCTGATTTACGCCATCAGTGGCATCTGGTTTGTGGACAGCCTGGGGGCCCTGGGGCTGGCCTATCTGTCCTTTACCGAGGGCCGCGAGGCCTTTGCCAAGGCCAACGGCGCTGAATGTGGTTGCCACACCAGCGGGTAAAGAGTCCACGCTGCACGATTACACAATCTGCCCTGATCACCCTGCTACACTTAATGTTGGCAGGTATGGAAACCCCTCTGACCCCTACCCTGGAACAATCCATTCGCCGTGCTCTGGAAATCGCCCTCGAGCGACGGCACGAATATGCGGGTCTGGAACATTTGCTACTGGCTTTACTCGATGATCCCGATGCATCGCGGGTGCTCCAGAGTTGTAGTGTGGATCTGCAAGCGCTGCGCCTGATGCTAGAGGAGTCGCTACGGCAGTTTGAGGTCGGGGAGGGGGAGCCGCACCCCACCTCGAGCTTTACCCGCGTGATCCAGCGGGCGGTGTATCAGATGCGCTCAGCGGGCCGCGACCAGGCCAATGGAGCCAACGTGCTGGTTTCGATCATGGATGAACGGCAAACTGCCGCCTACGCCCTGCTAGAGAGCTTCGGTGTCAACCGCGCCGATCTCACCGCTGCCATCTCGAGGGGTGCGCCTCCCAAGGGCATCGGTCAGCCCAGCGAACCTGCCCAGGTCGGCAAGGACAGCGCGGGCGTCGCGCAAAACCCCCTGGAAGCCTACTGCACCAACCTGACCGAACGCGCCCGCAAGGGCGAGCTGGATCCCCTCATCGGGCGTGAGCGGGAACTCGAGCGCATGCTGACCATCCTTTCGCGCCGCCAGAAGAACAACCCCCTGCTGGTCGGCGACCCCGGTGTGGGCAAAACCGCCCTGGTAGAGGGGCTGGCCCAGCTTATTGTGGCCCCCTCCAGCAAGGGCGGGAGCGTTCCGTTGCTGCCCGAACGTATCCGGGGGGCCGAGGTGTTTGCCCTGGACATGGGCAGCCTGCTGGCGGGCACCCGCTACCGGGGCGACTTTGAGGAGCGGGTCAAGGCCGTAATGAAAGCCCTCGAGGCCCACCCCAACGCCATACTGTTCATAGACGAAATCCACACCATTGTGGGGGCCGGCTCCACCACCGGCTCCACCGTGGACGCCAGCAACCTGCTCAAGCCCGCCCTGACCGGCAAGCTCAAGTGCATCGGGGCCACCACCTTTGCCGAGTACAAACACTTCGAGAAAGACCGGGCCATTGCCCGCCGCTTCCAGAAAATTGACATTGCCGAACCGTCCCACGCCGACGCGGTGAAGATTCTGGAGGGCCTCAAGCCCCGGCTGGAAGCCCACCACCGGCTCACCTACACCAAGCAAGCTCTAGAACGGGCGGTGGAGCTCTCGGCCCGCCACCTCTCCGAGCGCCGCCTGCCCGACTCGGCCCTGGACGTGCTGGACGAGGCCGGGGCCGCTCAGGCCCTGCTTCCCCCTGGCAAGCGCAAGAGCCGCATTGGGGTAGCCGAGGTCGAGGCCACCGTGGCCCGCATCGCCCGCATTCCGGCCAAGAACCTGAGCCGCGACGACGAGGTGGTGCTAGCCAACCTCGAGCACGAACTCAAGGGCGCGGTTTTTGGGCAGGACCGGGCGGTGGAGGAGGTCGCAAGTGCCATCAAGCTCTCGAGGGCCGGGCTGCGCGACCCGCAAAAGCCCATGGGCTCGTATTTGTTCGCAGGCCCCACGGGTGTCGGCAAGACCGAGCTGGCCCGTCAACTGGCCGCCTCACTAGGGGTGCCGCTGCTCCGTTTCGACATGTCGGAGTACATGGAAAAGCACTCGGTCTCGCGTCTGATCGGCGCCCCGCCGGGCTACGTGGGGTTCGACCAGGGCGGCCTGCTGACCGATGCCGTCCTGCAAAACCCCCACTGCGTGCTACTCCTGGACGAGATCGAGAAAGCCCACCCGGACCTTTACGCCATCCTCCTGCAGGTCATGGACTACGGTAAGCTCACCGACCACAACGGCAAAAACGTGGACTTCCGCAGCACCATCCTGATCATGACCACCAACGCCGGGGCTGCCGAGGCGAGCGAGCGCCGGGTCGGCTTTCTGGGCGGCACCCGAGCCGAAGCCAGTGATGAGGCCCTCAAGCGCATGTTCACGCCGGAGTTTCGCAACCGGCTGGATGCCATCGTGCACTTCGACCCACTCTCCCCTGCCGTCATGCAGCAGATTGTGGGTAAGTTTGTGCGGCAGCTCGAGGCCCAACTCAAAGAGCGCAAGGTGGCCCTCGAGGTGCGCCCCGAGGCCCTGGCCTGGCTGGCCGAAAAAGGCTACGACCCGCTGATGGGCGCCCGCCCCCTGGCCCGGCTGATTCAGGAAAAAATCAAGAAGCCCCTGGCCGACCTGCTGCTCTTTGGCCCGCTCAAGAACGGAGGACGCCTGGTTATCTTGCGCCAGGGCGAGGAGATAGCGCTCGAGACCGAAGGTGCGAGCACTCCGTAAGGCTCAGCCCAACTCAAAGGCTCAGCCCAACTCACGGTAGGGCATGGGGGTCTCATCCATCATCCAGGATGTTTTCGTCGGCCTCCCGGCATTGGGCGGGTTTGCCAAAGACACGATTTCGCACAGACTTCTCTTCACGCCCGGTAGAACCTGCATCTATTGAAGCTAAGCAGGCACTACAGCATCCATCCAGGGGTGGACAAGCGGGCCGGCTATTTGGGTTATGCTCTGCCCATGAACATTCTGCTTTTAGGGGGCACCCGCTTTGTGGGTCGGCACATTGCCGAGGCAGCCTTGCGGCGTGGCCATACCGTTAGCACCTTCACCCGTGGCACCAACCCCCTCCCCGGCACCGAGTCGCTGGTGGGAGACCGTCAAAAAGGCGACCTGAAGGCCCTCAAGGGCCGCACCTGGGATGCTGTGGTGGACGTGAACGCTTACCGGCCCCGCGAAGTGCGCGAGGCCATTGGTGTACTGAAGGGTCGGGTCGGTCGCTATGCTTTCATCTCCACGGTCTCGGTCTATCAGGAGTCCAGCGAGCCACTGGACGAAACCTCACCCCTGCAAGCCCTGGCCGACCCCACGGTTGAAGAGGTCACCGGCGAAACCTACGGCGGGCTCAAGGTGTTGTGTGAGCTCGAGGTGGAGCGGGCCTTTGGCAGCCAGAGCCTGGTTGTGCGCCCCCATCTGGTGGTAGGGCCGCACGACCCCACCGACCGCTTCACCTACTGGCCGCGCCGCTTTGCTGGAGGAGGCCAGGTGCTGGTACCTGGCAAGCCCGAGCACACCCTTCAGTTTGTGGATGCCCGCGACCTAGGCCAATTTGTGGTGCTGGGCCTGGAAAAAGGGTTGAGCGGGGCCTACAACGGGGCTTCTACCCCGGTGTCCTGGGGCAGCCTGGTCGAAGCCTGTCAGCAAGCCGCCCCCCACCCTGCCGAGGCCGTCTGGGCCGATGAACAGTGGCTACTAAAGCAACAAGTAACGCCCTGGGCCGACCTGCCCGCCTGGATTCCTTCCTTTGCGCCCGGACGCGGGATTGGGCAAACCCAGAACACCAGGGCCCAGGCTGCCGGTTTTACCATGCGACCCCTCGTGCAAACCGTGCAGGACATTCTGGCCTGGGACACAGCCCGCACAGAACCCCTCAAGGCCGGCCTGAGCCGGGAGCGGGAACTCGAGCTCATCCAACACTGGCTGGCATAGAGCGGTTACCACAAATACCCAGTACGACGGTTTTTGCCGCGCTGGGCACATTTGGCGATAGGTAAAAATAAAGGGGGCCTACCGGCCCCCAGGAATTTTCGAGCTATATACAGACCCGGTATTAGGCTCGGGCTTTGCTCACTAGTTCGGCAAAGGCCTCGGGCTGGCGTACGGCGATATCGGCCAGAATCTTGCGGTCGAGCTCGATTCCGGCTTTCTTCAGGCCGTGCATGAAGACGCTGTAGCTCAGGCCGTGCTGGCGGGCCGCAGCGTTGATACGCACGATCCACAGGCGGCGCATATCGCCCTTGCGCTTGCGGCGGTCGTTGAAGGAGCGCATGGCCCCGCTGAACAGGGTTTCGCGGGCCTTGCGAACGCTCTTGGAGCGCAGGGCATAGAAGCCCTTGGCACGCTTGAGGATAGCTTTGTGTTTACGGCGACGGACTACACCGGTCTTGGCGCGTGGCATTCAATATCACCTCTCCTTATACGTCGTAGGGCATGAGCTGGTGGACACGGCGCTCTTCGCCCTTGGAGAAGGTGAAGTCGCGCCCCTTCTGACGGCGGCTGCTGCCCGACTTGTGCCAGTTGAGGTGGCGTTTTCCCGGCTTTTTGCCAACAACCTTGCCCGTAGCCGTGATCTTGACGCGGCTTTTGGCGCCCTTATGGGTCTTCATCTTGGCCATTGTGTGCTCCTGTATCTGCGGCCTGAGTGCCCCTGCAAGAGGACTTATAAACTCGGCAGCCTTGTAAGTATAGCACCCCTTCACATCATTTGCCAACGAAGGGAATTCGAAAACCGCCATGGTGCAAACAAAACCCGACCTCACCAGGGCCGGGTCAACTTGTTGGCAGTCTGGGCAACTAATAAACCCTAGGCGGGGTTGCCAGACGAAGCGGCAGGGGCCACCGGGGCCGAAGGTTTGGAGCCTGGCGCCATGACCATGTTCATGTCGCGGCCCAGCATTTCCGGGCGCATTTCCACAAAGCCAATCCCCTCGAGGTCTTTGGCAATGCGCTCGAGGAGCCTGTAACCAAGTTCCTGGTGAGCCATCTCACGCCCACGGAACATGATCGTGACTTTGACCTTGTGCCCTTCCTCGAGGAAGCGCCGAATATGTCCGACCTTGGTGTTGTAGTCGTGAGCTTCAATTTTAGGTCGGAGCTTCATGCTCTTGAGTTCGGTGCGCTTGGCCTTCTTGCGGGCTTCTTTGTCGGCCTGCTGTTGCTCGTAGCGCCATTTCCCATAGTCGAGCAGCTTGGCTACGGGTGGAACCGCGTTGGGTGAGACCAACACCAGGTCGTATTCGCGCTCCTTGGCCATGCGCAAGGCTTCGCGGGTGTCTACCACCCCTACCTGGTTTCCTTGCTCGTCAATCAGGCGTACCTGACGCACCCGAATTCGTTCATTAACTGGAACATCTCTGGTTATAACTTCACCTCCGCAAGCAACAAACCCGGCTGAGTTTGGTTACCTACGCCCTCGAGTGTACACAAAAACCATTCAAGAGGGCAATTCAGGCCCCGCTCACTCCAAGCGAATCGTTATCCGCACCGTGCCGGCGCGCTGAGCAACCGCTTCCAACTGCACTGCAGTGCCCGTTTGGGCTTGCACCACCCACTCCAACTTCTTTTCCTGGTCGCCGAAAGGAGCCCCAAACACCGCTTCGACCTTATTGGAGCGGCCTTCCAGGTGGCCAATGTCCGCAACGGCTTCTCCCGCCAGCAGTTTGGCCGCTTCAGGTGCGAGCAGCTTGACCCGGATACCCTCCACCGCTTTTTTCTCGAGGGCCTTTGCACTAGTGTAGGTTGGCAAAAAGCCAGTGTTTTCCAGTACCACCACGATGCGAAAGACATCATTCGAGGCTCGCTCAACCTTGACCAGCTTGGCCTGGAGCCGGGGCGCCGCTTCGGCATGCAGAAGAGTAAACAGGGTGTTTTTGTGCGCGATATCCGGCAAGAACTTGGCCGGGGCATTGCCCCAGAAGCGCTTGTAGTCCCACCCGCCGATCTCCAAAGGCCCCAGTTGAGGGTGTTCAAAAGCTGTCCAGTTTTGGAAACCTTCCAGCCCCTGGGCATCGTTGAACTCGAGCAGTTTCAAGTCATCCTCTTCCGGGTGGAAGCGAAACCAACCTATAAAGTCCCGCTTGAGGATACCGTTGGATTGCCTTTCGCCAATGCCTGCCAGGCTCACCACATCCCACAGCTCAGTGGAGAAGCCAAAGATGCCCAGATCCTCATAAAGCCAGTCGAAGAAACCGCCCCGCAGGGTGGTCTTGGGGTCGTAGCGGAAGCCGTGGTAGACCGAAGTATCGGGATAGCCGGTAATTTCCGTACCTTTCTTGCCCAGGTGCTTGTATACCGTCAGGTCGTGGGTGGGAAAGGCTTCGTCGGGCTTGCCCGAATAGGGGCGCAAAATAACCCCCGAATAGGTGTGGTAGGCCTGTACCCCATTGATGTTTTTGTGCCTGGCAAAAAACTGCGCCAGGGCCTGGGTCTCGGGTTCGGAGATCGGGAACGGGCCGGCCCCCCGCTGCTGGCTTTCCGGCCCCCAGTCGGCGGGAAACTGGCGGTTCAGATCCAGGCCATGTTTGGGTGGCGCAGGCCGAACGGTATAGCCATCGTAATTGCGAATCAGGCCCTCGGGATACAGGTGGTAATAGGTGCCCCCTTCGTCGCCTAGCTCCCTGGGGCGCATCAAACGGGGGTCTTTGTCGGAGACCTTCCAGGCTCCCTTGGGATCCGGAACTCGCATCTGCAAAATACGTCCATTGCCGTCCACATCTTCCAGATACAGCCCCTCTCGCTCGTCCTCGAAAGGGTAGGGCCGCACCGACGAGCGAGCCTGGTAAGGGGTGGTCAGGTATTGCTCAACCCCATCAGGCGAAACCCTGGGGCAGATGTAGAACGCGCTCCGATCGAGCAAGCGGGTTACCTGGGCCTCGGCACCGTAGTGAGAAACCAGATACTGAATGGTGTACTGGGCGGTTGCGCCACCCGTCACCTCGCCAGCATGGATGTTGGCATCTATCCAGTAGGCCGGTTTTTCCGCATCCGAACCGGTGGCAAAGTTGGTGAGGGTAATCACCCAGATATCCCGCCCCTGGTAACTCTTGCCGATGGATTCCAGCCGGGCCAGATGGGGGTACTCGCCCACCACCTCGTGCAAAAAGGCCGTTAGTTCAGCGTAGGTATAGTAGCGACTCAGATCCAGATTTGGCACCATTGACCCCCTGGGTTTCGACTAGCTGAGTATAAAGCCGGTAGCGATGTGACCTTTACTGCATTGTAGCGTGGAAGCGTAATCGTCACTGCATCGTAGCATGGTGGCATGACCGTTACTGCAACCGACCATACTGGTATACGGCTGCTCACCCTGAATGACCCCGAAAGGCGCAACCCGCTCTCTCCCAGGCTGGTACAGGACTTGCTGAAGGAGCTTGACGCCGCCGAACAAGACCCCAGCACCAGGGCTGTGGTGCTGACCGGCGCGGGCCCGGCTTTCAGCGCCGGGGCCGACCTGGACTTCCTGAAGGGTGTCACCACCGCCGGGGCCGAGGCCAACTATGCTCACTCCCGCGAGCTGATGCGCCTTTTTCACCGCGTCTACACCTTTCCCAAGCCCACCCTGGCTGCCATCAACGGCCCAGCAGTTGCTGGAGGGGCCGGGCTGGCCACCGCCTGCGACCTGGCCGTGATGAGCGAGGAGGCCAAAATTGGCTATACCGAGGTGAAGATTGGCTTCGTAGCTGCCCTGGTCGGGGTGATTCTGGTGCGCAATGTGGGGGAGAAACACGCCAAAGAGCTCTTGCTGACGGGCAGGCTGGTCTCGGCCGCGGAAGCCTACCGGATGGGGCTGGTGAACCGAATCGTGCCCGCCGAGCAACTTCTGGACGAAGCCCTGGCGCTGGCCCGGGAAGTTGCCGCCAATGCTCCCACCTCGCTGTCGCTCAGCAAGGAGTTGCTGAATGCCCTACCGGGAATGGGCCTCGAGGACGGCTTCCGGCTGGCGTCCATCGCCAACGCCTGGGTACGCGAGACCGGCGACCTGGCCGAAGGCATCGCCGCCTTTTTCGAGAAGCGCCCGCCCCGCTTTTGAGTACCCAAAAGAGGAAATATCACACGAAGGGCCGTTAGCGCTTCTTAAGGGCCCGCAGCCGTTCGGCGGCTTCGGCAGCATTGATCTGGCCTTTTTCCAGCGCCGTCAGGATGGCCTCTTTTTCTTCGGGGGAGGGGCCGGTCTCGGGAGCGTCCTGGTATTCGTACCCCAGCACCCGGAGCAGGACCTCGAAGCGGGCCCGGATGGTGGGGTACGAGAGCCCCAGAATCCGCTCAACCTCCTTCAGGTTGCCCCGTACCTTGATGTACAGGCGCAAAAACTCCAGATGTTCGGGGGGCAACAGGGCAAACTCGTTGGGCTGAAACTCGCCTTTAATCTCGGTGCGACAATCCGAACAGACCAGTCCGGTCACGTGCAGACGCCCGTTACAACCCTGTACCGGGCACTGGGTGGGCATGGGAAAGACGTTCATACCAACCCCCCTTGAACGCTTAAATTGCATGAGTCCCGGCACTCGGCGACACCGAGGGCCGAAAGTCGAAGGCTCAAAGCCAAAGGCTCTACGAGGAATATCCAGGTCGTTGATGTGGTTGGCCTATAGCCTGCGTTTTCGAATAACATTCTTCTCATACGGCTCTCGTCCGGGCATTTTTCACCACAACCCGATCTTGACGTACACCTGCTTGGGCGCGTTGGCATCGAAGGCCTGGGGCTTTACCTCGACCTCTACCAGCACGAAGGGCGGCATCTTCCGCAGCTCCCAGGTCTGGCCGCGCAGGGCCTCCACGGCATGCAGGGCAAAATCGAGCTGGGGGTCGCGGCTTTGGGTTCTCCGGATAACCCACAGGCCCATCATCAGGAAAAACTCGAGCATCACCAGGGGTGCAAACAAAAAGATTGGCACCGGGATTTCTGGCAGCCGCACCCAGATGTACACAAACCGGGGGCGAACCAGGCTCAGCTTCGAGAACCAGTCCGCACTGGGAGTCGCTTTCGACACTGCCACCATACTATTATCTCCGTCCCGCGCCAGGGAGGGGCCCAAGACCCACCCCAACCCTCAGACCACCTCAATCAAGACCCGCATGGGGCCCGATATCCGGGCTTCGCCGTCGCTTACCTTGGCCACGTCGCTGATTTCCACATCTACCAGCCGGCCCTCGGGTAGCTCCCCCTTGAGCATGTCCAGGATGCCCGCAATATCAATGCCCTGGGCGCTCAACTGCTGCTTGGCCTCGGGGGGGATGAAGTTCGAGGCGAACCTGGCCAGGGCCGCAGGCACATTAACCTTGACCTTGACGTCCTCTCCATCCACCACAATGCGGATCATCTTGGCGAGGCCTTTAGGGGGGGGTGGGGTGGTGGCAACAGTGTAGGCGTGGCCTGTGCTTGCTGTGAACACCGTATCAAAAGTTTGCATAGCCTCGAGCAAGCGAATGGCCTCCTCGGCGGTAATTTTGCCTTCCTTGACCATATCCATGATGCGCTTTTTGTCTTCCATACAGGGCTCCTCAGAGAATCGCAAAGAAAAAAACCGTGGGTAAAGGGCCTTGCGCAGCCCCTTTGCGTTTGGCCTTGGGTCGCTTTGTGGCCCGAGGCTTTGCCCGACTTTTAGCCGATGGGGTCATAGCCTACCTCGCCTTTACTTCCAGGTTGCCCATGCGTACCGAGACCTCGAGGCTGGCCCTGCCCTCCCCTAGCTGCCCTTTGGCCCCGTTCGGGGTGCGACCAAACCCTCTGATTTCCTGGTTGCCCAGGCTCACGCTGGGGCTGAGCCGGACGCTGCTTCCAGGCAGCAGGTCCAGCTCGACATTGCCCATCGAGGCCCGCAGGCGGTGCTGACCGTCCCGCAGCAGAAGGGAGCCCTCCACGTTGCCTGCCGTGACCTCGAGGTCGAGCCCTTCCACGGCCCTGAGCTCGACATTGCCCGCCGCCACCCGGCCCTTTAGAAAGGCAATGCCCTCTGCTTCGAGCTGGGCGGCTTTGCCATCCATCTCCAGACCCCAGCCGGGCGGAAGACGCAGTTCCAGCGAACCCACCCGACCCAAGAGACCCCCCAAAAAGCTACCCCCCGTCATCTCGGGCCACACTTCCAGGTCGGGCCCCGCCGAGCGCACTTCCGCCGGGCCCTCAACCACAGGCATCTGGAGGCTCTCGTCGAGCCGGGCCTCGAGCTGGCCTGCTGTGAGCCGAACCCGCACCCAGCGCAACCCTTCCGGCTGCCAGCCGCTGGGTTGGGCGGCATACTGCTCACCCAGGGTGGCCTGGGCCTGCTGGGCCGCCGTATCGCCTTCCTCGAGGGCCGAAAGCAACAGATCGGCTTCCTGCTGGGTGATTTTGCCTGCTTGCAACAGGGCCTGGATGCGCTCTTGTTCAGACATGGGAACCTCCACGGTGGACTTCATACTCAAACCTCTTCCTTTTCTTCCGGGTGGCCGGGGTAGGCGACCGTGACCACCTCATCCGTCCCCTCTTTGCGGAATTCCTTGGCTACCCGGCGCCCTATCGCCTCGGCCTCGAGGCCCATCCGGCGACCCACAGCTTCGGCGCGAGCGCCCAGTTGGCGGGCCGCCTCGGTCAGCCGCTCCAGCTTTCCCTGGCCCGAGTCCCCCAGGAGTTCGGGCGGAACCGAAGGGGGCACCGGCGGTGTGAAGCGGGGGGTTTCTACCTCAGCCAGGGCCTCCAGCAGCATGGCAGCCTCGTCGGGGGTAATTTTGCCCTGCTCAACCAGCCTGAGAATACGCGTACGTTCGTTCATGGCAGCTCCTTTGGTTGATCCAGAGAGCCTGGGCAGGCTGTTGCAGGAACCAAGCTCCTCCAGCCCCCTGGGCTCAAGCCCCGCGCAAGCGCCGGTTGGTTCGACCAAAGCTGGGGGTCGGCTCCAGCACCTCGGCCCAGGCCCGAAGCTGCTGGGCAACGCGGCGGCGAAATGAGTGTTTGGGTAGTTGGCGCTCCCGCTCCGCTTCCTGGCAATAGGTGTTGATTTTGTCGGTGATTACGACGGTCAGTTCTGTTTGGTTGAAGTGTCCGAACATGGTTGACCTCCCTGGTAATAACTATAAACCAGGAAGTTACATTTTGTCAATCATATTCTTACATTTAGTAAACCTAATTTTTCTATTTCAAGAAATCATCTGCTCAAAACGCTCGATTCGCTTGACCAGTACGGCCATTCCCTCCTGCCAGAAGCCCTCTGATTCCAGATCGTAGCCAAAGCGGGCCGCCAGTTGTTCGGCAGGGTACTTGCCCACCGAGGCTAGCAGGTCTTCGTATTGGGCGACAAAACCGGCACCCTCAACCAGGTACCGCTGGTACAGCGCCAGGCCAAACAGGAGCCCGAAGGCATAGGGGAAGTTATAGAAGTTCGAGCCGTAGTAGTGCCCCTTCACCGCCCACATGTAGGGGTGATAGGTGGCCAGAGCCTCGCCGTAGGTCTCTTGCTGGGCTTGAAGCATTAGCTGGCAGAACTCCTCTGCCGAAAGCTCGCGTTCAGGGCGCCTGGCAAACACCGACTGCTCAAACAGAAAGCGGGAGTGAATGTCCACAATGACCTGGGCCGCGCTTTGCAGGCCGCCCTCGAGCACCCCCAGTTGCTCGGCGGGGGGTAGCACCCGCAGGGCCGCCTCTCCCACCACCGTCTCGTTCATGATGGAAGCGGTTTCGGCCAGGGTCATGGGCTCCTGGCGCAGTAGGTAGGGCACTGCCCGCAAGCAGTGGTTATGGTAAGCGTGGCCCAGCTCGTGGGCCAGGGTCGAGAGGGACTCGAAGCTATCTTCGTGGTTGAGCAGAATGCGAGAACGCCCCTGCCCTACCGGGTTGCAATAGGCCCCGCCCACCTTGCCCCTGCGCGGTGGGGCATCCAGCCAGCGCTCGGCAAAAGCCCGCCGGGCCAGGTCGGCAGCCGCCGGGGAGAAGCCCGCCAGGTGCTCGATGATGAACTGCCGCCCTTCCTCCCAGCCCCACTTCCTGGGGCGGGCGCCGGGCCGCACTACCGGGGCAAACAGATCCCACCAGTCTAGCCTGTCCTTGCCCAGGGCCCGTGCCTTGGCGGCAAAATAGCGCCGCCAGTGGGGCAAACTATCCACCATCACCTGCTGCATGGCCCCTAGGGTCTTGCGGCGAATGCGATTCTCGAACAGGGCCGGGGCCAGGTCGTCCTGCCAGCCGCGCTTGCGGTTCAGGGTCAAGACCTCGCCCTTGTAGCCGTTGAGCGCCGCTGCCAGGGCGGTTTCGTGGGCCTTCCAGGCGCTAAGCTCGGCCTCGTAGGCAGCCTTGCGCACGGCCTCGTCGGGGTGCATGGCCAGGTTCCGCACGGCAGTCATGGGCAACTCCTCCCCCTGCACCACCGCCGTAATCTGGCTGGTCAGGTTGCCGTGCAGCTTGACCCAGGCCCGCCCCCCCGAGAGCGAGAGTTCTGCGGCCAGCACTTCTTCGGGCTCGGACATCAGGTGCTGGGTCTGGACCCTGGCCTCCTCGAGCAGAATCCGGTAGTCACCGGCCTGCACCACATCGGCCTCGAGCTGGGCCAGCCAGCGCTGAAGGCGGGGGCGCAGCTTCTGGTACTCGAGGTGCAGAAGCTCGAGCTCCGAAAGCCTGGCCTGGGCCGCAAAGTCTGCGCTATCGGCATCCACCCGCATCTGCACATAGGCATACAGCGGCCCCAGGGTATCGCCAAAGGTGTTGAGCTTCTCCACCAGGGCCCAGAAGGTCGGTTGGTCGGTAGAAGCTCCCTCCTGGCCAATACGGTGGGTCTGTACAAAGTCCTGCAAATCCCGCAGTTGAGCCGCCACCTGGCTCCAGGCAGCCAAAAACACATGGGACTCAAATCCTGGGAACAAAGAATCCAGGTCCCAGGTAGGAAGCTCGGCAGTGGCTTGGCTCATAGGCCCAAGTATAGGGATTCGGCTCCAGTCGGGATAGAATCCAGGGCATGTATTTTCCGGTGCGCGTTCCTATCGAGGTGCGTTTCAGCGACCTGGACACCCTCAAGCACGTCAATAACGCGGTTTACCTGACCTACGACGAGGTAGCACGGGGCCACTACCTGCGGCGGGCCGGGGCTACCATAGACAGCGGCCATTTTGTGATGGCGCGGGCCGAGGTGGACTACATTCAACCCATCCTGTTCGAGCAGCAGGTGGAGATTGCCCTGCGGGTGGAGCGGGTGGGCAACTCGAGCTTCCGCACCCATAGCGAGATCTGGGCCAATGGAGCCCTGGCCGCCCGCATCAAGGTGGTGGTGGTCTGGCTGGAAGACGGTAAACCCGCCCGTATCCCCGACTGGTTGCGCGAGGCCATCCGAACCCTGGAAACCGAGCCGGTGGAGGGCTTGTAATGGCATCTTTGCCTGGATATTGCATGTTATGGGAATGGTCAGGTAGGGAACCGGGGTCAGGGGACAGGCCCCTGAAAACACCTAACCCAACTTGTGAGTCGCTGAAAGTTGGGTGTATTGCTAAGGTTGGTACAGCACTGGACTCCCTTGCCGAGAGCGATTTAGCCCGCGTCCAGCGAATGTCGCCGCCCGCCCTGCACAAAATCCGCCGTCTGCGGGCCGAGCCCAGACGAACAAACCTATCGGTGGCAACGTACAGGATTACTCTTGCTCAACCCCCACATTCACGCCCATCAAGAGCTCTATGGCTTTTTCCAGCATCAGGTCGCGCCCTTCGGCCAGGGCCTGAAAGTCGTCGGAAAAGCTCACGCTGGGGGTTACGCGGTCGGGGTAAAAGCTGCCATCCTTACGCTGGGCCCTCGAGGTGGTCACTTGCAGGCCCGAGCCATCGCTCAACCTCAGAAAAATGGTGGCAGTATTGCCCACCCCGGCGGTGGGCTGCCCAATCACCGGGGCCTGGCGGCTTTCCTGTAGGTCGAAGGTGAAGTATTCCGCACACGAAGCGGTGCGCTCGTTCACCAGCACCACTACCGGGCCTGTCCAGCGAACCGCCTGCACCTCGTACTGCGGGCGGTCTCGGCCCCCCGAGCGGAAGTAGTAGTAGCCGTCTTTGTAGCCCTGCTCGCTGGCGCGCATGTTGTCCTGCAACCGCCGGTAGGTCTCCTCGACAAAGGCTCCCGCCCCCACCAGGCACTCGCTCAGTACCCCGCCGCCGTTGTTGCGCAGGTCAATCACCATGCCTTTGGCTCCCGCCGCCTGGGCCTGGCGTACGAGTTCGTGAACGCGCGGCCCCACCTGCTGATAGCCGCTGAATGAGGGGATACGCAAGACCGCCACCCCATCCGAACGCAGATTGAGCGAGGGGAGTTGACGCAGGGAGATAATCCTGGGGCGCACCTCCACCTCGAAACGCTGCTGCGCCCGCTGGATGGTCAGGCTGACCGGCCCTCCTGCACTCAGGCGCTCGCGCAGGAAGTTGCTGCGCTCTGCTTCGGCCTGGGGCAAGGGCTCGCCATTCACCGCCAGGATGCGATCCCCCCGGCGCAAACCCGCTTCCTCCGCAGGGGTCTCGGCGCTCACCTCCACCACCAGCAGGCCCTCGAGCCCCGGTACCACCTGGAGCTGCACGCCCAGTTGGGGGCGACTGCTGCTGGTTCCGGCCAGGCGACGCTGGATTTCGGCGTAGTCTTCTGGGGTGAAGTAGCGGGTGTGACGATCCCCGATTTCAGCCACCAGCGAGGCAATCACCGTGTAGGCTTTGTTCGCAGGGCAAACGACCTCCTGGGCGCAGATTTTCTCGAGCTCACCCTGGTACTTCTGTCGAAGTTCCTGCGGCCTGACCTGCGAAAAACCCCCGTAGTAGTCGTTCAGCAAACGACTCACTTCGCTGAGCAAATCCTGGGCCGGGCTGGCCAGACCGAGCCCCGCCCACAACACCAGCACGACCCCCCAAAACCGCCGTTTGTCCATGCTCTATTTTTAGCGCCAAAGTTTGGAATGTGGGTTGTCTAAATCACAACTGCGCAGGCAATACGGGTTCGTCAAGTGTCGCAGGTCTCAGGTCTCATGTCGCAGGTCACAAAGCTTTCGGCTTTCGGCTTTTGGCCTTCGGCTCTGATCGGCCTCCTACGGCATCCTGAAGGTCTCGGGCCTGAGCACCGGGTTGACCCGTGCTTCTTGCACCCTAACCTCAGCAAACAGGGTGCCATCGGCATAGAGGCGGGCCTGGAAGGGAATCTGGATACCCGAGACCCGCCGCAGGTCGGCGTAGAGCACCGTCATTTGCCCCTGGCTATTTTGGTAGCGCTCGGCGATGAGCTGGTGCTGGGCATTTACCAGATAGGTAGTCTTGCTGCCCTGGGTCGTGACTTCTATGGCGGTTCCTGTGCGGTCGCCAAAGGTGCGAGGCCCCAACAACCGGGCCTGCTCCCTTCCGCTACCTCCCAGGCGCAGGCCGTACCAGGTCTGAAACAGTCCGTTGCGAAGCTCCTGGGCCAGTTCGGCCTCGAGGGCCTTGCTCCCCGAGACCACGCTCCAGCTCTGGCCACCGGCGGGGGTTACCTGGAGCACCTGAATGAGCCTGGAGCCGTCGCGGTACTCCACCCTGAGCCGCCTGGAAGGAAAATCTGCATACGAAACCACCGTTAGCTGGTTCTCCGGTTGCGGCCCGGAAAAGGTGGTCAGGGTGGCGGTTTCCTGGTAGGTACGCAAATTGGCCAGAGCCGGCCCGCCGTGGGCAAGGCGCATTTTTTCCAGCAGTTGGGCGGCCTCCGGAGCCACCTGGGCCAGTCCCAGGGCGCATAGCATTACTACGAGCCCCAGCGTGTAGTTCCATCTCGGCATCATCCGGCCCAGGGTATCGCAGGATTGTGTATGTCAGATAAGGTCTGCCTGAGCGCCGCTGGCCTGGGTTTTGAGTTACCCCACATGGGCGTATAGTATGGCCCCATGCCGGAAGAAACCAAAACCACCGAGGCCAAACCCACGCCGCAAGACCAGCTCACCACCACCCAGCACAGCATCCGCATTGGAGGGAAGGAACTGCGCTACAGCGTGACCTGCGGAACTGTGGTGCTGCGCGAAGAATCGGAAAAGGACGGCACCGCCGAGGGGCACAAACCCAAGGCCACCGTTTTTTTCGTGGCCTACACCAAAGAGGGCGTAAGCGACCGCAGCCAGCGAGCCATCACCTTTTCCTTCAACGGGGGGCCGGGTTCGTCCTCGGTCTGGTTGCACCTGGGCCTACTGGGCCCCAAACGGGTGGAGATGGGCGACGCCGGCGCCCTTACCCCCCCACCTTACCGGCTGGTAGATAACGAACACACCCTGCTCGAGGTGAGCGACCTGGTCTTCATTGACCCGGTCGGTACGGGCTATAGCCGCATGGTGGAGGGCGAGAAAACCCGGGAGTACCACGGCTTCAAGCGCGACCTCGAGAGCGTGGGGGAGTTTATTCGCCTCTACACCCACCGCTACGGGCGCTGGACCAGCCCCAAGTACCTGATCGGCGAGAGCTACGGCACCACCCGGGCGGCGGGCCTGTCGGGCTATCTGCAAGAGCGGCACGGCATGTACCTGAACGGCCTCATGCTGGTCAGCAGTATTCTGGAGTTCTCCACCGCCCGCTTTGGCCCCGGCAACGACCTGCCGCACATTCTGTTCCTGCCTACCTTTAGCGCCAGCGCCTGGTATCATGGCAAGCTGCCCAAAGACCTCCAACAAAAACCGCTAAAGGCCGTCTTGAAGGAAGTAGAAGCCTTTGCCGAAGGCGAGTACGCCCTGGCCCTGATGCAAGGCAGCAAACTCGCCCCCGCCGAGCAAAAGCGCATTGCCCAGAAGCTGGCCCGCTATACCGGGCTCTCGGAAGCGTATGTGCTAGCCAGCAACCTGCGTCTGGAAATTTTCCGCTTTACCAAGGAGCTTCTGCGTGCCGAGCGCAAAACCGTGGGTCGGCTGGACAGCCGCTTTACCGGCACCGACCGCGACGCCGCCGGAGCTGCCTTCGAGTACGACCCCAGTTATGCCGCCATCCAGGGGCCCTACACCGCCACCCTCAACCAGTACGTGCGGCAAGACCTGGGCTTCGAGAGCGACCTGCCCTACGAAATCCTCTCCAACCTGTACCAGAACTGGAGCTACAAGGAGTTCGAGAATCAGTACCTGAATGTGGCCGAGACCCTCCGCAAGGCCATCTGCATGAACCCCTTCCTGCGGGTGTATGTGGGCAGCGGCTACTACGACCTGGCCACCCCCTACTTCGCCACCGACTACACCCTGAACCACCTGAGCCTGGAACCCCACCTGCAACAGAACATCCAGGTACACTACTACCCCGCCGGCCACATGATGTACGTGCACCTGCCCTCGCTGGCCCAGCAAGCCGCCGACCTGAAGGCGTTTGTGCAGGGCGAGCGCAAGCCAACCCGGAAAAGCAAGTCCCCGGCCAGGCAGTGAGGGCCATACATACAGGCTTGTAATACCCAAAATGCACTCGCCTGAGGTTGTGTGCCCGCACACTCCTTTTGACCTGTGGGCATGGTTGGTAGCATAGGGCCATGCGAATGGGCGTGTTGCTCACACCGGGTTTCCTCGAGGCCGAGGCGGCCCTGGCGCTCGAGGTGGCCCGGCTCCTGGGCTGGGAACGGTTCACCCTGGCACGGGGCCGCACCGCCCTGGAAGGCAGCGCAGGGGCGGTCTGGACGCCCAGGTACACCTTCGCTGCCCGGCCCGAACTGGACGTGCTGGTCATTCCCGGCGGCCCCCAGATGCGAAAACTGGGGCGCGATGCAGAACACCAGAACTGGCTGGGCGAAGTGTGGGAGGGCCTGCGGGCGGTGTTTGCAGGGGCCAACGGTGTGCTGTTTTTGTGGGAGGCCGGACAGGTTTCGGGCCAGGTCGCCGCTCACCCCATTACCGAAGAAGCCCTGGCCGGAACCGCGTTAGAGCGCTGTAAAGAACCCTACCGCTGGCAGGGCAAGGTGTGCACCACCAGGGGCTACCTGGCCCTGGCCGGAGCCCTTCTGGACTGGGCCGGGTTCGCCGAGGAAGCCAGGGCCCATCTGGGCTTGGGGAGTTGAACGCCCCCAGAACGACCTTGTCCCTCTCTGGAGCCCCCAGGAGTGGGTGTTAGGAGGTAAGTGGTGGGTCACCAACACCTATCCCCTAACCCCTTCTGCCGATTTCACCGCTCCTACCGTACCCAAAGTTTTCAAGCAAAGATGCTTTAAGAGGCATGCACTCTGCCTCAAGTTGCAGAACAGCTTGCCTTTGGCCTTCGGCTTTGGGCTTTCAGCAACAAAGAGCCCAAGGTACAAATTTTATAGTTGCCAGTCAATAGGTTACCTGGCAAGCTCACTGGGGTGCGACATACAGCAGCACCGCCGTCACCAGCCCGGCAATCAACACCATCGCCAGCAAGGCCACCAGCACGTAGCTTTCATCGGCCAGGATATCGGCGGGCTTCTGGGATAGGTTCTGGGTATCCAGGCCAAACTGCACCATCAGCAGCACTGCCGCTACCGCCAGCATCAAGAGCAGCACCGTTACCATGAACACCTCCTCAAACCCGCCTCGATTCTACCGGGCTGGGCTTGGGGCTTTTGCCTCTGCTGCTTTAGAATAGGAGCTTGTGTGCAGGCAGCGTAGCCTGCCCAGAGGAACCGCATGGCATCACTCGGAGTCGGCATCGTCGGTCTACCTAACGTGGGCAAATCCACCCTCTTCAACGCCATAACCAAAGCAGGCGCCCTGGCCGCCAACTATCCCTTTGCCACCATTGACAAAAACGTGGGGGTGGTCACACTACCCGACCCCCGTCTGGTCGCTCTGCAAAAGCTCTTTGTGAAGGGCGAACGGGTACCGCCTATTGTGCCTACCCATGTGGAGTTTGTGGACATTGCCGGGCTGGTGAAGGGGGCCCACAAGGGCGAGGGCCTGGGCAACCAGTTTCTGGCCAACATCCGCGAGGTGGCCGCCATTGCCCACGTGGTGCGCTGCTTCGAAGACCCCAACGTGGTGCATGTGGCCGGCCAGGTCAACCCCCTGGACGACCTCGAGACCATCAACACCGAACTGGCCCTGGCCGACCTCCAGACTATCGAAAAGCGCCTGGACAAGCTGCGTAAGTCGGCCCGCACCGACAAGGACGACAAAGCCCTGCTGGAGGTGCTGGAACCGCTCATGCAACACCTTTCGCAGGGCCTGCCCATCCGAACCTTCAAGGGCGCCGAGCCAGAACTTTTGAGCAAAGCCGCCCGCGAAATGGGCCTGCTCACCTACAAGCCGGTTATCTACGTGTGCAACGTGGCCGAGGAAGACCTGCCCGATGGCACCCAGAACCCACACGTGCAAAAGGTGCGCGAAGCAGCCGCACCGGAAGGCGCCGATGTGGTGGTGGTCTCGGCCAAGATCGAAGCCGAACTGGCCGAGCTTTCCGACGAGGAGGCCACCGAGTACCTGCAAACCCTGGGCCTAAAGGAGTCGGGCCTGGATCGGCTGGTACACACCGCCTACCACACCCTGGGCTTGCAAACCTTCTTCACTGCCGGGGAGAAAGAGGTGCGAGCCTGGACCATTCGCCAGGGCACCAGGGCCCCCCAGGCCGCCGGCGAGATTCACTCCGACCTCGAGCGGGGCTTCATCCGGGCCGAGGTGATCGAGTGGCACAAGCTGGTCGAAGCGGGCGGCTGGGCCCAGGCCAAGGAAAAAGGCTGGGTACGCACCGAAGGCAAGGATTACGTGGTGCAGGACGGCGACGTGGTGCTGATTTTGTTCAACGTGTAGCCGAAAAATCTGCCGATAGCCGATGGTGGATAGCCGATAGCCCGAAGCTGGCGGGAGGTTGCCCAGCGGCTACTGCACAATTGGGCTATCAGCTATGAGCTATCAACCATGTACACCTTCAATCCGCTAAGGCCGCCAGCTGAAAAGCCTGGCTCAGGCGGGCTTCGTCGGTCAGGTCGAGGCGCAGCGGCGTGAGGGCGATGAAGTTGTGGTTGATAGCCCAGCGGTCGGTGCCTTCCTCGGGCTCGTGGTCGGGGTAGGCGGCGAACCAGAAGTGCTCGCGGCCCATGGGATCGGCGCCAGGCACAATCCGGCCCTCGTACATCCGCACCGACTGGCGGGCCCACAAAATGCCCTTGGGCTTGGTGGGCAGGTTGACGTTGATCAGGAAGGGCCTGGGCTCGCGCAGCAGCGCTTCCAGCACCCGCCCCACCCAGGGTTTGAGGGCCTCGAAGTCGGGCTCGCGGCCATTGACGGGGGCGCTAAAGGCAATGGCGGGAATGCCGAGCAGCGCGGCCTGCTTGGCGGCGGCCACCGTGCCGGAGTGCCAGATTTCGTTGCCCAGGTTGGAACCCAGGTTGATACCGGAGAGCACCAGGTCTACGGTGTCCCAGTGGTGGGTTCCCAGGGCTACACAGTCGGCAGGGGTGCCGTTCACGCGGTAGGCCTCGAGGCCCCCCAGCGGCGTGGCGCGGTAGTGCAGGGGGCGGGAAATGGTGATGGCGTGGCCCATGGCGGACTGCTCCACATCGGGCGCGACCACCCGCACCTCGCCAAAAGCCGTTGCCACCTCGGCCAGGGCCAGAAGCCCAGGGCTATAGATACCGTCGTCGTTGGTGACCAGAATTCGCATGGCTAACCTCTCCAAAGAGAGGGTTGCGCCCATGCGTCAGGGCAGGGTCAGGCAGGTCAGCCAAATGTCAGGAGGCGTACCAAGCGGCCCTGACAAAAGGGCTTTAATCTTAGATAAATAATGGTTAGTGTACTGATTCCCACCTACAACCGGCCTCAGTTGTTGCTGCGGGCCTTGCGTTCGCTTCAGCTTCAGCTTTACCCCGACTGGGAAGCGGTGGTGGTGGACGATGGCGACGGCTCGGGCATTCTGGCCGCCCACAGCCTGCGCGACCCCCGCATCCTGGGGGTTCGCAACGAGGGGCGGGGGCAGGTGCACGCTCGCAACACCGGGCTGTCCCATGCCACCGGCTCGATAATTGCCCTGCTCGACGACGACGACTGGTGGCTCGACCCCACCCACCTGTACCGGGTGGTGCGGGCCCTCAAAGCGCAGGCCGGGCTGGTCTACCGGGGCGGCTACCTGGTTTTGGAGCGCGACGGTCTGGAACTCGAGCGCATCCCCTTCGACCTCAAAGCCAGCCCCTTCTCGCTCCGCACCGATAACCACCTGCTCGCCACCGGCGCGGCCTATCCGCGCTTTTTGCACGACGAGCTGGGCCCCTTCGACCCCGAGATGGCCGACTACTGGGACTGGGACTGGTATCTGCGCGTGACCTCGGCGGGCTACCCGCTCATTCAGCTTCCCGGCAGGGGCGTTGCGGTTTCCATGCACGGGGCCAATATGTCCTATGCTGCCCGCCAGGGGGAGCGCCAGCAAAACCTCGAGCGGCTCTCAAGCAAACACGGCCTCGGCAGGCTCGAGCTCAAAGACCACCGCATCATCGCCGGTGCTGCCTGAACTTTCCACGTAAAAAAGCCCCTCAGATTGACCCAAGACCTCTGACCAGCACCCTGCTGTTCTGACCACAGAGATTACTGATAATTACGGCTTTCGTAGCCCAACACCAAGTCTGTTCTGACCGTGGGCTGACAATAAACAGGGCACAATCTCTAAGGGGATAAAACCCTTCACTGGAGGCTTCATGCGACGATTCTTTCTGGCTGCTCTGGTTGCTTTTGGGCTGGCTCTGGCCCAGCAGCAAACCATCACCCTCTACACCTCGGAAGTCCTGACCAACGTCAACCCCATGATTGAGCTGTTCAGACGGGCCAATCCGGGCGTCAACGTGCAGGTCTTCCGCAGCGGCACCGGCGAGGTGATTACCCGTCTGCGGGCCGAGCTCGAGGCCAACAACCCCCAGGCCGACCTGCTGTGGGTGGCCGACGAGACCTTTTTCCGCGAACTGGCCGCCGCAAACCGCTTGCGCCCGGTGCGGGCCACTACGCCCGGCTTCCCGGTCAAGTTTGCCTACCAGGGCGGGCGCTATTACGAGGTACGGCTTCTCTACAACGGCATTGCCGTGAACACCCGCAAGCTGGGCAACCTCCCCGAACCGCGCTCCTGGCGCGACCTTTTGAAGCCCGAATACCGCGACCTGGTGGGCATGCCCAACCCCAACTTTTCCGGGGCGGCCCTCTCCACCCTGGGCACCTTCAGCCAGCGCTTTGGCTTTAGCTTCTTCGAGCAACTCCAGCGCAATGGCCTTAAGGTCGAGCAGTCCAACCCCGTCCTTCAGCAAAAGCTGGCCGAGGGGCAGTATGGCCTGGCCATCATCACCGACTTTGGCATCCGCGACCTCATTCGCCAGGGGGCGCCACTCAAGGTGATCTACCCCCGCGACGGAGCCATTCTGGTGCCCACCCCCATCGGTATTCTGAGCAATAGCCGCAACCCGGTACTGGCCGAGCGCTTCCTGCGCTTCTTGCTCTCGCCCGAAGCCCAGGCCCTGTTCGCCCAGCAAGGCTACATTCCCGTCATCACTTCGGCCCCTCGCCCCGCGGGGGTGAGCGGGGAGGTGCTCTCGGTGCCCTCGGCAGCCGATTACATCCAGGCCAACCGGCAAAACCTGCTTACACAGTTCAACACGCTGTTCAACCTGCGCTAAAAAGGGCCTGAAGCAGCCGAAAGCTGAAGGCTGAAGGCCGAAAGCGAGGTTGGCCTGTAGTCTGAGGTCAAAGGTCAGCTTTTCTGTTTTGCTTCGACGCCCTCTCATCTGACCACGCCTGATCTGAGCCCCTCAACCCCGCCGGGCATGACCGCCCGTCAATACGCTCTACTCACTGCTAGGATAGCGCTGATGCTCCGGCGACAACCCCTGACCAATTTGTTCTGGCTACTCCTCTCGCTGGGGGTAGCCCTACCGCTTTGGGTACTGGCCTGGCGGGGGCTGGGCGACCTTGCCATTCTGCCCAGGGTGCTCGACCTGGCGGGGGTTTCGCTGCTACTAGCTCTGGTGGGCAGTCTCCTGAGCCTGGGGGTGGGGGGCGGGCTGGCCTGGCTGGCCTTCCGGGCGCGGCTGCACCCGGGGTGGGATGCGCTGCTGCTGCCGGCCTACCTGGTGCCGCCCTTTGTGGGAGCACTCGGGTTTTTGTATGCCCTGCAACTGGTGAACGTACAGCCTTATGGGGTAGGCGGCATCCTGCTGGCCTGGACGGCCCATTACGCCCCGGTGGCCTATCTGCTGCTACGCCCCGCCCTGGAATCCAAGCTGGCCCCGCTGCTGGTAGCCAGCGAGGTGCATGGCGTAACGGGCTGGAAGCGTGTGCAGGCGTTAGTACCCCCGCTGTTTCCGGCGCTCGTGGCGGCCTTTGGGGCGCTCTACCTGACCCTGCTAGGCAACTTTGGGGTTCCGGCGGTGCTGGGGCTGCCTGCCCAGGTCTATACCCTGCCCACCCTGGCCTATGCCCGGCTCTTCTCCCCCGCCAGCTCCGACCCCCTGGGCGAGGCAGCAGCCATTGGGCTGTTGTTGGGGTTGCTGGCAGTTCCGGCCCTGCTGCTTGGGAGTCAACCGACCGGCGAACCCTCTCCCCGGCTGCTGCGACCCAGGCTGGGGCTCGCAGCCAAAGCCGCGTTCGTCCTGTTTACGCTGATAGCGGTGGTGTTTCCACTGGTGGGCCTGGTGCGCCGGGCCCTCTTCAACACCTTTACCGGCGCCTTTCAGCCCGCTTTTGGAGCGGCCTGGGAGCTGCCGCTGGTACGGCAGGGGCTCCTCAACTCGCTGCTGCTGGCCCTGTTGGCCACGGGTTTGCTCCTGCTGCTGGGGCTGCTGCTGGCCCCCCAGCGCGGGGCTCTGAAGCGGTTGCGGCAGGTGCTGGATATGCACTACCTGTTGCCCGGAACCCTGCTGGCCATTGGCCTGATTCTGCTGCTGGCCCCCACCCCGGTCTATGCCACCCCCTGGATTTTGCTGCTCGCGTACCTGCTCAACTTTGCCGCACTGATGCTGCGCTCGATAGAGGCCGGGCTGGAAAGCGGCATCGAGCGGCTGGTGGGGGTGGGCAAGCTGTTTGGCCTGCGGCACGGGTGGGCCTGGTGGAAGATTGGCTTTCCCCTGCTAGGGCCCTACCTGGCCGCCGGGGTGTTTTTGGTGCTGCCACTGTGCCTGGCCGAGCTTACCCTGTCGGCCATGCTGTACGCACCGGGGAGCGAGACCCTGGGGGTGGCGGTGCTGTCGGCGCTGAACGGCGGACTTTTCCGCGAAGCCGCCGCCATCGGACTGATGCTGATGGCTCTGTCGCTGTTGCTGCTGTTGGTACCGCGCCGGGGCGTGGTGAGCTAGGATAGCTTGCGTACAAGAGTCTGTAGCAAGTAGCCCACGATTTTTCGAATCCTTTCTCGCTATCGGCCATGGACTTATAGACCCTCAGCGATCCAGCGTTACCCCTGAGACTTCTACCATGCTGCGCCTGGAGAACATCACCAAAAACTTCGGCAAGGCGGGGGTGTCGGGTGCCAACCTGCACCTTTCGCCCGGCGAAATTGTGGCGGTACTGGGAGCCTCGGGCTCAGGCAAGACCACCCTGCTAAACCTGGTGGCGGGGCTGCTCGAGCCCGACGCAGGGCGCATCTTCCTGGGCAACGAGGACGTGACCCATCAGGCCCCAGAGAAGCGCGGGCTGGCCTACGTCTTCCAGGATCATGCCCTGTGGCCCCACCTGAGCGCTCTCGAGCACCTTCTGCTGGTGATGAAAACCCCCGACCGGGCGCTAGCCCATCATCTGCTGGGCCGGGTGGGGCTGGGCGGGCTGGATGCCCGCAAACCCCACCAGCTCTCGGGCGGACAAAAGCAGCGGGTGGCCCTGGCTCGAGCTCTGGCGGCCAGGCCGCGTTTGCTGCTGCTGGATGAGCCCTACTCGGCGCTTGACCCGGTGCTGCGCGAGGAACTGCGCCTCGAGGTGGCCTCGCTCCTGCGGGCCGAACACGTGAGCGCCCTCCATGTTACCCACGACCCCGACGAGGCCCTGGCGGTAGCCGACCGGGTGGCGGTGATGGACGGCGGGCGCATCGTGCAGGTGGACACCCCTGCCCAGGTGTATGCCCAGCCCCAAACCCTCGCGGCAGCGCGGGCTTTCGGGCGTCTGAATCTGCTCCCTGTGGAGGTACAGGGCGGGCAGGTCAGACTGAACGGCCTGGCCTGGGCCGTCCAGGGTGTGGAAAGCGGGCCGGGCCTGCTGGCCTTCCGCTACGAAGACCTGGCCCCGGCGCCGGAAGGGCTGCCCGCCAAAGTACTGGCAGTTTATGGCGGGCGGGGCGAACGGCTGTGCCGGGTGAATCTGGGGGTGGGGGAAGCGGTGGTGAAGCTGGAGGCGGGTCTGGGGGAGCAGGTTCGACTCGCTCCCAGAGGTAGGCTGCGGGTATTTCCGGGTACGTAGTCGGATTAGAAAACCCTACCCCAGCCGCTGCCCGTCCCGCTTACCGCCCCAGCGACGCTCCATTCCGCCCGGCAACAGGATAAAGCTGTTGCGGTCGTCGGCCAGCTGGGCCCGCAAAATGTCCAGCACCTTGCGCTTGGCGCGGGGGGCCAGGATGGGGAAAAAGAGTTCGTAGCGGCGATCCAGGTTGCGCGGCATGGCATCGGCGCTGCCCGCCCAGACCCGCCACTTGCCCCCGGCCTTGAAGGCAGCAATACGGGCATGCTCCAGAAAGCGCCCCACCAGGCTCTTCACCTCCACACCCTCCCACAGGGTGGTCAGGGTACTGCGAACAATCAGGTGTACCCGCGCCCCCCGGTTCAGGGCCTCCTCGAGGGCGCCCAGGATGGCAGGGTCGGTCAGGTGGTTGAACTTCAGAATAATTTCGCCCTTCTTGTGGGCCTCGGCCTGGATGCTTTCTACAAGCAGGTCGCGGATGAAGGAGGCCGTCCGCAGGGTGGCCAGGGCGGGGGGCTGGCGCTGCTCCAGGGCCCCAAAGAACGCCCGCACGTCGGCGGTGAGGGCCGGGTGGGCGGTAAAGAGCGAAAGGTCGGTGTAGAGCCGCCCGTTGATGGGGTTGTAGTTGCCGGTACCCAGGTGTATGTACTCGCTGCCCGCCCGCCGCACGTAAAGGGCTTTGGCGTGGACTTTTTTGTCCGGCAAGGGCAGCACCCGCACCCCGGCCCCGGCAAAGCGTAGGCTCCACTCGAGGTTGGCCAGCTCATCGAAGCGGGCCCGGCCCTCCAGCAACACCGCCACATCCTTACCGGCCTTGGCCGCCTGAATGAGCGACTGGGCAATGCCGTTTTCCTCACCAATGCGATAAAGGGTGGCCCGCAGGGCCTCTACCTTGGGGTCTTGCGCGGCAGCAAGGGCGAAACTCTCCACCGCGCCATAGTCCTCGAAGGGGTGGTACACAAGCAGGTCGCGCCGGTTCAGGTAGCCAAAGGGGTCTTTGGCGAAGCCCTTGGGCTTCTGGATGGTGATGGGCTTGAATTTTTCGCTCTCGGGCCCCCTCGAGACAATGGTGGACACAAAGCTCAGGTCAAGGGGTGGGGGTAGCTGGAAAACCTCCGGGGGTTCCAGCCCCAGGGCCACCCGGATGGTCTCGGCCCACAGGGGGGGGAAGTCTTCTTCCAGCTCGAGGTGGCTCACCTGGCCGTCCAGGCGGGTCTCGAGGGCCTCGGGCAGCTCGTCCCAGTCGGCGCGGGAGCGGGCCAGTTGGGCCAGCCGAATCAGGCGAAACTCGTACAGAGGCAGCTTCTGGTTACCCGGTAGAAACAGATCGCTGCGCATCCGCACCAGGGCCCCCAGCCGCACGAAGCCGCCCTCGCGTCCGGGCACCTCCAGGAGCCGTGGCACGCTACCCGGAAGCCGGATCAGGTGCTGCAAGAGCCCCTCGCCGGAGGCAAAGTACAAAGCCTGGCTGGCCAGTTCGGGCAGGGCCTCGGGCCGGATCAGGTCGGTCAGGGGGGCTACCTCCTCGGCCAGATAGGCCCCAAAGTACTGCTTCTCGGCCCTGGTGAGCTGGGAGGGCTCGAGTACATGAATCCCAAGGCTCTCCAGGGCCTTGAGAAACTCCAGGTAGAACCGGCCTGCTTCCTCGGCCTGATCCAGGGCTTCATTCATCAGGGTCAGATAGCTCTGGCTACCCCGCTCCTCGGCAAAGGCCCGCGAAATTCGCGCCGCATAGAACTCGTCCATGTTGGAAGCCCAGATTGCCAGAAAGCGCAGCCGCTCCAGCAGCGGAAAATCGGGCCGACGGGTCTGCTCCAGCACCCGCCGGTTGAAGGAGAGCCAGCTCGCTTCCTGGGTGAGATGGGTGGGGACGTAGCGCGGTTCTCTGGGCTTTTTGGGCATCGCCTCCAAGTTTTGGGCGGCTTTGTCAGGGAAAGGTAAGGCTTTCTTCTTGGTCTTGGCTTTTTTCACCTTACCCCGAGTTTACGCGCTCCAAAGACAAGGAGCCAGGGATAGATGGGCTCGACACGAAAGAAGACCCCAGTTCACGGAAACTTGCAGTTGTTCATTTGAACCGTCAAGAAAGCAAAAAAGCCCCTGGTCATTCCGAGGACGCAGTGCGACGAAGAATCTGGCACAGCTCAGAATGGTGAATCCTGGGGAAAGCAGCGCATCCAATTACCAGTGCGCGTCGCTCCGTTCGGAATGACCGCCCCGACGCCTCGAGGTCAGCGTCACCCCGGCGCTTACACCCCCCTGACTTTTCAAACCCACACTAAAATCATGCCCCCAAGCCTGACAGAACTTGAGCCCCCGGCGCTAAGGCTCTACGATGGGGCGGTGCAACGGCTGGGCATCGTGGATCTGGGGTCGGGAACGGCGCGGATGGTGGTGTACGTCTACGAGCCTGGGAAACATTTCCGCTTGGTAGACGAGATTCGCGAGACCGTGCGGCTGGGCGAGGGGCTGGCCACCCAGGGCCGCCTGACGAAAAGTGGGATGCAGCGGGCCTTGTCGGCCCTCAAGCTCTATGCCGACTTCGCCCAGGCCACCGACCTGGACGAACTACGGGTGTATGCCACAAGCGCCAGCCGCGACGCCGAAAACGGCGCCGAGTTCATGCGCGAGGTACGCAAGCTGGGGCTTCAGGTACAGGTGCTCTCCGGAGAGGACGAGGCTCGCTATGGGGTGTTGGCAGTAGCGAACGCTTTCACCCTCGAGGACGCCTGGGTGATGGACCTGGGCGGGGGCAGCGCTCAGCTCTCGCGTATGCAGGAGCGGCAGTACCGCGAGGGCCAAGCCTATCCACTGGGGGCGGTGCGGCTCACCGAGATGTTCCTGGGGTCGAACCCTCCCAAGAAGGGCGAGATAGAAGACCTCGAGCGCTTTGTGCGTAAGGAGATGAAGGAGGTTCTGGCTCAGGTGCGTGCACACCCCCTGCCCCTGGTGGCGATGGGCGGCACGGTACGCAACCTGGCCAAGCTGGCCCAGCGGCGCAAAGACTACCCCCTCGACCTGGTGCACGGCTACTACCTCTCGCGGGAGGAGCTCGAGGAAGTAGTGGCCATGCTGGGCCAGCGCACTACCGAGCAGCGCCGGCAGCTCGAGGGCCTCCAGGCCGACCGGGCCGATGTGATTGTGGCCGGGGGGCTGGTCTACCGCACGGTGCTGCGCGAAGGGGGGCTGGAGGGCCTGTGGATTTCCGGCCAGGGGGTACGCGAAGGGGCCTTCTACCGCGAGTTTCTGCCGCCCCCTCATCTGCTCAACGATGTGCGCGGCTTCTACGTGCGCAACCTCTTCGCCCGCTATCCCCAGGACTACGGCCACACCGCCCGGGTGCGCCACTTCTGCCGCTTGCTATTCCGGCTGCTGGCCCCGCTGCACGGCTATGGCCCGGCCGAGGAGCAGCTTCTGGACGAAGCCGCCCTGCTCCACGACATCGGCATGAGCGTGGGCTACTACGACCACCACAAACACGGCGAGTACCTGATTATGAGCGCGGCCATCCCCGGCCTGACCCACCGCGAGCAGGTCTTGCTGGGGCTCCTGGTGCGCTACCACCGCAAGGGCGAACCCCGGCCTGGGGTGTACCGCTCGGTGTTGCAGGAGGGCGACAACAAGCGCTTGCTGCGCCTGGCAACCCTCTTGCGGATTAGCGAGTACCTCGAGCGCAGCCGGGCCGGGCGCGTCGAGGGGCTCGAGGTAGACCTCGGCCCCAAACAGGTACGCCTGACCCTGCTGGCCTCCGAAGAGCCCTGGGTGGAAATGTCCGAAACGCGGAAGCAAGCCAAGCTATTCCAGCAAGCCTTTGGCCGCGAACTGCTGGTAGAATGGGCACCGCGAAGCAGCTAGTGGTCTGGTAACAAAGAAATCGGGATCCCTCCAATGAAACTAACTTCTGCCCTTTACTTCTTGTTGTCATTCCGAGGCGCACGCAGTGCGAGGAGGAATCTGGCACTGCATGGGTACACTCATTACCGTGAACCGCACCGATCAGATTCTTCACTTCGCTTAGCTGCGTTCGGAATGACAAGGAAATAACGTTACCAAACTACTAAGTTGCGCCCGTATAAGGTTTAGAGATGAATCCAGGCCGTTCCAGAAAATCATGCTCCGGGCGCAATACCCAAATGATTTTCGATCATGCCATTATCCAAAACATAGGTGGGAGGCACTTAGCTGCGTTTTACTGGCAAAAGTTGCGGACTACAAATCTACAGACTTTCAGTTAGACGTTTTCGTGAGCCCATCTGCCTTGACCCGTTATGGAACTCTACCTGATTCGCCATGCCATTGCCCTGGATGCAGAGCCAGGCCAGTCCGACGATGCTCGCCCGCTTTCCGAGGTGGGGGTGCAGAAGTTCAAGGAAGTGGTGCGGGGTCTGAAACGCCTGGATATTCGTCTGGATCGCCTCTATCACAGCCCCAAGCTACGGGCTGTGCAGACCGCCGAACTGCTGGTTCCGCTGCTGGATGGCGAGACCGAGGTAACCCCCTACCTGGCCACGGAGCCCAGCCAGGACCTACTCAAGGGCTTGCAGGGCGAGAGGGTGGCGCTGGTAGGCCACGAGCCCTGGATCAGCGAGCTGTGCGCCTGGCTGCTGACCGGGCGAAAGAGCGGTGGACAATTTCCCTTCAAGAAAGGGGGCGTGGCCTGGTTGGAGGGAACCCCCAAACAGGGCGGTATGAAGCTGATGGGTTTCTGGTCGCCAAGGGTCTTGCGAAGGCTTGGCTAGAATCTACAAACCACCTTACCCAAATCAGGCACTGCGGTTATGTTTAGAGCATGAACCGCCGTGCATACCCCTCGGACGTCAGTGATG
>FWPV01000900.1_pt1 | contig 88356 bp, 73 predicted proteins | sample 2228371 | NCBI WGS metagenome assembly FWPV01 (sample SAMEA103939776, study PRJEB20133) | metagenome
GGCCGGGGTGCTAGCCGGGCTGGTCTTTGGCCTTCATTTGAGCGGTTTACCCTACCTGCTTACCCTGGTGGTTTTGCTCGCGGCTGCCGTCGGACTGTTGCTCAGCCGCTATAGCTCAATTGCAGCCATGACCATTCCAGCCACCCTGGCCCTCCTGCTTACTTTTGAGCCCATTTCGGGCTGGGCCAAACTGGCAGCCTGGGCTTTACTGTTCGTAACGCTGTGGCGCTACAAGGAAAACATCGGTCGTATACTGGAAGGTACCGAGCCCCGCCTGGGCGAGCCTTTACCACTTCCATCGGAAAAGCAGGTGGTGTGCGCTTTCATGATCCACCCACTGACCCTCCAGGATCTCTTCCAGAGCCCCCGTTTCCGCTGGGCCAGGCCGCTCGTTGACCGGGGTTTGATTTCGCAGAGCCTGGTGGAAAACTTTGCCGAGGCCATACGCCCCATGAAGGTGGGCGAGCTGCGTGGGGTCAGAACCCACGATGGACGCGAAATTCGCTGCCATCTGCTCTCGGCTCCGTTGCTACCGCACCAGATCACCGGAAAGCCCGAACTGGCTACCCAGCGTGCCATTCAGGGGGCGCGGCTGGCCAGGGAATTGGGTTGCACGGTGGTCGGGCTGGGGGCCTTCTGGAGCGTGGTGGGCGACAAGGGCCGCATCGTGCAGGAAGCCGTGCCGGAAATCGAAGTGACCAATGGCGGAGCCTACACCGCTGGAACCGTGAAGGCAGCTATCCCTGGTATCCTCCGGCACTTCGAGGAGTCGGGGCGCAAGCTGAGTGATGCAACTGCTGCTGTGGTTGGCGCCAACGGCGTGGTGGCCTTTGGAATCGCACGCCAGATTGCGCCGCTGGTGGGCCAACTAATTCTGGTGGGGCGCAACCTGGAGCGCCTGGAAAAAAGTGCCGCCACGTTGCGGCAAAACCTGGAGCGCAAAGGCCAGCCGGTGCCCCAGATGACAACGACCCTGGAAATCGCGGCCATAAAAGAGGCCGACCTCATCTTTACCGCTACCTCTGACCCCGCTGCCATCATCTTCCCCCAGCATGTCAAACCGGGGGCCTGGATCTACGACGAAGGTGTACCACCCGACGTGGACGAGTCGGTGAAGGGTGTAGAGGGTGTGCGGGTGATTCCCGGTGGGGTGGTGCGGCCTCCGGGGGCCATGACCGGTAACCTCGACCTGCACTTTGGCGAGGGCGCGGTACCGGCCTGCCTGGCCGAAACCATGATCCTGGCCGCCGAGCAGGCCTACGAGCGCAAGAGCCTGGGCGGCGAGACCAAGACCGAGAACATCCAGTTCTTTGTCGAGCGGGCCGAGGCGTTGGGGTTCAGAGTTGTGGACTAACCCTATTCATGACCCAAGAGTCCTCGTCTCCGAGCCGCTACATCTGCGGTCTGGAACAAAAATACCCCGAGGCTGTAAGTGGCCACTGTTCCCAACGCCAGCAGTGTCCACTGGAAAGGCTCAACGGTTCCGCCCAAAAGTATCTCACGTATCACACTGGCCCCCAGCACTAAAGGGAACCACTCGAGCTGCGGCAATTCGGCGATGAGGGCTGGGAAAACCATCAGCTGCACCAGCACGAAAATGTTGTTGACATCCTTGAAAAGCAACATCAAGGCACCAACCGCAAGACCCAGGCCCAGTGCTGTAATCAAGAAAAGGATAAAGGCAGGTATCACCTGCCAGCTCAGTGTATAACTGACCTTGGCCAGATTCGCGATTACAACAAACAGCAACCCAAACTGTATAAGGGTTAGCCAAAATCGAGCAAGGGTCTGTACGACAAAAAACATCGTCAAGCCCTGCCCCGACAAGACCATATTCTCGAGGGTTCCCGATTTGGCTTCTTTACTGACCTGCTGGGCTGGATTACTGATAACGCCAAGCGCTATCATAGCGAGCAGGTATCCCACCAGAAGCCGCGTGAGCTGGGCTTGATTGGAAGTAGCGACTCCCGCCAGGTTGGCAAAACCCAGCAGCAAGTAAAAAATCAAGCCAACAAGCAGCAGGCCGAATGCAATTTGGAGTGGGTAGCGCACCAGCTCCAGCCAGGCTCGCATCATCTCTGCCCAAATCAAGTTAGTTAGCCTTTGCATGCTGCAACTCCTTTCTAGGGGAGTAGGCTCTAAAAATTTCAGCCAGATCTACCTCCTGCTTCTCTATGCTCTTGATGGGTCTGGGGCGCAACCTGTCCATGAGCTCGTAGATCTGGTCTGAGTGATCCAGGGTGACCTCGAGCACCGTTCGCGATTCATCTAACACACTATTTGGGGGCAGATCCGAAAGTTCCACAGGTTCAGTGAAGGTAATCCGATAGCTCTGTACAGTGAACCTTTCAAGGAGTTCTTTTTTGGGTTTATCTACTGCAATTACCCCATCGGCCAGGATGGCCACCCGTGTGCTCAGCCGCGCAGCCACCTCCATCTGGTGAGTTGTTAACAAAATACCTTTGCTGCTTTTCGCCATTTCCAGTATTTGCTCCTCCAGCACCTCCGCTGCGTCTATGTCCAGACCCAGGGTGGGCTCATCCAGTAAGACAAAAGGCGGGTCGTGGGCAACAGCAAGAGCAAAAGCCATCTTTGAAACCATGCCCTTGGAAAGGGTCTGGGTCGGAACACCGCGCTTCTCCCACAAACCCAGCAAGTCCAGAAGATACTTAGCCCGATCAGTAGCCACCTTGCCAGGTATACCTCGGACAATGCAGGTATAACGTAAGTTCTCAAAGGGCGTAAGGCGTGGATACAAGCCTCGGTTGGTGTCAATGAGGGCCCCCATCTGCGCCATGTACTCGGTTTGACCCAGCTTGAATCCGTTGATCGAAACGGTTCCTGCATCTGGAAGCACCAGACCGCAGATGGTGCGTATAGTGGTGGTTTTTCCACTGCCATTTCGACCCAAAAGTGCTACAACTTCGCCTGGTAACACTTTCAAGGAAACATCCTTGAGCACCCTAACCGAGTTTCTGCGGGAGCGATAAGTTTTTTGAATCGAATCCACTTTCAGCATTTGTTTTCCTACCGGGTTAGTTTTTACAGGTGTGGGGAGAATATCCCCACACCATTGCTATCTAGCACCATCCAAGGACGCAGAAGACATGATCCAGCAAAGCTACAATGTACTCACGAGTAATCATAACAACCTCCCTGAATTCCTTGAACCAAAGATTTGGCAGCTAGCATCCCTGGGTTACTGCGCAGATAATTTCAGCAATTATACGAATAATGAGCTCGCGCACACTGATCACCCCCTCTCTGAGGTACCTCGAGGGGAGTTAAACTCCCCTCGAGGTTATTGTCAAGTAGTATAAATATTATTACTCCTGGTACAAGTATTGGGTTTTTATGACACCTGTTTTGAAGGATTTGGCCGAAGAAGTAGTGCTTTGTACAACGCGGCAGCTCAGAGAAACCTGTAACTCAAGCTACCGAGCAGTGCGTCTAGCTCACTACAGCGCAGAACAGTGCAAACCTATGCGGCATCGGAGGGCTGGCCACTCCCTTTCTGCTACCCACCGGGGCAGGTGGGTTATCCTGATGCCGATGCTCGCCTACCTGGTCTGGTTGTTTTTTGGGTTCGCCTTTTTCTCCAGGCTGGTCATTGTCTTGTTGAGCACGCCCATCACACCGCAGAGGCCCGTCCTGCTTGTCTTGAATGCACCAGAGCCCCCTCAGTTCCCCAAACTCTCGAGTATCGTATCCTACAGCCGCGAGGCCGATACCATTGAGCAATCCCTGGCTGGGCCGGTTGCCTCACTGGTGCTGGCTTACACAGCCATCCGCACCGCCTGGGTTGTGCAGTGGCGGGTAAGGATAATCTTGCGCGGTAACCTGTTCCGCATAAGCGCCATGTACAAGAGCAAGGGCTTACACGCTTTTTAGGAGAACCCGTGAGTTTACTGTTGCTGAGTCCAACACGTTTTGAAGCAACTTTTCTGAAAGGCCGAAGGTTTGAATTCCTTGGGCGGGCCGGGCTGCGTGGCCAGGGCTGGGTATGGCTGGAATCCGGCATCGGCAAGGCCAACACGGCGGCAACCCTGGCGGCCTTTGCCCAGCGGCGCAAGTTTGACCGCGTGCTGCTCTTTGGCATCGCGGGCGCATATGCCGGCTCCGGCTTACAGATTGGCGATGCGGCCCTGGCCGAGAAGGAAGTCCAGGCCGACCTGGGCGTGCGGGATGGCGGTATGAAGGGCCTGGGCTTTCCCACCCTGGTGGTGGGTGCCGAACACTACCACAACCGCTTCCCTCTGGACAAAGCCTTCACCACCGAGCTGAAAAAGAAGCTGGGCCTGCCCGGAATGCAGTTCCTAACCCGTGACGCGGTCTCGGAAAACCCCAGTGAGGCCCGGCAGCTCTCACTCAAGTGGGAGGCCGACCTCGAGAACATGGAGGGTGCGGCCTTTGCCCAGACCTGCTTGTGGTTGGGGTTGGCGGGAGCCGAGCTAAGGTCCGTCTCGAACCAGGCTGGAATCCGCGACAAGGCGCAGTGGCGCATCCGGCAGGCCGTGGAGAGCCTCGAGTACCACGTCTTGCGTATCATCGAACCATGATTGACATAACCCGTTCCATCTACACGGGTGTTCCGGTCTGGCCCGGCGACACCCCATTCAACTACGAGCTGGTTTCGCAGATTTCTAAGGGCGAAAGTGTGAATGTGGGCAAGATCTCCGGCACCACTCACCTGGGCACCCACCTGGACGCACCCTGGCACTACCTAGACAACGGTGGAAGGCTGGAAACCATTCCGCTCTCGGTGCTGGTCGGCCCTTGCCAGGTGGTGGACGCTAGGGGGCAGGAGGTACTAACAGCTGAATTCTTAAAGACTGTACAACTTGCCGAGCGAACCTTGTTCTACACTGGCCAGCCCAACGACTGGCAGACCTTTCCCCATACCTTCATGCACGTCTTGCCTGAAGCCGCCGCATACATGGCCAGCCAGGGAGTGAAACTCTACGGCACCGACTGCCCCAGCGTAGACCCGCTTGACTCGCGGGATCTTCCAGGCCACAAGGCCTTTGCTAAAGGCGGGGTGTATATCCTGGAGGGTCTGGCGCTAGAGGGCGTACCTGCCGGTGCATACGAACTGGTTGCACTGCCCCTGAAGCTCGAGGGGGCCGATGCTGCACCAGTGCGGGCCATTTTGCGCTAGCGACCTTCGCTACAAGCGTCGCTCCAGGAAATCCGCCAGCAGCCGGTAGGTGCGAATCTTGCCCTGGATATCGCCGCCGGGGCCGTGTCCTTCATCGCCGAACTCGTGGTATTCAAAATCCTCCCCCTCCCGCTTACCTAGCTCGAGGAGGCGTTCACGAAAAATGCGGGCCTGGCTAATGGGACAGCGAGGGTCGTTGACCCCGTGCACGATCATGATGGGGGCTTTGAGCTGGTGGGCAAACTCGATGGCGCTACGGTCGCGCCATAGGGCATAATCCTTTTCGGGGTCGCCCATTTGTGAGCGGAAATAGTACCTGAAGTGTTCCATGTCTTCTTCATAAAGCTTGTGCAGGTCGGTGATGCCCACCCAGGGTACCCCCACCTTGAAGACCTCCGGCTTCTTGGTGAGCACAATAAATGTCATGAACCCCCCAAAAGAGCCGCCAAAAATGCCGATGCGCTCGGGGTCTACACAAGGCAGGGCTTTCAGATAGTTGGCTCCGGCCACCACATCTTCCAGGTCTCCCCCACCCCAGTCCTTCAGGTTCAGGTCGCGCCATTCGACCCCATAGCCGGTAGACCCCCGAATATTAGGCTGTAAAACCACATACCCCTGGTCGACCAGAAACTGTGCGAAGGGGTCGAAAGCCCGGAAAAACTGTGCAGTGGGGCCGCCATGAACGATGACGACCGCGGGAAGCCGGGTACCCGGAGGGATGTGCCTGGGTTGGTAAAGCAAGGCCGGAACCTTGCGCCCATCGTAGCTCTCGTACCAGATATGCTCGTCTTCCACAAAAACCGATGGGTCAATAGAGCCATATTCCGCTTCCAGAAGCACCTCGTAGGTATCGCTGCTGAGGTCATACAAAATGAGTTCTGGACGACGGGTGGCCGAGGTCAGCAACACCAGCAACTTGCGATCTCCCAGTACGAAGCTAGTACCTGCTGCCACGCCTTTCGGCAGTTTGAGTTCACGGGCCTCACCCGATTCAACATGGTAAAGCACCGGCAAAATAGCCGAGTGCCGATTGCGGATAACTGCCAGCCACACCCCGTTCTTGGAAAAGCTGGCTGCGTACTCCTCGGTATCGCTTTGCTCTGGGCTCAGCCAGCGGATTTCTCCATCGCCCATATTCAAAATCCCGGCGCGGCTGTTGCCCGAAACATCGGAGGTGAAGGCCAGACGCTTTCCATCGGGGTGCCAGTCGGCGAGCTGATCCTTAGAACCTTCTCCCAGCGACAGGACTTTTCGCATTTCCGAGCCGTCGTCACGCACCAGGTAGCCATCCTGGTTTTGCAGGTTGGGCGATTGGTTGGAAGTAAAGGCCAGCCACTTTCCATCGGGGCTCCACCCCACTGCAAATGCCGGGGCTTTGAAGTGGGTCAATTGTTTCCACTCGTGGGTTTCGTGCTTCAGCTCGAGGGTGAATACGTTCATCTGCCCAGCCCGGTTGCTCATAACAGCCATGCGGGTGTTGTCGGGGTGTACCTGACCGGCATATTCCTGTGTTTTGGGGCTGTTATCCATCTGAATCACTCTGGCAGAGGCCAGGTCAATTTTGAAGAGGTTGTTTTGTTCGTCGCCGTCTTTATCTTTGGCAAAGATGATTTCGGCATCGTCGCGCGTCCAGACAAAACCCGCCCGCAACTGGCGCGGAGCCTCTCCATCGGTTAGTTTTCGAATCTCCCGGTTCAACAAATCCATGATGTAGAGTTCATAGCGTCCAGTTTTATCCCAATAAAAGGCAATTTTCTGACCGTCCCAACTGGGTGTGACAGCGGCAAAGCTGGGGAGTTTGGCTAGTTCCTCCAGAGGAATTCGGTTTTGCTTCATGCCACGATTGTAGCGGGAAGTTTGCGCAAGGCGCCATGATACCGACAAAGGTAGTCTATCAATCCAACGATTTGAGGAGGCCCGATTGCGCCGCGCGCGGCGCAGCTTGAATCCTGAAGCACACCCCACCCCACCCCACCCCTCCTTTCAGTCGGCGAGACAAGCGTCTCGCTACGCACCCCACCCGTCGCTACGCACCCCTCTCTACGGTCGGCGAAACAAGCATCTCCGCGAAGAAAGCGTATCCCTTCGGTCGGCGAAACAGGCATCTCATTTCAGTCGGCGAAACAAGCGTCTCCCTACGCTCGGCGAAACAAGCATCTCCCCGAAGAAAGCATCTCGCTTCCAAGGGGCGGTCTCGCCCTCCGCTACGCGGATAACTTCCAAGGGGCGGTCTCGCCCTCCGCTACGCGGATAACTTCCAAGGGGCGGTCTCGCCCTCCGCTACGCGGATAACTTCGGTCGGCGAAGAATTCTATCCTGTTGGTCGGGTTAGTTTACCCCCACTCGTTGCCGAACTAACCGAATCTGGTACTAGGAGCTGATGACCGGGGCCTTGCCGATGTAAGCCGGGTCGGAGAGGGCCTTCAGGATAAAGTCGGCCACATCGGCCCGGGCAATTCGCCCCCGCCCGCTGCTGCCAATTTTGTACTGGCCGGTCTTGGCGTCGTTGGTCAGGCCGGTGGGGCGGGCGATGGTCCAGTCCAGGCCGCTTTCCATCAGGGTCTTCTCCTGCCGCTCGTGCTCCTCGAGGGCAGCCCTGAGAAAGAGCCAGGCCACGTTGGCGATGAGCCCCTTTCGGCTATCCCCCACCCCAAACGAACTCACCGCGACCACGCGCCGAACCCCCTGCTGCTGCATAGCCTGCACGATGTGGGCGGTTCCCTGGCTGCGGGTCTGGTCGCCAGTCTGGCTTCCCGCTCCCAGGGCAACTACAACGGCATCCTGACCCTGAACTGCCCTGGAGACCACCTCTTTGTCGAAGACATCACCTTGTACGACACGTAGATGGGGATGGTCGGAGAACGAGGGATTTCTGGCCAAAGCGGTTACCGTATACCCCTGCTCCAGAGCTTGCCGCACCACCTCGAGCCCAACCCCCCTGGAAGCACCAAAGACCGCGATTTTCATGCACCCACAATAAGGGCAAGGGTGCAAAGCAATGCACCCCTGCCTCACGAACAGATTTATTGCACGTTCAGGGTGATGGTGGCGAGTGGTGGATCGGTCTCGGGCACACCAGTCTGGCGAACCTCGTAGGTGACCTCGCCGGGGCCAGGGTCGGAGAAGTAGCTCCAGCCACAGGCTGCACTCAAGGAAATGTCCTTACGCCCGATGATGCGGTCTCCCCGCTTGACAATAACGGTGTAGCTGCTGGCCGAGCCCACCCCGCCAAAGCGGAAGGGCCTCGAGACCGTACCCCCGGCTTGCAGGTTGGAAAGTGCGAAGCTCTGACTACAGATGGCTCCCGCCTGGGCTTCGGGCACGATGAGCGAGACTCGAGCCCCCGAGGCCGCCCCTTCGGGCCGCACCTCGTACACACGGGTTCCACCTGGAGGCGGCGGAACGTTCAGGCTCCACTGACCGTTGGCGTCGGCCGTGACGCGCCCCAGGCTGGCTCCGTCCTCGAAGATTTCAAGCAACTGCCCCGGCTGAGCAGTTCCCTGGAGGGTAAACCCTGTAGCGGCAACCGTAGCTCCATCCAGCGGCGCGGTAAACGCAGGCCCGGCGGGTAGTGTGACTGTAACGTTCGTGCCAACCCCGGTTGGCTCTCCGGCCCGACGCACCTCGTAGGTGTGGGCTCCGGCTGCCAGCGCAGAAGACAATGCGGAGCTGGCAACAGGGAAACTCCACCGTCCATCGGAACCCACCATCACCACCCCCAGAGGGTTGCCGTTGTCGAAGAGCTCGAGGGTCTCGCCCGGTCTGCCAGTGCCCTGCAAGCTATAGCTTCCGGATACCAGCGTCGCACCATCGGCAGGGGCCGTGATAGTCAGCGCCGCTACCACTGGGGTCAGGCCCGTGCTAAAAGCCCGCAGGCCCAGCCCAGGCAGAATGGAGAGCAGTCCCAGCAAGCCCAGTGCCCCCAGCAAAATACCCAGCGCGGGCGCGCCCGTTCGCGCCGCCGGAGCCATCAAGCCCTGGGAGAGCCCCATCGGCGCTGCGGCCACCGGAATTCCTGGAGCTTCCGAGCTGCCAAACTGGGCCAGGGCCGCTTCGGCCTCACGGTCTTCGGCTTCCTGCACGGGTGTGGGTTTGCTAAAGATCAGGAAGAAGGTTTTGAGGTAGTAGTAGGCTCCAATGGCCGAGGTAATAAGGGCCAGCACCACCAGCCCATAAAAACCAGCCCGAGCCGCCTCCTGGAAGACCAGGTACTTGGCCCAGAAGCCGGCCAGTGGTGGTAGCCCCAGCACCGAAAGAATGCCCAGGCCCATCGCCCCACCCAGCATCGGCTTGCGATACCACAGTCCACGCAGACGCTCCAGGGGCACGTCCTGGTTGGAAAGCATAGAGAGCACCGCAAAAATAAGGCCGGTTGCCAGGCCATAGGCCAGCAGGTAGAAAGGGATGGTGGCCTGTCCGGTAGGGCCAAAGAGCCCCAACCCGATGTAGCCCGCATTGGCGATGGAGGAATAAGCAAAAAGCCGCTTGGCCTCGGTCTGTGACAGGGCTCCCAGGTTCCCAAAGAGGGTCGTGAGGACAATCAGGGCAGCCATCCCAATACCCCATGCCTCCAGACCTTCGGGGGTGAAGATGCGCAGCATGGCGGCAAAAGCAGCGGCCTTGACTGCTGTAGCCATAAATAGTGTAACCACCGTGGGGCTACCCTGGTACACGTCGGGCGACCACCACTGGAAAGGCACCATGGCGGTCTTGAAGGCAAAAGCCGCCATTATGAGGAACAAAGCCGCCAGGTACAGCGGCCCCGAACCGGTGGCCCCGGCGTTAAAGCTTCCCGTCGCACCGAAGTACAGCGCGATTCCATAAAGGAACATGGCCGCGCCCAATGCCCCCATCAAGAAGTACTTCAGACTGGCCTCGAAGCCCTTCTCGTCGCGCTGCCAGGTCGCCAGCACGTACAAAGGCAGCGAGAAGACCTCGAGCGCAATCACCAGCACCACCAGATTGGGACTACTGGCCATGATGTGCATACCCGCCACGGCGTAGAGCACCAGCAGGGGAAACTCGAACTTCCTGGCCGGACCCAGCAGAAGTGTCCATAACCCGCCCAGGATGGCCACCAGGGTGAGGCCCCGTGCCAGGGTGTCGAAGCGGTACAGACCACCAAAGGCTTCCACGGTCTGACCCCAGCCCACCATGCAGAACAGGCCCGCCAGCAGCAGAGTTGCCGCTGTTATCCAGCGATTGGCCTCCCTCGAGATCACGAAAGCCAGCAACGAGAGCACGGTGGCAAAGCCCACAAGGATGTAAAGGGTTAGCACGGGCTACCTCCTTGTGCAGCGTCAATGGTCAAATGTCGTAGGTCTGAGGTTTTTGTGACCTTCTGCTTTCGACCTTTGGCCTTCGACAAACCCTCTCGATGAACAGCGCGCCAGCGCCTCATGACGCACCCCCAAACAGAGCAGCAATGGCCTTGCCCAGGGGTTCCAGATAAACCGTAAAGAGCTTGGGATAAAAGCCCATCAAGAGCAGCGCCCCCACGGTTACGGCCGCAAAGCCCCACTCGCGCGGGTCCATGTCGGGCACCGCCTGGGCCTGGGCATTTTCCTGGAAGAGTTTCTGGAAAGCCGTGAGCGCATAGGCCGCCGCCGCAATGACCGCCAGGAAAGCCACAAAGGTTAGCCAGGGAGAAACCTGGTAGGCACCCAGCAACGCCATTAGTTCGCCCGGAAAGCCCGACAGGCCCGGCAGCCCAATCATGGCCATCAGGATAAACATGCCCAACACATACAGGGCCGGGGTGTGCTTGGCAAGACCACGCACCGGGGCGACCTCGAGGCTGCCGGTACGCTTATACACAAGACCCACAAACAAGAACATGGCCGAACCATAAATCATCGAAGCACCCAGTAGATACAGCGCGCCCACCGTGCCTTCCATGTTTCCGCTAAACAAACCCAGCGCCCCGATACCCATGTGGGAAACCCCGGCATAGGCCAGCAGGGTTTTCCAGTCGGGAGCACTGAAGGCCAACCAGGCCGCATAAATTGCCCCAAAAGCCGCCAGGAACAAAAGCAGCCCCTGCCATTCCCGGAAGCCCTCTGGCATCAGCGGAATGGCCCATTTGAAGAAGGCGAAGATGCCCACCTTGTAGAGCGTGCCCATAGCGTCGGCCAGACCGGAGGGGTGATTTTGCTGGTGGAAGCTGGGTAGCCAGGCGTGCAGCGGGAAGAGCGGGGTCTTGACTGCCAGCGCCACCAGAAAGCCCAAAAAGGCCACTGCAGCGGCTTGCCCGGAGAGCGGGTGGGCCGCCAGGTCGGCATACAGAAAACTGCCCGCGCCTCCCAGGTAGCGCACCGCGAAGATCGAAGCCAGCATCGGCAGCGAACCGACCAGGGTGAAAATCGCAAAAATGTAAATTGCCCGCAAGCGTTCGGGCCCACCGTAGAACCACAGCATCAGGATGGCGGGAATCAGGGTGGCCTCGAAGAAGGCGTAGAAGAAAATGAGATCCTGGGCCGCGAAGATACCCAACAAGCCGGTCTGCATCATCAGCGTGAAGGCCAGGAAGCGCACCGGGACATCGGCAATCCATACCCCCAGCAACACCACCAGGCTCACTGCAATCCACAGCAGTAAGCCGGCGCCATCCAGCCCCACCGCGTAGTAGACCCCCACTTCTTGCAGGAAGGGCACCTGGCTGGCATAGGCCACCCCCTGGCCACCGTAACCCGTAAAAAGCAGGAGTGAAATCGCCAGGCTTATCACTGCCGAGGCAATGGCAAAGGGACGGCCCAAACGGGGCACCAGGAAGAGCATCAGACCCGCCAGGAGGGGTAACCACAGTCCGACATGAATCATCTCAACACCCCCCAGCCCAGCAGAAGCACCAGGGCCAGAATCATCCCGGCCAGGTAGAAGCGCAACGCACCGGTCTCGAGCTTCGCCAGAAGGCCGCCCAGCCCTCCCATCAGACCGCCAAGGCCGGCAAAGCCTGCCAGAAGACCCCGATCGCCCCCAATTAGCAGCTCGGCCAACCCCTTGGCTGGGTTGACCAGTACGGCGTTGTAAAAGGCGTCGGCGTAAAAGCCCTGCAGGGCCGCAGTCTGGAAGCGCTCGTACCAGGCAGGCATCTTCTGCTGGAAGAAGCGGAAACCCCACCCCAAGGCAGCAATGGCCACCAGCGCCGAAATGAGGATGAGCACCCATTCGGTGATGACCGGTAGCTTCTCGTGGGGAAAGTCGCCGATGGCCTTGGTCAGGAACGGCTCGATGAAGTTCTTGTAGTCGATCACATAGGGCAGCCCCATCAAGCCCACGCCCAGGGCCCCACCCATCAGGATGTGGTTGGGCCAGAGCATCACCGCAGGGCTCTCGTGGGGGTGTTCTTTGCCCCGGTATTCTCCCCAGAAAACCAGCACATACCAGCGAATCGAGTACAGCGCGGCCAGCACCGACGCACCCAGCATCAGTACCCAGAGCCAGGGGCCATACTCGAAGGAGTAGGCCAGAATCGCGTCCTTCGACCAGAAACCGGCCAGGGGAACCAGGCCGCCCGAGGCGAAGGTGGCTATCAGGCCATGCAGGTGCGTGGCCGGTAGATACTTGCGCATCCCACCCATCGCCCGCACATCCTGCTCACCCCCCAGAGCATGGATGACCGAGCCGGAGGTCATGAACATCAGCGCTTTGAAGCAGGCGTGGGTCACAATGTGGAAAATCGCCACCCAGTAAGCGCCAACGCCCACCGCCACAAACATGAAGCCTAGCTGGGAAAGGGTTGTGTAGGCCACTATGCGCTTGATATCCCACTGGCCCAACGAGCAGAGCGCCCCGTAGATGGCGGTAAGCAGGCCAATGGCCACAATCAGTCCGGACAGGAAGGCATCGCCGTGGAGCATGAAGGCGTGCCGCACCAGCAGGTAAACGCCTGCCGTTACCATGGTGGCTGCGTGGATCAGCGCCGAGACCGGGGTAGGGCCGGCCATCGCATCGGGCAACCAGACCATCAGGGGCACCTGCGCGCTCTTGCCAATGGCCCCGATAAGTAGAAAGAAGCCGGCCAGCGTGAGGGTGGTGAAGCTATAACCCCCTGCCTCCACTTTCTCCAGCAGTTCGGAAATAGACAGGGTGCCGAACATACTCCACAAAAGGCCCATGGCCAGCAAAAAGCCCAGGTCGCCGATGCGGTTGACGATGAAAGCCTTGCGGGCCGAATCGGCGTTGACCCGCTCGGTGTACCAGAAGCCAATCAGGAGATAAGAGGCCAGCCCCACCCCCTCCCAGCCTATGAAGACCACCGGCAGGCTATCACCCAGGATGAGTACCAGCATGGCCGCAATAAACAGGTTGAAGTAGCTGAAAAAGCGGCTGTAACCAGGGTCGCCATGCATGTAGCCGATGGCCCAGACGTGGATCAGGAACCCCACGCCGGTCACGACCATCAGCATTACGCCCGAGAGGTTGTCGAGGTTGAAGCTCAAGGGAATCCCCGGCAGCCACTCCGAAAGCGCCCATCGAGCCCCACCCTGCGACAGTAAGAGCAGGCCCAGCGAAAAACTACCCAGCACCAGCAACGAGGCCAGCCAGCCGGCACTGGGTTCTCCGATACGCTTGCCAAACAAACCCAGAATCACGAATCCCAGCAAGGGGAGAGCGATGATCAGGGGTAGAAGAAGGGTCTCTTGCACGTTTTACCCCCTCAGTTGCCGCAGCTCGTCTAGGTTGGTGGTCTCCCGGCGGCGGAAGATAGCTACAATCAGACCCAGGCCCACCGCCACCTCAGCGGCGGCAATGGCGATGATGAACAGCACCACCACCTGGGCATCCAGGCTACCTGTGAGCCGGGAAAAACTGATAAGCGACAGCGCGGCTGCATTTAACATCAGCTCGATAGAAAGAAAAACCAGAATAGCGCTTTGACGGGTTAACGCGCCATAAGCCCCAATCGAAAACAACAAAGCAGAGGCCACCAGCCAGGTCATCGCTTCACCACCGCCCTCTCATCTTTATGTGTTCCGGTTGGAGAGGTGGGCTCGACTTCCTGGCGTGGGTGGGCTGGGTGGCTGGTAGCCGAAATAATCCGCTCCGGTTCGATTAGCACGACGGCTGCCACCGTGGCTACCAGCAGCAGGAAACCCACTGCCAACAGCGCGTAAAGCCACTTTTCGGGGTCGTACATCAGTGGGCCCAAAGTCTGGGGCAAACCACCACTCAAACCAGGTGCACCAGCAGGTGGCTGGAAGCGGGTCACCACGAAGGTCAGCAGTCCGGCCAAACCCAGTGCTCCCAGGCCCGCAACCCAGGGCAAACGGGGCATCAGATTCTGGCCCACATTCGCACTGGCTGCCGACAGCAGCATGATTACGAACAAAAACAGAACCACGATAGCCCCTGCATAGACGATGATCTGAATCATGGCTACAAAGCGGGCTTCCAGAGCCACATAAACCCCGGCCACCACCAGAAAGTTGGCAATCAGGGCCAGGGCCGCATGAACTGCATTTTGCAAACGCACCACCGCGAGTCCGGTGCCGACCAGCAGGAAAAGCGCTAGGATTTCCCAGAATCCAACACTCATTCATTCCTCCAGGGGTACTTCAAGATCTGGCTTGTGCTTGCAGGGTCGTTCATAATCCGGGAGATTTTATACCAGATTCGGTTAGCTCGGCACCGAATGGTGGCAGAGCCTCGCCCACGCCGCACCCTGGCGTGACGCAGGGGCGACCGACCGAAGTTATCCCTTTATGGGAGGGCGATACCGCCCATTGGAAGGGAGACGTTTGTTTCGCCAAGACGCCATTTTCGCCGACCATAGAGGGAAGCCTTCTTCGCGGAGATGCTTGTTTCGCCGACCGTAGGGATACGCTTTCTTCGCCGAGCGTAGCGAGGGGTGGGGAGGGGTGGGGTGTACTCTAGGAAAGTTAGCCTAATGACTATCTTTTTGAATCCGGTATTGCTCATAAAGATATGCACCGTGGAGCACGCACCGCAGGTTTGCCGCTCTTTTATCCAACCCAAATGCCACTGCACACCAGACGCTATTTCGCTTTGGGTGGTTTCACACCCTCGAGTTCAGGACGCACATAGGGCACGCTGTAGCCCTTCTTGACAGGCTTGCCGGTATAGGCTGCTTCACGGCGCTGAGGCTTGGTACCCTGCACCTCGACCAGCATGTCTTCCTTACCGTAGACAAAGTCGGAGTAGCGGTAGTCGGCCATTTCGAAGTCGTAACCCATCACCACTGCGCCGGTTGGACAGGCCTCCTCGCATAGCCCGCAGAAAATACAGCGCAGCATATTGATCTCGTAGACCTTTGCGTAGCGCTCTCCCGCGCTTACAGGATGGTGGGGGTCGTTTTCGGCCGCCTCTACGTAGATGGCGTAAGCCGGACAGGCTGCTGCACACAGCGAGCAGCCGATACACTTCTCCAGACCATTGGGATGCCGGGTCAGCACATGCCGTCCATGAAAGCGTGGCTTCAAAGGCACCGGGGCATCCGGGTAGGGGATGGTGACGGGTTTGGAAAACAGCGCCTTGAGCGTAATGCCCATGCTCTGCGCCAATGCTGCAATGCTCATGGGTTCACTCCTTTCATCTAGTCGCCCGCCGTCATGCGCGGCACGGCCCTGGGTTTAGCCGTCAAGATCACGTAGACCGAGAAAACCACCAGGCTCAAAAGCGAGAGCCAGGCCAGAGTGGCGATGGGAAGTTTGAAGGCCACCACAAAAGCCGCCACCATGAACCAGGCCAGCGCAAACGGGAACAAACGCCCCCAGCTAAAAACCATCAGTTGGTCGTAGCGCAAGCGGAAGAGCGTACCCCGAACCCAGATAAAGAAGAACAAGAACAGCGCAATTTTGGCAAACATCCACACAAAGGGCAGGGCAAACAGCCCGCCGATAACGGGTATTTGCTCCATAAAACCCGGCATGCGCCAGCCCCCCAGAAAGATGGTCGGAATCAAGGCCGCCGCCGTGATGAGGTGAATGTACTCGGCCATCTGGAAGAGCGCCCACTTAATCGAGCTGTACTCGGTGTTGTAGCCGCTTACAAGCTCCTGCTCGGCTTCGGGCAGGTCGAAGGGGGTACGGGCTGCCTCGGCCATGCTGGTCAGCAGGAAGATCGCAAAAGCCGGAAGCATGTACAGGATCAGCCAGCCGTTCTCGTACTGCCAGTTCACGATGCTCTGGAGGTTCAGCGACCCTACCAGCACCACCGGCGCAACCAGGCTGATACCCAGGGCCAGCTCATACGAGATCAGCGAAGCGGAGGATCGCAGCGAACCCAACAGGGAGTATTTGGAGTTCGATGCCCAGCCCGCCAGGAAGATGCCATAGATGGCCATTTCCGAAACCGCAAATACGTACAGGATGCCTACATCGAGGTTGATTACCCAGGGGTCGTAACCAAAGAATGCGTCCTTGGGACCAAATGGAATCAGGCCAAAGGTAAGGAGCGCGAAAGTGACCGAGATCATGGGGGCCATGATGAATATCACCCGATCCGCTCTGGCCACCACCAGGTCTTCCTTGAAGATCGACTTGATGGCGTCGGCCAGGGGCTGTAGCAGACCATCGGGCCCCACCCGGTTGGGCCCCTGGCGAATCTGGATGCGGGCCAGCAACCGTCGCTCAATGAGGGTCATGTAGGCGAAGGCAGTCAGGAGACCAAATATCACCAAAAAGGCCTTGATCCCAACCATCCACAGCGGGTCGGTAGGGCTCTGGTCGGCGGGAGCCGTCTCCGCCGCCATCGCCGTACTCGCAAGCAAAGCCAGCGCAAAGAGCCCGTATCGGCTGGATGGCCAGTACTGTTTCTGGCCTTCAGCTAAAAGATTTGGGATGCAGGACTTCATGCTTCACCCCCTACCAGCACCCTGGCCTCGAGGCTGCGTCCGGCCCAGGCCCCCAGGGCCGGAAGATACATCACACCCTCAGGCAGACCGGGAACCGTCTTGACCTCGAGCTTCTCCACACCCTCGGGCGTCTGAAGCTCAACCATGTAACCATCGGCCAGGCCGTTGGATCTGGCCGTCTCGGGGCTCATTTCCAGCCTAATCTCAACCACCCTGGCCACCGCCCCCACCAGCTGCTCCCGACGCCACATGGTTGGCCGCAGATAGAGAGCCCCCTGGGTGGCATCGGCCTCGGAGGCAGCCCAGCCGGTGGTTTTGGTCTGCCAGCGCGAGAGCAGCGGAAGCTTGTGCTTCTCCAGGAGCATCCGGGTGGCCTGACGTACCAGTCGCACGGGGGTTTTCACACCAAGCGCCTCGGCCATCATGCCCAATGCCGCTACCGCGCCGTCGGCCTGGCCGTTGTTGATGCCTGCAGGCTCCAGGGGCAGCACACGGCTCTCCAGGTTCAGGGTGTGGCCGCGCTTCTCGTAGGCGGTCTGTCCCGGCAGTACCACATCGGCATACTTCTCGGCCAGAGGGTGCCGGTGGGTCAGGTGTAGGATGCGGAAGGAGGGGGCCTTGAGCTGGGGCTCGGTAGGCAGAAAGCCGTAGTAAACCGCTTTGGGCCCAGTCTCCGTCCAGCCCGCACCCCCCCTGGCCGGAAACAGACCCAGCGCCTCGAGGCCCCTGGCATTGGCTGCAGGCGTCATGCACATCACCCTGGCCCCCGTACGCTCGGCGAGTTGTCGGGCCTTCATAGCTGCTTCGGGCCGATTAAGCACCCCCGCCCCCAAAACCAGCACCACCCGCTGGCTTGACTCTAACCGGCCTTTGACCCAGGCCACCGCATCACCCAGCCCGGGCGGGGCTTCGGCCTGGCCCAGGATGGCCGAGAGCAGAAGAGCCTCGAGGCCCGGCGCGAGCACTGCACTGGCTCCGGCCCATTTGGCCGTGCTGGCAGGGTAAGCGCTGAAGACGGCCAGCTTATCGGTCAGGCGCGGCATCCGCTCCTTGATGTTGAGGTCGGCAAAGGGAGTACCGTGGTTGAGCTGGGGCGGTTGTTTGAGACCCCGGCTAAACTCCGAGAGCCGCAGATGCAAGGTGGGGGCTTCTTCGGCGGGCTCACCCAGGACAAGTGCAAATTCTGCGTCCAGCAGGTCGTCGAAGCTGGCCGGAGCAAACACCGTGGTCGGGTAGGCAGTACGACCCTGGAAGTCGCGGTGAGGGGTATCCAGGGCGCCGGTCAGTTCAATCGCGGCCAGGCCCTCCTCGAGGGTACTGTTGCCACCCAGGTAGACGCCAATCTCTTTGTGCGCTATGCCGTCCAAACCCTTCCGGATGGCCTCCAGGGCCTCCTCCCAGGTGGCCTCTACCAGTTTGCCCTCCTTGCGCACCAGGGGCGAACGGACCCTGTTCTCATTCACCCACTCGTGGCCAAAACGGGCCGCATCCGAGATCCAGACCTCGTTAACTTCGCGGCGCTCGGCAGCTCGGATCCGCTCCAGCAGGCCGCTGCGGGTATCGACCATGATGGCGGCCCCACAGGCGTCGTCCATGGAGGTGGTCTGGGTGGAGTCGTACTCCCAGTTGCGGGCCCGGAAGCGGGCGGTCTGGTCCAGCAGGGCCCCGACCGGGCAGATGTCCACTATGTTGCCGGTAAAGTTGGAGGGCAGGCCATCGTCCTCGCTGTTGATGAAGGTATGCACTCCCCGCTCGATAAAATCGAGTACCTCGTCGCCGGGAATCTCTTCAAAGTAGCGCACACAGCGCTTGCAGTGAATGCAGCGCTCCCTGTCGAGCACAATCAGGGGTGAAAGGGCATGGTGTTTGTCCACGTGTCGCCGGGTCATCTCGAACCGGGTGTACATGGGCAGCTCCATAGGGTTGGGCTGGTAGAACTTCTCAACCAGGCCATACTCATAGCTGCGGTCTTGCAGCTCACAGGCCCCACCTTTATCGCAGGTGGGGCAGTCGAGCGGGTGGTTGAAAAGGGTGAGTTCGACCATGCCCGATTGCGCGTGCTTCACTTCGTCGGAAAGGGTGTCGATGGTCATGCCATCGCTCACAGCAGTAATGCACGCAGCCGACAACTTGGGCATCCAGAAAATCTTGGGCTGTCCGTTCTCCAGGATGAACTGCCCATCGGGTCCCTTGCGGGGACTACCGGTCTTGACCAGGCACATGCGGCAGGCGCCAATCGGCGAAAGGTGCTTTTCGGCGCAGAACAGAGGCACATCGTAACCTGCATGGAAGATGGCATCCATGACCGAGGTACCAGCAGGTACCTCGACGGTTCTATCGTTGACGGTTACCTTGACCATGCGATCTCACCCCCAGCGGCTTCCTTGACGCTCAACCGGCTTGCCATTTTCCACCACGTCCTCAAACTGGTGGCGGAAGTGTCTGAGGCTTCCCCGCACCGGCCAGCAGGCTGCGTCTGCCAGCGCACAAAAACTGCGGCCTTCGATCTGGTCAAGCATATTTTCCAGCAGCTCCACATCGCCCTTCTGGCCCTGACCCGTTCCTATCTTTTCAAATAGCTTCACCATCCAACCCGAGACCCCCTCCCGGCAGGGCGTGCACTTACCACAGGACTCGTGGCCGTAAAAGCGGGTCACGTTCCACATGGCATCGACCATGCTGATGCTGGCCGGGATTCCAATCACTCCACCCGTCCCTAAAAGCGAGCCTTTGGCGCTAATGGACTCGTAATCCATGGGGGTATCCAGAATTTCATCTGTCCAGGGAAGCGGTGGGCACGAAGAACCACCTGGAATCAGAGCCTGAATGGGCTCGGTGGGGCCGCCCGCCCAATCGAACAAGAGTTCGCGGAAGGTTGTACCCAGCGGCAACTCGTACACGCCAGGGCGCTTGAAGGGACCCGACACCTGGAATAGCTTGTGGCCCTTAGATTTTTCGGTGCCCATGCTGGCGAACCAGTCTGCGCCGCGTTCGACGATGTGAACAACGGAGCAAAGCGACTCTACGTTGTTGATGGTGGTGGGCATTCCCCAGAGGCCGGCCTGGGCCGGGAAGGGCGGTTTCATGCGGGGGTTGGCCCTCAGACCCTCGAGGGAGTTCATCAGGGCGGTCTCCTCGCCGCAGATATAAGCTCCCGCCCCCCGGTGCACATAGAGGTCAAAGCTGAAGCCGGTGCCCATCACGTTCTGGCCTAGATAGCCGCTCGAGTAGGCCTCGCCGATGGCTGCTACCAGGCGATCGTAGGCCCGGCGGTACTCGCCCCGGATGTAGATGTAGCCTTTGCTGGCCTGAATCCCCACCCCAGCGATAATCATGCCCTCAATAAGCTGGTGCGGATCATCTTCCATCAGGTAGCGATCCTTGAAGGAGCCCGGCTCCGACTCGTCGGCGTTACAGACGATGTAGTGTTGCTTGCCCGTATTTCTGGGCATGAAGCTCCACTTGAGGCCGGTGGGAAAACCAGCTCCTCCACGCCCGCGCAGCCCGGACTTCTTGACCTCCTCGATCACCCAGTCCTGACCCTGGGCAATGGCTTTTTGGGCAGCCTTGTAGCCACCATGGGAAAGGTAGTAGGAAAGCGTCCAGGAGTCTGGCTGCCCCACGTGCCTGTACAGGGTTTTCTCGAAACGGGGGTCTTTCCCGCTCACAATGCTCATGGGCTCACCTCCTCTCCGCGCACATGAACCTCGTGGCCTGCTTTACCGGGGAGCGAAATGTCCTGGAGTTTCTTTCCTTGCCGCAAACCCTCGAGCAGCGCGTGCAGGCGCGCCCTGGTGACGCATTCCACGTAGGGCTCATCGTTAATCTGAATCACCGGCGCGGTGTGGCACGAACCCAGGCACTCGACCTTTTGAATGCTGAAAAGGCCGTCGTCACTCACATCACCCCGCAGGATCTGCAATTCGCTGACCAGCTCATCCCAGAGCTCATCGGCCCCCCCGATAGCGCAGCTCAGGGTGGCACAAACCTGAATGTGGTATTTACCCGTTGGCAAGGCCTGGTAATAGCTATAAAAGCTCATCACCCCGGCCACCTCGGTAGCAGTGGTGCCCAGAAGCTGAGCAATCTCCTCCTGGCGTTCCGGCGAAATCCAGCCCTCATCCTGCTGCACCCGCCGCAGCAGCGGCATGATGGCTGCACGGCGTCCCTCCGGCGTCGCAGGGTATTGTGCAAATACCTCATCCAGCCATGCTTGCTTTTCGTCAAAAAATCCCATATTCCTCCGTTGTTCGGGTGCCTGCCTGGCCCAGGCGTTCAGAACACCCCGCTTCAAGCTTTTTCGTCCAGCTTGCTGAGTACATGCTGTCAGCTCATCGGTCTACGTCACCCATGACAGGGTCAAGCGAAGCAATCACCGCAACCATGTCGGCAACCTGCACCCCTTTGCATGCGTAGGGCAGACTTTGCAGGTTGACAAAGCTAGGCGAGCGTACCTTGACCCGGTAGGGCATGGAACCCCCGTCCGAAACGAGGTAGTAACCCAACTCACCCCGGGCGCTCTCGGTTGGCACATAGACCTCTCCTGTGGCCGGGTGGAAGCCCTCGGTGACCAGCTTGAAGTGGTAAATAACTGCCTCCATCGAGGTTTCAAGCAGCTCCCGGGGTGGTAGCGAAATCTGTGGGTTGGGGTCTCGAATAGGGCCGGGACCCAGGGCCTCGAGGCGCTCCACCGCCTGGCGGATAATCTTGACCGACTCCCGCATCTCCAGAATCCGAATCACCATTCGATCGTAAATATCCCCCCCGTACAGAACCGGCACCTCGAAGTTATAGGTCTCGTAGCCAGCGTAAGGGTAGGCTTTGCGCACGTCGTAGTTGACCCCCGAGGCCCTCAGGCTGCCCCCGGTGAGCGAAAGGTTGATGGCAGCCTCGGCAGGGATGACCGAGACCCCCCGGGCCCGCTCGTAGAAGATGGGGCTCTCTTTGAACAAAGCCTCGTACTCATCGATACGAGCCGGCATCTGCACGATGAATTTTTTGACCTCGCCGAGGAACTCGGCAGGGAGGTCTTCCTTAAGACCCCCAATGCGTATGTAGTTATGGTGAAAACGCTGACCAGAGACCCATTCGAACAGATCGAGCACCGCCTCGCGCTCCCGGAAGGCATAGAAGAAGGGCGTCAGAGCCCCAAAATCCAGCAGGCCGGTACCCAGAAAAACCAGGTGTGAGGCAATGCGGGATAGCTCGTTGAGCATCACCCGGATGGCCTGCGCCCGCTCAGGAACCTGGGCTCCCACCAGTTTCTCCACACTGAGCGCGTAGGCCAGATCGTGGCTGAAGCTGTGCAGGTAGTCCATGCGGGGGGTATAGGTGATGCACTGGGTGTAGGTGCGGTTCTCCATGTTTTTTTCGAAGCCGGTGTGAAGGTAGCCAATGTGGGGTGTCAGGCGCAGAATCTGCTCCCCAGAAAGGTCTACCACCACCCGCAGCACCCCGTGAGTAGAGGGATGCTGCGGCCCTACGTTCAGGGTCATCACCTCGGACTTGAGCTCCGGCGCATCGGCAATATCGTAGGCCTCTACCGAGGGGCTGTGCAGCTTTTGAGGGTCTCGTACCATCAGTCGCCTCCCTTGACCACTTGCTGTACCTCGGTGGCCACATCCTGGTAGCCCTTGCGGGTGCCGCCCCGCCAGCCGGTCATACCGCTCTTGTTGCCAGCCAGGCCCGCCCTGAAGGCATCGGGGTCAATAAAGCGGCCTTCCTTGAAGAGCGTGGGGGTCTCGCCCAGTGGAAAGTCTTTGCGCAGGGGATGACCTTCCAGGTCTTCCGGAGTGAGGATCTTCCGCAGGTCCGGGTGTCCTTCAAAGCGAATGCCGAGCAGGTCGTAGACCTCGCGCTCGAGGTAGTCGGCGCCCATCCACAAGTCGGTCAGGCTGGGCAGGCTGGGTTCGGTCTCGGGAACATAAACCCGAATGAAAACCCGGCTGCCATCGCCCCCCTTGTAGCCCGGCAGCGAAACCAGCTCGTATACCACACAAAATCGCTCGGGTTTTTTGTGGGGGTAGGTCAGGTAGTCGATCCCCACCACATCGGCCAGGTAGTTCCAACCCTGCTCTTTAAGCGATGCCACCAGGGCTTTGAACTCGGCCCTGGACACCACCACCCAGGTATTGCCATGGGCCTCCTCGACCGGCCAGCCCCTGGCCTGGGCCTGGTCTTTGAGCTGTGTTAGCTTATGCATATCTACCTCGATTAACTACCGCTTCCAGGCCTCAATCTTGGGCAGCTTGCGCCCCTGGTCGTCTCGAGCTTTGCCCTGTATTTTCTTCTGCAGCTGCATCACTGCATAAATCAGGGCCTCCGGACGCGGCGGGCAGCCCGGAACAAACACATCTACCGGCACCACGCTATCCACGTTTTGCACGATGGCGTAGTTGTTGAACATGCCACCCGATGAGGCGCAGGCCCCCATCGAGATCACCCATTTGGGGTCGGGCATCTGGTCGTAGACCCGCCGCATCACCGGGGCCATCTTCTTGGAGAGCCGCCCAGCTACAATCATCACATCGGCCTGGCGGGGTGAGGCCCTGAAGACCTCGGAGCCAAACCGAGAGAGGTCGTTTCGGGCATCGGTCGAGGCCATCATCTCGATGGCGCAGCAAGCCAGGCCGAAGGTAGCTGGCCACAGGCTGTTGGAGCGCCCCCAGGCGATGAGCTTCTCGAGGGTCGTAAATAGAACACCCTCGTTCTCGAGCTCCTGTACATCTTTGGTGAATAAGTCTGTCAGGGTTGCCATTCAAAATCCTCCCTGTCGAAGCCACGCGTAAGCCAGCCAGACTGCACCGGGCAGAAGCCCAGGGCTGTGGCTACTCAGTGCCACTTCATCACACCCTTGTACCACTCGTACAAAAACCCCACAAAGAGCAGCGCGGTAAATACAAGCAGGCCCCAGAAGCCAACCACCCCCACGGTGCCCGCGCTCACGGCGTAGGGCCACAAGAAGGCTACTTCCACGTCAAAGATGATGAAAAGCATGGCCACAGCGTAGAAGTGTACCGGGAAGCGCTTGACCTCCCCGGCAGGGTCATTGCCCGACTCATAGGGCATCAGCTTGAAACGCCCACCTTTCTTGGGACCCAGAATAGCCCCCACCGCGGTTGCCAGTACAGCTATGCCCACCGCAACACCCAAGTACACCAGCAGAGCCTGATACTCACTTATAGGTGACATGCGCCTCCTCTGTAGCAGCTGGGTTTGTGCCGAACTTCACGAGCTTTGCCTCACCCATCCGGATGCCCAGCCAGACTGTCGCCAACATCTTACACTTCTATCTTCACGACGCAAATATCGTTCTACGAATAATGTATTTTGGAATGACTACCGACATTGTGTATAATCCTACCGAAAATATCAGCCGCCGTGATATTCCCGAGGTAGGGGCCACCTTCATATACCAAACCTTTGATGTTCGGTCACATTGACCTACACACCAAACAAAACGTTTGAGCCAACAACGGCCTAATCGGCAAACCTTCGTCTATTACTAGATTCGGTTAGTTCGTCGCCGTTCGGCGACGAACTAACCCGACCGAAGTTATCCGCGTAGCGGAGGGCGATACCGCCCCTTGGAAGTTATCCGCGTAGCGGAGGACGATACCGCCCCATGGAAGGGATACGCTTTCTTCGCCAACCGTAGGGAGATGCTTGTTTCGCCGACTGAAAGGAGATGCCTGTTTCGCCGACCGTAGGGAGGGGTGGGGTGGGGTGTGTTCTAGGATTCTAGTTGCGCCGCGCGCGGCGCAACCAAGCCCCTTGATTTGTTAGTTTGAATGATTATCTTTTTGAATCCGGTGCATCAGGCCCAGCGAGAGGGTCTTTGCAAGGAGGCAGCAGGTCGGCGGGGCAACTCAAGCAGGCCGGTCGCTTAGCCTGGATTGCTTCGCAGCCTTCAGGTGCTCGTAATGGCGCCGCTGGTTTGGCCGACCCTCTTTTGGAATCTGCTACGAGGAAAACCTGCACCCTAGTAGCGTTTGTCAACCAGGGGCGGCCCCTCCAGTGCGGGATCGGCCTGCACATCATCCAGGCGAATGCCCGTAGCCTGTTGGAGCGCCGGGCCTAGCTGGGGTGGAACAGTCTCGGCCTTGATGCGCAGGGTGAGCTTGTCGGTGCCTCCCTCTTTGGTCTCGACCACCAGTTGAGCACCTCCCCTGGGGTCGATGCCAAAGGCCATCAGCAGTGGGGCCAGTTCGGTGGGATAGAGCTTGACGCCTTTGACCTTGACCATCAAATCGGTACGCCCAATCACCCCTCGAGGTAGACAAACCCCTCCATCCTGGCGAGCCACCACAGCTAGATCGCCAGTACGGAAGCGGATCATGGGCATCAGAGTACGCGAAAGTGAGGTGACCACCATCTCCCCTTTTTGCCCATCGGGCGTAGGTTCTGAGGTTTCAGGGTCAAGAATTTCGATGATGGCCATCTCCGGTATTTCCCACAAACCGTCTTTGTTCAGGCTCTCTCCCGCCACCACTCCGAGTTCGGACGTCCCATAGGCATCCACCGCAATCCCCCCTATAGCTTGCTCGAGCTTCTCACGGTAGCCCGGTACCGAGGTGAAAGGCTCTCCGCCGGCCATCAGAAGCTCAAAGCGGCCCCCAGCCTGAGCAATCTTCATGGCAAAACTGGGGTTGCAAACCAAAACCTCAAAGCCATACTGCTGTTGCAGTTGCGCGATGCGCTCCGCTTCACCGGGTCCATGGGGCAGGACCATGGCTCCAGCCCGTTGCAGCGCTTCGTGGAATAGCCAGCCACCGGCAAAAATGTGATACCCAAAAGCCACCAGTGCTTTCTTGCCCGCTACCCCCAAGCGGCGCATCTGCAATGCTAGGGCCTCTGCCTGATACTGGATATCATCGGCAGACAGGTACTCGGGCATCCAGCCAATGGCCGGACTGGGGGTCAGATGCATCAAAGCCGCCCCCTGAGGTGGCTTTGGGTAAGCCTGGATATGGGCCAACCACTCCTGGCGGGTGGTCAGGGGCAACCGAAAGAGGGTTTCAGGGGTGATCTCGCGGACATCTACCCCGTTCAGCTTTTGCGCATAAACGGGATGTTTCTGTGCAGCCGCAACCACTTCACGCAAACGTTGGATTCGATCCATAATAAAGCTCCTGTAGATTCTTTCGTGCCGATTATACGGCCTGACGCAAACCTCGAGGCCCGAACAGGCCCTGTTTCCTTGGGTTCGTTGTATTTTTTTGCCACTCGAGCGGGCTCTTGAGGCTGTTTTTGTTTTGCGCTGGTCACCAACACCGGTTGGCAACAAACCAGCCAAATCCGAACAGTGGTACCTGGAGGCAATCGCTTTTTCCTGGAAAAACTCCAAGCAGACGCAGTCCAACAGGACTCAATCTTAATTACAATACATCTCTCGTGGTGCCTCGCGTGCGGTAGTTAACCCAGTTCTTGCGTAGCCTCAAGGCTTTCTTAATTGCGCCGTAAAGCGGCGAGAGACCGATATCGTAGGCAGGAAAACGCACCCGCTTACCGCCAAATCCTTCTTTGAACGCATCTATTCCCGCAGCATGGCTGCCCTCCGTCTGGCGCGGCACCCCCCAAAGGTCGTAAATGCGGTAGTTGTTGTCTATTCCCCAGTTAATGGCGCACCAGTGCATGCCATTGGGGGCTTTGGCGTTGGAATTTTCACGGCTGCTCCCGCCATACAGGTAGTCCACCTTGCCAGCAAAAGCCACAAATAAACCTGCTGCCAGCGCTTTGCCTTCCAGACGTGCAATAGAAATAAATGCCTGGCCCAGAGGTTGATTCATCTCCCTGAGCACCGTCCGGTAATAGGCTTTTGAGTGCTGCAACAGCCTGGCCCGTCGGTTGGTCTCCTCGAAGAGCTGCCAGAACTCTTCAAAGGCTTCCATGCCTTCAATACTGGTTTCAACGCGTTTTTCGGCCAGTCTGGTATTTCTTCGGTGCATGTTTTCCATGTTGGCCAGCAGGCCATCGCGCCCCAGGGTCAGGTCGAGCCAGATGGTGTACTCGGGTTGAATGGTCTCCTCTATTTGCATTTGTGGAAACACTGGAGCGGGTGCAGTGGCCGGTTGGCCGGTCTCAGGCTCGAGCTTCAAGTACACCGCCCCCCCAGCCCTTGACTTGAGTGCCTCCACCACCCTGGGCAAATCCGCTATCTCACGCAATGCCGGGCCACGGGAGGCATAAAGCATCGAGACCGGCCCCACCAGCCGTCGGCGGAAAAGTTGCGCAGCCGCAATCAAAATATCGTTTTCGTAAACTGCATACCGCTCGGGTTGCCAACCCGAGAGCCGCTTGACTTCGCCCCATCCCCACGACTGCAAAGCGCTACTAATGGGTAGAGATGAAACTTTTTGGTTCCAGATAGCCGCATCGGTAATGGACTCCAATCTCAACACGCTTCAACATTATGCCCGTTTTTCCTTGTTTCGCTCAGAGCAGTTACGAAATCTTGCCCACCTCGCAATGTGATATAGCGAAAGGCTTTGAGGGCTCGTCAGGTAGTGAAGGTAGGCAGCAAGAACTTGCCGAAGCCGGCGCAGCAGGCATGGCAGGGAAAAGAGCATATACTGATTTGCGCTATGCGTATTGCCTTTCAAGGAACCGAGGGCGCTTATAGCGAAGAGGCCTCTCTCAGGGCCTTCCCGGGCGCACAAACCATCGGACTACCCACCTTTCACCAGGTGTTCTCCGCTGTGACATATCAGGAAGTGGATATGGGGGTTGTTCCAGTAGAAAATACCACCGCTGGAATCATCAATCAGACCTATGACCTGCTACTGGAAACCGATCTACATGTGGTGGGCGAGCTGGTGCTGAAGGTCGAGCATTGCTTGCTAGCTCCGCCTGGAACCCGCCTGGAGGAGATTCGAAAGGTAAAAAGCCATCCGCAGGGCCTGGCTCAGTGCGACGGCTTCATCGCCCGGTACAAACTCGAGGCCGAGCCCGTGTACGACACCGCTGGAGCCGCTCGCGAACTCGCCGAGCACCCGCAGCCGGGTCTGGCCGCCATCGCCAGCCGGCGTGCCGCCGAACGCTATGGACTGTGTATCCTGGCCGAGGCCATCCAGGACTTCGTGGGCAACTACACCCGTTTTTTTGTGCTTGCACGCGAGGATATGCCGCGCCGGGAAGGCCCATACAAAACCTCGGTGGTCTTCACCACCCGTCATCGGCCCGGTGAGTTGCTCGCAGCCCTGCAAGCCTTTGCCGACCAGGGCATCAACCTGACCAAGCTCGAGTCCCGTCCCCGGCGCGACCCCGACCGGCCCTTCTCACCCATTTTCTATGCCGATTTCGAGGGTCACGCGGAAGACCCCGGCCCTTCGCAAGCTCTGCTAACCCTGCTACGACGGGCCTCATTTGTGAAAGTGCTGGGCTCGTATCCTGCTGTAACCAGCTGGGGCCTGCTGAGAGAATCTGAATCTCAGTGAGGTTCTCGTAAAACGACCAGCAAAAGTATTTGCAGTTACTCCTGAATCTCAACCGCTATGCGCAGCGACAAAAGGCCATCCTGGTCGGCTATTGGCTCCCCAGCACTGCTGCATGCTTTCCGAGAAGAGCTTGAAACCAGGAAACCCCTGGTCGCATCCACTTCGACGGCCCTCCACAGGAACAGATACTATACCCGATTCAAAAAGATAGTCTTTCAATCCCGTAAGATTCTCATGGGAGAAGCAAACGTCTGCCTTCCATGGGGCAGTATCGCCCTCCGCTACTCGGATAACCTCGGTCGGCGAAGAAAGCGTATCCCGTGGATCAGTCGCCCCTGCGCCACGCCATGGCGCGGCGTGGGCGAGGCTGAGCCGCCGTTCGGCGCCGAACTACCCGAATCTGGAATTACAAGGATGCGGCTGTTCGCATTGAATCCAGTTTCTCCTATCGGTCATCGAAAGGTTGCGCCAAAGAGCACCCTGGCAAAGGGTGAGCTATTGAAGGGGAAGATGCTCTGCCCGCCCAAAAAAAGCCCTGTGTCGCGGTCGAGGGCGAACTCGAGGCCAGCATCCAGGGTCAGGGCGAAGTTTGCATTGGGCAGACCAAGTCCCAGGCCCCCACCAAAGTAGGGTTTGATGCCGCGCAGGTCGCGGTCAAACTGGCCCAGGTCAGGCTTGAACAACACCTCTCCGCCAATCAGGAAGCTGGGGCCCACAAAACGCACATCGCCGTATATCAGGGCTACCAGGTCACGCTGAAGGTTGGCCTCGAGGCCGAACCCCAGGCTGGGTGTTGGTACAGAAATACGCAGTTGAAAGGCCCGCTGGGCATAACCGGAAGAAGCAAACGCTAACAACAGGAAAACCATCAGGAAGGGTAAACGTTTCATGACACACACCTCTGGTTTTGAGGTCAGAGACCTCACAGGCGCTACCATAGCCCAGTCTGGCCTAAATCACCAGTGGTCTGGCTCTCACCCTATGCTAAGGCCTTACCTTTACAGTGTGGCGCGTATGAAGCGTTTTTGGCTATTTGTGCCCATGCTTACTGGACTGCTCTTGAGCGGGCTCCTGGTCGCACAGGATCGTCCCGTGGCCTCCAAAATTGGTTATCTCAATGCCAGAGCCGTGGTCGAGGCCCATCCGCAGTTCGCTAAAATAAAAGAATTGCAGGCAAAAGCTGAAGCCGAGTTGAAGCCATTGCGCGACCAGCTTCAACCTCTCGAAGCCAAAATCCGCGCGGGCAACGCCACTGCCCAGGAGCAACAAAGCTACCGTACCCTGGCTCAAAATCTGCAAGAAGCAGGTAAGAAGTGGACAGACCAGCAAAACGCTGCCCTGCGTCCCATTACAGAAGAAATAGATAAACTCGTAAGCAAGATAGCCCAGGAACAGGGCTTCGCAATGGTGCTGGACCAGGAGGTCGCTGCTAGCAGCGGTCTAGTGGTCTATGCCGACGAGGAGCTCGACCTTACCCAGGCCATCGTACGGGTTTTGCCCAAATAATGGAGTGAGAGGATGAACAGAAACGGGTTGTTTATTGTGGTGCTAGCAGGTTTGCTCTTGGGAGGCTCTTTGATTGCACAAAACCGCCCCACCCCTACCCGAATCGGCTACGTGGACGCCGAAAAAGTTGTACAGGCCCACAAGGACTTCAAAAAAGTACAGGATGTACGTGCCCAGGCCGAACGTGAGCTCAAGCCCATCCGCGACCAGCTTCAACCCCTGGAAGCCAAGCTTCGAGCCGGTAACGCAACAGCCAAGGAACAGCAAGACTACCGCGTACTGGCCCAAAGCCTGCAGGAAGCAGGGCGCAAGTGGACCGAACGAAGCAATGCTGTTCTGAAGCCTATCACCGAAGAGATCGACAGGGTGATTGCCAGAGTCGCCCAGCAACAAGGCTTTGCCATCGTACTGGACAAAAAAGTTGCTGCCAGCAGCGGTCTGGTGGTCTATGCTGCCGACGAGCTCGAGATAACCGACGCAGTGGTTCGCGCACTACCCAAGTAGCCGACACCAGGGCAAAATCCTGTAGTTTGTACTTGCGGGAGGGGAGAAAACAAAGCCCCTCCTCAACTGCTTTGGGCTGGTCATCCCAGCCTTATACCGGATTCAAAAAATTGTCTTTCAATCCCAGGATTTAGAGATGCCTGGTTGCGCCGCGCGCAGCGCAACTCGAATCTTGGAGCACACCCCACCCCACCCCTCGCTTCGCACCCCTCCCTACGGTCGGCGAAACAGGCATCTCCTTTCAGTCGGCGAAACAATCGTCTGCCTTCCAAGGGGCGGTATCGCCCTCCGCTGCGCGGATAACTTCCAAGGGGCGGTATCGCCCTCCGCTGCGCGGATAACTTCGCTCGGCGAAGAAAGCGTATCCCGTGGATCGGTCACCCCTGCGCCACGCCAGTGCGCGGCGTGGGGGAAGCCGAGCCGCCCTTCGGCGGCGAACTAACCGAATATGGTACGAGACGTTTTTCTTTCGTGCTTCTCTGATTTTTAGGCGATTAGCGATTCGCAGTGGGCTACAGGCTCTCCAGGATCGCTGCATTCTTTCCGTGTGCCGCTCTAGTTTAGCTGGGCCAGGGCAGCCTGGAGCTGCTCCGGGCTCATGTAACCGCGCACCTCTCCGACCAGCTTGCCCCTGGAGTTATAGAAAAAGTTAGAAGGATAGCCATTGACCCGCAGTGCACTCGAAACTGTGCGAAGCGCATCCTGGTAAACTACGGCGCTGGTGAAGCCACGGGTATCGTGGAACTGGCGCACGAGTTGAGCCGGTTCGCCGTCGTTTACAAATGCAAATTGCACATCGGAGCGTCGACGGGCCATTTGCTCAAACTCGGGCAGCTGTCGCTGGCAGTAGCTACACCAGGTTGCCCAGACAGTTATTACGGTAGGTTTTCCGCTTTGCAACAAGGCGCTACTTCCATCTAAGCGAACCAGCTGGGTTTGCGGTAAGTCTCCAGCTTTTTGAGGAGGTTTAGACAACACTGCAAGGGCTATCAGGCCTACCACAACCAGCCCTATAAAACCCAGTTGCAAAGTGGGGGATAGCTTTTTTGCTTCCATCAGCTCGAGTCTAGCAGGGTTTACCCACTCCGAATGTTCTCAATGGCCGAATCCCCCAAAATACAGCCAGGGCTTGCCGCAGGCGGCAGGCTTTTCTAGCTGGATTGGTTTTTTATGGCCTGGGAGTGTTTAGCATTTTGAGCGCTTCAAGCCACTAAAGCTCTTGCACCGGATCTGGGCAGTGCGGCGTAAGCGAGCCTGAAAAGGTTTTGGGTTTCAATCACTGCTTTCTCGAGGTCTCGGCCGACTGCTTCACCTCAAAAAAGCCTGGGTATCATAAAGTGTTTTGAATATGGTTTGACCATGACCCGCTACCGCATCCGAACCCGCCCTACCCAGCCCTTTGCGGGCGAACGCACCCAGGCCTTACCGGGACGGGGTCTGGAGTTCTTTGAGTTACGGGGTTATACCCAGGGCGACGAGCCTCGCTTCATAGACTGGCGAGCCTATGCTCGCACGGGGCGGCTTTACACCCGAATCTTCCAGTCTGAAGCCCTCGCTCGCTTCACCTTTTTCCTGGACGGCTCACCCAGCATGCAACTACTGGGGAAACAAAACTATGCCGAGCGGGTGTTGCGTGTACTGGCCGACTGCTCTAAGTCGGAAGGAGCTTTTATGTGGGGAGCTGGCCGTTATCGAGGGCGGCTCGAGGCGGTATCGGCAGGGCCCTCCGTGCTTATGGGTTTTACCCGGCCCAAGGGCGTAACGGTGCTGATCACCGATGGTCTGGATGAGTTAGACTGGTCGCGTCTTTTGCAAAAGTTGCAGCGTGTGGTGCTGGTACAGGTGATGGCCCCAGAGGAGCTTGCTCCTGGCTTTACCGAGGCGCTCCTGCACGATGTCGAGGCTGGCAGCAGGATGGAGGTGGGCCAAGCTGAAATAAGGGGCTATCAGGAGGCCCTGGAAAAGCATCTACTGCGCCTGAGAACCACCGCACGCAGGCTGGGTAGCTATGCCCTGTTACGTGTGGGCGACCCAATTGTACCCGCCCTGCTGCGGCAAGGGGTTTTAGAGGAGCGCTGAGCCATTAGATGCTATGTACAACACTTGCAGCAGAAATATCCATCAAAGCAATGTTTTCAGAAGCTAGCTAGTCTCAAGAGTGGAGCAAGCTGAGCCCCGCAGCACACCGCTGTAAGGGGGTGGTATCAACCGTCGCTAGAAGAAATCCTCAGACGGCCACCACTACACCCCACCATGGCCGGGCAGGGCCGCCCACGTACGACCAAACAGCCGAAGCTGGTGGTACGAGTGCTACTGCTTGAAGCGGGAGAAGGATGGCAGCCTAATCGCCCTCGGTTCCGAGCCGTTTCAAAAGCTCCTTTAGCTCGGTCTTTTGCTGGCCTTCCTCCATGCCATCGGCCAGTTTTTCGATGGCCAGGCGCACCACCTCCGACTTGGAGACCAGCTGCTCGGGGCTGGAAAGCTCATAGGCCAGCTTGGTCAGGAGGGCATCCTGATCATCGCTGATGACTACTTGCAAGCGCTTTTTTTCCTTTTTGGGCATAGCAGTTGTACTTTATAAGCAGCACGAGTACGGTAACGGTAGAATACTCGTATGCGTTTATGGCTAAAGTTTAGCACGTTACATTTGTGCTTGACAATACGATTCTAACTTACTATGCTCATGGTGAGTATCGTGTGTATAATGTGCAAAGATACTCGGTAACAGCCAGGAGATGAGTTTTCGTATGCATCGAACCCTAACTATTCGTGGCGGAATCCCCCTCAGTGGTGAGCTTCGTATTTTTCCAGCCAAAAATTCCGCGCTCAAACTCATGGCCGCTAGCATCCTGACGGCTGAACCCGTCACTTTGAGTGAAGTACCACGCCTGCGTGATATTGATGTCCTGCTCGAGCTGCTGGGCCATCTGGGCACCCGCCATGCCTGGGAAGGCCGTACCCTTCATCTCCACACACCTGAAATATTATCCACCCAGGCCCCTTTCGAGCTGGTCAGTAAAATGCGGGCCAGCTTCAATGTGCTGGGTGCCCTGGCCGCTCGAGCCGGTGAAGGAACCGTGCCCCTACCCGGTGGCTGTAACTTTGCCGAACGACCAGTAGATCAACATATTAAGGCCCTGCGCGGTCTGGGTTTCGAGGTCACCAGCGAGATCACCGACTTTGGTGTCGCCTACACTGCCCGCCGTCTCAAACCCGCTTCGGGTCGGGTCGTCTACGACCTCCCCACCCTGGGTGGTACCGAACAAGCCCTGATGGCAGCGGCCCTGGGGGGCGAGGCGGTTCTGGTTAACACGCCTCAGGAACCCGAAATTGTCGATCTCTGTAACTTCTTAACCATGATGGGTGCCGAAATCAAAGGCATCGGCAGCAGCATCCTTCACATAAAGGGTAAACCCAGCCTCCGCGGAGGATACTACAAGGTTATTCCGGATCGCATCGAGGCCGGAACCTACCTGTTTGCAGCGGCCGCAACCCGGGGCTCTATCACCCTCACCAACGTGGAGCCTTTTCATATGGATGCAGTCCTGGATAAGCTCATCCAGTCGGGGCATCGCATCACCACCGGCAAAGACTGGATCCGGCTGGAATCCACAGCCCACCCCCAACCCTTCAACATCGAGGCCCGTGAGTATCCCGGTTTCATCACCGATCTGCAACCTCCAGCTACCGCTTACCTGACCACCGTGCAGGGCACCTCGCTGGTCTCCGATCGTATCTATCCCGACCGCTTTACCCATGCCAGCGAACTCGCGCGCATGGGTGCCGAGGTGACGCTAAAAGAACGCACCCTGATGATTCACGGCCGCCAACTGACCGGTGCAGCGGTGCAGGCCCGCGACATTCGCGCGGGTGGGGGTTTGATTATTGCCGCCCTGGCCGCCGAGGGTGAGAGTCATATCGCCGGTTTGCAGTACATCGAGCGTGGTTACGACGACATCGAAAACCGACTGCGGAGCCTGGGGGCTCAAGTGGGCGTGCAGCAGCCAGAGCTAGCCCTGGCTGCCGACTGAGTCGGTTTGGGTCTGACAACCGGAATCTACTTTTGATCACTGGCAGGCCCAAATATGGCCTGTGAAACGTGGCTTGAATGACTTGACAGCATGTACTTCTAGCGGAAGGTTTGACGACTGCGGGCAGAAACCCTACACTCAGGTCTATGGACTTAGCCACCCTTCAACACCGACTCGAGGGCCTCCGGGGGTATCTTTGATATTGCTGGCAAAGAATCCCGCCTAAGCCAGCTCGAGCAACAAATTAACGATCCCAACCTTTGGAGCGATCCTACCAACGCCCGCAAAATTTCGCAAGAATCAGCCCGGTTGCGCAAGGTAGTGCACAGCTACAAGCGCTTGGAGTCCGATCTTCAAGGGCTTTTGGAGCTTTGGCCGGACATGAGCGCCCTCGAGCGGGAGCAGATGCAGCCCGAACTCGAGCGGGCTGGGCGCGAGCTCGAAGACCTCTACCACCAGACCCTGCTCTCCTTCCCCTACGCCGAAAACGCTGCCATCGTGACCATCAAACCGGGCGCTGGGGGCACCGAGGCCTGCGACTGGGCCAACATGCTCTATCGCATGTACACCCGTTTTGCCGAGCGCCATGGCTTTACCTTGGAACTAATTGACCTCGAGCCGGGCGCCGAAGCCGGCATCGACCACGCCCAGTTCATCGTGCGGGGTGAAAATGCCTTTGGCCTGCTCTCCCCCGAGGCCGGGGTACACCGCCTGGTGCGCCCCTCCCCCTTCAACGCCCAGGGCAAGCGCCAAACCAGCTTTGCCGCTTTGGAAGTGATGCCCGAGGTCGACGAATCGGTGGATATCCAGATCAACCCCGAGGACCTGCGCATCGATGTGATGCGTTCGCAAGGCAAGGGGGGCCAGGGGGTCAATACCACCGACTCAGCCGTGCGGGTTGTACACCTGCCCACCGGCATCATTGTGAAGTGCCAGGTCACCCGCAGCCAGCAGAAAAATAAAGAGATGGCTATGAATATCCTGCGCTCCAAGCTCTTCGAGATCGAATACAAAAAGAAGCAGGAAGAGCTGGCCCGTCTGCGAGGCGAGACCCGCCCCATCGAGTGGGGCAGCCAGATTCGTAGCTATGTGCTGGACAAACAATACGTTAAGGACCACCGCACCGGCGAGATGCGCCACGACCCCGAGAACGTGCTAGACGGCGACCTGGAAAGCCTGATCTGGGCCGGGCTGGAATGGAAGGCCGGGCGTCGGGAAACCGTGGCCGGTGCCGAGGAGGAATGACCAGCTCCACCGATTAAGCCTACAGTTTTAGTCTCTAATCTCCGTACCGACGCTCTGGTGCTACCATCCACGTATGGAGCAAGCTGTCAGGGTGTTCAGCGGGGTAGCAACGCTCGAGTTGCATGGGCAGGCATTTTGCAAAGTATATCGCTGCAAGAAAAGTTGCATCTCCAGATGCGTACCTGTACACCAAATCCAGATCCATTTGGATGGCTTAGATGTACGTGATATAGAGATTTTGTAGCGGCTTATGCCCACTAAGTTTATTTTTCGCAAACTCTTGTTTGCGCAGGCCGCAGTACATTTGGGCAACCACCTTTACACATTCCTCACGCTATGGTGGGTACTCGAAATCTCCCGCTCATCCGCGGCAGCCATAGGAATATTCTTGGTGGTCACAATTGCGAATACCTTACCTGCCCCAGTCGTAGGATATCTGAGCGTGCATCATGATAAGCGCTTAGTACTTATCTGGACAAGGTTACTTACTGTGATGATGTCCATTAGCATAGCGGCTTTTGTTTGGTCCGAGAAAGATTATCTGTGGGTTATGTACTTACTCATTGCTGTAAGCGCCTTTCTAGACTATCTTTACTCGGTTATTTTTTCCGCAATCATTCCACAGCTTGTAGATCGAGAAGATCTTAGTAAAGCCAATGGCTGGATTGAGACCAGCAACGCAGTTGCTGGTATTATCTCGCCTGCCGCAGCAGGTCTTTTACTACTCTGGTTGGGCTACGCCATTTCCTTTATCTTGACTGCCTTTCTTTTCGCTGTGAGCTGGGCGTGTCTGATTGGGACTAACTTTGCGGTAAGTACAGTGCCTAAGCCTTTAGCCCAGGATTTGGCTCTTGGTCACAGAGCCGTCTTAAACAACTTCATACACGCCGTAAAGAGTATTTTTTCTAAGAGATGGCTCCTTTATCTGGTAGCAATGCCTGCACTAGCGAATCTCGCAATGGCCCCTTTAGGAGCCTTGGTGCCAGCAGCCATCAAACTCGAGTGGGGGCTGGGTGCACAAGAAGCTGGTGTAGCAACGGCCATGTTTGCAGCGGGCGTTCTCGTCGCAACCCAATTTTTCGCATGGGTCAGAATACCGCAAAGACTAGCTGTGCTTGCAGCTACGATTCTCTTTCTCGGTCTGGGAACCCTTTTGACCGGCCTGCTCGCATATCCCTATCTATTGCTGGGTTCATTTTTAGCAGGAGGAGGCACCATTGGACTGGGCATCACCGCCCGAACTCTTTTGCAGCTAAATGTAAATCATACCTTGCTTGGACAAACACTGGCGACCCAGCGCGCTCTCAGAATGGCCCTAAGACCCGCAGGTTTGATGCTCGGAGCACTGCTTGGCGAGTTTCTTGGTGCTCGTGCAGCAATAGGTGTACTTGGCATCGGTCTCTTTTTCTTGGGTACTTTTGGATTATTTTTAGGGTTAGGGCATACCCTACACAACAAGCGTGAGGTATTGGACGATGTTTAACGGCAAGCTGGCTCGTATAGTTGCTCTGGACAAAAGTCATCTCCCGGTTGTTCTAGGTTTGGACTTACCGTACTGATATTCCTTTGATGTTCCTTCGTGTGCTATCTGAGCTACAGCCCACCTCCGCCATCCTGAGAAGAACCCGGCTCCGGATGAGGTGGTGAGTCAGGAGGATGAGGTTCACCAGGGCCACAAAGCCCCTGTAGCTCCGGGCCTGGACACGGTGCCACCCCAGGGAACGCACCCTCACGCTGAAGCGGGTCTCTCCCCATCCACCCCCGCCACCCCGTCGGGACCTCCTGGCCCCCACGGAGACGATAAGGCAGGGTCAGCACACCCCCACAACCCTGAACCCCCGGTCCCCTAAGTCCGCGGGCAGGTCAGGAATTAGATCCCTCCCCCAGGTCTCCCGGGCATTCCCAGGAAGGATGACGAGAGCAGAAGAAAAGACCCCGTTCGTTCATCACGGGCAGAAGGACAAACCCCGCAAAAGCCCCCAGGGGCCCTATTCCTAAGTCCGCTTCCGGCATCTTGCAGGTGGGGATGCGCTGTCCATGGACCAAAGGGATGGGTTTCAGGTCCACCACCTGGAGGAGGCCTTCTTCCCCGGAAAGACGCTTGGCGAGGTAGGCGAGTACCCCGTGGGCTTTTTGCAGAACGCGGTAGAAACAAAAGAGGTCGGGAAGTAGGGCTTGAGGGTGGTTTGCGCGGCCAGGTAGCCACGAGGAGGGTTTCTGCGTCAAGATAGTCGAGGGGGTGCTCGCGGTCGAGATGCATAGCACGCCCTCTTTTTGCACACCTCGGGGGCAAGGTCAAACGAAGGAAGAAAGACAAGCTACTGCGCTGGCGTCGCCTTGAGCCGCTCCACCACACTGCGATCCTCGAGGGTGGTGGTGTCGCCCTTGATCTCCTCGCCTGCGGCCACCTGCCGCAGCAGGCGACGCATAATCTTGCCCGAGCGGGTCTTGGGCAGCGCATCGGTCAGACGAATCTCGTCGGGGCGGGCAATCGCACCGATGGCCTTTACTACATGAGCCTTGAGTTCTTTGGCAAGTTCGGCGCTGGCGGTCTGACCGGTTTTGAGGGTCACAAAGGCCACGATTCCTTCACCTTTAAGGGGATCGGGCCGTCCGACCACAGCGGCCTCGGCCACCGCCGGGTGCGAGACCAGGGCGCTTTCCACTTCCATAGTGCCCAGGCGGTGGCCCGAGACGTTGAGCACATCGTCTACCCGGCCCAGAATCATGTAATACCCATCGGCATCCCGCTTGGCCCCATCGCCGGTGAAGTAGCGGCCCGGGTACTGGGCGAAGTACTGCCGCTCAAAGCGCTCGGGGTCGCCCCAAACCGTGCGCAGCATGGAAGGCCAGGGTTTTTGAATAATCAGGTGGCCACCCTCGTCGGGGCTGCCCACCGGGTTCCCCGAGGTATCCACTATCTCGGGCTGGATGCCGAAGAAGGGCCTGCCAGCATGGCCGGGCTTCATGGGGTGCACCCCTGGCAGGGTGGTGATCATGATGCCGCCGGTTTCGGTCTGCCACCAGGTGTCCACAATGGGGCAGCGCTCCTTGCCAATCACCCGGTAGTACCAAAGCCAGGCCTCGGGGTTGATGGGCTCCCCTACCGTGCCCAATAGGCGCAGGCTGGAGAGGTCGTGCTTGAGCGGCCACTGCTCCCCCCATTTCATGAAGGCCCGGATAGCGGTAGGAGCCGTATAGAGGATGCTTACCCGGTATTTCTCGATGATGCTCCAGATGCGCCCTTCGTCGGGGAAGTTGGGGGCCCCTTCGTACATCACGGTGGTGGCTCCGTTTTGCAAAAGGCCGTAGACCACGTAGCTATGCCCGGTGATCCAGCCCACATCGGCGGTGCAGAAGTAGGTGTCGGTTTCCTCGAGGTCGAAGATGTACTGGGCGGAGAGGTAAGTATAGACCGAGTAACCCCCGGTGGTGTGCAGCACCCCTTTGGGTTTGCCCGTAGAGCCGGAGGTATAAAGGATGAAGAGGGGGTCTTCGGCCTCCATGGGCTCAGCGGGGCACTGGGCCGAGGCGGCGGCCATCAGCTCGTGGTACCAGTGGTCGCGGCCTGGCTCAATGTGGACTTCCTGGCCGGTACGCCGCACCACTACCACGTTTTCCACGCTTTTGGCATCGGCTAAGGCTTCGTCGCTGTTGGCCTTGAGCGGTACAATCGAGCCGCGCCGCCAGCCCCCATCGGCGGTGATGAGCACCTTGGCCTGAGCGTCGTTGATGCGGTCGGCCAGGGCCGAAGCCGAGAAGCCCCCGAAAACCACCGAGTGCACCGCCCCGATGCGGGCGCAGGCCAGCATGGCAATGGCCGCTTCGGGAATCATGGGCAGGTAGATGGTAACCCTATCGCCCTTCTGCACCCCCAGGTTTTTGAGCACGTTGGCGAACTGGCTCACCTCGCGGTGGAGCTGCTGGTAGGTGAGGATGCGCGAATCGCCTGGCTCGCCCTCGAAGATGATGGCGGCTTTGTTACCCCGGGTGGCCAGATGCCGATCAAGGCAGTTGTAGGCCAGGTTGAGCTGTCCCCCGATGAACCACCTGGCGTTGGGGGGGTTCCACTCCAGTACCTTTTCCCAGGGCTTGAACCAGTGAAGTTCGCCGGCTACCCGGCCCCAGAAAACCTCGGGCTGCTCGAGGCTCTCGCGGTAGAGGGCCTCGTAGTCTTCCAGCCGATTAATCCGGGCTTTTTGCCGGAACTCCGCAGGAGGCTCGAAGACCCGTTCTTCCTTAAGTACCGTCTCGATTTTTTCCATAAGTATTCCTTTCAGGAAATTTTTTTGAGGGCAGCCCACGATACCCGCAGCTTTTGACCCAGAAGCTACCCCTTTTGCTGGTGAGGATAGATAGAAAGTGTGGATGCGTCAAGAAAGCGGTGGGTTTGGCAATCGTGCGAATTTTGCCAATACTTGACACTTGCCTGCTACTGAGGCCATGATGACCGTGACCAATGTAGCCTGTGCTACAAGGCCCGCAACCCAACGTCGGGCAATCGGAAGCTAGTATGGCGCAAACCCGCAAACTGACCACCGTACAAGCTGCGTTGCGCGTGCTGGCCTATTTGGCCCAGCACCCCGAGGGTGTGGAGGCCGCGCGGCTGGCCGCCTTCCTGGGCAAGAGCCTCTCCACTGCCTACGCCCTTCTGGCCAGCCTGGTAGCGGAGGGATTTGCTGAGCGGGAAGGGAGCACCTACCGGCTCTCCCGTGCGGCTTTGGCCCCGGCCCCAGCCCCCCTGGCCCGACCTGAAAAGCTGAGCGACGCCCTGGAGGAACTCTACCTGCGCACCCGCGAGCGGAGCTATCTGGCCCTCCTGGGCCGCGAAGGGGAGCTGCGGCTCAGCACACGGGGGCGGCAGGGACTGCCGCGTCTGGCGGGCCTCGAGGATCAGGTGACCGAAGGCTTCCACGCTTTGGCCCTGGGCAAAGCCGTGCTGGCCTTCCTGGAAGCCGAGGCCCAGGCCCGCCACTTCCAGTACCTGCGCTCTTTTACTCCCCTCACCATCACCGATCCCCTGACCCTCGAGGAGGAGCTGGCCAAGGTGCGGCAGCTGGGCTTTGCCGTGGAGATCGAGGAGCACGGCGAGGGTCTTTCCAGCCTGGCCGCACCTGTTTTTGGGCCAGAGGGCCAGGTGGTGGGGGCGCTGGGGGTGTTGGTGCCCTCGAGGCGTTTCCCCTACGCCTTTACCCGGCTGGCCCAGGCCGTGCAGGAGGTGGCCCGGGCCGCCTCGAGCCACCCACCGGCCGCACCCGTCGCGGCTGCCGAAGTGCCCAAAGCGCTTATAGCCTCTGCCGAAGAAGCGCCCTCGATGGTCGGAGCTTGCCAGGAAAAGCCGGTCTGGGCTCCACCCCGGTTGCGACAGAATGCCAATATGCAGGACTTTGCAGCCGAGCACCGCCGCAGCATGCAAGACCCGGAAGCCTTCTGGGACGAGTGGGCCAGGCGCTTTTACTGGTTCCGCCCCTTCGAACGTGTGAGGGAGTGGAACCTTCCCGGACACCGCTGGTTCGTGGGCGGCCAGACCAACATCAGCCACAACGCCCTCGACCGCCACGCCGAAGGCCCCCGGCGCAACCAGCTTGCCCTAGTGATACTGGCCGACGACGGCAGCGTGCACAAGGCAAGCTACCGTGAGCTACGCGACCTGGTCTCGAGGCTGGCCGGTGGGCTGCGCGCCCTGGGCGTGGGGCCAGGGGACCGGGTGGCGGTCTATATGCCGACCAGCTTGGAGACCGCCCTAACCTTCCTGGCCTGTGCCCGCATCGGGGCGGTGCATGTAGCCATCCCCGCTGGCCTGGGCAGCCAGGCCCTGCGGGAACGCCTGCTGGACACCCAGGCCAGGCTTCTGGTAGCCGCCGACCGCATGTACCAGGCCGGGCGTGTCCACCCCCTGCGAGCGTTGGTGGAGGAGGCTACCCAGGGGCTGCACATGCCCATCCTGTGGCATAGCCGGGACGGGCAGGAGCACCCGCTGGATTTCTGGGAGCTGCTCGAGGCCCACCCTCCCACCACCCCTGCCCTGCCCCTCGACAGTGAGCACCCGTTGTTCATCCTCTATACCTCCGGCTCCACCGGCAAGCCCAAAGGGGTGGTGCACGTGCATGGGGGCTACATGGTGGGCATTACCTATCATCTGCGCACCCTTTTCGACCTGAAGGAGGGGGAGGTCAGCTGGGCCACCGCCGACCTGTCCTGGATCGTGGGGCACAGCTACGGCCTGTACGCCCCCCTTCTGGAGGGCCTGACCAGCGTGCTGCGGGCCGAGCGGCTGGACTACCCCGACGCAGGCAGCTTTTACGAGACCCTGGAAGAGTGCGGGGTTAACGTGCTCATCACCAGCCCCACCTGGCTACGCACCCTGCGCAAGCATGGCGAAGACTGGGCTAAAAAGGCCCACCTGAATGAGCTTCGCCTGGTGGCCAGCGTGGGCGAGTACCTGGCCCCCGAGGTCTGGCACTGGGCCACCAAACACCTGGCCCATGTGCTGGACCACTGGTGGCAGACCGAAACCGGTGGTCCCTGCCTTTCCACCCCCCTGTGCCGCCCGGTCAAGCCGGGCAAGGTGGGCCTCCCCTTGCCGGGGGTAGAGGTTGCAGTGGTAGATCCCCAGGGGCGGGCGCTGCCCCCAGGCGAAAAGGGCCACCTGGTGCTGCGGGCTCCTTTCCCCCACTTCATGCGCACTTTCTGGAATAACCCAGAGCGCTACACCGAACAGTGGCAGCGCATCCCGGGGGTCTATGCCACCGGCGACCTGGCGGTGCGCGACAACGATGGCTACATCGCCCTTTTGGGCCGCTCCGACGACGTGATCAAGGTAGGCGAGCTGCGCATTGGCACCGCCGAGATCGAAGGAACCATGCTGGCCCACCCTGCGGTAGCGGAGGCCGCTGCGGTAGGCCTGAGCGACCCCATTCACGGCGAAGTCATAAAGGTCTACGTGGTGCTCAAAACCCGCGAGAATAGCCTCCAGGTACGCGAGATCATGGCCAGCAAACTGGCCACCTACCTGCGCCGCCAACTAGGGGGGGCGGGCGGGCGCACCGAGGTCGAGGTCATTGAGCATCTGCCCCGCACCAAGAGTGGCAAAATTTTGCGCCGCCTGCTCAAAGCCCAGGAGCTAGGCGCCGACCCCGGCGACCTTTCCACGCTGGAACCCTAGACCCAAGGAGGTTGGATGGAACTCGAGCAACTACTCAAAACCGAGCTTCGCTACCAGGCCCCCATAGCCCTGCGAGAGGCCGCCAATGTGCCGGATTTCCAGGCGGAGTACACCCACAGCCTGCAAGACCCCGAGGGGTTTTGGGGGGCTCAGGCCCAGCGCTTTCACTGGTTCCGCCCCTACGAGCGGGTCATGGAGTGGAACTTCCCCGACCACCGCTGGTTTGTGGGCGGCCAGACCAACATCACCTATAACGCCCTCGACCGCCACGCCACAGGCCCCAAGCGCAACCAGGTGGCCCTCCTCTACCTGCGGGAGGACGGCCAGGAGGAAAAGCTGACCTACGGCGAACTCCTCGAGCGGGTGGCCCGGCTGGCCACTGGACTCACAAGCCTGGGTATCGCCCAGGGCGACCGGGTGATCATCTACATGCCCCTCACCCTGGAGGGCATCATCGCTATGCTGGCCTGCGCCCGCATCGGGGCCATCCACTCGGTGGTCTATGCCGGCCTGGGGGTCTCGGCCCTGCGAGAGCGCATCCTGGACGCCGGGGCTAAGCTGGTCATTGCCGGGGACGTAAGCTACCGCCGGGGCAAGGCGGTAGACCTCGAGGCCATCGTGCTCCAGGCCATCGAAGACCTGGAGATTCCCACGATCTGGTTCTGCCGCAGTAAGGCCGCCCCCCAGGGGCCCCGCTTCCACGACTTCAACCAGTTGCTCTGGAGCCACCCCCCCAAGGCCGAGGCGGTGCCCCTGGATAGCGAGCACCCCCTGTTCATCCTCTATACCTCCGGCTCCACCGGCAAACCCAAAGGAGTGGTGCACGTGCACGGGGGCTACATGGTGGGCACCGCTTACCACCTGCGCAGCTTCTTCGATGTCAAGGATACCGACGTGTACTGGGCCACCTCCGACATCGGCTGGATCGTGGGGCACAGCTACATCGTCTATGCGCCGCTATTGGAGGGGGTGACCAGCCTCTTGCGGGAGGGCGCCCCCGACTACCCTGACCCCGGGGCCTTCTGGAGCGTGGTGGAGCGCTACCGGGTGAACGTGATGTTCACCGCCCCCACCGCGGTGCGGATGTTCATGAAGTTTGGCCCGGAATGGCCCGCCCGCCGCGACCTCTCCAGCCTGCGCCTCGTTGGGGTGGCCGGCGAGCCGCTCAACCCCGAGGCCTGGCAGTGGGTGGTGGAGCACCTGATGGACGGGGGAAAGCGCGGCTTTGTGGCCGACAACTGGTGGCAGACCGAGCTGGGCGGGCCTACCCTGGGCACCCCCATCACCCTCGAGGCCCGTCCGGGCTTTGCCGGGGTGCCCCTGCCGGGGGTCGAGGCAGCGGTGGTGGACGCTGAGGGCCGCGAGGTGCCCCCCGGCAGCGGGGGGCTGCTGGTACTCAAGCGCCCCTTCCCCCACATGATGCGCACCGTCTGGGGCAACCACGCCCGCTACACCCAGTACTGGACCGAGATACCCGGCTGGGTATACGCCGCCGGCGATGTGGCCAGCCAGAGCCTCGACGGCTACTTTAGCGTGCTGGGCCGGGCCGACGACGTGCTCAACGTGGCCGGCCACCGCATCGGCACCGCCGATGTGGAAAGCGCCCTGGTCTCGCACCCGGCGGTGGCCGAGGCCGCCGTCATCGGGGTGCCCGACCCCATCAAAGGGGAAAACATCAAGGCTTTTGTGGTGCTCAGGGCCGGGCGGGAAAAAAGCCCAGCCCTGCGGGACGAAATCATTCAGCACGTGCGCCTCGAGCTGGGCCCCATCGCCACCCCTGCCGAGCTGGTCTTCCTGGACAAGCTACCCAAAACCCGTAGTGGAAAAATATTGCGTCGTTTACTTAAGGCCCAGGAAATGGGGCGCGACCCCGGCGATTTGAGCACTCTGGAGGAGTAGTCATCTTCCATAAGCTAGGATTATGTTTTTATAGCGAGTTCATGGGCATGGTGGTTTGCTACCTATGCTGAAGCAAAGGCCTCGAGGCTGGGCCAGAAAACCCACTTGGCACAGCACTCCCTCTCACAGAGTCGAATCGCTGAAAACCTGTGTCGAGGCGGCAGCAATAGAGGTGGACGTTGTGCGACCAGAGTAACTGTAAATGCCGCCTTTTTCGCAGATATCCATAATCCTCAAATTTCTTGTCAGGACACAATCTCAATGTTAGATTCATAGCGCAAGTCTGAAATGCACAGCCGCAACCACCTTCACCAAGGCGAACGTGGCTGGACTTGTGTTACATGGAGGAAGGCATGGATAAAGCAAAGGCCGACACATACTGGAAGGCCAACATCAGCCTGATCCGTAACCTGCTCATCGTTTGGGCACTGGTCTCTTACGGTTTTGGCATTTTGTTGGTTCAACCTCTAAACAACATCAAGCTCGGAGCAGTTCCTTTGGGCTTCTGGTTTGCCCATCAAGGCTCCATCATCATCTTTGTCATCTTGATCTTCATCTACGTTTCACAGATGAACAAGATTGATAAGGATTTCGACGTTCACGAATAGGGGGCCACCGATGAGCGTAGAACTGTGGACTTGGATCATAGTACTCCTTACCTTCGGCCTGTATGTAGGAATTGGAATCTGGGCGCGGGTGCGCGAAACTGAGGGCTTCTATGTGGCTGGACGGGGGGTACCCCCCATTGCCAACGGTATGGCTACTGCCGCCGACTGGATGAGTGCGGCCAGCTTCATCTCAATGGCTGGTCTGATCTCCACTCTAGGCTACGACGGTACCATCTACCTGATGGGCTGGACCGGGGGTTACGTTTTGCTAGCCCTGTTACTCGCGCCCTACCTGCGTAAGTTTGGCAAGTTCACCGTGCCAGACTTCGTAGGCGACCGCTATTACTCGCAGACCGCACGCATAGTGGCAGTGGTGGCCGCTATCTTCGTCTCTTTTACCTACGTAATACCCCAACTGGTGGGTGTGGGTACTGTTTTTGCGCGCTATCTAGGAGTGCCCAGTGTTACAGGTCTGTGGATCGGCGTGGCTGTAACTGCCCTGTTTGCGGTTATTGGTGGCATGAAGGGCATTACCTGGACGCAGGTGGCGCAGTACACCGTTTTGATCATTGCCTATCTGATTCCGGGGTTCGCCATTGCCAGTATCCTCACCGGCAATCCCATTCCTCAACTGGCGCTAACCTTCAGCGACATCACCACCCGTCTAAACCAGTTGCAGGTAGACCTGGGCTTTACCCAGTACACCCAGCCGTTCCAGCGCTTTGACATGCTAAACATTTTCCTGATTACCGCATGTTTGATGTTTGGTACGGCAGGCCTGCCCCACGTGATTATTCGCTTCTACACCGTTCCTACCGTCAAGGATGCCCGGGCTTCCGCCGGTTGGGCCCTGCTTTTCATCGCTTTGCTCTACACCACCGCCCCGGCCATCTCGGTCTTTGCTCGTTACAATCTAATCAGTACCCTGCACGGAAAGACTTTTGAAGAGGTACGGCAAATTGACTGGGTGGCCAAGTGGGAAAAAACCGGTCTACTGCGCTTCGTGGACAAAGACAACAACGGCACAATCACCATTGCCAAAGGCAATGCCTTCAAGTTCATTCCTGGCACCACCCGTCCTGATGTCAACAACCCTGATACCAACAGTGCGAATGAGGTCTTTATCAACAACGACATTATTGTGCTGTCAACCCCAGAGGTAGCCAAACTGGCACCTCTTATCATTGCCCTGGTTGCAGCAGGTGGGCTGGCTGCTGCCCTTTCGACAGCCTCGGGATTGCTGATTGTGATTTCGTCAGCGCTATCACACGACCTTTATTATCGGGTCGTTAACCCTAGAGCCAGCGAAGGGCAGCGATTGTTAATTGCCCGTATTGGCATTTTGCTAGCAGTGCTAATTGCGGGATATTTTGGGCAAAACCCCCCAGGCTTCATTGCCCAGCTGGTGGCCTTCGCTTTCGGGCTGGCAGCCAGCAGTTTCTTCCCCGCCATTCTGCTGGGCATTTTCGATAAGCGCACAACCCGAGAAGGCGCCATTACCGGTATGGTTGTCGGCCTGGTCTTTACCGCAAGCTACATCATTGGCACCAGCTACTTTGGGATGCCCCGCTGGTTCCTGGGAGTAAGCCCAGAAGGCATCGGAACAGTTGGCATGCTGCTTAACTTTGTGATCACCTATTTTGTCTCGCGCATGACCCCTGAGCCCCCCAAAGAAGTACAGGATCTGGTGGAGTCGGTACGGATTCCTCGAGGAGCCAAGGACGCGCACTACCACTGAGCATTCGCTGGGGGGTGGGCAAATGCCCACCCCCACTTTTCTGGGTATTATCAGAGTATGGCAGCCAACAAAAACTTAGAAGTCGCTAAAAAGAGTAATGTGTTTGTCCCGGCCAACCTCACTGTGCGTTTGCTGAGGCTATTGGTTGGCATCTCAGGTTTTCTTTTTTTGTTTTACACGGTAGGCCACTATCTGACCGGTTGGCCCTTTCCAACGCCTTTGGATCTATTACGAATTGCCTCGGCAGTGGTACTGGGTGGCCTGCTGGGTTTGATTTTCTCGCGCTTCTGGCCTCTACCTCCAAAGCCTGGCCTCGAGAGAATCTTCAGAATCTTTTTCCTGTTGCTGCCTGCCTTGCTATTTGGCTATGCCTTGCAGGTTTTTTTGTCTGCCAACCAGGCTTTAAGTATCATTCTGCCTCTTTCGGCCTGGCTCGGATCCGGATTGATTGTTCGCCTACCCGAAGAGGGGCAAAACTCCCCCGCCAAGACGGCAAAATAATGCTGTGAACCCGCTGGAGTTCGTTCGCCAACATGCTCCGTTTCACCTCCTGCCAGATGATGCCCTGCATCTTGTGGAAAGTGGGTTGGAGATTACTTTTTACCCCAGGGGTAGCAAGGTCTTAGAGCGCAGCGGCCCCAAAAGTCAGCATCTGTATCTGATTCGTAAGGGAGGGGTTCGCCTCGAGCGCGATGGTCAGCAAATTCTGCATCTAGAAGAAGGGGAAGTTTTTGGCTATCCCTCTTTGCTATCGCAGGATGCCCCCGCTTTCGATGTATTGGCTGAGGAAGATTTGCTGGTGTATCGCTGGCCCTGCGAAGTTTTTCAAAATTTGATGGAGTATCCAGATTTTGCCATGTACTTCACCAGAGGATTGGCCGAACGCCTGCGCCTGACCACACAGACCAGTCGGTTGGGGCTGGCTAATCTGGATCTTTCGCTACCAGCCGGAGAACTGATTAGCAGGCCCCCAGTATTTGTGCACCGTTCCTACACGGTCGGCGAAGCCGCTCAGGTGATGCGGGATCATCGGATCAGTTCGGTATTGGTGGAGGGGGAGCCCCTGGGAATCCTAACGGATAGAGATTTACGCAATCGTGTTCTGGCAGCTGGAAAAGGACCGGAGACCCCGCTGGTGGAGGTTATGAGCACCCCGGTAAAGACACTGCCCACCAGTACCCCTTTGTTCGAAGCCCTCTCGTTCATGGTTCGTCAGGGGATTCATCACCTCCCCCTCGAGCAAGACGGTAAGATAGTAGGCCTGATTACCGATACCGTCTTCATGCGACAGCAAACCAAAAGCCCCCTTTATCTGCTGAGGCGGCTCGAGCACACCCGCAATCCGGTTGACCTGGCGGGCTACGGGGATGAAATCGCCGGCGTGGCCGAATCGCTCTTCTGGGGAGGACTGGGCGCAAGCGAAATTGGGCGGAGTGTAAGCTCCCTCAACGACCATCTCATACGTACCCTGCTCAAGTTAGCCGAGGATAGGCTTGGTCCGCCCCCAACTGCTTACGCTTGGATCGTCTTTGGCTCGGAGGGGCGCATGGAGCAAGCCCTCCTGACAGACCAGGACAACGCCCTGGTCTACCAAAACGATTCCCCCGAAGCCTCTGCTTATTTTGAACAACTGGCCGACTTTGCAGTAAACGGCCTTATTCAAGCGGGGTTTCCCCCCTGTCCTGGGGGCTACATGGCAACCCGCTGGCGCAAACCGCTATCTGAGTGGGAGCAACTTTTCCAGCGCTGGCTAAAGACCCCCAAGCCGCAGGAACTACTGGAGGCGCAGATATTTTTTGATTTTCGAGTGGTCCATGGTGAACTATCACTCGAATCCCTCGAGCACATTCTGGCCTCGAGCGCCGATGAGGGCATCTTCCTGGCCCAGCTTGCCAGGGCCTCACTCCAGTTCCGCCCGCCCATTGGTTTCTTTAGACAGATAAAGAAAGAGGAGGGCGGGGTAGACATCAAGAAGGGGGGTATTGCCCCTATTGTGAGCCTGGCGCGGGTGTACGCACTCGAGGCCCGCAGTCAGGCCAAAGCTACTGTGGAACGCCTGCAGGCTGCCGCCCGCGAAAACAAACTCAGCCATGATGGAGCCGAGATCCTCATCGAAGCGTTTGGTTTCCTGATGCGGCTGCGCTTGCGTGAGCAACTGGCTTCTCTGCGAAAAGGTATGCCGCCCAGCAACAAGGTGCTTTTAGAAAGTCTATCCCCTCTCGAGCAACGCCATTTGAAGGAGGCTTTCATCCATATACGCGAGATGCAGGAGGCAATGAGCCAGCGGTTCCATACCGACCGTCTAGGTTAGCGGTAGACCTCACGCGAACTGTCCGCCATTAAAACTATGAACCCCTGGCCATTCCAAAAAAGCCCCACCTGGGACGAGGTCATTCACTGGGCTCCGAACCTGAAGGCCCGAGGGCCAAATCCATCTGACCAGATTTTCTCGTTAGGCGACGAAACCCAGCCCGAAAGGTATGCCTTCCTCTTGGAGGTTTTCCAAGCCATCCTGCAGGCCCAGGAGGCCACCCTGCGAAGGTTCCAGATACGATGAAGCTGCGAAACCTTTTTCTCTTCGCCCTGGGGCTGCTCTTGTTTAGCTATCCCCTGCTCTATCTGCCCGCAGGCGGGCTGGCTCAGGCGGTCTACCTGTTTGCCGCCTGGGGGTTGCTCATCGTGCTGAACCGGGGCCTGCCCAGCCGGGGTAACGAGGAAGACCCAAGATGAGCCTGCTGCTTTTGATCCTGGCCTACCTGGCCCTGCTGTTCGCCCTGGGGCTGTGGGGCGAGGGGCGTGGTCGGCTGCGCTCGCCCTGGGTCTACACCCTTTCGCTGGGGGTCTACGCCACCGCCTGGACTTTTTATGGCTCGGTCGGGCGGGCCACCCAGGAGGGGGTGGGGTTTTTACCCATCTACCTGGGCCCCACTTTAGGCCTCTTACTCTGGCCCTTCTGGCTCAAACTGTTGCGGCTGGCCAAACGCCACCGCCTGACCTCCTGGCCCGACTTTCTCTCGGCCCGCTACGGCAACGACCGCCTGCTGGGCAGCCTGGCTGCACTGCTGCTGACCCTGGGGCTGCTGCCCTATCTGGCCTTGCAGCTAAAGGCCATCTCCCAAAGTTTTATTTACCTGCAAGGCTCTACCGGGGGGCCCCAGCCCCGACCGCTGGAGGACGTGGCTCTCTATACCGCTTTGGCCCTGGCCTTGTTCACTGTGCTCTTCGGCACCCGCCGATTAGACCCCCTCGAGCGCCACCCGGGGCTGGTGCTGGCGGTGGCCTTTGAGTCGCTGGTCAAGCTACTGGCCTTTCTAGTGGTGGCGGTTTTTGTAATCTGGAAGGTCTTTCAGCTCGAGCTGAGCCTACCCTGGGAGACCGAGCGGCTGGCCCCCAGCCTCGAGGCCCAGTTCAACTGGAGCATGCTCATCCTGCTCTCGATGTTGGCGTTCTTTTTCCTCCCTCGGCAGTTCTACGTGATGGTGGTGGAAAACGAGCAGGAAGAACACCTGCGCCAGGCCGCCTGGGCCTTTCCCCTCTACCTTTTGCTCATCAACCTGCCGGTGCTGCCGCTGAGCCTGGCTGGGCTGGGGCTTCTGCCGGGCCTCAACCCCGACCTCTTTGTGCTGGCTTTACCTTTGCACTTGGGCAGCTACGAGCTGGCCCTTTTGGCCTTTCTGGGAGGGTTCTCGGCGGCCACCGCCATGGTGGTGGTAGAAGCCCTGGCCCTTTCCATCCTGATCAGCAACACCCTGCTGAGCCCGCTGGTGCTGCGCTCGCCCCTACAAGACCCCGGCCAGATTCTGCTCAACTTACGTCGGGTAACGGTGGTCGTGCTGCTCATCCTGGCCTACCTCTACTTCCGCTTCAGCCCCGAGGCCAGCCTGGTGCAGATGGGCCTGGTCTCCTTTGTGGCCGCGGCCCAGCTGGCCCCGGCGGGCCTGCTGGGGCTTTTTTGGAAGGAGGCGGGCCGGCTGGGGGTGCTGCTGGGGATGCTGGCCGGGTATGCCCTGTGGGCCTATGGCCTGTTCCTGCCTGGGCTTTGGCCCGAGGTGTTTCCGGGGTTTGCCCCCTGGTTTCCCGGGCTGGACCCGGTAGCCCAGACCGCCTTCCTGAGCCTGGGGGCCAACCTGGCCCTGGCGGTGCTGGGCTCGTATGCCTTTGCCAAGAGCAAGGAGGAAGAGCGACAGGCCCAGGTTTTCGTGCTGGAGCAGGCCCCTCCGGCCTACCAGGCCGACTGGGAACGGGTGCGCCCGGTGCTGGGGCGCTTCCTCGAGGCCGGAGTGCTGGAGGAGCTGGCCCGCTCGCCCGAGGGCCTGGAAAAGGCCGAGGCCCTGCTGGCCGGGGTGCTGGGCCCGGCCTCGGCCCGGCTGCTGATGGCCTCGGTGGCCCAGGAGGCCCCCCGGGTGGAGGAGGTGGTCGAGGCGGTGGAGGCCTACCGTAGCCTGAAGGAGCTGGACCAGCTCAAAGACGAGTTCATCGCTACGGTCTCCCACGAGCTGCGCACCCCGCTCACCGCTATCCGCTCCTTTGCTGAGCTGTTGCACATGAGGCCCGAGATGCCCGAGGAAGAGCGGCGGGAGTTTTTGCGCCTGCTGATGGAGGAAAGCCAGCGGCTGTCGCGCCTGGTCAACCGGGTGCTGGATCTGGCCGAACTCCAGGCTGGCCCGGGCCTCAAGCGCGAGCCTTTGGACCTGGCCAGCCTAGCCCAGGAAGCGCTAAAGCTCAGCACCCCACTTCTGGCGGAGCGTGGCCTGGGAGTGGAAACCCGCCTCGAGCCGGCCATACTCGAGGGCGACCCCGACCGGTTGTTGCAGCTTTTGCTGAATCTGCTCTCCAACGCTGCCCGCCATGCTAAAAGCCGGGTCTGGGTGCGCACCTACAGCGAGGGGGGCCAAAGCCGCCTCGAGGTGGAGGACGACGGCCCCGGGGTTCCCCCGGAGATGCGGGAGGCCATCTTCGAGTCCTTCCGCAAGCTGGGCAAAGGGGGCACCGGCTTAGGGCTGGCCATCTGCCGGCGCATCGCCCAGGCCCACGGGGGGCGGCTGTGGGTGGAAGGGGAAGAGGGGGCACGGTTTATCCTAGAGGTGGAACGTGGCACGGATACTCATCGTGGAGGATGAAGCCAGCATCCGGCTACCGCTGGAGTACATCCTGCGGCAGGAGGGGCACCAGGTGGCCTGGGCCGAAAGCGGCGAGGAGGGGCTGCGCCTGGCCGAGCGGCTCCAGCCCGAGCTGGTCTTGCTCGACCTGATGCTGCCCGGCCTGGACGGCTTTGAGGTGCTGCAACAGCTCAAGGCCTGGCCAAAGCCGCCCCGGGTGCTGATTCTTTCGGCTCGAGGGCGCGAGGTAGAGCGGGCCAAGGGCCTGGCTTTGGGGGCCGAGGCCTACCTGGTCAAGCCCTTTGGCCTGGAGGAGATGCTGGCCGAGGTGCGGAGGTTGCTGGAGTGAACCTGTTGCGCTTCGCCGCGGCTTTGGCTTTGGGCCTGGTGCTCTTGCTAGGCTTCTGGCTGGCCGCGTACTACCTGCTTTTCTCGGCCCTGAGCCCCGAGGGGCAGGCCCTGCTGCAGAAAGCCCTGTACGAGCGGGTGCCGGCTTTGCTGCTGCTGGTTTTGCTGCTGGTGGGGGTGCTGGGGCTGATGCTACAGCCCCTTTTCCTGGGCTACCTGGCGGCCTCGAGGGCTTTGGCCCGCGAGGCCGAGGTGATCCTCGAGGCCAACCCCAAGCACCGACTGCGGCTAAAAGGCCCCTGGGAGCTGCGCGAACTGGGCCAGCTGATCAACCGACTGGCCGAGCGGCACGAGGCCCGCGAGGAAGAACTCAAAGCCCGCATCGAAGCGGCCAAGCGCACCCTGCTGGAGGAGCGCAACCGGCTGGCGGCGCTTTTGGGCCAGTTGCCCCAGGGGGTCATCCTGGCCAACCGGCTGGGGCAGGTGGTGCTGTACAACCCCATTGCCAAGGGCTTTCTACCGGGCCTGGCCCTGGGCAAAAGCCTGTATGGCCTGCTGGACCGGCACCTCTTGGTGCACGCGCTGGAGGCCCCAGGCCTGCCCTTTCGTCTGGAAGACTTCCGGCTGCAAGCCCTAAAGCTGGAGGAGGCCGGTGGGGGGTTTGTGCTTATGCTCACCCAGCCCGAGGCCGAGCAAGACCTAGGAGCGCTTTTTCGCCAGCTGCGGGCCCGCACCGGGGCTTTGCGTAGCCTGGCCGAGGTGCTGCCGCGGGTACCCCCTGCCGAGCAAGGCCCCTTTCTGGCCCTGTTGCAGCAGGAGGCCGAGCGGCTGGCCGAGCTCTTGCGCCAGGAGGAAGCCCCTCGCCGGGAGGCTCAGAGCCTCAAGGCGCTGGCCCTGGCCCTGGCCCGGGCCCTGGAGGATCGGCTAGGCTTCGCTCCTGGGCTGGACGTGAGCGACGAGAGCTATGTGGCCGTCGACCGGGCCGCTTTGCTCCAGGCCCTGCGGCCTCTGGCCCGCGAGGCCGAGGGGTTTTACATCCAGGGGCGGCCCTGGAAGGGCCTGGCCCGCCTCGAGCTTTTCCCGGTAGCCCAGGTGCCCCCGGCTTTTTTGCAAGCGGTGAGCCAGCAAGGGGGCGAAGCCTGGCTCGAGGGCGAGCGGCTGGTGCTGCTCCTGCCCAGCCTGGCCGAGCCGCCCACCCCCGCAAGCCGCGCGGGCGAGCGGCCCCCCACCTTCGACCTGCGCCTGCTCGAGCCCCCCGACCGCGAGCTTCTGCTGCGCCCTTTGCGCAGCCTGCTCTACACCGCCTTCGACCTCGAGACCACCGGGCTCGACCCCGAGCGCGACAGCATCATCGCCATCGGGGCGGTGCGGCTGCTGGGCGACCGCTTGCTAGAGGAAAGCTTCGAGGCCCTGGCCGACCCGGGCCGGCCCATTCCCCTAGCCGCCACCCAGGTTCACGGCCTAACCTGGGAAGACCTGCAGGGAAAGCCCCGGCTGGAGGAGGTGCTACCCCAGTTTAACCGCTTCCAGGAGGAGAGCTTGCTGTTGGCCCACAACGGGGCCTTCGACCTGGCCTTCTTGCAAAAAGCCGGGCAACGGCAAGGGCTGGCCTTCCGCGGCCCCCTGCTGGACACCCTGCTACTGGGTCAGGTGCTCTTTCCCGAGGCCTCTTCGCACAGCCTCGAGGCCCTCTGTGCCCGTTTTGGGGTGCCGGTGTTGGGGCGGCACACCGCCTTGGGCGATACCCTGATGACCGCCGAGGTCTTCTGCCGCATGCTGCCCCTCCTGGAAGGGCGCGGCCTGGTGACCCTGGGCCAAGCCCTCGAGGCCATGGGCAAAACCCCCTTAGCCCGGCTGCGCTACGCGTAATGCCGGATTCAAAAAACTGTCGTCAAGATCGGAAGCCTTTTTCAGGCTCGCTTGCGCCGCACGAGGAGGCCGCAGGCCAATGGGGCAATCCAGAATCGGCGGTTTACCCTGGACTGCTTCGCACCTTTCAGGTACTCGCAAGAAGACCCCTGGTACGGCTCTATCTTTTTGAATCCTGGAGCACACCCCACCCCACCCTACGTTCGGCGAAACAAACGTCTCCCTTCCAAGGGGCGGTATCGCCCTCCGCTACGCGGATAACTTCGGTCGACGAAGAAAGCATATCCTTTCAGTTGGGTTAGTTCGCCGCCGTTTGGCGACGAACTAACCGAATCTGGTATCACTGGTTGCTACGCAGCTCGGCCACAAAATCGTAGCGGTCGCCCCGGTAGTGGCTCCGGGTGAACTCCAGCACACTGCCGTCGGCCAGGTAGCTCAAGCGCTCGATGTAGAGCACCGGCTCATCGACGCGAATTCCCAGGAGCTCTGCCTCCTGGCGGCTGGCTGCAACAGAGCGCAAACGCTGAAGAGCCCTGACCGGGCGCAGGCCTTTGCTCTGCAAGTAAGCATAAAGCGAATCTTTGACCTCTTCCGGATTGGGTAGCAAATGGGCGGGCAGAGCAGCCCGCTCAACAGCCATGGGTTCTCCCTGAGCACTGCGCACCCGCTCGAGGCGAGCCACTTTTTCCCCCGGCGAAAGCGATAGCGCCAGTACTTCTTCTGGAGAAGCCGTGTACAGACCTCGTTTCAACCAGCGAACCCTGGGTTCCAGTCCCCTGGCCCGCATATCCTCGCTAAAGCCTGTTAGGGTCGAAAGAGGCTGCTCGAGGCGCGGGGCCACATACGTACCCGATCCCTGACGACGTTGTACCAGACCCTGGGCCTCGAGGCGCTCCAATGCCTTACGGAGGGTGAGCCTCGAGACGCCAAACTGTTCGGCCAGTTCCCGTTCGGGCGGCATGGCCTCGCCAGCTTTCCAGGTATCTGAAGCCAGTGCATCGCGCAAAGCAGCCTCGAGCTGCAGATAAAGCGGAGTGGCAGAACGGTTATCCAGTCGGACTTGCATAGGTCGCTGGTATTATACCACTTGCAGACCAATACTGGTTGACGTATACTCACCAAGAACCACAGAGATTTCAACCACAGGTTCGATAATTTCGGAGGAGATCTATACGGAGGAGATCATGAAAAAGCGCTTGTGGCTTTTGGCCGCCAGTTTGCTAACCGGGGGTCTGGCATTGGCACAGCCCAAAACGATGCCTGCCTACGCCAACCTGGGTGTTACGGCGGGCAAGGCCGGTGGCAGCCTGACCCTGTCGTTAGCCAGTGCCCCGCAGACCTTCTTCTATTACGGGGCAATCGATGCGGCCATTCAGAACCTCGCCAACCAGATGTTCGATGGACTGATCGAGTACAACCTGGCCAACTACCAGATTGAACCGGCCCTGGCGACACGCTGGACCATAACCAACAGCCGTGTCTATACCTTTGATTTACGGCGCGATGTCCGCTGGCACGATGGGCGCCCTTTCACCGCCGATGATGTGGTTTTCACCTACACACAAATTGTGGCCAACCCCGAGGCCAGGGGGGGCGATTCAGCCAACTTTGATGGCGTGAAGGTCGAGAAGCTGGGCGATTTCCAGGTGCGCTTTACCCTGCCCAAGCCAGCCCCAGCCTTTATCCACTACATGCGCCTGCCTATCATGCCCAAGCACAAGCTGCTGCTCTTCAGCCAGGAGGGCGGCAAGCCCCGGGCCGAAATCAACACTGCCTGGCCTACCAACGTCAACCCCGAGGAAGTGGTGGGTACAGGGCCTTTCCGCCTTCGTAGCTACACCCCCGGACAGCAAGTCACGCTGGTCAAGAACCCCAACTACTGGAAGCGTGATACTGCCGGTACTGCCCTGCCCTACCTCGATCAACTCCAGTATCTGATCATCACCGATTCCCAGGCCCGTGTGGCTCAGTTCCTGGCTGGCAACCTGGGTCAGATTAATATCACCGGCGCTGAATTTCCCGACCTCAAACGACGCGAGACCCAAGGGGCGCCATTCCGGGTTGTGCAGTTCCGCGCTCTGTTTGGCTCGCCCCCCAACCTCTCTTTCAACTACAACGCCAAAAACCCTGAACTGGCCCGACTGTTCAGCAACTCCGATTTCCGCCGGGCCATGCAGTTAGCGGTCAACCGCGAGCGCATTATCGAGGATGTGTACAACGGTCTCGCCGAGCGGGCTAGCTACGGCGTAGCGCCCCTCTCGGAGTGGTACTACCCTGAAGTAGCCCGTCTGCAGGGACGTTTCGACCTCAATGCAGCCAACGCTGCCTTAGACCGGTTGGGGCTTCCACGCGGCGCAGACGGCATTCGGCGTCTGCCAAGCGGCAGACCGCTTGAGTTCACCCTAACTTATGGCTCCAACTCGGCCGTCTTCACCGCCATTGCGAGCATCCTGCAAAATGACTTCGCGCGAGTAGGGGTCAAGGTCAACCTGCAAGGCATCCTGGCTGCCAACCTGCTGGGCACAGGACGTGGAGCCGACTGGGAGGCCATTTTGTTGGCCCTGGGAGATCAGCCCGACCCCGAGCTGCGCACCCCCATCTGGAAACCGGGCGGGGCTCTTTATTACTGGCACCAGGCCACCCAGCCGACCAGCCCCACCGGTCAGCCGCAGTTCAACAACTTCCTGCCCTGGGAACGTGAAATTTACGACCTGTGGGAGCGCGCAGCAAGCACCACCAATACCACCCAGCGCAAAGCCCTCTACGACCGCTGGCAGGCCATCGCAGCGCGGGAAGCCCAGGTCATCATGATTGCAAAAGAATATGCGGTAGGAGCTGTTTCCAATCGCTACGGCAACTACATCTACAGCCTGGGGGTCATTCCCGGCTACAACCCCATGGTTCTGGTGTTCCAGCGATAGTGCGGGCGTGAGTAGCCAGGGTGTAATGGCAGATTCGGTTTATATGTCACTGAATAGTAGCCTCAACCATCACGCAGTGCAGAGACGACCTGCCAAAGAGATCCGCTCATGGGAGGATGTTCATCGAAAGCGAAAGTCCAGAGTGGCCGTCTTTTTGGATCTCGAGTCCTCCCCCTCGAGCCGGCCTCGAAGGAACTGCATCAAGCAGACCTGCCTGCAATAAACTGGAGAATACATGGGTAACTTCATCCTGCGCCGAGCCCTGGTCGCCTTACCCACCCTGCTCCTGATCTCGGTGCTGGTTTTTTCGGTGATTCAGCTTCAGCCAGGAGGCTTTCTGGAAAACCTGCTGGAAGATCCCCGCGTCAGCCGTGAAACGATCGAAAATATCCGTCGCCAGTATCTGCTAGATCAACCAGTCTGGGTGCAGTACTTTAACTGGTTGGGCGGTATTGTGCGCGGGGATTTTGGCTACTCGTTCCTCAACAGCCGCCCGGTGTCCGAACTCATCTGGGAACGCATGGGCTGGACGGTTTTTCTGGCCACCCTAACCATTCTGGCCACCTGGGCCATAGCCATTCCGCTTGGTATCTACACCGCGCTCAACCGCTACGGCCCTGCCGCTACCGCCTCGAACTTCGTAGGCTACTTTGGGCTGGCCACCCCAGACTTTCTGGTAGCGCTGCTTCTCATCTACCTGGTGCTATCGAGCGGAGGCACCACGGTGGGTGGCCTCTTCAGCCCGCAGTTCATTGACGCTCCCTGGAGCTGGGCCAAATTCCAGGACATGCTGGGACACCTCTGGATTCCGCTCATAGTGATCGGCCTGGATGGCACCGCGAGCATCATGCGGCAAATGCGGGCGAACCTTCTCGACGTCTTGAACCAGGACTACATCCGCACCGCCCGTGCAAAAGGCCTCGTGGAGAGGGTGGTGCTTTGGAAGCATGCGGTACGCAACGCCATCAATCCCCTGATTAGTCTGGCCGGGCTTCAGTTGCCTACACTCATCTCGAGCACCATCATCGCTTCTATTGTGCTGAGCCTCCCCACCATTGGCCCCTTTTTGTACGATTCGCTTCTGAACAAAGACCAGTATGTGGTGATGGCCCTGCTGATGCTCTCGGCGGTTCTCCTGATGGTTGGCAATTTGCTGGCAGACATCCTCCTAGCCTGGGTCGACCCCCGCATCCGTTACGAGTAGAGTTGAGCCATGGAGAGACACAATAACCCTTTGTATCTGGCCTGGCGGCGCTTTTTACGCTCCAAGCCAGGGGTGGTTAGTGGCGTGGTGCTGCTCTTGCTTTATCTGGTAGCCGCCTTTGCTGGTTTTCTGGCCCCCTACAACCTGACCGTGCAGCATCCCGATGCTATTTATCAGCCCCCCCAGCGTGTCTACTTTTTTCGCGATGGCCGTCCGGTACGCCCCTATGTTTACCAGCTCAAGCGTGAGCGGGATCCCGTAACCTTTATCAGCAGCTATCGAGAGGATCGCAGCAGGCCCACGCCCATACGCTTTTTTGTAGCCCAGGGAGAGCCCTACCGCTTTCTTGGCATCAAAACCAACTGGCATCTTTTTGGAGTCCTCGAGGCCGATGGTTACTACTTCCCCCTGGGCACCGACCAGTTTGGCCGCTGTCTCTTTTCACGCATTCTGGTCGGCTCGCAGGTCTCGCTGACGGTGGGGGTGATAGGGGTGCTGATCTCGTTCGTAATTGGCATCCTGCTGGGGGGTATCTCGGGCTATTTTGGCGGCTGGGTGGATACCCTCATCCAGCGCACCACCGAGGTGCTGCTCTCGATTCCCCGGCTGCCCATCCTTATGGCGCTCTCTACGGTCATCCCGGCCAGTTGGCCCAGTACCTATGTGTACCTGGGGATTATTGCTGTGCTTTCGTTCATCGGCTGGGCTGGACTGGCACGGGTGGTGCGGGGCCAGGTGCTGGCTTTGCGCGAGGTGGATTACGTGACAGCGGCAGTGGCCCAGGGAGCCTCTAACCTGCGAATTATTCTGCGGCACATCGTACCCAACCTGAGCAGCTACCTGATTGTGACAGCCACCCTGGCCCTTCCTGGCTACATCATTGGGGAGTCGGCGCTGTCCTTTTTAGGTTTGGGCATTAAGGAACCCATGGCCAGCTGGGGACTTTTGCTCAAAGACGCACAGAACTTCCAGTCGCTAAGCCTGTACCCCTGGCTGCTGACCCCAGGGATTCTGATTTTTGTTTCTGTGCTGGCCTACAACTTTTTTGGTGATGCCTTGCGCGACGCTGCAGACGTACGGCAACGTGATTAGGTAGCTTTCCCATTTGGGATTCAGCTGTGAGGAGGTTAGAAGTGAATAGGAGACGTTTTATCAAGAAGGCTGCTCTTGGGATGGGCGCAGGGGTGCTGGTACCCTGGGCCGGAAAGCAGGCGCTGGCCCAACAGGCTGGTCAGGCCAATGTGCCTGCCAACCTGTTTCAGGACATCGGCAAGCGGGGAGGAACCCTGACATTACCGCTGGGTTCCACTCCGCAGAGCTGGAATTACTTTGCGGTCATTGATAACTTTGCTTACACCGTGCTCAACAATGTATTCGACAGGCTGATGCAGCTCGACCAGGTCACCTTCGAGCTGGTAGGGGTGCTGGCAGAGTCCTGGACCGTTTCCAAAGATGCTCGCACCACCACGATCAAGCTGCGCAGTGGCATAAAGTGGTCGGACGGAACTCCCCTGACTGCCGACGACGTGATCTTCACCTTCACCGAGGTGGCTTCCAACACCAACCTGCGGGCCAACCAGGCCGCTACCCTCACAGTAGCGGGCGTACCGCTCCGATTTGAGAAGGTGGATGACCTGACCTTTCGGGTCATTTCCAGCAAGCCCTATGGGGCTGTTCTTCAGGCTTTGACCTTCTCTCCCATCATGCCGCGCCATAAGCTGGCTCAGTTCAGGCCAAAAGAGGACCCCGGTGGCTACAGCCGGGTCTGGGCTACCAACACCGACCCCAGAGAAATAGTCGGAACCGGGCCTTTCATCCTGCAAAGTTATGTGCCCGACCAGAAGGTAACGCTGGTGCGCAATCCCAACTCCTGGCGTCGCGATCCGCAGGGCAACCCACTCCCCTACTTCGATAGGCTCGAGTATCTGATTATCCGCGACCCCAACATTCAGGTGGCCCAGTTCCTGGCGGGCAACCTCGACCAGGTGCCCATCACCGGGGCCCAGTTTCCCGATTTGAAGCGCCAGGAGGTGGCCACGGGCCGCATCCGTGTATTGCGGGGAAGCACCATCTACACCTCACCCCCGCACTTGGGCTTTAACCTCGACATAGCCAACCCCGAACTGCGTGAGGTCTTTCGCAACCTGACCTTTCGCCGGGCAATACAGTTTGCGGTGAACCGTAAGCGCATCATTGAAGATGTGTACAACGGGCTGGCCAGCCTGCCCGGCCACGGGGTGGCCCCCGGCACCTTCTGGTACTACGACACCCGCAGCTACCTCGGGGAGTTCAGCCTCGAGCGGGCTGCCGGCTTGCTGGACTCGATGGGGCTGCGGCGCGGATCGGATGGGCAAAGACGGCTGCCCAGTGGGAAGGTGCTCGAGTTCGGCTTCACTTACGCTTCGGACTCGCTCCCCTTTGCAGCCATCGCCGCTATTCTGCAAAATGATTTGCGGCAAATTGGGGTCAAGCTGAACCTTCAGGGCATCCAGCAGGGCACTTTGCTGGCTACGGCCACGAGCGGCAATTTCGAGAGCATCCTGATGGCCTACGGCGACCAGCCCGACCCCCAGCTGCGTAAGGACATCTGGCAACCGGGTGGTCAGCTCAACTACTGGCGTCGCTCAATCTGGCCGGAACGCGGTAGTAGTGAACCCAAGTTCGATCAGATGTTCCCCTGGGAAAAAAACATCTGGGAAATTTTCCGCCAGGCTGAGCAGCTAGGCGATCAGAGCGAACGCAAACGCCTCTACGACCGCTGGCAGCTCCTCTCTGCCCAGAATCTGCCGGTGATCATGATCGTCAAACCCGATGCCGTGGCGGCTGGGCATGCCCGGCTGGGCAACTTCTACGCACGCGACAACCGTATTATTTTTACAAACTTTAGCATGTTCGAGAAGTAGGCCGTTGGGTGTGATTCTGGCGGGCGCCCAGCGACTACGCCATTCAGCAAAAAACTGCGGCGGTTCGCGGATAGAATGCGGCACTCTGCAGGCACCATTGCTCCTACAGACTCGCTTTTACCGCTGGCTTCGGGGCAAGCCTGCAGAGAAAACAAAACCCTCTTGGCAACCTCGAAATCTCCCCCACAGCCGCCTCCGGTGCAGGAGAGAAGGGAGCGGAAACCAGCAGAACTAGTGGGCCTCGAGCGTAAGACGAGGCACCCTAGGGTTCCATGAACTTATACTCAACGAACAGCACACTCGCGCCGACCGGCCTCGAGCCGTAAGACGAGGCACCCTAGGGTTCCATGAACTTATACTCAACGAACAGCACACTCGCGCCTACCGGCCTCGAGCGTAAGACGAGGCACCCTAGGGTTCCATGAACTTATACTCAACGAACAGCACACTCGCGCCGACCGGCCTCGAGCGCCTTTTAGACGAACCCCCCTTGCTGGATCGGGCCGGAAGGCTGGGCCTGCTGACCCATCCGGCGGGGGTAACCCGCGCACTGATACCCTCGGCCGTAGCCCTTTTGCAGAGGGGCTTTCCTCTCGAGCACCTGTTTGGCCCCGAGCATGGGATTGATGGCTCAGGACAGGCTGGCGAGGCTCCGCAAATTCTGAGTGACCGTGCTACCGGGCTACCCACCCATAGTCTTTACGAAAAAAGTGTTGCCGAAATCGCCGACCTTATCGGGCAGGTTGATACTCTGCTGGTGGACTTGCAGGATGTGGGCGTGCGGTTTTATACCTATGTCTCGACCCTGGTGCAGGTCCTACAAGCAGCCCGTATCAACGGAACTAGGATCGTGGTGCTCGACCGGCCTAATCCCCTGGGCTTCACCCTGGAGGGGCCGGTGCTCCAGGCTCCGTTTTGCTCATTTGTTGGGATGCTGGAGATCCCCCTGCGGCACGGGCTCACCCTGGGAGAGTGCGGGCGTTTTTTGGAACCTGGGCTCGAGGTCATCCGCTGCGACCCCCAGGCGGCTTTTGGTCTGAGCGGGTTACCCTGGGTGCCACCTTCACCCAACCTGCCCAATCCGGAAACGGCCTACCTGTACCCAGGCATGGGTCTGGTAGAGGCTTCTACCGCCTCCGAGGGTCGGGGCACGGCCCTGCCCTTTCAGGTAGCAGGTGCACCGGGACTGGATGCGATGGCCCTGGCCGATCAACTCAATGCGCTGCGCCTGCCGGCAGTACGTTTCCGCCCAACCTACTTCAAGCCCACCTTCTCCAAGCACTCTGGGGTACTATGTGCAGGCGTGCAGGTTCACATAGTAGAGCCCATTCAGGAAGTCCTGCCGGTAGGTCTGGCAGTGCTGGGGGCGCTGGCCGAGCAAGGGGTCGGCATCGACCCCGACTGGTTGCAGAAGCTATTGGGAATTCCATTTGACTCGGTTCGGCTGGAGCCCAAAATGGCGCTCGAACAGGCCCATACCTGGCTCGAGCAATCCCGAAGATACGCCAAGGAACAACTCAGGCCTGTGTGGCTTTACCCCCGGCTACATTTCTAGCTCGAGCTCCTGCAAGACTTGAAGGCGAACCCGCTGGGCTTCGGAGGCCAGGTCGGTTTGCAGTAACCTGGCATACAGCTCCTCATCCAGTGGCTCGAGCAGAAGCCCCCTGAGCCACTCGGCCGGGGACTCACTCTGACGGTACTTTTGTAGCAGCTTTTGCAGCCAGGCAGCCTGAAAGCGCTCAATCTCGGGATGGTCCATACCCACCAATGGCAGGTCCTCCTGAGCCGAGGGGTGCCACAAGTCCACCCATAACTCCGGCACCGCTACCAGGCCATAGGGTTTCAGGAAATAGCCAGGCGAACGGCTCGGTCGTCCGGGTTCAAGGGCATTCAGCAGCTCCGACCACAGCACCCGAAACTCCCCATCGGAAACCTCGAGGGCCTCCAGCAAGGCTTCCTTGCTCCAGTCACGTATAAGTAGCAAGGCTAGTAAAATGCGGGCCTTTTCGCGCCTGAACCGAACCTCCTGGTTGTTTACCCGCACCCGCAGCCGACCCAGAGCCCGAATCTCGACCTGCACGCCGGGGTGGTAGGGCAGCTTGAGCTTTCCGGCCTCCCATAAAAGCCTGCGACTACGGTGGACGGGAGGCGCAAACAGGGTCTGGTTTCGCAAGAAAGGGTAGCGGTCCAGCAGATTGGCGGCGTCTGACTGCCAGGTTGCATTCTGGGCCAGCGCCAGCAAAAAGGGGTCGTCCACACCGGCCAGGGCGGGTAGCACAAACGACTGGCCTCGGCGCATGTGTGCCTGGGAGGCCATAAGGGTCAGAAATGCTTCTACCCAGGCATCACCCGACTCACGGGCGTAACGCACCATCTCGCTAAAAGCAGCTCCCTCTCCCAGCGCTGCAAGCCCGCCCAAAGGCTCTACTCTGAGCCTGGGGGGGCCTCCCTGCGAAAGAGACAACGAACGCCTGTAGGCCTCGCCCGCCTCCTGCCAGCGATTCTGCGCCAGCAGCGCGTGGCCCAGCCGGGCCTCGGCCAGCGCCACCACAAAAGGGCTACCCAGGGTCTCCCCTTCACGCCGTCCTTTCTGTGCGGCTGTTTCGGCTGCCCTGGCGTTGCCTGCAACCGCCTCGAGCAGAGCCAGCAAGAGGGTTCCCTCCCGGTGGTTTTGCGGCGGCCGGGCCGTGGTTGCGGTCTCCCATTGCCGCAGTTCAGCCAGCGCCCGCTCGGGCTGGCCGCTGCGCAACCACACCCTTGGACCATCGAGTCCAAGCTCGATGGCCTCCCTGACCCTTCCGGCATTGAGTAAATTTTCAGCCCAGAGCAGGGACACCTCCTCCGGGTAACGAAGTTTTGCCGCCAGCAAATAGCCCTGGGCTTTGGCAGGCTCCACCGTATCGAGGTACAGCCGCGACAGGCCCAGCAAAGCCCGCTCCATACCCTGGCCCAAGGCCTGCTGGTAAACCTGCTCGGCCTCGGCATAGCGCCCGGCCTGTCGCAAGCCCTCCGCATGCAAAAAACGCAGTGCGGGGCGGGTGTGCAGCATACTTTCGGGCAGTCGCTCGAGCATCGCCAACACGGTATAGGTCAGACCTTTGGAAAGCCACTCCTCCCCCCGGCTCAACACCAGATCGGCTGCATGGCCTAAGCGCCCGGCTTCGAGCAAATACCCCGCCGCCCGGACGTCCTCACCCCGTTGCAGCACCGTATCTGCGGCTCGGGACAATAAATTACGCACCTCTACCGGCTCCAGCAAAGTTAAGAGGGCCTGGCGCACCAGCGGGTGAAAACGAATCCGTCGCCCCACTTTTTCCAGGAGCAGGTCGGTTGCATAGCGCTCGAGCAGGCCAATATCGCCTACCCACAAAGCCTCCTCTGGCCCCAGCTCACCCAGCACACTGGCCCTGGCCGCAAGCTGCTGCACAGGTTCGGGCAGGGCCGGTACCAGATAGGCCAGCAGCCCGGCAGGGTCGGGATGGGCGTAGAAAGCCTGTTCGGGCTTGGCTCCCCGTTGCATGGCTCGTAGCAGCAGGCGCAGGCCCAGGGGCCAGCCCCGCACCAGGCTGTGGGCCTGCTCTACCTCAAACGCAGGCAACTCGGGCGCAATCGCCCTGGCCAGTTGAAGGGCCTCCTCCGCGTCAAAGGCCAGCTCGCTCTCGCCCAGGACCCGCCCCAACACCTCCCAGGGGGCCGCACGCCGGGTTAGCACTGCAACCCGCAACCCTGGTAGCTGGGTCAGGGTGCGCAGCAGGGCCACTGCCTCGCGGCTGGTCGCTCTCTGGGCTTCATCCAGCACCAGCAAATGAGCTGGAAGGTCGCTCAGGGCTTCCAGTAAAACCTCGCCAGCACTCACCCACGCGCCTCGCTCCAGCGCTCCCACTACCGCCTCCAGACCCGTGCCCACTCGAGGGGTATAGGCTTCTACCAGATGCCAGCCAAGCACCACCGGGTCGGAACAATCGTCCCCCAGGGTCAACCACACCGCAGGCCAGGTAGCCAGCAACGTAGACTTCCCGTAGCCAGCCCCCGCCGCCAATACCAGCAAAGGGCTTCTGGCGAAACCCTGATTTAGTTGCTCATGTAACCGCAGCCGATCCACCTCCCGCGCCGTTCGAGGCGGGAGCAGACGGCTTTTGGGGACGCGGTAGGGCATTGAAGTTTAGTTTATCGCGCCTTCGCAAGACTCAGCACTCGAACCATTTCTTTCTGCACATTCACAGCGCTCGTACTGGTGCTGGAAGCCACTGCGCATATCCCCGTTCAGCATCTGCGCCCCTCAGCAGTCGCCTGGATCAACAATACCTCTAAAACCCAGGCACCTGACCAGGAAGCACCAAAGGGCAATGTGTCCCTTGGGAAAGGACTAGATTAGAGCAAGGTTCGCAGGAGGTCACCATGCCACAGGTAATTACAGTTGATGGAAATGAGGCGGTTGCCCGAATCGCCCACAAGCTCAATGAGGTTATTGCCATCTACCCCATCACCCCTTCCTCACCCATGGGCGAGTTTGCCGACCAGTGGAGCGCTGTGGGTCAGAAAAACCTGTGGGGCACCGTGCCATTGGTGCAAGAAATGCAGTCTGAAGGGGGCGCTGCGGGGGCGGTACACGGGGCCTTGCAAACCGGAGCCCTCACCACCACCTTCACCGCCAGCCAGGGCCTGCTGCTGATGATTCCCAATATGTATAAAATTGCCGGTGAACTGACCAGCACGGTCTTTCACATTGCGGCTCGCTCGATTGCGGCCCAGGGGCTTTCCATTTTTGGTGACCACTCGGACGTGATGGCTACTCGAGCCACCGGCTGGGCCATGCTCTTTGCGGGGTCGGTACAAGAAGCCCACGACTTCGCCCTCATAGCCCAGGCCAGCACTCTAGAGAGCCGTATTCCCTTTTTGCACATAATGGACGGTTTTCGCACTTCCCACGAGGTGATGAAGATCAAGGCGCTGGACGACGACGATTTGCGCGCCCTGGTCAAAGAGGAGTTGATTCGAGCCCACCGGGCCAGGGCGCTTTCCCCCGACCACCCGGTGATACGTGGCACCGCACAAAACCCCGATGTATATTTTCAGGCTCGAGAAACCGTCAATCCCTACTACGCCAAGGTTCCCGCTATTGTTCAGGACTACATGAACCGTTTGGCCGAGCGTACCGGGCGGCAGTACAGGTTGTTCGATTACTTCGGCGCGCCCGATGCCGAGCGGGTGGTGGTGCTGATGGGCTCTGGCGCCGAGACCGCCCAGGAGACCGTCGAATACCTGCAAGCCCAGGGCGAGAAGGTGGGGCTGGTCAAGGTGCGGCTCTACCGCCCTTTCAGTGTAGAGGCATTTGTTCAGGCCCTCCCATCCAGTGTGCGGGTTATTGCCGCGCTAGACCGCACCAAAGAGCCCGGCAGCGCCGGTGAACCTCTGTACCAGGATGTGGTCACGGCAGTGGCCGAAGGCATCCCCGAGAACCGCCCGGTGGTCATTGGAGGTCGCTATGGGCTCTCCTCAAAAGAGTTTACTCCAGCCATGCTTATCGGGCTTTTCGAGGTAATGAAAAAAACCTCGCCCAGAAATCACTTCACCTTGGGCATCCACGACGACGTTTCCCATACCAGCCTGCCCTACGACCCCAACCTGAGCATCGAACCCCCTGAGGTCAAGCGCTCGGTGTTCTGGGGGTTGGGTTCGGATGGAACGGTGGGAGCCAACAAAAACTCCATCAAGATTATCGGTGAAGAGACCGATTTCTTTGCCCAGGGCTATTTCGTCTACGACTCCAAAAAAGCAGGGGCCCGCACCATCAGCCACCTGCGTTTTGGCCCCAAGCCCATCCGCAGCACCTACCTGATTCAGGAAGCCGATTTTGTGGCAGTACACCAGTTTGGCTTCTTCGAGCGCTACAACGTACTCGAGGTTGCCCGCATGGGCGCTACCCTGCTCATCAACAGCCCCTATGCTCCTGCCGAGACCTGGAACCACCTGCCCTACGAAGTACAAGCCCAGATTATCGAGAAAAAACTGTCTGTGTACACCATCAATGCCTATAAGGTAGCCAGGGAGGTGGGTCTGGGCACCCTGATGAACACCGTCATGCAGGTCTGCTTCTTCGCCCTTTCGGGGGTACTGCCACGCGAAGAAGCCATAGGCAAAATCAAAGAGGCCATCCGCAAAACCTATGGCAAACGCGGCGAAGCGGTGGTTCGCAAGAACTTTGCCGCGGTGGATGCAGCGTTGGCCCACCTGCACCCGGTTGAAGTACCCAGCACGCCCAGCAGCACCCTGCGTATGCCCCCGGTGGTCTCGCTCGAGGCACCTGAGTTCGTACAGCAGGTCACTGCACCCATGCTGGCAGGCAAGGGCGATCTGCTTCCGGTGAGCGCCCTGCCTCCCGACGGAACCTATCCCACCGGCACCAGCCAGTGGGAGAAGCGCAACATTGCCCAGGAGGTGCCGGTCTGGGATCCAGCAGTCTGTATTCAGTGCGGCAAATGCGTACTGGTCTGCCCCCATGCGGTGATTCGAGCCAAGATCGCCCCCCCGGAAGCCTTTGCGAATGCGCCTGCGGGTTTTCAAACCGCAAAAGCCATGTGGAAGGGCCTGGAAGAGCAGCGCTATACCCTGCAGGTAGCTGTGGAGGACTGTACCGGCTGCTCCCTGTGTGTCGAGGTATGCCCGGCCAAGAACAAGAGCCAGGTCGGACGCAAAGCCATCAACATGGAACCCCAGCTTCCCCTCCGGGCACAGGGCCGCGAGCACTGGGCGTTCTTCCAGAGCCTGCCGGACTATCCTCGCCACGATGGCCTGAGCTTTAGCAATGTCAAAAACGTGCAGTTGCTGCGCCCCCTTTTCGAATTTTCGGGGGCCTGTGCAGGTTGTGGAGAGACTCCCTACCTCAAGCTCTTGAGCCAGCTCTTTGGCGAGCGCAGCCTGATCGCCAACGCCACCGGCTGCTCCTCCATCTACGGAGGCAACCTTCCCACCACCCCCTGGACCAAGAACCTCGAGGGGCGGGGTCCGGCCTGGAGCAACTCGCTCTTCGAAGATAACGCCGAGTTTGGCCTGGGGATGCGCCTGACCCTGGACAAACAGAACGAGTATGCCCGTGAGATGCTAGCCCAGATGCGAGAAAAGCTGGGGGCCGAACTAGTCGAAGCCATTCTCGGGGCCGATCAGTCCGACGAAGCGGGCATAGATGCCCAGCGTGAGCGCGTTGCGCTGCTGAAATCTCGACTGGAAGGCCAGGACGACCCGCAAGCCAGGGACTTGCTGAGCCTGGCGGATGTTCTGGTGCGCAAGTCGGTATGGATTGTTGGGGGCGATGGCTGGGCCTACGACATCGGCTTCGGCGGCCTCGATCATGTCCTGGCCAGCGGGCGCAACGTCAAGCTGCTGGTGCTGGACACCGAGGTATATTCCAACACCGGTGGGCAATCTTCCAAGGCCACCTCGCTGGGGGCTGTGGCCAAGTTTGCCTCAGGCGGCAAAACCACCCCCAAGAAGGATCTGGGGCGCATCGCCATGAGTTATGGCTATGTGTACGTGGCCCAGGTAGCCATGGGGGCCAACGACGCCCAGGCCGTCAGGGCCTTTTTGGAGGCCGAGAGCTACCCCGGCCCGGCGCTGATTATTGCCTATAGCCACTGCATTGCACATGGTATTGATATGGCCAAGGGCATGGAGCAGCAAAAACTGGCCACCGAATCGGCCTACTGGCCACTGTACCGCTACGATCCCCGCCTCAGGGCCGAGGGCAAAAACCCCTTCCAGCTCGACTCGAGGCCACCCAAAATCAGTTTCATGGACTACGCCTTACACGAAAATCGCTACCGAATGTTGCGGCAGATCAATCCACAGCAGGCCGAGCATATGTTCCAGGCGGCCCAGCAGGCGGTAATCGCCCGCTGGCGGGAGTACGAACAAATGGCCCTGGGGAAGGAAGAGACCGTCGCCCAAACCAGCCCGAGCAGTACAAGCCCTGCCAGAACTACGGAGGACGTATGAGCAGACCCGATCTCAGCACCACCTATTTGGGGCTTCAGTTGGCCCATCCGCTGGTGGCCTCAGCTTCGCCGCTCTCATACACACTGGATGGAATTCGCAAGCTCGAGGATGCGGGCGTTGCAGCGGTGGTCATGTACTCCCTGTTCGAGGAACAAATCGAGCAGGAAAGCCACGCGCTGCACCACTACCTGGAATATGGCGCCCACAGCTATGCCGAAGCGCTGGACTACTTTCCCCAGCCGGATGAGTTTAATGTGGGGCCACAGGAGTATCTGGAACTGCTGCGCAAGGCCAAGGATGCAACCGACATTCCCATCATCGGTAGCCTCAACGGGGTGTCTTCGGGGGGCTGGATCGAATATGCCAGGCTCATGGAGGAGGCCGGGGCCGATGCCCTGGAGCTCAATCTGTACTACGTCCCCACCGACCCCACCCTGACCGGCCTCGAGGTCGAAGAAATGTATTTAGACGTGGTGCGAGATGTGAGCCAGAGCATTTCCATCCCCATTGCGGTCAAAGTTGGGCCTTACTTCAGCAACTTCGCCCACATGGCCGCACGCTTTGTGCATGCTGGAGCTTCGGGGCTGGTGCTGTTCAACCGCTTTTACCAGCCCGATTTCGACCTCGAGCATCTGGAGGTTACGCCCAACCTGGTACTGAGCCGGGCCGACGAGTTGCGCTTGCCCCTGACCTGGGTTGCCATCCTGTATGGGCGTATCCAGGCCGATTTCGCCATTACCAGCGGGGTGCATACCCATCTCGAGGTGCTCAAAAGCATGATGGCTGGGGCCAGGGTGGCCATGATGGCCTCGGAGCTTCTGAAGAACGGCATAGGACGGGTTGGAGCGATTTTGCAAGACCTGCAAAGCTGGATGGTCGAACACGAGTACGAGTCCATCCGTCAAATGCAGGGCAGCATGAGCCAGATTAATGTAGCCAACCCCGACGCTTTCGAACGGGGTAACTATATGAAAGTGCTCCGTTCGTGGCGGCCCGACCCAACGGGCATGCTCATCAAATAACAACCGATGCGTTAGTGTAACAAGGTTGTAACAACCCCTGGTTAAACTCACCTCAATCAAGTCTTGGGGTTCGAGATGGCATACCTACGCGGCCTAGGGGTTTACCTGCCTGTTCCACGCATGACCAGCGGCGAGATTGCTGCCGCGAGTGGCCTGCCGGAGTGGGTCGTGCGGGACAAGCTGGGCATTTATCAGAAACCTGTGCCCGGCCCCGAAGACCACCCGGCCCGCATGGGCGGCTGGGCGGCCAATCAAGCCCTCGCCGATGCCCGGATTCACGGCTCTGCCGTAGATGTTCTGATTAGCATCACCGACGAACACAAGGATTATCCGGTCTGGACCAGCGCACCCCTCATGGCCCAGATGGTGGAAGCCCAGAATGCCTGGTGCTTTGACCTCAACCAGAAGTGCGCCACTTTTGTAACCGCCCTGACCGTAGCCGAAGGGCTCTTTGCCAGCCGGGCCGAGGTACAAACAATTTTGATTGCAGGCGGATACCGCAACGGCGACCTGATCGACTACCGCGACGAGGCGGTACGCTTCATGTACGACCTGGCCGCAGGGGGAGGCGCCGCGGTCCTGACTCGAGATGGGCCAGGCTTGAAGCTGCTTTCCAGCCAGCTCAAAACCGACCCGGTTCTGGCCTGCACTGTGCGGGTTCCTGTGGGCGGCACCGTAGCTCCCCTCAACCCCAGCAACACAGAGGGGTACAAACTGCGCGTAGCAGAACCAGAACTAATGAAATCGCGGCTGGAGCAGGTCTCAATGCCGGGTTTTATGGAGGTTATCAACGGGGCTTTAAGGCAAGCAGGCTACACCGCCGCCGACCTGGATTATCTGGCCCTGCTGCACATGAAGCCTTCGGCACATAAAGCGGTGCTGGAGGGCCTGGGACTTTCGGAAGAGCGTTCAATTTACCTATCGGACTACGGGCATCTGGGCCAGATTGACCCCATCCTCTCGGTGCAGCTAGCCAGGCAGTCCGGCCTGATTGGCCCCGGTAGCCTGCTGGCCCTTGCTGCGGCGGGCGTGGGGTATCACTGGGGTGCAGCGGTTTTGCGTTGGGAACAAACAGAAGCGGAGGGGGCGTGGAGCTGAACGCCAACTGGCTGGCCCGCCTGGCCGAGTACCATCCGGACCGACCGGCAGTCCTCTGGCGGGGGCGCTGGGTGAGCTACGCCGAGCTGTACCGGCGAGCCCATAGAGCCGCGCAGGCCCTGGCAGGGCTGGGAGTCCAGAAGGGCGACCGGGTAGGGGTGTTGAGCCTCAACCACCTGGGCTACCTCGAGCTGTACTTCGCCGCACCGCTGCTGGGGTTCATTCCCACCTTCTTCAACCATCGCCTGAGCGAGGCCGAGTTGAAAGGCCTGCTCGAGTACACCAGCCCCAAAGCGCTCTTCTATGGCGAGGAGTTTGCTGCAATTTCCCGCCAGTTACACCCATCATCTTTTTCGCTGGAGTCTTTGCAAAGCCTTCCGGCGAGCCAGCTACCGCCCCACCGCGTAGATCTCGAGGATACCGCCTTAATCCTGTTTACCGGCGGCACCACGGGTCTGCCAAAAGGAGCCCTGATTCCCTACCGCCAACTGCTGATTAATGCCTTCCAAACCTGCATAAGCTGGGGTTTGCGACCGGAGGATCGCTGCATAGTATCGACCCCCATGTTCCATGCAGCCCTCAATGCTTTGTGTACCCCCATGCTGTATCTTGGAGCCAGTGTAATCATCCAGGAAAAATTCGATCCTGCCGAGTATCTGCGCTGGGTCAACGAGCATCATGTCAGCCTCTTATTCCTGGTACCCACTATGTACCAGATGCTGGCCCAGCACACCGATTTCACCTCAGCCAGACTCCAGAGCGTGCGCTGGGCCATCTCCGGCGGGGCCCCCTGCCCCGCTCCGGTGCGCCAGGCCTTTATGGCCAAAGAAGTTCGCTTCAAGCAAGGCTATGGCCTCACCGAGTGTGGCGTGAACTGTTTTACGCAGGACCTGGACGAAGCCGAGCAATTCCCCGAATCGGTAGGACGCCCAATGCCGCATCTTTGGGCCAGGCTGGTAGACGACAATGGGCACGAAACCCCACGGGTAGGAGAGTTATGGCTCAGTGGCCCGGTTGTTATGTCGGGCTATTTCGAACGCCCCAGCGATACTTCTCTAGCCCTCATCAACCATGAAGGTCGAACCTGGCTGCGCACTGGCGATCTGGCAGAGCGCGACGAGTCCGGACGCTTCTACATTGTAGGTCGAGCCAAAGAGATGTTTATCTCGGGTGGCGAAAACGTCTATCCTATTGAGATTGAGCGCGTACTGTACGACCATCCTGCCGTTTTAGAGTGCGCCGTGGTGGGGGTGCCAGATGCCAGATGGGGGGAGGTTGGGATGGCTGCCATCGTACTCAAGAGCCCGGTCAGCGAAGAAGACCTGCGCAGCTTCCTGAAAAGCCGGCTGGCAGGATACAAGGTCCCCAAGCATTTTCTCTTCGTATCCGAACTACCCAAAAGCGGACCCGGCAAAATTCTCAAGTCTGAACTGGCCGCGCGTTTCGGGGGGCAGCATGCCTAAAATTGCCGTTAATGGAACCGAGCTTTTCTACCAGATAGATCGTCACGGCTCCGAGCGCCGCCCAGTTTTAGTGCTTCTCAACGGCATCTTTCAGCGCACTGAAGCCTGGGAGCCACTAATGCCATACCTGAGCCGTTTCACGGTGCTGCGCTACGACATGCGAGGGCAGGGCCAGAGTGCAGTGCCCGAGGGGGTCTATACCCCGGAGCTCCACGCCGACGACCTGCAATCCCTCTTACAACAACTAAGCATAGACCGCTATAGCGTGCTGGGGCTTTCCAACGGCGGCATTGTGGCTCAGGTACACGCTGTCCGGCGTCCAGAGGGCCTGCAGAGGCTCATTCTTCTTTGCACTGCGGCGCGCCTGGACCCGCTCATTCGGGCCAAGGTCGAAAGCTGGCAACTGGCCTTGGAATGGGGGGGTACCCTGGGACGCCTGCAAATAGCCCTGCCCTGGATCTGGGGGCGGGCTTTCCTGGAAGCACATCCCGAAATCGCCACTTCTGCATCGCTGGCTCAAATGCTTGCGACCGCACCCACCGTAAAAGCACAGCAAAACCTGATGGCCGGTTTCCTCACCCTGGCAGACTTACGGTCCAAGCTACCTCGAGTCCAGGTACCCACCCTGGTTCTTTCGGGCGAAGAAGACCTGTTGTTTCCACCCTTTTATAGCCAGGAAATCGCCAATGCCATCCCAGGAGCCACCCATAAGTTGCTGCGCGAGGTCGGGCACGTCGCGGCCCTGGAGAATACAGCCCTTCTAGCCAAACAAATCGAAGACTTCCTGGAGGTAGGAGCATGAAGTTCAAAATCGGCGACTCAGCCAGCTATAGTCAGACCATAGGCGAAGCCCACGTCGCCCAGTTTATAGGCGCAGTCGGTGACACCAATCCCCTGCATGTGGATGCCGAGTTTGCCAAAAAGAGCCGTTTTGGCCAGCGCATCGCCCAGGGGATTCTGGTAGCAGGGTTGATCTCAACTGCCATTGGAACCAAACTGCCCGGAGTAGGTGCAATTTACCTGGGCCAGAACCTGAAGTTTCTGAGGCCCACCTTCATTGGCGACACCATTACTGCCGCCGTCACGGTAAAGGCCATCCGCGACGATAAACCCATCCTGACTCTGGAAACCGTTTGCACCAATCAGCATGGAGAGCAGGTCATCAGCGGTGAAGCAACCGTCTTGTATGAGGAGACGGCCATGTGAAAGGGTCAGTTCAACCTCAATCCCCCAATCATGTTGTCCCCCTGGTAGGGGAAAGGATGGCGCAAAAAAACGTCTTGTAGGAGGAAGGTATGAGAAAAGTTCTGGTGGTTCTTCTGGCAGTTCTGGGGTTGACCAGCCTTGCGCTGGCCCAAACCACGGTTCGAGTAGGGGTGCTGCTGCCCATCTCGACAGTAGCAGGTAAAGCTGCGCTCAACGGCGTGCAGTTGGGTGTAGACCAGGTCAACGCAGGTGGAAAGGTCAAAATAGAACTGGTGGTCGTGGACGACGGCAACGCGCCTGCGGCAGCAGTGCCAGCCCTGACCAAGCTGATGACGGTCGACAGAGTGGACATCGTGATCGGGGGGCTGGCTTCAGGGGTTACCTTTGCCCTCTCGGGACCGGTCAAACAGTACAATCCACTTTTCTTGTGCATCGGCGCGGCCAGTAGCGTGGTCGAGCAGGCTTTCAGTGACTATGGGCGCTTCTTCCACTATCACCCCTGGGACTACCACAATGTGGCAGCAGCGCTCGAGTTTTTCAAACATCTCTACGATAACGGGGCCCGGCGGGTCGCTATCCTTTACGAGGACGGGCCGTTTGGCTCGGCAGGCATTCAAACATACCGCGCTCAGTTGCAAAACCAGGGCTACACCGTGCAGGCTGAGCCTTTCAAATCGGGTTCGGGCAGCTTTACTGCCATCCTGACCCGGTTCAGGTCGTTCCGACCGGACATCCTCTACTGGATTGGCTACGATGTGGACGCACTCCCCATTGCTGCCCAGACCCGCCAGGTCGGCCTCGAGCCCAAACTGATTTACGGCGCTCCCCCTGCCTGGCCCCTGGGATTTGAAAAGAACAACCTCTCCAACGACGTGGCCGGCATGACCGCCTGGCTACCCTCGGTCGCCAACAACGAGAGCCGCCGCTTTGTAAACCTCTACCGCCGCAAATTCAACGAGATTACCGATGAATACATGGCTCCCATGGGCTATGTGATTGCCCTGAGCCTGGGCCGCGCTGCTGAAGCGGCCAGCTCGGCCGATAAGGATCGTATTGCTGCCGAGCTGGCCAAGGTGCAGATGGACACGCCTTTTGGCCCACTCTCCTTCAAACCGTCGGATACCGGCAGAACCCGCTTCCAGGGCTTCAACCAGAGCATCTGGCTACAGTTCCAGTACCTGGAAGGCTCGCGCCGTCCGGTCTTCCCGGCCAATCGTGCTGCACGTCCGTTGCGCTTTCCTGGCAACTACTAAAGGCTGTTGGCAGATAGCTAATGGTTAATAGCTAAACAGCTCTTGCTATCCGCTATCAATCATTGGCTATCTCCCAGATTCTATGGAATTACTTCTGCAAACCCTCATCAACGGCATCCTGGCTGCAGGAATCTACGCCCTGGTCGCTAGCGGACTGGCCCTGGCGGTAGGAGTGGTGGGTATCGTCAACTTTGCCCACGGTGAGTTCTCCATGATCGGGGCTTTCGTCTCCTACCTGCTTTTTGTAACGGCGGGCATCGATCCCATTATCTCTTTGGGCCTGTCTGCTATCGTGCTTTTTCTAGTTGGGGCTATCACCTACTATGGCCTGATACGTCCGGTGCTGGCTGCACCCGAACTCAACCAGATGCTGCTGACCTTCGGTATCTCGGTAGCCCTTCAAAATATTGCCTTGCTCGCGTTTGGAGCCGATACCAGGGTGGTCTCGACCAGTTATCAAGGCTCTACCATTTCCCTGGGGAGCATTTCCTTTGGGGTTCCACCGTTCGCCGCTTTTGTGTTGTCGGTGGCCTTGCTGGGCATGCTGTACTGGTTTCTGGGCAAAACTCGCCTGGGATTCGCAGTTCGGGCGGTAGCCCAGAATCGCCTGGCCCCAGGCTTGTTGGGCATCGAAACCCAGCAGATTTACCTGCTGGCTTTTGGCCTTTCTGCTGCGCTGGCCGGGGTTGCCGGCGTGATGCTCTCGGTCATGCTGTACGCCTCACCCACGGTGGGCTTTGCCTACACCCTCAAGGCCTTTGCCATCATTGTGATGGCGGGTTTGGGCAACTTACGCGGGGTGGTTCCGGCAGCCATTATCCTGGCTTTGGCCGAGGCCTTTGTGAGTACCTATGTACCGGGTGGGGGCGGCTGGGTGGAGGCGGTGTTCTTTCTGGTCATCTTTATCGCTTTGACCTGGCGCAGCTGGAGGAACCCATGACCCCACAAGCTGCCAGGATGGAGGTTAGGACGCAATGATGCTGGCTGGGGTCTTGTTGATAATAGCCCTGGTATTGCCTGGGCTTCCCCTGGGCCAGTGGCGGGCCTTCTTGCTGGACGCGGCCCAGTTTGCTTTTCTGATCAGTGGACTGGCGTTGGCCTGGGATATGCTGGCCCGCACCGGGCAACTGTCGCTAGCCCACGGGGCTTTTTTCGGGCTGGGGGCCTATGCAGCCGCTCTGACGGCACCTGTTCTGGGTACCATTCCCGCACTGCTGGTCGGTGGGTTGATCGCGGCGCTGTCCAGTCTGCTTCTAGGGCTGGCAACCCTACGGCTACAAGGGATGTACTTTGCCATCGCAACCCTGGCCTTCAGTGAGGTGATGCGAACACTGGTGCTCAAAGCCCAGTTCACAGGGGGTTCCATCGGCCTGCCTGTGCAGCCTGCATTTGGCGGAGCCTACCCTTTGGGGGGATACTACCTGGCCGTAGCAGTATTGATTATCTGTACGGTGGCGAGCCTCATTTTAAGCAAGAACCGCCTCAACTATGCCATGGCGGCCACGCGGCAAGGGGAAGCGGTAGCCCGCGTACTGGGTGTGCCGGTGGTGCAGGTTAAGCTGCTGACGTTCATGATCTCGGCTTTTCTGGCCGGACTGGCCGGTGGCGTGTACGCAATGAAGACCCTGTTTCTCTCACCCTATGATGCCTTTGGCCTGGGCAGGGCTGTCGAAGCGTTGGTGATCCCCATTTTTGGTGGACTCTACACCACCACCGGGCCGCTCCTGGGGGGCTTGATTATTGTGAGCCTCGAGACCTGGCTACGCCTGCGCATCGGCGAGGGTTATCTGGTGGTCTACGGGGTTGTTCTGGTGCTGACCATCCTGTTCTTACCCAGGGGGTTGATGAGCCTGTTCAACCGCCGCAAAGGAGCCCGCCATGCTTAGGGTCACTGGTCTGACCAAGCGCTTTGGCGGCGTGATAGCGGCCAGTGAGGTGAACCTCGAGGTGCAAGCAGGTGAAATCCTGGCGGTCATTGGCCCCAACGGTGCAGGCAAAAGTACCTTGCTGAATCTGCTTTCGGGGCTGGTTCGTGCGGACGCCGGGCGCATCGAGTTCATGGGTCAGGACATCACCCATGCCGTTCCCGAGGTGCGAACCTGGCGAGGGCTGGGCCGGGCTTTCCAGATTGTGCAGCCCTTCCACGAAATGACCGTGCGGGAAAACCTGATGGTCGGTGCTATTTACGGCAAACCCAACACCTCTATACGGGCTGCCCAAAAAGTGGTCGAGCAGGTCATCGAGCTGACCGGCCTGGCTAACAAAGCCGACACCGAGGCGGGGGAACTAACCCTGCTGGAAGACAAGCGCCTCGAGCTGGCCCGGGCCTTGTGTACCCAGCCAAAACTTCTGCTCCTGGACGAAGTAATGGCCGGGCTACGGCCTGCCGAGGCCATGGAGGCGGTGGAGCTCGTAAAAAAAGTGCGTGCCAGTGGGATCACGGTCTTGTTTATCGAGCACCTGATGCCGGTGGTGCGGGCGCTGGCCGACCGGGTGGTGGTCATGGACTACGGCGAGGTGATTGCGGAGGGACGCTACGACGAGGTGGCGGCCAATGCGCGGGTACGCGAAGCCTACCTGGGGAGGAGCGCGTGAAGCTCAGCATTAGCGACCTTACGGCGGGCTACGGCAAGGCGCAGGTGTTGTTCGGGCTGGGCCTCGAGGTGGCCGAGGGTGAACTGGTGGCCCTCCTGGGGGCCAACGGCGCGGGCAAAACCACCACCCTTCGCGCCGTTTCGGGGCTTTTGAAACCCTGGGCAGGTCATATCACGCTGGATGAGCAGAGCTTGCTGGGCATTTCGGCTGCCAGGCGTGCCCAGATGGGATTGGGGCATGTGCCGGAGGGCCGACAGCTTTTTCCGCTCATGAGCGTGGAGGAAAACCTGCTGCTTGGAGCCGCGTTTCTGGCCTGGTCGAGCAAATCCGAGCAACTGGCACGCGTCTATACCCTCTTTCCCCGTCTGGCCGAGCGCCGCACACAGATGGCGGGTACGCTGTCGGGTGGCGAGCAGCAGATGCTGGCTATCGGACGAGCCCTCATGGGCAAGCCCCGCATCCTGATGGTGGATGAACCGAGCCTGGGCCTCTCACCCAAACTGGCCGAGGAGGTACTGAGCACATTGGCTCGGGTGAGAAGCGAGGGTATGGGGGTGCTCCTGGTCGAACAAAACGTTGCGCTGAGCCTCGAGGTCGCCAACAGAGGTTACGTGGTGGAGCACGGTAAAGTGGTGCTCAGCGGAAGCGCCCGAGAGCTCTCTAACGATGAAGGGGTACAGAAAGCCTATCTGGCTTTATGAACCCCAAACAATCTGCTTTCGGCATTCAATCGTTTAGCGGATAATGTAGTCATGGAACTCCAGGGCAAAACAGCACTCATTACCGGTGCCGGAAGCGGCATTGGCAAGGCCATCGCAGAAGTATTTGCCAGAGAAGGGGCCAGGGTCATCCTGAATGACCTCTCACCGGCAGGGGATGAGGTTGCTAAGACGGTGGGCGGTGTGTTCCTTCAGGCCGATCTTTCCAGTCAAAGCGCGGTCAGGGAGCTTGCGCAAAGAGCACTCGAGCACGGCCCTATCGACATCCTGGTCAACAACGCAGGCCTGCAGCGAATCAACCCGGTTGACGAGTACCCCGAAGAAACCTGGAACATGATGCTTCAGGTGCTCCTGACGGCCCCGTTCCAGCTCATCAAGTACACCTTGCCCGGCATGAAAGCCCGAAAGTGGGGTCGCATCCTCAACATTTCCTCGTTACACGGGCTGGTGGCCAGTCCCTATAAATCGGCCTATATCTCGGCCAAGCACGGGCTGATGGGCCTGACCAAAACGGTGGCGCTGGAAGTAGCAGAGCACGGAATTACTTGCAATGCAATCTGCCCGGCCTATGTCAAGACCGGCATCGTGGAGGCTCAGATTGCCGACCAGGCCCGCACCCTGGGCATCTCTGAAAGCGAGGTCATCGAAAAAGTAATGCTGGCCCCCGCGGCTATCAAGCGTCTGATCGAACCAGAGGAAGTAGCCGAATACGCTCTTTTCCTGGCCTCTCCCAAGGCCGGGGCCATCACCGGCTCCGCTCAGGTGATAGATTTGGGCTGGACGGCGCGGTAAACATGTGGAAAAGGTTGCCCTGAACTAACGCTTGTACACCCGTCGTTCGGCTTCGATGGCCTGCAACACCTCCTGGATGTCTTTGGTCAGAATGCGAATCTCGTCCAGGTCGCTGGTACTTTTGAGCTGGGTCTTGAGTTTATCCAGGCGCATTTCGTAGTACACCTCGCGCACCCTGGCCATTGCTACGGTCAGGTGTGACTCGAGGTTCCCCCGGTCAAAACTGGGAGTTTTCATGAGCACATCGATCAGTCGGGCCCCTTCCCCCCGCTGCTCGAAGTGCTTAAGGACGCGATTTTTACCCTGCTCTGAGCGGGCCGCCTGCATGAAATCGGCCAGCAGGCTGCCCTCCGGCGGCCAGGTGTGGTCTTCAACATACAGTGCCCACTGCACAAACTCCTCCTCGGGCACCGAGTACAAAAGGGCTATCACATCCAGCTCGCGCAACAAGCGCTTTTCGGTAAGGTCGGGGCGGCTCAGTCCAAGGCTGGCTGAACCATCGTGCCTTGGCAGTTCCCGGCCAACGGCCGAGCGGGCTCCAGGCCGTGCGGAAGAGGAACGTTCACGGGCCAGGTAGTCTTCCAGGGCGCGGGGCGAAAGCTCCAGCGCCCCAATCACCTTCGCTTTCAGTTTTTCCACCACCCGGTCGAAAGGCTCGAGAGAGACCAGGCGCGGTTTTAGCGCCTCCAAAACCCTTTTCTTGTGTTCAGGACGGCGCAAATCCAGCCCACTGGAGGCCACTTCAAAGCGATATTCCACTTCGGGCAAGGCCGACCTCAGGGCCGCTTCGAAGCGGTCTTTGCCATCGGACAACAGCAGCAGGTCGCCAGGATCCTTACCCCCCTCGAGCAACACTGCATACACCACGAAACTTCTGGCAATCTCCAGGTTCAGGCTTTGCAGGGTGGCTTTACGTCCGGCCTCGTCTGCATCGAAGGACAGATACAGCTCCGCAGCATCGGCCCGCTTCAAAAGGTGGGCCTGCTCAGCCGAAAGAGAGGAGCCCAGCACCGCCACCGCCTCGGTAAATCCCATCTGGTGCAGCGCAATCACATCAAAAAGGCCCTCCACCACGACTGCCCGTTGCCGCTCACGGATGGTCTGGCGGGCCTGTGGATAGCCATAGAGCAGCAGGCTCTTCTTGAACAGGGCTGTCTCGGGAGAGTTGAGATACTTGGGATTGTCGTCCTTGGCCAGGGCACGGGCGGTAAAAGCCACAATACGGCCCAGGGGGTCGAGGACAGGGAACGTAACCCGGTGGCGAAAGCGGTCGAAGAAACGTCCCTCGCGCTCCATCAGCACCCCTGCGTCCAGTCCCTCCTGTGGGCTGACCCCGTGGCTATGGAGGTATTTGATCAGGCCATCCCAGCTTTGGGGCGCGTAACCCAGGCCAAACTGTTCGATGGATTGCTCGGTCAGACCCCGTTGTTGCAGGTATTGCAGCGCTTCGCCACCAAGGTGGGTGCGGAAGTAGGCCTGCGTGAGCTCGAGGACTTGCAGGGTTTCCTTGCGTGGAGAGGTGCGCCCCCTGGGTTGCGGCAACTCCACGCCAGTTTCCTTTGCAAGGCGCTCGAGGGCTTCCCGAAACTCAATGCCCTCAATCTTTTGCAGGAATGCGAAGATGTCACCACCGCTTTTGCAGCCAAAGCAATAACACAACCCCTTGGCCTCGTTGACCTGAAACGAAGGGGTTTTTTCCTGGTGAAAGGGGCATAGCCCCTTCCAGGTACCCTTGCCACTGGGCTTGAGCGCCACATACCGCCCGACCAGCTCTCGAATGGGCATTCGAGAGCGAATCAGTTCGATGGCCTGAGCGCTTTGGGAATCCATAAAAGAGAACCAACGCAAAAAGCAACTGAGCCGACAAAGTCAGGTCTTTATTCTATAGCGCTCTGGCCATAGGGGTAGCTAAAACTAAAGGCCCTTCCTCATAGCACCATGGTGCGGCGCGGGGATTGCCCATGCCTCAAAAGACGAGTCTTGCCGATTCCATCTAGTAGATGGCCTGATACCGGATTCAAAAAGATAGTCATTCAAACCAAAATCTAGTGGCCTGGTTGCGCCGCGCGCGGCGCAAATCCTAGAGCACTCCCCAACCCATCCCACTCCTCCCTACGGTCGGCGAAACAAGCGTCTCCTTTCCAAGGGGCGGTATCGCCCTCCGCTACGCGGATAACTTCAGTCGGGTTAGTTCATCGCCGAACGGTGACGACCTAACCGAATCAGATATGAGAACCCTACAGAAGTCATTCTTTTAGTTCCGAACGTAGCTCCAAGGCGGTAGCTCTTTTCACAAAACTCCGAGCCCAGATGCCCAGGATACCGTAGCCCTGGAAATGGTGGGCGGTGAGATGGGGCCTTTCCCTTTTCGCAGCCCTGAACAAAATGGCTTTCCAGAGCTCTGCCAGCGGGGTTCTGGCCTCAAAATCCAGCAAACCGGTGGGCTCGCGGCCCTCCTCCAGCAAAAGCTGCGCTCGCAAAAGGCGAGAGTACCCGTGTTGTACTTCAAAACCCCGACCTGCCGTCTGACTGAGCAGGTAGTGCGAGAGCGCTAGCGCTTTTTTGGGATTTTGGGTCTGCAGGCACAGCGCAAGGGACAGGAGCGAATAAAAATACACACTTGGGTTGCGGTTGCGCCGTGCCTGAAGCACCGCTTTACGCAGATGGGCAACCGCATCCTGGCCCTGATACCATTTGCGCAACCCCAGGGCCAGCTCACAAACAGCCTCCACTTCTGGGTTATTTATTCCTTCTAAGCCGCGAACCAGACGTTGCAACATGAGCCAGTTCTGCTGCCCAGGGGCCAGGGCATAGGCCAGCGCAAGGTGAGACAGGAGGCTTGGCGAAGGGGCTCGAGCCACAGCCGACTCACCAAAGTAGAGGGCATCCTCGAGCTGGCCCGACTCGATCAGGAAACGCAGTCGCACCCTGCTCACCAGCTCGATGACCCAGGGGGGCGCCCCCTCGAGCAGGAGCAAACTTTCTTCCAGCAAACCAGCGGCGACCTCGAACTGGCCCAAATCCAGCCGCAAAGCGGCCAGGCTGCTGTTGTAAAGACTGCTAAACCAGGCCGGTAGTACATCGCCCGGTGGCTGACCCAGTGCGCTCAATGCTTCGCTGAGCCTAAACTGCCGCCAGAGTGCCTCGGACAGTATCAAACGGGCTTCAAAGCATTCAGCAGGGCTGTGGGCATATTCGCTGAGGTAGGTCTCGCTTTCTTTCTGAGCCTGTTCGACCTGTCCGGCGAGCAGCCAGGCCCTTGCCCGGACCAGTTTGGCAGAGCCCTCCAGGTGGGGTGGAAGCCCCTCCAGGAGCCTCCATGCCTCCCTTGCCGGGAGGGTACGGGCCAGTGCGAGAGCCAGGCGTGGTTCTACAATTTCGTCAGGAATCAGTCGATCTACCAGATCGGTCTGGCCCAGGGCCAGGCTGGCTTCGAGGCGAATGGCCCAGACCCGCTGCCGCAGCGACGGCGACAGTTCCTGGTTTTCCAGCGGCAGGCTGGCCAGCTCGAGGGCTTCCCCATAGCGACCCAGGGCCAGGTGGGCCTCCGCCGCTTCGAGCGCAGCCTGCGAGCGCACGCTGCCTTCGGCCAGGCGCAGGGCCTCGAGGTAGCCCAGTATGGCCCCCGAGTAGCGCTCCTCATTCCAGGCTTGCTGCGCCACCACCCGCCACATCCGGTAGGCCGTGGCAGTGTCGCCTGCGGCCTCGAGGTGGCTGGCGGCCTCGGCCAGACGCCCCTGGCGCTGATACCATCGAGCAGCTTGCTGGTGCCAGTTCTGCACCTGCTGCCCACCTACCTGACCCAGGGTTGCTTCGCGCAACCAGGGTATTGCGAAGCGCAGCTGTCCGTGCTCATCGGCCTCGAGGAAACCCTCGCCCACCAGCCGGGTCAGGTCGGCCTCCTCCCCAACCAGGTGCCGTACCAGCTCGGGTGGGGCTGACGGGCCCAGTACCGCCGCAGCCTGCAAGGCAACCCGGGCCAGCCGGGGCAGACTATCTAGTCGGGGTTGATAAAGCGGGATGGGCTCAGGTTCGCCGGTTTTGGTCAGGCTCAGGGCCCGCACCGCCAAGGGAAAACCGCCGCTGGCCTCTGCTAGGTGCAGGCTGGTCGCAGGGCCCAGATCGGGGCGGGCACGCAAAATCAGACGCTGGGTTTCCTCCAGCGAAAGGGGCTCCAGTGGGAGGGGTATCAGATCCTCGGCAGCTTCCCAGCGGTTTTGCCGGGCCACCAGGAGCAGCATAACCCCAGGAGGGGCCGGCTGGCGGGTGAACTCGAGCACGGTCGGATCGGCGTTGTGCAGGTCATCCAGCACAACCACGATGGGCTTGTCCTGGGCAATTCGGGCCAGCAGAGTCCACCAGGTCTGGACCAGCAGGCTGTCGAGTTCATCACTGGGCAGGCCAGGGTGTTCTTCGATCCCAATGCTGAAATCCAGAATGGTGCGCATATGCTCGGGCAGCTCGAGCTGCCGAAGTCGCGAAAGCCCGTCTATCAGGAGTTTTTGCAAACCCTGGCGCAGGGCGTATCGCAAGGCTACACCGGCGGTCAGGCGGGGTGCGACCACTCCCCGCACCCCTTCTGGGAGCGTTTCGACAAAATGCTGAGCCAGATGCGACTTACCTACCCCCATCGAGCCATACAGCACCACTCTACGCCCACTTCCCGCACAAACGGCCTCCAGAGCCTGTCTCAATACCTGAACCTCGAGGTCACGACCCAGGGCATCGGGTGGGTCTGAGCGCAAACCCCGGTAGCGAAAAGGAACCAGCGGTTCGGCGTAACCTTTGAGAGGTTGCGGCGGAAGGGGTTCAGTCAGCACCGCCGGGACGAGGCGCATGGTAATCTCATCACACCAGACTTCGCCAGGAGGTGCGGCCTGCGACAGCCGCTGAGAGAGATTAACCGCCGGTCCAAGCACGGTCTGATCGCCGGCCAGGCCCCCGCCCAGGGGCGTGCGCAAAACCAATCCGCTGGCCACTCCCGCTCGCCCCGGCAGGGTACTCGAGGCCACCATGGCTTGCGCAGCTTCCAGCGCTGCTTGCGCATCCGATTCCTGGCTACGCGGAACCCCAAAAACGGCCAGAAAGCCATCGCCAAAAAACTTGTCTATGTGCCCCCCATACAAGCGCACATGGTTGGCAGCGGTTTGCAGGGCAGTGTTGGCCGCCTGCCAGGTATCCTCGAGCGGATGGGCCAGAGCGTACTCAGTAAAGCGCGAAAGGTCAAAAAAAACAGCGCTTACCCAACGCCGCTCCTGCACAAAAGTACCCCCCGGCAGCAAAGTATTACCGCAGCGTGCACAGCTTTCCTCACCGGCAGCATTGGTATGGCCACAACGGGGGCAAATCATAGGGCAAAACCACTGCAAACAAATATTTCTCGATCGAACTCAAGGTTTACCAAGTATACGCTGTCAGGTAGCTCATTTTTAGTTCAAACAGCGCATATGTTGCCCAACAAGCCCAAGTATAGCGGTTATTGGCAGGATTTCACAATCAACCAGAAAAATCCCAGAAGTGCTGGTCATCGGACAAGGTGTGGACAAAATCGAGCCAGCTTAGGGTACCGAACGAACCGAATCGGGTATCAGTGTGTACGAACACCGCCACCCCGACATAAGCATCAGTTATCTGCTTAGAGCAGTTCACGGAAAGAAAGTGACAGTCTTCAAGAGCCAAAGACTATTTCACTCTCTTGTGGCGCTGGGTGTACCGGAAAAGTTCAGAGAACCCTGAAGGACTCGACGCCTGAATTTTTCAGGCTCTAGCGCGAATACGAGTCGGGGCGAAACACCATCAAAGGAGGCGCCAGATGCACCGTAATCCAGCTTCCCGTGGTTGGGGGCGTCTGAGCAGACAAAACCAGCTGCAACGCAGCCTCAGCACCCGAACCCTGGGCCTGTAATACAAAAAAACCATCGTCCAGAACAGCCGTTACCCGACCGGTCATCTGATAGCGCCCACCCCCCAGATGCTGTACAGCGTTGGTGTTTTGGGTAGTTTCCCAGTGGTCTACCTGGCCGTGAAAAATCAGGGGGGTTTGACTGCCCGAGATGGGAACCAGGGCACGGTCGAACGCAAAGAGAGGGCCCAGTGGGGTGAGCACCTCGAGCAAGGGGCTTCCAAGTGGCTCTGGACTCACCGGCCAGGTCTGCGCGTACTGCGCAAAGCGCTCCCAGAAATGCTCCGGGCTTTCCTCGAGCACCATTCGGTTTGGGCGGATTGCCACATCCATCAGTACCATGATAAAGCCGAACGCCTCAAGGGCCTAGCACGACCCATACCCGTTTGTCATAACAGACCCGGCTTGATGAACGCCAAATCTAGGCTATGTCTGATCCGGATTTGGCCCCTTTTTCGTACATTCCGCAGGAGCGGTATCGCCCTGCCATAAGCTGATAACTTCGGTCGGTTCTGCGCCCGGCCCTGGCACAGAGTGGGTGAGGATAAACCGCCCATAGGCACCAAAGATACCTAGGCTGGTATCAGAAAAAGGGCATCCACTACTCCCTGGGGTTCGGCAATCGCAAACCCAACCAGCGGCTCGAGAGCCGCAGCCCCATTGTTGCCAGCGCTCCCAGCACCACCGCCAGGGCCGAAAAAGCCGGGAAAAAGGTGTAAATCAGAAAAACCACGGCGGCCCCAACTGAAGCCGCCGAGGCATAGAGGTCGCGGTTGCGGTAAAAAATGCCAGGGATTTCCCCGGCGAGCACATCGCGCAAAACCCCACCCCCAACTCCAGAGACCGTACCCACAAACACACAACCCCAGAATCCCAGTCCAAAGGCCAGGGCGCGCTCGGCTCCCAGCGCAGCAAACAACCCCAGCCCCAGGGTGTCGAAATAGTAGATGGGGCGCTCGAGCCGACCCCAAAGGCGGTAAAAACGCCAAACCCCAATGGCCACCAGGAACACCAGCCACAGCACCGCCTCATTTTTGAGCGAGCCTGCCGGCAGCGAGCCTACCAGCACATCGCGGATGGCTCCACCGCCAATGGCAGTCACGCCGGTTAGCACGACAATCCCCACCAGATCAAAGCGTTTTTGTACAGCTACCAGCGCACCCGAGACCCCAAAGGCCAGAAGACCTGCCCAGGCCAGAAGATCAAGTAGCTGCCCGTGCTGCATGTCCGGGTTACCTCAGTGAGGTAGTGTGTTGCTCTTTGTTTGCGCCTGGCCGCTGGATCGAATCTTGGGCCTGCTAGCAAGCCTGGAATATTGTCGGCGGAACATTTATTCCCTTTCTTTTGGCTTCTCTGGAATGGGCTCGAGGTAGACCATGGCCCGGCACTGCACGTGGTCGGGGGCCAAGCCCTCAGAGGTCTTGAAGGTTAGGCCCACCCGCCGCTCGGGTAATCCGGTCAAGAGGGCCAGCTTTTGCTGAATGGCAGCACGGTGAGATCCGAGTTTGGGCCGGTCCAGCACCACCACCGCCGAAACCTGACCCAGCCGGTAACCGCTATCCCGTACCTTTTGCAGCACCACCTCGAGGATCACCCGGCTTTCCAGCCCCTTCCATTTGGGGTCGTGGTCGGGAAAGTAGCTACCAATGTCCCCCAGGGCAAAGGCCGATAGTAAAGCATCGGACAAAGCGTGCAAGATCACATCGCCGTCGGAATGGGCCAAGGCCCCGCGCTCGCTTTCAATCCGGAGGCCGCCCAGCCACAGTTCGCGCCCCTCCGCCAGACGGTGAGAGTCCTCTCCGTAGCCAAAAAGCGGTGTAAACGATGCAGTGGATTTATCGACCACGCTCATATCCTAACGTGATTTGCCGCGGTTTGTTTAGACAGCGGTGTTCTGCAACGAGCTAAATAACAGCCCACCAGAGCGACCTGCGGCCCTTGACCCTGTGGGGCCGGCTCTTCGAGAATGGGAAACATGGCAATCTACATGGTTTACGAAGACGCCCTGGCCCTGATGAAGCGCTGGACCCCCTCAGAAAGCCTGCAAAAACACATGCTGGCCGTCGAAACAGCTATGCGGGCTTACGCCCGGAAATTCGGTGAACCCGAGGAAAAGTGGGCCATTACCGCTATTCTGCACGATTTCGATTACGAAAAAGCCCCCGAAACCCACCCCTTCAAAGGCGTAGAGATGCTGCGCGAGATGGGCTACCCCGAGGACGTGCTCGAGGCCATCCTAGGCCACGCCGACGTGCCCGAGCACCCCCGCCATACCCTGTTGGCCAAGGCGCTGTTCGCTGTGGATGAGCTGGTGGGGCTGATCACCGCGGCGGTCTACGTTCGGCCCGATAAGAGCATCCAGAGCCTCGAGCTCTCCAGCCTGAAGAAGAAGTTCAAGGACAAAGCCTTTGCCGCTCGGGTCGACCGTGAGGGCATTGTGCGCGGAGCCCAGGAACTGGGAGTAGACCTCGACGAGCACATGGCTTTCGTGCTCGAGGCCATGAAAGCTGACGCTCAGCGGCTCGGACTGGCATAAACCGCTGCCCGACTGGCTATGCAGTAGGCTAGAGGCGTGAAGCTGCTTCACTGGGGGGTGCTGCTGGCGCTGTGGGGGCTGGCCTGGGGGAAGAGCTACTCCCTCGAGCGGGTCGAGCAGGATGTGTATCTGCAAGCCGACGGGCTGGTGCGGGTGGTGGATGTCCGCACCTGGCGATTCGAGGGTACATTCCGCGAGGTGTTCTTAGAGATTGACCCCCGCCGCGGCGGGCAGGTACGGTTTGAAGAGGCCCTCGCCCTCGACGATGGCCGACCCGTGCAGTACGAGGTACAGGGCAACCGCATCAGCATTACCGCCGGCCCCCCCGAC